>JADMIO011814580.1_pt1 | contig 85266 bp, 70 predicted proteins | sample 8958161 | NCBI WGS metagenome assembly JADMIO01 (sample SAMN16585339, study PRJNA669376) | soil metagenome | isolation source: Crop rotation soil | place: USA: Cullars Rotation, Alabama | collected 2011 | reverse complement strand
CCGCCATTGCGTTTTCGCGGGTGCTGAGGTATGCTGCGCCTCACTGAATCGAGATTGCGGGCCCAATGCAACCTGGAGCCAAGCCTCACGACGACGATGGACCGGGCGCCAGTTCCCTTCAGCATGTCGGCCCCTACAAACTGCTTCGCGAGATTGGCCGCGGCGGCATGGGCACGGTTTATCTTGCCGAGCGCGCCGGCGATTCGGAGCAGCGTCGGGTTGCGCTGAAACTGATCAGGGCCCAAGCATACAGAACGATAATTTCAAGCCGGCTCGATAGAGAAGCGCAAATCCTTTCGGCTGTCGATCACCCGAATATAGTTCGCCTCATCGAGGCTGGGGCCAGCGGCGACGGACTGGTCTACCTGGTGATGGAGTACGTCGAAGGCACGCGGATCGACGAATATTGCGACTCGCTTCGGCTGAGTGTCCGCGAGAGAATGGCTCTCTTCCTTCAGCTCTGTTCCGCAGTGGACTACCTGCACAGACAGGGTATCGTCCATCGCGATCTCAAACCGGGCAACATCCTTGTAGAACAGAGCGGCAACGTTAAGTTGCTCGACTTCGGCATCGCACGGATGCTTCGCCCCACTGTAGAAGAAACACTGACCCTTACGCAAGCGGGCCTGATGATGATGACGCCCACATATGCAAGTCCTGAGCAGATCCGGTCGGAACCAGTGTCCGCTGCTACCGACATCTACTCGCTTGGGCTTATTCTGTATGAACTCCTGACGGGACACTGGCCGTATCGCATCGAAAGCTTCCGCTTCCATGAGATCGCCCGTGCCATCTGCGAAGGACTACCGCGGAGAGCCGCCGAGGTCGTAAAGACGAGGGAACACGCCGTCGGCACAGGGAAAGAGATCACACCCGGCGATGTCGCCGTCGCGCGAAAGTGTACGTCTGATGAACTCAGCCGGAACCTCCGTGGCAACATCGATTGTATTTTGCAGGGTGCACTCGCGAAAGACCCGCGCGACCGATACCGCTCAACACGAGCGCTTAGCGACGACGTAACAGCACATCTGGATGGACACGAAGTCACTGCGTCTCGTCACCGGCTTCGACCCGTGCTGAAAGTCATCGCACAACACCGAACGCCGATTGTTGCTGCGGCGGCCCTGATCGTCAGCGTGCCGACCGGCGCTGTCCGCATCGGGGGCGCTGGGTGGATCACCTTCCTCGCCGCGGCAGTCGTGCTGGCACTCTGGTGGGCGGCAACAGACCCGAAGATCGGCGAGCGTATCGCAGAAAGCCCGATCCTTAAGTCGGTCAACCTGATTGTGGGCCTGCAGGTTCTTGTTATGGCATGCGATGCCTTCGTCTGGCCGCCGTACGTTTCAACAATTGTTCTGACCAGCGTTGCGTTCCTGTGCACCGCATGGCTCTGCACGGCCCTGGTTGGTTGGCTGGAGCGCGAGAAATGGGGCGGCCCGTTACTGCTCGATGCGAGTCTGCCGTGGAAGGATCAACATACGCGCGTGATCCTTGGACTGTATCTGCTTACTGGTATGCTGATCAACCCAATCGTCCTCGTTCGCGGGACGAACGGTGCTCACCGTCTGCTCGGGTTCATGGCTGCCACGGCCATAGTCGCAACCGTCTGGCTGGTGTCGTCCGCCGGCGGGAAACTCGAGTTTCGGCAGCGGGGCATCGTGTGGGTTGGACGGCTATACAGGTGGAACGATGTCGATTCCTTCGAATGGGACACTCATAGTGAAGCGCCGCAGCAACTCTTCGGATCTCCTACGCGGGGTAACATATTGAAGCTGCGCATCAGAAGAAAGCTTTCCTTTCTGCCGCCGGTGAGAATCCCCGTCACTCCTGAGCGCGTACAGGAGGCCAATTCGCTCTTGTCGCGCTTGTTGTCCAGCTGGCCACCGACGCCGCATAAACCATAGGTAACGGACAGCAGGCGCACGCACCTCCGGCTTGAGACGCATCGCAGTGGTGCGGATATCCTGGGCCGATGCGAAACCGTCGCCACACGCGGTCAGAAAAATCAGAACTGCGGCCGTCAATGCTCGCGGCATTGTGTCGTGAGTATATTTTCGAATCCGCAGCCGGTCCATACATTTCCTGTGTGGAATGGAGCTCGCCTAATTACCCGTTCCAAATCGTCGCCAGGCAGAAATGGGCTAATCGGACGGGCTAGTTTAAACGGGCGATTGCAATACTGGACGGCGCGTGTTAGTGTCACTCAACTTGTAAGTACTGAGAGTACCTTGACTGCAAAGGCCGGCGACTTGCGGCGAGTGGCCGCATTCCGCCTGATGCGCCACAACAGGCATAAGCGCGTCGCCTTGCAACGGCATTCAGCAGGCAATCGACGGAATTGCGAATCGTAAGCTGCCGGGTCAGAGAACGAGATCGGCCGACTTCTCGCTTCGCGTGCCGAGCCGTGTCGAGAGGAGCGCCAGCTTCGTTCAACGAATCGTTGTCAGGTGCAAAAGCAGACGGGAACTGAATGGCGAGGTTCAGCAGAAGGGAGTGAAATTGTATGCTCTACCCCGGGCGAAGCGCTGGCGGCCCAATCGTTTTCGTCATCACAGGTCTCCGGTTTTGTTTCCTGGTATCGTTTCTTGCCTTAGCGACTGGGCAGACCGCCTCGGGTCAAACCAAGACCAGCCCCCGCTTTGAGCCGGCAATCAATCTCTCGAATAACCAGACATCCGGCCAGGTACCCGATGTGGCGGCATCAGGCTCAAACGTCTACGTAGTTTGGAACGACCTCGACGCAGGTGGTCCTTTTCGCATCCGCTTCCGGCGCTCGACAGACGAAGGCAGGACGTTTGAAGACGCCGTCGATCTATCGAATCCGACAGCGCGGTCCTCGTCTGGAAGGCCCCGAGTCGCTGCGAGCGGTTCAGACGTGTTCGTGATCTGGGAAGATACCAGCGGCAGCGTTCCTGGCAGCCCCGATATTTTCTTTCGACGTTCCATTGATGGAGGACAAAGCTGGGACTCGCCGGTGGACCTTTCGGAGACCCCGTACGCGTTCTCGGCGCACCCTGCAATCGCCGTGGCAGGCCCGAATGTTTACGTCGTCTGGGAAGAAACGCTTCCCGCCACGCATGGGACCGTATCGCAGCCGGCTCACGTAGTGATCCGGTTTCGCCGCTCCGTCGATCAGGGGAGTAGCTTCGACCCCTATGTAGACCTGTCGGTTAACGGATCCACAAAGCTGCCGACCGTCGATGGAGACAGTGTTAATCCCAGCATCGCGGCCGTCGGCTCGTTCGTGTGCGTGGTGTGGAATAACGAATCTTCACCTGACAATCCACTTCCGCCTGCCGAACACCCGCAGATATGGATGTTGGCCTCGATCGAAGAGGGCATAAACACGGGCCAGCTCGGCTGGTACCCTCCGGAAGTCCAGAACATTTCCAACACCACCGGGACTGCCAGGAATCCGACAGTATCTGCGGCCGGAAATGCAGTCTTTGCGGCGTGGGAAGACGACAGTGCGAGCGATCCCTCGCGTCCGACCATCTTCTACAACGTGGCAAGCTGGGACGTTGTGACCAGGTCGCCCACATTTCTGTTTTCCAAAGGGCATAACATCGGCAACCTGCCGACGGCCCCCGCGCTGGCGCCGCGGGCAGCCGTGGCCGGCTCCGAATTCTCCTTCATATGGCACGACCGCTCCAGCGGCACGTTCGAACTGGCGCTATCCATCCACACGTTGACCTCGCTGAAGTCTCTGGATACGCTGCAGGTCCAGCAGATTACCAGCACACCTTTGGGCTACTCGATACGGCCGAGCTTAGCCATGACCGGCTCCAGGTTTTACGTCGCGTGGGTTCAAAACACAAGTAATCCGAACAATCCCAATGCAGCAGATGTCATGTTCATGAGGTCAGTTCCCATCGACGGGCTGGATCCGATGAACCTGTCCATGACCCCGGGGTCTATCACCGTGACACCCAGCGTGGCAGTCGATGGAACCGATGTTTACGTGGCCTGGAGCGGCCAGTTCCAGATCTACTTCCTCGCATCCTTTGATGGAGGAAACACCTTTACGTTTAAGGGAACCCCCGCGAATATCTCGAACACCGCGGGATTCGCGACGGATCCCGACATAGTCGCCTCCGGACATTCACTTTACGTGATCTGGGCGGATGACACTGATCACTCGCCTACCCCCGGCATTATTATGGGCGTCCCCGACATCGTGTTCCGGCAATCGACCGATCGGGGAAATACCTGGTTCCCTCCTGTTTCTGAGCCTCCGTCCAAATTCTCCGACTTCGGTGCGACGAGCCCGAAGCTGGCGTCGCGGTCGGCGGCGCTCGCGGCGACCGGGGGCGAGGTTTATGCTGCCTGGGAAGACGATACCCAGGCGACTGCACATGCCGAAACTCCACAGGTGTTCTTCCGGCGCTCGGTAGCAGCCGCGACACAGTCCCCGTGGGATCCGCCGCTCGAAGTTTCCCCTCAGCAGATTACCTGCATCTCGAATTCGGGCAGGGCGGAGCCGCAGTGCAAGGCACGTACTCCGAGCCTCGCGGCGGCGGGATCCAACGTTTATGGCATCTGGCAACTTGACAACTCGGGACACATCAGCATCCAGTTCAACGCCGCGTTCGACCAATCAGCACCGGCGGGCGGTGGAGCAACCTTTCAGAGCGGGTGCGGAGATGGGACCCTGGACAGCGCGAATTTCCCTCCGTTTCCGCAGAATCCACGGATTGCAGCAGTGGGATCTTCGGTGCATGCAGTGTGGCTAAGAGGCGGTGAAATTTATTACCGGCGCGCGCAGGTCGATGGGCAGATTTGTACATGGTATCCATCGCTGGGCCAGGATGCGCTGCGCCTTTCTTTAGCCACCCACGCCGCGCACGCTCCGGTGATTGCGGCCGCGGGCCAGGACGTTTACGTGGCATGGGCGGAGGACGTGGCGGTTCCCCGAGGCACGGTGCCGGCGATCAGACTGGTTACATCGCGCGATGGAGGGCAGAGCTTCCTGGCCCCCAGCGGAGCGGGAGGCTTTCTCCTCAGCCCTGAGAACGGGGCGGATGCTCCTTCGTTGGCCGCCGATGGTCCGGATGTATACGTTGCCTGGCAACAATACCTTTCTTTCCCCGCCCTGCAATACGCGCCGTCTGACGTATTTCTGCGTTCCTCCACGAATGAGGGCGCGATCTTCCCCGAGCCGCCAGGGCCGGGCGGAGAATGCGTCGACGTGCTCTGCCCACTTGACATAAGCACCACATCAATTGCCGGCGGTGTCGTAGGTCTGCCGTACTCGCAGTCCCTTGACGCGAACGGCGGTACGCCTCCGTATTTCTGGACAATCACGTCAGGCCGGTTGCCCGCGGGACTCGCGTTCGATGGCGCAACCGGACGGATTAGCGGGATTCCGGTCCATGCATCCAGCAGCATTGTCACCTTTCAGGTGAATGATTCGACGGCGCAGACGCAAACGGCGGCGGTACCGCTTGTGTTGACCGTTTCACCATAGGTCACAGAATCTCGATCGAAGGTCGTGGTTGATACTGCTTTGGCCCGTTCGCAGCGGGGAGTTGAGATTCGGAACCGCATCGGGTTCGGGGATGTTCTTTGTGCCGACGGTGCTCCGCGCTCTTGCCACACGCCTCTGGTCCACCCTCAGGCGCCTTGTCGCAGAAGATGTCACGTCAGGCGAAGCCGTCCACACGTGACCACGTCGCTGATGATCCGGCGAAGGGCCACTCTCGCGGACGCGTTTTACTGCGCATCTCTTCTACTTTTCTTGCGGCGACAACTGCTGAATTCGGGTTCGCCGCCGTGGGCGGCTTAGAACGCCGCCGCAGGCGAGGACGCCTGCCGTACGTTGCTATTCATACCGGATCGCCGTGATGGGGTCGATGCGGGCGGCGTGCAGAGCTGGGATCAGCGATGCCGCTGCCGCAATCGCAGCCATCACCAGCGCGGCCGCCGCAAGGATTACGGGGTTGCGCGGCGAAGTGCTGTACAGAAATCCCGCGATCAGGCGTGACGCTGCCACCGAGATTAAGAGGCCGGTAATGCACCCGCCCAGAGCGATGGCCGCGTTCTCCACGCACACGATGGACATTACGTCGCTCCGCTGCGCTCCGAGCGCCATGCGAATGCCGATTTCGCCGGTACGCCGTTCCGTGGTGTAGGCGAGTGTGCCGTACAGCCCGACTCCGGTTATCAGGAGTGCGATACCGGCGAAGAAGAGTGCAAGCGTGGCCATCATGCGCTCGCTGGCAAGCGCCTCATCGAGCATGCGGTCCATGGTCAGTGCTACGGGACGGGGGATGTCGGGCGCGACACGCCGGATGACTGCACTCGCCGCGTCCACCACCCGCTCCATGCGGCCCTGAACACGAATGGCCACACTGTAGGAGGGCCGCTTCTCCACATCCTGGGAGATGGGCGAGTACACCGTTCCCGGGGCTGCGTCGCGCACGGTCGCATACCGTGCGTCGGAGACCACGCCTACCACTTCCGCGACTTTCTTGTTCTCCTTCGAATCGGGTTCGAGCTGAATCCGGCGGCCGATGGGGTTGGCTGCGCCGAACAACTGGCGCGCGGCGGTTTCGTTGAGGATGGCCACGCGCCCGGCGGCGTCGGTATCGGTCCAGCGGAATTCGCGGCCGGCGAGCAGGGGAGTCCTCATGACACGGAAGTAATCGGGGCCGGCATTGTTGCGAAACAACTCATGACGCACCTGTCCCGCGGCCACGTCCCCGGTCCACCACGAATTCGAAATGGGAATGACGTTCAGCAAGCTGACCTCGCTCACGCCAGGAACGTGCGCGACCAGGTCGGCGATGTCGTGATAGACGCGGACGAGCGCCTCGCCATCGCGCGACTGCTTGGCCATGTCCAGCGGCAACAGCAGGAGACCGCGTGGATCGAAGCCAACAGGAATCGAGTGCAGTTGCACGAGCGTATAACCGAGCAGGCCCGCCCCGCTCACCAGAACCAGCGCGAGCGTGACCTCACAGCCGAGCAGAATGCGCGGCCACACGCGGCGCCGTTCAGCACCGCGCAGCGATGCACTCGCTTCTCGCATGCGGTGCTGGAGTTCGCGCGTGGTGGAGCGCAGGGCGGGCGCAATACCAGTCAGCACAGTGGCCACTGCGGCGATGAGGGCAGTGAAGGCAAACACGCGAATGTCGGGAGACGCGTTCATTTCAAACGGCTGCTGCTGTGAGGTGAGGAATGCCAGCAGCGTCCTCGCGAGTACCGGAGCGGCCGCAAACCCGAGAGCCGTGCCGGCGGCCGCCAGAAGCAGGCTTTCCGTCAGCAGCTGGCGGACGAGCCGGACCCGGCTGGCACCCAGCGCAAAGCGCGTGCTGATCTCCCGCTCGCGCGCGGCGGATCGAGCCATCAGCAGCGTGGCCACGTTCAGGCACGCGATCAGCAGGACGATGGTGACCAGCACCATAAGCGCGTTCAGCGGTTTCCGGAACTGCAGCCGCAGATAGCAGAAACCGGCGCCGCCCGCCTCAGCGGTGACGTACAGCTCCGCGAGGCTGCGTCCACCTCTCAACCATTGGGGGTCGGGAATGCTTCGCGATGTCGCGCGCAGGAACGCGTTGGCCTGCTCGGCGGAGACACCATCTTTCAGGCGTGCGACCACGCGCAGCCACCAGGAATGGTGTCCAGCGGCAATGTTGTTGAACGGGGCATCGAGCAGCGGCTCGACACCGAGCGGCGCAAAAATGTCGCGGCGCTGCGCCACTTCGGCGCCGATGAATGAGTCCGGCATGACGCCGACAATCGTAAATGCGACGTTATCGAGCAGGATCTTTCGCCCGACCACATCCGAGCCGCCGAACCAGTTCCGGCGAAAGCGGTCGCTGACCACGACCACGAGCCCATCCGCCCCACCGCCGATCCGATCGTCACTGGGGCGCAGATAGCGGCCGGCGAGCGCCGGAACGCGGAGGCCGGAGAAGTAGCCGCCGCTGACCACGGCGCCGTGCACGGATTCCGTGCCGGATGAGGTCCGGAACTGGAAATCATGACCGAAAAAGGCGAATACGTCGGAAAAGACGCGCGACGAGTGCTCTTCGAGGTAGCGGAACAGCGGATAGCAAAACGAGTAGCCGAAATTGTCCGGCTGAAGGCGCAGGAGGACCAGGCGATCGGCATTCGGCACGGGCAGGGGGCGCAGCACGAGCGCGTTCATGAGGCTGAAGATGGCCGTGTTCGCACCGACGGCGAGGGCCAGCGTGAACAGAGCGACGGCCGTGAACGCCGGCGTCTTGCGGAGCATGCGCACGGCGAGCAAAACGTCGCGCACGAAATCCTCGAGAGGACGGGCGCGCGCGACGTCGCGGCAAACCTCTTTCCACTTCGAGGCGCTGCCCAGATCGCGCCGCGCGTGTGCGGCGGCGTTGGCGTCGCCCTGCCGCTCGTATTTGTCGGAGCGCATGGCGAGGTGGAACTCGAGCTCGTCGGCCAGGTCCTTCTCGGCGCGGCTGACGCGAAACAGCCCAGCCAGGCGCATGGCGCGCTCGCGGATATCGGGCCAGGTCATGACTCCCCCGTCCGGCTGGCCATGACGAATCCGATGGCGGAAGAGACGCGCGTCCAGCGCTCGGCCTCGGCGGCGAGCTGCTTGTGGCCGGCCGGGGTAAGCCGGTAGAACTTCGCGCGGCGGTTGTTTTCCGAAGCGCCCCATTCGGACGCGAGCAGCCCGCGCATCTCGAGGCGATGCAGGGCGGGGTAGAGCGCGCCCTCCTCTACCCTAAGGAGGTCATGCGAGCGGTCGTGGATCCACTCCGCGACGCCGTAACCGTGCAAAGGGCCGGATGCCAGTGATTTCATGATGAGCATGTCGAGGGTGCCGGGCACGAGGTCGCCGGAATCCTGATTTCTTACCATAAGCGGCTAAGGGGAGTGTAGTACGGGTGGGCACGTCCGGTCAACGGTTTTGTTTCCGGGAACCGAAAGGACACAAGCGCGTCATAATAAGGGCATCACGATGACACGCGCCTTTCTGATTGTGATGGCGAGCGTTGCACTTGCCACGGCGGGCGACGGGATTCGGCCGCGGGGCAGCAGCGCCGAGTACGCGGCTCATATAACCACCAGCGGAACATCCATCGGCGCGGCTGTCGTGCCGCCGGACCACGTGCGGAAGCTGTTCCGTACCGACCTGAATCAGGCCGGATATGTGGTGGTGGAGATCGGCATTTTTCCGGAGAATGGCCGGGAACTGAACGTCTCGCAGAACGACTTCATGCTGCGGGCGGGTGCGGAAGGTAACGCGGTGCGCGCGGCCAGCGGAGAGACGATTGCCGCGATTATCGCGGACAAGAATACGCCGAAGGAACCGAAGCAGATCGGCGGGCACGGAGTGGATGTGTATCCGACCGCGACCATCGGCTATGAATCCGGAACCGATCCGTACAGCGGACGCCGCGTCGGCGGAGTGTATGGCGGCGCTGGAGTCGGCGTAGGTGTCGGCGGCCCGTCAGGCCCCGATCCGCGAGACCCGGTGCCGTCGGCGAGAGCCCAGCGCAGTGCTTCGGAAATGGAGCAGGAACTGGAGAACAAGGCACTGCCCGAGGGTCGGACCACCGAGGCGGTCGCTGGGTACTTGTATTTTCCGCGCCCATCGAAGAAGAAGAACGAGCCTGTATCGCTGACCTGGTATGAGCCGCAGGGCAGCCCCGTACGGTTGACGCTGACTCCGGGGAAGTAGGGCAGGACTCCAGTCCTGCGGCCGACGTCTACGCCGGCCCAGGCCGGGCGTGGAAGCCCGGCGCAGGTCACGACGAGACGCGCGCGGGCGATTCGAAAATCACCACTGCGAGCGGCGGCAAGGTGACACACAACGAGTGGTAGTGGTTGTTGAACGACACCGGCTCGCTCATAACGCCGCCGCCGTTCCCCATGTTGCTGCCGCCGTAAAACTCCGAATCGGAATTGAACATCTCTCGATACCAGCCCGGATCGGGTACGCCGACCCGATACTTCTCATGCGGCACGGGAGTGAAGTTGCACACGACCAGCACGAACGAGTTTCCCTGCGCCGACCTCCGCAGGAAGCTGATGATGGAGTGATCCACATCCTGAAAATCGACCCACTGGAAGCCCTGCCACTGGAAGTCCACTTCGTAAAGCGCGGGATGCGACTGATACACGCGGTTCAGGTCGGCGACGAACTGCTGCAGCTTGCGATGGTTATCGAACTGAAGCAGGTCCCATTCCACGCTGCGCTCGGCGTTCCACTCGTTCCATTGCCCGATCTCCGATCCCATAAACAGCAGCTTCTTGCCGGGATGCGTGTACATATAGGTCAGAAATGCGCGCACATTCGCGAATTTCTGCCATACATCGCCGGGCATTTTGCTCAGCAGGGCGCCCTTGCCGTACACCACCTCATCGTGCGAGATGGGCAGCACGAAGTTCTCGGTGAAGGCGTACAGCATGCTGAAGGTGATGTTGTGGTGATGGTACTTGCGGTGGACCGGGTCTTCGGCGAAGTAATGCAGGATGTCGTGCATCCAGCCCATGTTCCACTTCATGGTGAAACCGAGCCCGCCCAGGTAGACCGGCTTTGACACTCCGCCGAACGCGGTGGACTCCTCGGCGATGGTGATGGCGCCGGGCACCGAGTGCGCGAGCTCGTTGAAGCGCTTCAGAAAGTCGATTGCCTCGAGATTCTCGTTCCCGCCGTATATGTTGGGAATCCACTCGCCGGCCTTGCGCGAATAATCCAGGTAGAGCATGGACGCGACGGCATCCACGCGCAGGCCGTCGATGTGATACTGCTTCAGCCAGAACAGGGCGTTCGAGATCAGGAACTCGCGGACCTCGTTGCGCCCGTAATTGAAGATCAGCGTGCCCCAGTCGCGATGCTCGCCTTTGCGCGGGTCCGCGTGTTCGTAGAGCGCTGTGCCGTCGAAGAACGCGAGGCCGTGCGCGTCCTTGGGGAAATGCGCCGGTACCCAGTCGACGATAACTCCAATGCCCTCCTGATGACAGCGGTCGACGAAATACATGAAATCGTCGGGCGTGCCAAAACGAGAGGTCGGAGTGTAGAAGCCGGTGACCTGATACCCCCACGACCCCGAGTACGGGTGCTCCATGATGGGCAGCAGTTCGATATGGGTATAACCCATGCGCTTGAGATACGGGATCAGCGTTTCTGTGAGTTCGCGATAGGAAAGCGACTCGTTCCGCGGACCGCGCATCCATGAGCCAGCGTGAATTTCATAAATGGATATGGGCCGCTTCAGCCAGTCGGTTCGCGCGCGCTCGTCCATCCAGCGCTGATCGCCCCACTGATATTGCGAGAGATCGGCGACGATGGATGCCGACTTCGGCGGAACCTCACTGGCGAAGGCGTAGGGGTCGGCTTTGAGCTGATGGTATCCGTAGAACCGCGAGCGTACCGAATATTTGTAGTGGCACCCGGCGGTCACGTTTGGAATGAAAAGTTCCCATACTCCGCCGTTGCGCAGGCGCATGGGATGCCGGCGGGTATCCCACTCGTTGAAGTCGCCGGCCACGCTCACCACCTGAGCGCTGGGCGCCCACACGGCGAACCGTACGCCCGGCACCCCCTCCACTTCGGCCAGGTGCGCGCCCAGAGACCGGTATGACTCGAAATGCGTGCCTTCGCCGTGCAGGTGCAGCTCGAAATCGCTGAGCAGGGGAGGGAAGCGGTAGGGGTCCTCCAGCTCAATTTCGGAGCCGCTCCACAGCTTCGCGCGGATGCGGTAGTGATCGGGCGGGGTCTGCAGGGTGGCGCAGAAGAAGCCCTGGCCCTCCAGCTTTTCCATAGGGACGACGGATTCGCCCTGTTTTACGGACGCATCGGAGGCCTGCGGCAGGAATGCGCGCACCTCCCATCCGCCGTTGTCCCGGCGATGTGGTCCGAGGACGCGAAAGGGGTCGCCGTACCAGCCGCCGATTATGCCTTCGATTTCGGTGTTGGTCATCCTGGTGCTCTCAGCTCCTGAGCGGCTGCCCGTTATTATGGCAGCAGTGTCCGCGCCGGCCGGAAGTTTTCCGAAGGCGGAACTGCACGTTCATCTCGAGGGCTCCGTGTGGCCGGAAACACTGGCGGCCATCGATCCCACGCTCGCGCCCGAGCAGATCCCCACCTGCGCGCCCGGCGGGTCGTTCGCGACCTTCATTGAAGCCTACAAGTGGACGGTCGAGCGCCTGCGCACACCGGAACACTATGCTCTCGCGACCCGCGATCTGGTGAGGAGACTCGCCGACGAGGGGGTCTGTTACGCGGAGATTACGCTCTCCGCCGGAGTCGTGCTGTGGAAGGGGCAGGACCTGGACCGCGTTTTCGACGCCATCGCAGACGAAACCGCCCGCGCGCCGTTCCCGGTGTACTGGATTGTGGACGCGATCCGGCATTTCGGCGCCGATGCGGCGCAGCCCGTGGCCGAGTTCGCCATCCGCCGCAGGAACGATGGCGTGGTGGCGTTTGGGATCGGCGGCGATGAGGTACGCGGGCCCGCGGAATGGTTTAGCGGCATCTTCGCCCGGTGCCGCGACGCCGGCCTGCGGCTGGTGTGTCACGCCGGCGAGACCGCCGGTCCGGAGTCGATCCGCGCCGCGCTGGCCATTGGCGCAGAACGGATCGGACATGGAATTTCGGCAGTGCACGACGCCGCTTTGATCGACGAGCTCCGCGAGCGCGACATTCCTTTGGAGGTCTGCATCACCAGCAACCTCTGCACCGGTGCGGTGCCGTCGATCGAGCAGCACCCGGTACGCCGGCTGTTCGACGCCGGCGTGCCCATCACGCTCAATTCGGACGATCCGGCCCTGTTCGGGACGACGCTGCGGCGCGAGTACGAGATCGCCGCAGAGATCTTCGGGTTTACGGATGGCGAGTTAAGACGGATTGCTGAGAATGCATTCCGATACGCATTTCGCTCGCCGGGCTGATGGCCGGTGAACGAATGTCAGGGCACGTGCGCGGACGCTTCCAACCGGCCACGTCGTACGCGTCGTATCGCGACCGGCCACAGTAAGGGCAGCACGCGAGCGGCATATCGAACCGCGCCGCGGTCGCGCAGCGGCCCGTTCGGCGTGAGGGCCACAAGGTGTGCGCGCGCGTACTTTGCGGGAACGCCGGACACGGCCCCGGCGTTTTGCAGATCGGTCATCTGCAGCCGCCCGAAAATATCCAGAGCCCGAAGGAGATTCGCCGTCCGCACGAGCTTCGGCACACTGCCGTCATAGACCAGCGCGACCGGATCTGGTAACAGTGGTGCCATGGCCGCGCGCACCCACTTCCACGCGCGTTGAAGATCGCGCGCATCGATGAAGGTGACGTAAGTAGCCAGCATGATCCACTCGAACAGGGCGATATTCATTGAGTACTCGATGGTGAGGTGCAGCAGAACGCCAAACGCCAGCACCGCGTACCGAATCTTCGGAAACCAGACCAGCACGCCCATACTGAACTCGATCGCGAGCGTCATCCACGTCTCCAGCCGCACGGCGAGCGGATGAAGCACGAAGGAAGGGAGCGGAAAACGCCGGAACTGGTCGAGGTGGAGTACATAGTACAGCGCGGTGCCGTCCCGCCAGTCCGGACCCTCCATCTTCAGCACGAACGTAGCGAAATAGACCAGAGCGAGCTGGAACTGGATCATGCGCCGGGCCCACGGCATGCGCGGCTGAGGTTCGGGGCCTTCCACACCTCGCCAGATTCGAATGAGCCGGTCGACGGACAGCGCCGCTCCGGCCGGAGCAAACATCAGGAAGAAACCGATGACGCGCAGAAGCTGGTCGCCTGAGTTGATGATGTAGAGATTTCGCTGCTGGATCGAGGCCAGACAGAGAAACGTAGCCACGCTGGCCAACCGCGTCTCGAAGCCGATGGTGAGCAGCACGGCGCACAGCAGAAACACCCAGAAGAACGCCAGGACCCACGCATCACTCTGCGGCAGGAGAGTGAACAGGTTGAGTCGCGGCCCGGGCTCCATGCGATGCATGGTCTCGAGACCGAGCAGTCCATGAGGGCCGAAACAGGTGAGCCAGTCCGGGAACAGCAGCAGCAGGTCGACAATGACGATTAATCCATACAGAATGCGGAAGAGTGCGATCGAGGTGGCACGCTGCGGCGTGAAGAAGAAGTTGTTCCATGCCCGCGCCACACGCCGGACCATCAATCGAGATCTCCCGGTTTGACGACATACACGTAGAACCGCGCACGCATCCACGGATCGGCGCGGAGCGATCCATCGGGCCCGGGCGGCCGGATTTGCGACCAGTAGCGATTGAGGATCACAATCGCGGGTTCATTGGAACGCTGCCGGTTCGCTCGTGCAATGAAACGCGCGGTGTCCGGCCATAAGCCGGAATAAGCGTCCATGCGCAGGTACTCATTGCCGAACTTCCGGTACCGCTCTTTCCTGTAGCGCTCGATGACGCCCAGCCGCTCGGTACGTGGGAAGCTCCACACGCGGCTATCGCCGTTGCGGAAGATGACCTCGGCCTCGACGTAGCCATTGAGTTTCATGGGCTCGGGCGCGAACATGTTCCATGTCTGGAACAGGCCGGACCAGAGCATGTACGGCCGGATTACATCGCGGAATGCGGCTGCTGGTTGCGCCTCAGTGGGTAGACACCAGAGCGTGATCGCGCACACATGGAAGATGACGAATGCGCTGATGAGAATCCGCGCTGGAGAGATTCGGCCGGCAGGCGGACGCGCCGCGGCGGGCCTGCGCCGTCGTGAAGTGCTCGATGCCACTGGGGAGACTTACTTCTCCATAATACGTGTGTGCTGGAATGCCGTATGCGCGCAGGCATTCCCGCATTCGCACAAACAAATGCACGCAGCGATGTTTTTTTCCAGATCAATTACGTGAACGGCTTGTACGCGAATGGCGATGCCGCTCTCAATTTCGTGAACGACGGCGCCGGTGCCGCCTCCGATGGCGCGATCGCGAGCAGCTCGAGTGCGTCCTCGTCAACCATCTGTGTGAACGTATACGAATTCGATCCCGCTGGCGCGTTCCTGGGATGCTGCGCCTGCCCGCTGGCGCCGAATGCGTTGTTGACGCTGTCCGTCAGAACGGACCCGGCGCCGGGCGTAGCGCTCGGCAACAGCGTGGTCGTCAAGGTACTGAGCACCGTCGGTCCATGGTGCGGCACCCCGGGCGAGCCGAGCGGTGGTCCTGCGATTGGGCTGCTGGCGTGGGCGACCAGCCTGAAAAAGGTCGGGACGGCCTCATCGGTGGTCGAATCGGCGTTCAGAAACGGAACCGTGAGCTGAAACGAGCTGCGCAACCTGCTCTCGCCGTGCGCTGCCGCGGGCGGCGGCTTGTGCTCCATTTGCGGTGGTCCGACCCGCAGGCCGCTGCAACCGTGAGACCGTTCGGTTGCACACACGTACGAGTGAGAGGGACAGGCGGCGACGCCTGCCCCTCGGCGTGAACTTTACGGACCAACCCAGGTGAGGCTGAGAGCTGCGCCACGGCCGTTGAACGGAGCCGTGTTGAGCGGGGATCCGCTCGTGTGACCGGCCGCCAGCCATACGTTATTACCGGCAGTCAGGTGGGCAATGGTCGAAACCGTTTGCAGGGTCTCGATCCCATTCACCGCATTGCGCGTGTCTGCGGCCATTTCGCCGAGCTGGTCGGAATCAATGGTGAGCAGGCGATAACCCGTGCTATTTGGGGCCCAGAGGATCTCGCCCACGATGGCGTAAGTCCCGGACACGGGCACGGTGAGCTTATTAGCGCTCGCGGTAAAGCCGCCTGACGAAAGGGCCAGGGTCGGCAGATCGGCAATCACCTGCGCACCGTTAGCAAAGCTCTGAACGGAGGCGTTCAGCAGCCTTGCGTTCGGTCCTGCGGGACCGGTGGCGCCCTGCGCTCCTGTTGCCCCTGTTGCGCCCTTGGCCCCCGGCAACCCTTGTGGCCCCTGAGGGCCAGTGGGTCCCTTTAGTCCTTGCGGCCCCTGAGCGCCAGTGGGTCCCTGCAAGCCCTGCGGACCGGTCGGCCCGACAAGCCCTTGCGGGCCGGTCGCACCGGTCGGGCCGACAAGCCCCTGCGGACCGGTTGGACCCGTCGCACCGGCACTGGCCAGCAACGTCCAGCCGCTGTTCTGGGCGGTCGGTTCAGCCATGTTACCTGCAGCGGTGTTGACCCATGACGAGCCGGCATCGCTGACCGCGTCAAAGACCGCGTAGCTCGTATTCTGCAACCACGGTCCGCGCCAGGTAAGGCCTGCGGGCCCCTGTGGTCCTGTCGCGCCCTGCGGCCCGAGTGCCCCAGTCGGCCCGGTCGGTCCCAGCGGCCCCGGAGGCCCGTTCGGTCCGGTCGGCCCCTGCACACCCTGGGGCCCGATGGGGCCGGTCGGCCCCTGCGGTCCGATAGCGCCGATCGTGGCGATAAAGAACCCGAACAACTTCGTTTTACCGTTCGAGATAACCAGCAGGTAGCTGCCGGGCGCGATTTTCTGCGGCAGGAACGCCGTAACACTCGTATCGGTGAACAAGCTGACTGTTAGCTGGATATTGTTCAGCCACACAGCCGGTTTCAGAGGGCCGAAATTCTGGCCAGTGATCGTAATCTGTTGAAGCGAGTTGTCGGTTTTCGTGGACTGAACAACGGGTAACGGAATGTCGGCCAGGACGCTGGCCGAGCAGAGCAGCGCAACCACCGCCATCCGCGACAGAACGCATTTCGATCTCATCACTCCTCCTCAGAGTCAGCACTGATCAAGCTGTACTGGTTGAACGATTATGCCCTGAACTGCGGTGAAACTTGCGAACTTTCTGAAGCTCGAAGTGAATGATGCGAAAAAGGTGGGCACTCACCGTGGCCCGTGGGGGCGCGGTATTACGACGTTGGGTTATGGCGCATGCGCGGACGCTTCCGCCTGGTTGCGGCGTGGTTCGCGAACCGCGGTTGGCGACGAGAACAGAGCCTGGCGGCGGTTGGTGCTCGGGCTTGCTGCGACTACCGCGCAGGGTGACGTCGCAGCTTGCGGGTGTTCCTCTCAGCGACGCGGAGGCGAATGCGTTCGATGAGTGATCGTATATATTCCATCTGGCGCGGTTCCGGTTCCGGGCCCAACCCAGTCCAGTGCCAGTGGCGCGCTTCCCAAAAAAGGCAGGTTCGTAGTTCTGTCAGGCTCTCCAACCGCCTTGACTTCAAGCCCGACTTCCGCCGCCTTCTTGCAACCAGCGCGACGGCTTCAGTCGACCCAAGCTCGCGATACGCCGAGAAGGTGCCGGCAAATCGGAGAATGACTGCCCAGGTGGCGTCCGGGGGCGGTACGTCCTCCCAATTCAGGAAGTCGTTTGAAAGATCGTCCGCCATAGATCCCGTTTCCATTCTGCCGATAACGCATATTATGTCTACTTCGCTGTGCGCCCGCTACTCCTGTGCCAGCCAGCGATCGATGCCCTCCGCCGCCTTGCGACCCTCGGCGATGGCCCACACCACGAGTGACTGACCGCGGCGCGCGTCGCCGGCTGCGAACACCCCGGGCTGCGAGCTCATGAAGTTCGCATCCGTCGCCACATTGCCGCGCTGGTCGACCTCCACACCGAGCTCCTCCACCATCCCGCCGCGCACCGGACCCGTGAAGCCCATGGCCAGCAGCACCAGGTCCGCATCCATCGTGAAGTCGGTCCCCGGAATCGGTTCGAATTTCGGCGGCGGCCCCACACGCACGGCGTGCAGCTTTAAAACGTTGCCGTTCTCATCGCCCGTGAACCCGCTGGTGGCGATGCTCCAGTGCCGCAAACCACCCTCTTCGTGCGAGCTTTCCACCCGAAGCTGCAGCGGCCACAGCGGCCACGGCGTTGAAGCGTGCCGGTTCTCGGGCGGCATGGGCAGAATCTCGAACTGCGCAACCGACGCGGCCTTCTGCCGGTGCGACGTGCCCAGGCAGTCCGCGCCCGTATCGCCGCCCCCGATAATCACCACGTTCTTACCCGTGGCCAGGATCTGGTCCGGCACCGTGTCGCCCGCGCATCGTTTGTTCTGCTGCGGCAAAAAGTCCATAGCGAAATGGATGCCCTTCAGCTCGCGCCCAGGCACCTTCAGATCGCGCGGCTGCTCGGCGCCGGCGGCAATCAGGATCGCATCGAAGCCGCGCCGCAGCTCTTTTGCGTCCACATTCACGCCGATGTGCGCGTTCGTCCGGAACTCGACCCCCTCGGCGATCATCTGATCGACGCGGCGGTCGACAACCCACTTTTCCATCTTGAAATCGGGGATGCCGTACCGCAGCAGGCCGCCGATGCGATCCGCCTTTTCAAACACAACGACGCTGTGCCCCGCGCGATTGAGCTGCTGCGCGGCGGCCAGACCCGCCGGTCCCGACCCGATCACCGCGACGCGCTTCCCCGTGCGATGCTGCGGCGGCTCGGGATGAACCCACCCGGCCTGGAACGCGTGCTCGATGATGCTCTTCTCGATCAGCTTGATCGCCACCGGAGGCTCGTTGATGCCCAGCACGCAGGCCGCTTCACAGGGCGCCGGGCAGATCCGTCCGGTGAACTCGGGAAAATTATTCGTCGCGTGCAGCACGCGAATCGCTTCCCGCCACTGGTCCTTATAGACAAGGTCGTTCCAGTCCGGAATGATATTGTTCACCGGGCAACCGGTGTGGCAGAACGGAATGCCGCAGTCCATGCAGCGCGCTCCCTGCCGGCGTACCTTGTCTTCGGCGAAATCGTGGTAGATCTCGAACCAGTCGTTGATGCGTTCGGTCACTGGCCGCCGTTGCGGCAGCTCGCGCTCGTACTCGAGAAATCCGGTTACTTTACCCACGCGTCACCTCGGATCCCTGACCCCTGACCTCTGTCCCCTCGGGCCTGGGATTCATCGCCGGCGGAAAAACGATGCCGCTCGCGTCCGCCTCCGCCTGGAGATTCGCGCGGGCAATCGGATCGGAGGCCGCGGCGGCTGCGCGCCTGACACCCAGTACCCGCTTGTACTCGTGCGGAAACACCTTCACGAACCTGGGCAGCATGTCGCTCCAGTTCTCCAGAATCCAGCGCGCCCGCGGACTCCCGGTGAGCTCCGCATGCCGGCTGATCAGTGTTTGCAGCCCGCGAATGTCCACCTCATCCGTCACCCGCTCCAGATCCACGCTGATGCGGTTGCACATGGTGGACGTAAACTCACCCGTCTCATCCAGCACGAAGGCCACGCCTCCGCTCATGCCCGCCGCGAAGTTGCGCCCCGTGCGCCCGAGCACCACCACCAGTCCATTGGTCATGTACTCGCAGCCGTGATCGCCCACCGACTCCACCACCGCGGTGGCTCCGGAGTTGCGGACCGCGAACCGCTCGCCGGCCATGCCGTTGAAGAACGCCTCGCCGCTGGTCGCGCCGTACAGCACCACGTTGCCGACCAGAATGTTTTCCTCGGGCAGGAAGTTCGAGGTCCGCGGCGGATACACAATGATCCGCCCGCCGGAGAGTCCCTTGCCGACATAATCGTTAGCGTCGCCTTCCAGCGTGAGGGTCACGCCTTTCGCCAGGAATGCGCCGAAGCTCTGTCCCGCCGAACCGGTGAACTCGAACCGAATCGTATCATCGGGCAGTCCCGCCGACCCGTACCGGCGCGCGATCTCGCCGCTCAGCATGGCGCCCACTGTGCGGTGCACGTTGCGAATCGGCAGCTTGATCTCCACCTGCCGCGCGTTTTCGATGCCTTCCTGCGCATGCTCGATCAGCTTGTAGTCGAGCGCCTGGTTCAACCCGTGATCCTGCGAAATCACGCAGCGCCGTCCCACGCGGCCCGGTACCGGAGGATTAAACAGGATGGACGAATAATCCAGCCCGCGCGCCTTCCAGTGCTCCACGGCCTCGCGCATCTCGATCATGTCCACGCGGCCAATCATCTCGTCCACGGTGCGGAAGCCCATGCTGGCCATGTGCTGGCGCAGCTCTTCCGCCACAAAAAAGAAGTAATTGATGACGTGTTCCGGCTCGCCCTGGAATTTGCGCCGCAGCGCCGGGTCCTGAGTCGCGATCCCTACCGGGCACGTATTCAGGTGGCACTTGCGCATCATGATGCAGCCAAGGCTCACCAGCGGCGCTGTCGAGAAACCAAACTCTTCCGCGCCCAGCAGCGCGGCGATCGCCACATCGCGGCCGGTCTGCAGCTTGCCATCCGTCTGCACGCGGATGCGGCTGCGCAGATCGTTCATCACCAGCACCTGCTGCGTCTCGGCCAGCCCGAGCTCCCACGGAATACCGGCGTGCTTGATGGAGGTGAGCGGCGATGCCCCCGTCCCTCCATCGTGTCCGCTGATCAGCACCACGTCCGCATGCGCCTTGGCGACGCCCGCGGCAACCGTGCCCACGCCCACCTCGGCGACCAGCTTCACCGAAATGCGCGCCTTCGGGTTCACGTTCTTCAGGTCGTAGATGAGCTGCGCCAGATCTTCGATGGAGTAGATGTCGTGGTGCGGCGGCGGCGAGATCAGGCCCACCCCTGGGATGGAGTGGCGAACGCGCGCGATGACGTCGTCCACCTTGTGGCCGGGAAGCTGCCCGCCCTCGCCGGGCTTCGCGCCCTGCGCGATCTTGATCTGCAGCTCGTCGGCGTTCACCAGGTAGTTCGTGGTCACGCCGAAGCGGCCCGACGCGACCTGCTTTACGGCGCTGCGGCGTTTGTCGCGGAAGCGCTCCTCGTCTTCCCCGCCCTCGCCCGTATTCGATCGCCCGCCGATGGTGTTCATGGCGATGGCCAGCGTTTCGTGCGCTTCCTTGCTGATGGAACCGAACGACATGGCGCCCGTCGCAAACCGCTTCACGATCTCGCTCGCCGGCTCCACTTCCTCGATCGGGAGCGGCCGCGACACCGTCTTCAGCTTCATCAGCCCGCGCAGGGTGCACAGGTGCCGCTGCTGTTCGTTGATTACGCTGCTGAACTCCTGAAACGTAGCGAAGCTGTTGCCGCGAACCGCGTGCTGCAGCTTGCTCACCGTGACCGGGTTGATCAGGTGATATTCGCCGCGGATCCGGTAATGGTAGTTGCCGCCGACGTCCAGTTCGGTGTGCGAATCCGTGACCGGCTGGAACGCGTACGCGTGTTTCAAGCCTGCTTCGCGCGCCAGCACGTCGAGCCCCACGCCCTCGATGCGCGACGCCGTGCCGGTGAAATACTGGTCCACCAGCGATTTGTTCAGGCCGATGGCCTCGAACACCTGCGCGCCGCGATAGCTCTGCAGAGTGCTGATGCCCATCTTCGAAAAGACCTTCAGCAGACCTTTATTGATGGCCTTCTTGTAGTTCTTCAGCGCCGTTTCGAAGGTCACGCCTTCCGGCAGATTGCCGCGGAGCGCCTGCTGCTCCAGCGTGTCGATGGCCAGATACGGATTGACAGCGCTCGCGCCGTAGCCGATGAGCAGGCAGAAATGCATCACCTCTCGCGGCTCGCCCGATTCGATGATCAGCGCCACCTGCGTGCGCGTCTCTTCGCGCACTAGATGGTTATGCACCGCCGACAGCGCCAGCAGGCTGGGAATCGGAGCGTAGTCCTGGTCCATGCCGCGGTCCGACAGAATCAGCAGGCTATAGCCGGATTTGATGGCCAGCGACGCCCGCCGGCACAGCCCGGCCAGCGCTCGCTCCAGGCTCGCCGCGCCGCCCGCCGCCTCGAATAACATCGGCAAGGTCGTGCACAGCAGATCGCCGGACGACACGCGGCGCAGCTTTTCCAGATCGCGATTGGTCAGCAGCGGGTGCGGAAGCTTCAGCGTGTGGCAGTGCTGCGGCGTCTCGTCGAGGATGTTGCGCTCGGTGCCGATATAGCTGGTAAGCGACATCACCAGCTCTTCGCGAATAGGGTCGATGGCCGGATTGGTTACCTGCGCGAAAAGCTGCTTGAAGTAGTTGAACAGCGGCTGCGGCTTGTCGGAAAGACATGCCAGCGGCGTGTCCGTGCCCATCGACCCGACCGGCTCTTCGCCCTTGCTGGTCATGGGCAGAATCAGCATGCGTATGTCTTCGTCCGTGTAGCCGAACGCGCGCTGATGCTTGATGATGCTCTCCTGGTCCGACCCGTAGACCCGCGGCGGTTCCGGAAGATCGTCCAGGTGGATCTGGTTCTCCTTCAGCCATTGCTCATACGGATTGCGCGACCACAGCCGTTCCTTGATCTCTTCATCGGGAATGATGCGGCCTTCTTCGGTGTCCACCAGCAGCATGCGGCCGGGCTGAAGACGGCCTTTCATGCGGACCTCTTCCGCCCGGATCGGCAGTACGCCCGTCTCCGAGGCCATGATCAGCAGGTCGTCGTTGGTGACCAGGTACCGCGCCGGGCGCAGGCCGTTGCGGTCGAGCGTGGCCCCGATCATGCGGCCATCGGTGAAGGCCACCGCCGCCGGACCGTCCCACGGCTCCATCAGCGACGCGTGGTACTCGTAAAACGCGCGCTTTTCGGCACGCATCGTGGTGTCCGCGTCCCACGCTTCGGGAATCAGCATGGCCATCACGTGCGGCAGGCTGCGTCCGGTGAGTGTAAGCATCTCCACCGCATTGTCGAGGCCCGCGGAATCGCTGCCGTTCGGCTGAATGATCGGAAAGAGCTTCTTCAGATCGTCGCCGAACAGGCCGGATTTCAGGATGCTCTGGCGCGCGTGCATCCAGTTCACGTTGCCCTTCAGTGTGTTGATCTCGCCGTTGTGGCAGATGTACCGGAATGGGTGCGCCAGCTGCCAGGTGGGAAACGTGTTCGTCGAGAAGCGCTGGTGCACCAGGCACATCGCGCTGCGCACGTCGGGATCGGAAAGCTCTTCGTAAAAGCTGGCGATCTGCGGCGCCAGCAGCAGACCTTTATAGACGATGGTGCGCGTGGAGAGCGACGGGATATAGAAAAAGCTCTTCTCGCGCATATCGGAGGCGGCCAGCTCCGATTCCGCGCGCTTGCGTACCACATACAGCCTGCGCTCCAGCTCGTCCTGCGACATGCCTGCCGCCCCGCGAATGAAAATCTGTTCGATGTACGGCTGCGAAGCGCGGGCCACCCGGCCAATCGCATCGGAATTGATGGGCGTGTCGCGCCAGCCCAGAACGCTCAGACCTTCTTCACGGACGATGCGCTCGAGAATGCCCTCGGTCTGCAGCCGCTGCGCGGGCTCCACTGGCAGGAAGCACATGCCTACGCCGTATGCGCCCGGCTCGGGAAGCGGGAACCCGAGTTTGGCGCATTCGCGCGCGAAAAACCGGTGCGGGATCTGGATGAGGACGCCGGCGCCATCGCCGGTCTCCGGGTCGCAGCCGCATGCGCCGCGGTGCGTCAGGTTGACCAGGATCTGGATGCCCTTGCGAATGATGTCATGCGAGGGCTCGCCTTTGATGTTGACAACAAAGCCGATACCGCAGGCATCGTGCTCGTTGGCGGGGTGATAAAGCCCCTGGGGCTGAGGAAGGCCGTTGGGTTGATGCACGTGGTCCGTCGACTCCTTCCGGGGGAGTATAGAGGGCAGTATAACAGGCTCTGAATTATTAGTACAGCTAAAATTGTGTTGACACAGTATCGGGGGTTCTAATACTCTTAAAGGCAGTGTGGGTTTCGAAACACTCAAACTTTTCAGGGACATAGCGCACACCCGGAGCTTCAGCCATGGAGCGAAGCTGAACGATGTGAGCCAGTCCTCCGCAAGCCAGACCGTGCAGGAGCTGGAGCGGTCGCTGAACGCGTCGCTGATCGACCGCAGCAAGCGCCCTTTGGCCCTCACCGACGCCGGCCGGCTCTACCTCGACTTCTGTAAGGATGTGCTCCGGCGGGACGAGGAGTTTCACGCCGCGCTCGACGAATTCAAACGCCAGGTGGCCGGCGTGGTTCGCGTCGCATCCATCTACTCCGTCGGGCTGAGCGAGCTGTCGCACCTCGAAAAGGAGTTCGTCGCGCGCTACCCGGACGCGCACCTCCAGGTGGAGTACCTGCGGCCTGAAAAGGTGTTCGAAGCAGTAGCCTCCGACCGTGCCGATCTCGGCCTGATGAGTTACGCCGAGCCAACCCGCGAAGTGGTTGCCCTGCCCTGGCGCGACGAGGAGATGGTGGTTGCCGTCTGGCCCCGCCACGCGCTGGCCAGCCGCACCGAGGTCGCGCCCGCCGAACTCGCCGGCCTCGAGTTCGTCACCTTTGACGAGGACCTGCCCATCCGCAGAAATATTGACCGCTACCTCCGCGATCACGGCGTCGAAGTCCGCGTGGTGATGCACTTCGATAACCTGCAGATGATCAAGGAAGCGGTAGCCCACGGTGTCGGCGTCAGCATCATGCCCGCCCGCGTCATGCGCGACGAAATCGCCCAGGGGCGATTGCTGGCAGTACCCCTCAACCCCTCCACGCTCTTCCGCCCGGTACGGATCGTGCATCGCCGGCGGAAGCAGTTCAACAGCGCGGGTCAGGCGTTTTTGAAATTGTTGCAGGAGGTGCCGGTCGAGCGAGGCGCGGAGTCACTGGTGCGGGTGTGATGCTGACACGGGAGGCGGGCTTTCCGGGCGCTCATCTGCGTTCCTCTGTGGCTAACTACCCCCGCTACTCCTGCCGCAACGCCACCATCGGATCCACCCGCGTCGCTCGCACGGCTGGAATCAAGCTCGCCACAGCCGCCACGACAATCAAAAACAACGCCGCCGCGGCAATGCTCACCGGGTCCGCCGGACTCACCCGATACAGCAGCGGCGCAATGCGCGGGCTCGCTGCCAGCACGATGACCAGGCCCGCCGCGATTCCCGACACCGCCAGCAGCAACCCCCGCCGCATCACCATGCCGAGGACACCTTCCGGGTCGGCGCCCAGCGCCATGCGGATACCGATCTCCCGCGTCCGCTGCGTCACCGAGTAAGCCATCACTCCGTAAAGACCAACCCCGGCGAGCAGCATGGAAATCGCGCCAAGCACTCCGAGGAACAATGACGCCAGCCGCGGACCGAACCACGCGGCGGAAATGTAATCGGTCAACGGCATTGCCGTAATGCCCGATGAACTCGGATCGATCGCCGTCATCTCGCGGCGCAGTACCGGCACAAAGCCGCGCGCATCCCCATCGGTCCGCGCGTACAGCGCCACGCCGCCTTCGCCGCTGCCGAAATGCACCTGGTCGAAGGACATGTAGAAGTACGGTTGCGGCCTTTCCGAGAGGCTGAGATACTTACTGTCCTTCACCATCCCCACGATCGTGAACGGCTTTCCGTATATCTGCACGCGCCGTCCAACCGGGCTGAGTCCGTTGAAAAATCGCCGTGCGAACGCCTCGTTTACGATCATCACCCGCGGCGCGGTCGCGTTGTCCTCACCGCGGAAATCGCGGCCCCCGAGCAGCGGAATGCGCAGCAGGTCGAAGTAGCCGGGCGACACCGAGGCGTGATGCACGTCGAGGTTTTCGCCGGGCCTCGCTGCATACCCGTCCACCCGGATGTCCGTCCATTTCGCCAGCCCGAAGCCGAGCGGGATCGAGTCGGAGTACGCGGCCCCGGTCACCCCGGGCGCGGCGAGCAGGCGCGCGCGCAGCCGGCGCGAGAACTGCTGCTCCTCTTTGGGAGTGTAGTTGTTCGTCACCAGAAAAAGACGGCACACCGTCACGTTGGCATGGTCGAAGCCCGTGGGAGTTCCCTGCAATTCGTAAAGGCTCCGCAGAAAAACTCCGAGCGTCACCAGCGTCACCAGCGCCAGCGCAACTTCCGCGGTTACCAGCAGTCCGGAGATGCGCCGCGAGTGCCCGCTCTGCGTACCGCCTCTTCCGCGCTGCCTCAGGGCATCCACGACGCTGCGGCGTACCGACTGAAACGCCGGCGGAAGACCCGCGATCACCGCGGCAGCGAGGCAGACCACGGCGGCAAAAAGGAAGACCCGAACGCTCGGGTTCGCTTCCAGGTACAAGGGCAATCCCGTGGGCGGCACGAAGTAGATGAGGACGTTCTGAACCCAGATCGCGATGGGGAACGCTGCAACCGTGGCGAGAACCGCCAGAACCAGGCTCTCGGAAAGCAGCTGTCGGGTCAGACGGCCCGGGCCGCCTCCCAGCGCTGCGCGGATGCCGAACTCCGTCTGCCTTGCCGTGGCGCGCGCCAGCAGAAGATTGGCTACATTCGCGCACGCAATCAGCAGCACGAGTCCGCAGGCCGCGCCCAGAATTGCCATGGGCCACGCCAGAATGCCGGACGCGCCTGCCAGCGCTTTCCAGATCGGCACCACACGCGCGCCGATGCCCTTGTTCGTTTTCGGAAAAGCGCGAGCAAGACGCGCGCCGGTCGCCGCCGCTTCGGCATTTGCCTGCGCGATGGTGACACCAGGCTGCAGCCTGACCATTGCTTTGAAGTGCCGCTCGTCGCGCTCGCGTTCCGCCGCCAGGGGCGCCGGAGCCCAGCCGTCCATCGCAACACCCGGAATACTGCCGTGGAAATCCGGCGGCGCCACGCCGACGATAGTGACTGGATAGCGGTTGATGTGCACGGTGCGGCCGAGAACGCCCTGGTCGCCATGGAAATAGCTCTTCCACAGCCGGTAACTGATCACCGCGGCGAAAGCTCTGGCCCGGTCTCCGTATTCCTCGCGAGCAAACGTGCGGCCCAGAACCGGCTTCACGCCCAGAACGTCGAAATAGTTTCCCGATACCAGTTCGCACCACACGGAATACGCCTTCTCTCCCTCGCCGATTGCGGCGGGCGCCGTTTGGTGCAGTAGCAGGCCGGAGATGCTTCGCATCGCCTGAAAGTCGCGCGAGTCGATGTACGAGAAGTTGTCGTCCTCGATCCCGCTGGCGCGCGTGACTTCGAGAACGGCGAGTTGTCCATCGTCCCTGCAGCCGCGGAACGGATGCAGCACCATACCGTCGATCCAGCCAAAAACCGTCGTGGTGGCGGCGATTCCGAGTGCCAGGGTAAGCACTGCGACCGTTGTCAGGGTCGGAGTCCGGCACAGCACACGCGCCGCGTACCGGACGTCATCAACGACGCCTCGCATTCGCTTTTGTTCTGTCAGTGCAATTCAACTGCGCTCTAGATGCCTGGTTCTATTCCACCTGACATTTATCACATTGCCGCTGCTGGCGCGAGGAGTCCGAAAATGGGATAGTCGGCCGTCGATCGCGGATCGCCGGCAGCTCTACATAACCGCCCGTCGCTGAACATGCGGCGGCGGCTTCCGACCGCGCCGACAACTCCTCGATCGCGCGGCAAGCCGAATACGATCGGCTCGTACGCGGAATCGCTCCCGCCCTTGTACCGACAACCGACGGATTAGGATCGGCCGAGCTACTGACCGCCTGTGAAGAGCGTTGAGCGCATCACCGTCGATCCCACAGATCCCTGCATTCGCCGTAATGCGAATCCGGTCGCGACGGTGCGACTTCATGCAATACTCGCCCCGCAGTCGGCGGAACGGGCATCGAGCACGTCTGGATGATCCAGCCCGAAAAACGCTGCGCGCCACACCAGGTCCGAGGCGAACCATGAATGTGTTCAGCCGGCATCAGCGGCCAAAGCAACTCCCTCCGACCGCGACGACGACTCCTCGATCGCGCGGCAAGCCGCTTCCAGCTCATCCGCTACCTTGCGCGAATACACCAGAAAGTGCTGTGCCGTAAGCAGGGCCATGAACCCGATCCACAATTTCGTCTGGTTGAGCCCCGATTCGCGCAGCATGCGGAACAGGAAACTCCAGTACGCACCGCGATAGCCGGAACGCACGCCCTGCCGCCATACCGAGGCGATCACCACGCGCACGCTCCACGCCACCGGCACCTTCGGCGGACCTTGTTTCGGCACTGGATGCCACACCTGCAGGGAATGCAAGGCGCGGTCGAAATAGCGCTTCGGGTCGTATAGTCCGCGGAGCAGGCCGCTCAACCCGCGGAGCAGCACGGGCAAAGGCAGTACGGTACGAAAGTTCGGCGGACTGAAGTTCGTGATCGCTTCGCTGTCCTCGATTAGCCGTCCCTCGGCCTTCATACGGGCGTGGAGGGCCGTCGTCGGCGGCGCCTGCAGCATGCCGGCCATGGCCCACGGGATGGCCGCTCTTTCGATGAACTCCAGTTGCCGCTCGAAGATGCTCTCATCGTCGGAGTCGAAACCCACGATGAAGCCCCCCAACACCCACAAGCCGGCTTCCTGAATCACGCGAATCTGGGCAACATTGTCCCGGCGAAGGTTCTGGAACTTTCTGGACTCTGTGAGGGCTTCGGCGGAAGGGCTCTCAATGCCGATGAACACGTACACGAAGTTCGCTTCCACCATGGCGGCCAGCAACTCGGGCCGGTCGGCGAGATCGATGGAAGCCTCGGTGTAAAAGGCGAAGGGCCGCGCCTGCCGCTTCTGCCACTCGGCCAGTTCGCGCACCAGTTGCAAAGCGTTACGGGAATTGCCGATGAAATTGTCATCGACAATGAATATTTCGTTCCGCCAGCCAAGCGCGCGGAGCGTATCCAGTTCTGCGATTAACTGCGCGGGCGTCTTGGTTCGCGGACGCCGCCCGTAAATGGTGATAATGTCGCAGAATTCGCATTGAAACGGGCAGCCGCGCGAGAATTGCACGGACATCGAACTATACTTTTCCAGCTGCAGCAGATCGAACCGCGGCGCCGGCGCGCGGGAGACATCCGGCTTTTCGGAAACGCGGTACAGGTGGCGTGCCGTGCCGCGCTCGAGCCCGGCAGCGATATCCGCGAATGCTTCTTCCACTTCACCCACCACCACGTGATCGCAGTCGGGAAGCACCGCCTCCGGATCGCTGCTCGCCCACGGACCTCCGATGATGGTCCGCCGGCCTAAAGCGCGTGCGCGGGCGAGAATCGCGCGAGCGTCCTCTCGCTGTGCGTGCATGGCGCTGACCATCACGAGATCGGCCCACAGCAGGTCCTCGTCGCGGAGTTCCTCGAACGCGCGATCGATGAGGCGGACGGTCCATGTGGACGGACAGAGCGCCGCTACCGTAATTAAGCCCAGAGGCGGCGAGGTGGCCTTTTCCGGGATCATATCGAGCACACCCTCGAAGCCCCAGAATGATGGTGGGAATCGCGGCCAGACCAGAAGGGCCCGGAGGTTTGGACCCAGCGCCGGGAATTCTCGCGTGGGCCGCTCGTCAGGCAGGCTGGACAGGACAGGAATGTTCAGGGCGATGGCGGTTCTCCTCGGGCAGAAGGCTGGAGCCAAGTATAGTTGACTCTCAGCTCGCCGTGAAACGGCATTGTTGTGAGCCGCTGCCCGAAGCCGAGCTGCCCGCGTTCAGCGCACGCCGGAGCGCCGCGGGAGCGCGGCGCTTAACGGCCGCGCGACAACACCGGCGCCGATTTCGTGCGATACCAGTCCAGCGTCACCCGCAGTCCATCCTCGAGCGAAAACTGGGGCGCGTGCTGCAAGTCCCGCTCGGCTGCCGTGGTATCGGCCTGCGAGTCTCGAACATCGCCCGGGCGGGCCGCCTGATAGCGCGGCTTCAGAGAAACGCCTTCAATCCGCTCCAGTTCACGCCAGACCTGGTTCAGCGTGTACCGGTTCCCGTTGCCGGCGTTGTAAACACGCCCGGCGACACCAGGAGCAGCAGCAGCTTTCCGCACCAGCGTGACCACATCATCCACGAACGTAAAATCGCGCGACTGCTCACCATCCCCAAAAATCACCGGCCGCTCTCGGGCCAGGATGGCGGTCATGAAGCGCGAAAGGACCCCCGAGTATGGACTCGACGGGTCCTGTCTCGGTCCGTACACGTTGAAGAACCGCAGCGAAACCGCCTCCAGACCAAAGCACGAAGCGAACACGGAGGCGTAATACTCGCCCATGAGTTTTTGTGCGGCGTACGGCGACTTCGGCCGGGGCGCGATGGTTTCCACCTTGGGCAGGACATCCGTATCGCCGTACGCCGAAGATGACGCGGCGTACACCACCCTCCGCACCCGGCATTGCTGCGCAGCGCGAAGAACGTTGAAGGTCCCGTTCACATTCACCTCATGCGACGGAACAGGATCCTCGATGGAACGAGGCACAGAGGGAATGGCCGCGAGATGAAATACGACATCCGCCCCGTCCAGGACCGGCAGCAAAGCATCGTATTCTCGAATATCCAGCTCGTGCAGTGAAATGCGGTCGAGGACGTCGGCGAGGTTGGCGCGCGTGCCGGTCAGAAAATTATCAATCACCGCGATCTGTACTTCTGGATCGGCGGCAAGCGCCTGCGTGAGCGCAGATCCGATAAATCCGGCACCGCCGGTGACGACAACTTTCCTCATAATTTGTTCATCCAGTCTACCAACCTGATTACCCAAAAACACGTCCACTCGGGCCGCCCGCGGCGGGGTACGGTCGGCCCACCGGTGCACCTCGGTGTTGAACGGGGGGCTAATAATGAAACCATGCTCTCCGTCCGCATGGATAAGTGGCTCTGGGCCGCGCGATTCTTTAAAACGCGCTCCATCGCCGCACGCGCCTGCGATCTCGGCAGAGTCCGTGCCAACGGCGCGCCGTCCAAACCGGCCCGTGAGGTTCGCCTCGGCGACCTGCTCCACGTCAAAACCGAAGGCGGCGACTTCGAGGTCGAGGTTCTTGTGCTCAGCGACATGCGCGGACCCGCACCCATCGCGCAAACCCTGTACCGCGAAACCGATGCCAGCCGCGAGGCGCGCCTGAGGCTCGCCGAAGAACGCAAAGCGATGCCGCGCGTCGAGTCCTTCCCGGAAGGCCGCCCCTCCAAACGCGACCGCCGCGTCATCGACCGGCTCCGCGGGAGAGTTTAATGTCCACTCTGTTCGACACCGGCTCCGCAGCCCCGTCCTCGGAACCGCTCGCCGACGGCGCAGTCCTCCTGCGCGGGTTCGCCGCCGCGCAAGCGCCCGCTCTGCTCGAAGAGGTCGAGCGCGTCGCGCAGGCCGCGCCCTTCCGCCACCTCGTCACCCCCGGCGGATACACCATGTCGGTCGCCATGACCAACTGCGGCGGCCTCGGCTGGGTTTCCGACCGCACCGGTTACCGCTATGACCCGGTCGACCCAGACAGCGGAAATCCCTGGCCCGCCATGCCCGCCGTGTTCCTCGACCTCGCTGTGCGCGCCGCCGCCGAAGCCGGTTTCCCACAGTACGCTCCCGACGCCTGCCTTATCAATAAATATGCCGCCGGCGCAAAACTCGGCCTGCATCAGGACAAGGATGAAAAGGATGCCTGGGCGCCGATCGTGTCGGTTTCGCTCGGCGTGCCGGCCGTGTTTCTCTGGGGCGGGAAACGCCGCTCCGATCCCATCCGCCGCCTCCGCGTCGAAAACGGCGACGTCGCGGTCTGGGGCGGGCCTGCCCGCTTCACCTATCACGGCATCGCGCCGCTCAAAGAAGCCCCGCGGATCAATCTCACGTTCCGAAAGGTTCTCTAACCGCGCCCGCTTCCGCTTCCGCCAGCCACCCACGCCGGAGCCGTTCCTCCGGTACGTTCGACAGGTACGGCTTGATGTCCAGGATGGCCGTCCCGTCGAGCATGTCGATCCCGCGGACCCGCAGCCGGCGGCCTTCGCGCGACAGCAGTTCCACCACGGTCAGCGCGATCGGATTGGGACGCCGAGGCGAGCGCGTTGCAAACACCCCGTGCGGCCGGTTGTCACTCGGCGGCGTGGCCGTCAGGCTGTATCCTTCCGAGCGGTCGAACACCCAAACGATGATCAGGTGCGAAAAGCCCTCGATGTCGGCGAGCCCCGGCTCAAATTCTTCGCGGATCTCCAGTACCCCTTCCGTCTCATGCTTCGCGCCGAGACCCTTCGGAATCTCCTGCGCGTCCTTGTACGGGCTTCGAACATGCCCGATTTCTTGCATCGCAAACATATACCGCCTCCTCTTTTGGAAAGTACTTTACATCGACAAGTGAATCGAGTACACTCATCGGGTGAAGGCTCGAACCGCAGCAGCCTGGGCATTCTGGGCGATTTCCGTACCGTTCCTCATGCGTTACGAACTGCACACCGATGACACGGGAATCGAAGTCGGGTTGCTGCTGCTGATCACCGCAATTCTCGGATTTCTGCATTCCCGCCGTGCGTGGCAATGGGCGCTGCTGGTCGGCCCCTGCATCCCGCTCGCGGACGCGCTGTTCGGACAACGGTCCGGCACCCCGGGATTCCTTCTGCTCGCCGCAGTCACCACGATCATCGGTCTGGCCGGCGCCTACGCCGGCGCGATAACCGCCCGCGTCCTCTTTGCGCAGCCATCACAGAAGCATCAATAATATTTCCACAATCCCAAACGGCTTACCGCGATGCGAACGCAATTGTCTCCTCGAATGACCGTAGCCCGGCCGTTGACCCGAGCCGCGTAACACAGAGCGCGCCAATGGCATTGGCCAGCCGCGCGGCGTCGAATAAGGACATCCCGCGCTGCAGTCCCGCGACGAACCCACCTGCGAACGCATCTCCTGCCCCGGTGGTGTCCACAACCTCAACGCAGCATCCCGGCACGTGTTCGCCATCCACCACACAGCCGCGATCGCCGAGTTTCACCACCACCGTCCGCGCGCCGCCATTCTGCAATGCCTGTGATGCCAAAACGGCATCCGCTGCGCCGGTGAGCCGCTGCGCTTCGTCCTCATTCACGAACAGCAAATCAACAAATGGCAGGCATGGCCCGACCACGCCCATCCACTCGCCCCGTGAATCCCAGCCCGTATCCATCGACGTCCGCAGGCCCGCCTCACGCGCGCGCCGCAGCATTTCGGGTCCGTGCCGGCGCACGTGCGGCAGAGCGAATGGATTCGCGAGGTGAAACGCCGTGCAGCCGGCCAGCAGTTCCGGTGTGAATTCAGGGATCGCTTCGAATGCAATCGTACTCGCACCGGGGCGATGCAGCAGCGCGCGGCTTCCCTGCTGGTTCACCAGCGCCACGGTGGCCGCAGTCGGAAGGTCGACCCGCTGCACGAACTTCGTGTCCACACCGATTTCGCTCAACCGCGCTGTCACGAAATCGCCGAATGCGTCGCGACCCGCGAAACCTGCCAGCCGAACCGGCACGCCGAGCTTCGCGATTGCGTATGAAGTGTTCGCGCCGTTGCCGCCGGTGTGCTGTTCCAGCGATTCGACCCAGAGCGTGCTCTCGTACCGCGGCGGCTCGCGCAACGGACCGACGAGTGTATCGACAACGAGATTCCCGAAGCAGAGGACACCGGGAAAGCTCAACTGCCTTTCCCGTTGGCCACCGCTTCGAGGAACGCCCGCTGGATGGGCCAGGAGCCGAGGACACGCCGGTCCTCGCGCCGGAACGATCCGGAGGTCAGCACGCCGCTCAGGTCGGCCGGATTGGCCGTCTGGTGCTCGCGCGCGATCCATTTGCGCAGCGTCTCCGTGGTCTGCTCCAGCTTTACGAGTAATCCGCTGGCATCGTCCACCGTCCCGCAGTGCGCATCCATATTCAGCTCGAGATGGTCGCCGCTGGAGGCGAGCGAGAACGACACCTGATCGGAGCCCTGCAGCGCCGTCGCAAACGCGTGGGTTCCTTCGGGCAGCAGATCTTTCGACCGCAGCGCGGACCCGGACACCATCATCCAGACCGGCTGCGCGGGCACGGTCAGCGGTTTTCTCCCGGGCCGCCGCCCCACCAGCAACGCGCCGTAGGGATCGGGAGTCACCGCGAGACCGATCAGGTTGCTGCGCAGCGGATAAAAGGAGAGATAACGGCCAGGACGACTGCCCGGCACGCGACAGAAGCCCTGCGCGCAGTCCCCGCCGTGCGCCTTAGCGTACTGATAGATCCGCTTCCAGTCGAAGTTTCCGCGTGCAATGGCGAACAAATCCCGGTCGTGCGTACCGGGATCGGAGCGCAGGGCCAGCGCGACCACCTGCAGATCGTCGCGGTAATTGAAGCCGGTCTGCGTAACGAAATCGCGATACTCCAGCTCTTCCGCCGCTTTTGACCCGCTGAACAGGTCGAGAATGCCCGAGCTGCGCAGCGCGCCGACATCCACCCAGGCCAGCACGGCATCCTCGCTGGGCAGCCACGACATGATTTCGCCCGGCGATGCCGTTCGGCGCGAGCGGTACAGAAACACCGCCGCGATAACGCCGGCACAGAGTACGATCACCAGCGTGGCAAGCTGCCACGGACGAATGCGGAGACGCACAAACGAAGATTACACCGCGGCCGCGGTTTCTGTCACGCGCATCTCTTTCCACAGCCGGATCCACGGCTGCAGGTCGCGCATCATGCCCGCGAACTGCCGGAGATCGAGCGATTGTGCGCCGTCGCTGACGGCCTTTTCCGGACAGGGGTGCGCTTCCCCAATCAGTCCATCGGCGCCGATGGCTACCGCCGCGCGCGAAACCGCCGGGACGAGACTGCGTTTGCCGGTGGCATGGCTCGGGTCCACGATCACCGGCAGGTGCGTCAGCTCGTTCAGGGCAGCGACACCGGCCAGATCGCAGGTGTTCCGCGTAGCCGTCTCGAACGTGCGAATGCCGCGCTCGCAGAGGATCACGTTGGGATTGCCGTGCGCCACCACATATTCGGCGGACATGAGCAGCTCTTTTATGGTCGAGCTGAGACCGCGCTTCAGCAGCACGGGCTTTCCGCACGGGCCAAGGCTCTTCAGCAGCGCGAAGTTCTGCATGTTGCGCGCGCCTACCTGGAGCAGGTCGGCGTACTCGGCAATCAGATCCACATCGCGGTCGCTCATCACCTCGGTGACGATGCCCAGACCCGTGGCCTCGCGCGCCCGGGCCAGCAGCTTGAGCCCTTCCAGCTCGAGCCCCTGAAAATCATAGGGCGACGTGCGCGGCTTGAACGCGCCGCCGCGCAGGAGTTTTGCACCGGCGCGCGCCACCTCCTCGGCCGCATGCATGATCTGTTTCTCGTTTTCCACCGAGCACGGACCGGCCATGACCACGAACTCGTCCCCGCCGATCTCCACGCCATCCACCGTGATCTGGCTCTTGTTCGGACGAAACTCGCGGCTGACGAACTTGTATGGCGCCGAAATCCGAACGGCCTTCTCTACCTGCGGCATGGCCTCCACCGATTCCAGACAGGCCGTGACGTCGCCGACGCCGACCACGCCGATCACCACACGCTCTTCGCCTTCGATCGAATGCACTTTGTATCCGAACTCCTCAATGCGCTGAAATACCTGCTCGATCTCCTGGCGGGTGGCGCGCGGCTTCATCGAAATGATCATGGGACCTGACCTCCTGTAAAAGAAAAGGCCCACTCACTGGAGCGGGCCTTTTCGGAAAATCCTGATTCGCTACGCGACGCCCACTCGCCCGGTCAGGTGCGATACCACCAGAATCGAAACGAGCTGGGAAACGCGAACGTCATGAAGCTCTAGTATAAACTCGGCGGCGGGGACCCGCAACAGCACCACGCAGGCGTGCGTTTGCATGGGGGCGCTTGCGCGGCGCGTCGTGCGAATGCGAGGATGTAACGTACCCAACTGAAGGTAAAAGGGATCTATGCGCCTCAGAAGTGTTTCGCGCTTGCGCGCGATTTGTGTTGTCGCTATTTTCGCCGCCGCGGCCGTTATGCCCGGGTTCGCTGGAATTTCCGCGGATCGCGGTTATGCCCTCATTCTTTCCGACGCGCCGCTCGCCGAACATCTGGCCGCGCGTGAAGACCGTTCGGCGGTGGAAACGGCGCGCGCGGGAATCGAACGGGCTCACGCCAGCGTTCGCGCGAACCTTGAAGCCCGCGGGATGAAACCTGTTGCGTCACTCAACACGCTTCTGAATGCGGTGCTGGTGCGCACCACCCCGGACCGCGTGGCCGAACTGCAGTCCATTCCTGGGGTCGTGCGCGTGGTCCCGCTCCGGCGGTATCACGTGGTGCTCAACAGCGCGCTCGATATCCTGCAGGTGCCTGCGGCCTGGAACGCAATCGGAGGACAGGACAAGGCCGGATTGGGCGTGAGGATCGCGATCCTCGACACCGGTGTTGACAATACGCACCCGGCGTTTCAGGACTCGTCGCTTCCCATGCCCGCCGGATTCCCGCGGTGCGCGAACACAGCGCACGGGGAAAGCCAGACGGGCTATGATTGCGCGGCATTCACAAATAATAAGGTAATCGTCGCCAAGAGCTTCGTCCAGTACATTAACAGCGCGAACGACGCGAAGACCTCCACGCCCGACGACTACACGCCGCGCGACCGCTTCGGCCATGGCACGGCAACTGCGATGTGCGCAGCCGGCGAGACCGTGACCGGCAATCTGGGACCGGGATCAGCCGATGTCACCATCAGCGGCGTGGCGCCGAAGGCATACATCGGCAGCTACAAGGTGGTGGGCACCGACGGCCAGGCTGACGACAGCTCGATTCTGACCGGTTTGGAAGAGGCGGAACACGACGGCATGAACGTCGCCAGTGTGTCGCTTGGCGCCGCGGCGCTCGGGCCTCCCGGTGAGGACCCCGAAGCCACAGCCGTGGAAAATGCGGCGCGGCTCGGCATGACCGTGGTGATCGCCGTCGGAAATCTCGGCGACACCGGCCAGATCATCCCCACCCCGGGAACGGTTAGCAGCCCGGGCATCGCTGCCTCGGCGATCACGGTGGGCGGCGTTGAAAACGCGCACCAGTTTTCGTCCGCGCTGGTCGTGCCGGGATTGCAGAACTTTTCCGATGTATTCGGTGACGGTCCCATCCCAGGCGCTCCCCTGACCGCGCCGCTGATCGATGTCGCGAAAATTGGGGCAGACTCGTACGCGTGCTCGGCGCTGCCCGCGAACTCACTTAGTAAGGATCTCGCGCTCATCCAGCGAGGTCCGGAAAGCGCGCCGTGCACCTTCGAGACAAAAGCGAAGAATGCCGCGCAGGCCGGCGCCGTAGGCATCGTCTTTTATGACTACACGGATGAGGACCTGATCCAACCCGGCGGAGTCAGCGGAACGGGGCTTCCTTCGGTAATGATCAGCAAATCGGACGGGGTCGCGCTTCAGAAGTATGTGGACGACCACGCAGGCGCGACGGCGACCCTCGATCCGACAATTCGAGAGACAACGAACCCCAATGCAAAGCGGCTGCTGGCGTTCTCCTCACGCGGCCCGGTGCTGGGACCCGACGCGGGCCTGAAGCCGGACGTGCTCGCCGTCGGGCACAACGTGTTCATGGCTACGCAGAATTACGATTACACCGGCGAAATGTACAGCCAGTCGCGCTTCATTGTCGCGGGTGGTACGAGTTTCTCGACGCCCATGGTGGCCGGCGCGGCGGCGGTGGTCATCGGCAACGAACTCGCGAACGGAACGAAGATCCCCGATCCGTCCTCTACCGCGCTTCCCAATAACGGCTGGGCGCATCCGCAGGATTTCGTCAGGCTCGTGAAATCGGCAATCGTGAACACCGCGGATCCCAATGTGACGGACACCAACGGAAAAGCCGCGAGTGTGGCCGCCAAAGGCGCCGGCATCATGAATGTCGCCGCGGCGGTGCAGGACAACGTTACGATTTACCCAGCCAACCTGTCGTTCGGCTCTCTGACCGCGGCGGCGCTCCCACAGACGCTGACCATCACCAACCACGGTACGAGCGCGGTCAGTCTGAGCTTCAGCGTCGTGAACGATACCAATGCGACCTCCAAAGGCAATCAGGTAGCGGTGAATCCATCGACAATCTCGCTGTCCCCCGGAGCCACACAGACCGTACAGGTCACGCTCAGCGGCGGCGTCCCCGCGGCGGGTCTGTACGCGGGGCAGATCAACGTGGCCGGAGCGAGTGTGCCTCTGCACGTACCGTTCATCTTTGGCGCGCCGAACGCGGCAGCACATTACATCGTTCCCATCTTCGGAAGCTCGTTCGATGGCACGGCCGGTCAGGAGCTGCCGTATCCGATGGGCGTCCAGTTCCTCGACCAGAACGGTTTCCCGATTCCGAATTACAGCGCGACCTGGAAGGTAACGGCCGGTGACGCGCAGCTCCGAGATGTGTTCACCGACAAAGCGCTGGGTACCACCACGACCACTGTGACCGACAGCAACGGAATCAGCTACATGGAAGCGCTGCTGGGTACCGCGAATTCCGACACCATCACCGTACAGGCAGGGAAAGACGCGACGCTCAATGGTTCATTTACCGCGACCGCGCGTCCGGTGCCGAAGATCACGAAATTCCAGGACTCGGCGAGCTTCACCACCGGCGCAGCCGTTTCCCCGGGCTCGTACCTGACCTTATACGGCACGAACCTGAGTGACGTCACGGCCCCGGCCACTCAACTGCCGCTGCCCGTCAACATCGCGGGCGCGACGGTCAGCTTCGACCTGGTGAATGCGATCTGCGCGCCGTACAGCGACCATTGCAGCTTCGCGGGACGATTGCAGTACGCGAGTGCCACACAGGTAAACGTGCTGGTTCCGACGGAGCTGACAAGCACGGTGAAGCAGCTCATGGACAGCGGCAAGACGCCGGGATGCGGGACCGCAAACGGAATCTGCGCCCTCGTGAAGGTGTTCATCGACCAGACCAACGGGTTCCTGGCCCAGGTCCCGCTGACGCTCTACGATCCTGCGTTCTTTATCAATGGGGGTGTTGTCGCGGCCGAGGACGCGGTCACGGGAGCGGTTCTCACCAAAACCAACCCGGCAAAGAAGAACGAGTATGTCGCTCTGTACTGCAACGGGCTCGGTCCGGTAGACCAGAACATCCCGACCGGTGAAGCTGCGCCGAGTTCGCCGCTCGCGAACACGACCACGCGGCCGGTGGTGAAGATCAATGGCAAGCCGGTTCCCGACGCGAATATCACGTTCAGCGGTCTGGCGCCCGGCTTCGCGGGCCTCTATCAGGTGAACGTGCAGATCCCGGCGGATGCTCCGAGCGGGCTGGACAAGATCACCATTTCAATCGGCGGGGCGACTTCGCCGGAGGCTTCGATCCAGATCCAGTAACCAGCATCGTGGGGCAGGCGTCCACGCCCAGCTTCGGGCCATGTCTGCGGCGGGGGTGGCGTCCAGAGTTACCTCCGCCGTTTGCCCTCCGGACGCACGTAATGAAAGCGCACGAGGTAAATGTTCCGGCCTCGACCGTGATTTGCGACCTTGAGGAGATCGACAACCCCGAGGAAACCCGACTCGCGCGCCAGTTGGGGAGTAATATCCGGAAGCCCGATCGGTTCTATGGCATCCACTTCAATCTCGCCTTCCTCCATGCGATAGCGCCCGCCCACCCTGACGCGCGGACGTGTCCAGATGCGGACGCTGCACGTGATTTCTCCACGACGCACGCCGTCCCGCAAACGTTTGGTAAAGGTCATACCAGCGTCTCCGCGCTATTTTCTCTTACATCGATCGCCGCTTATGCGAATTTTCCGCGGCGGTTCCGCTTTTGTGGGTAGAGCGCACCGCGCGGCGAGTTGTGCCGCGAACGCTCAATCCACGATAAGGCTGGTACCCCATGAAGAGAACAATGATCTTTTTGTACGGTGTCGGCGCGTATGGGGTCTTCCTCGCGGTTTTCCTCTACGCGATCGGCTTCATCGGCAACTTCGCCGTACCGAAAACACTTGACGCAACTCCTGCCGCGCCGACCGGGCTTGCTCTGATGATCGATTTGGGCCTGCTTACGGTTTTCGCGCTTCAGCACAGCGTCATGGCGCGGCCCGGGTTCAAGCGCGTGATAACCCGTATCATTCCGCAGTCGGCCGAGCGCAGCACGTATGTGCTGGCGAGCAGTGTCGCGCTGGCGGCGCTGTTCTGGAAATGGGAGCCGCTCGGCGGCGTGGTGTGGAACATCGAATCCTCCGCCGGTCGGATGCTGCTCTATTCGGTGTACGCATTCGGCTGGGCGCTGGTACTGTTCGCCACATTCGTGATCAACCATTTCGACCTGTTCGGCCTTCGCCAGGTGTGGCGAGAGATGCAGGGTCAGCGCCAGGCCAAAGTCCAGTTTGTGGTCCCGTTTCTGTACCGGGTGGTTCGTCACCCGCTGTACGTAGGGTGGCTCTGTACATTCTGGGCTGCGCCGACAATGACCGCCTCGCATTTGTTATTCGCGGTGGCGACAACCGCGTACATCCTCGTGGCCATCCGCTTCGAAGAGGCCGACCTGATACGTGAACACCCGCAGTATGCGTCGTATCGCGAGCAGGTGCCCATGCTCATTCCCCGACTCACCGGCGTGCCCGCGTCGGCGGAACGAGAAGAAGCGCAGCGCGCGGCATAGTCTGGCGCTCGCGGGCCCTCCGCCCGATCCGTCCGTTTTCAAACAAAGCTGGCGCCCGATGCTTCGTGTCGGGCGCCGGTTCGTAATGCCATTCACAATTCCACCTCAAACTGTTACTATTCCGCAAAAATACAGTTAATCTGCTCCAGTCCGGCTGCACTTTCCGCGTTCCTTGCCAAGAATGGAAAGGAGCCCACTTTGCAGCCTGTCACCTCAGTCAATCCATTTGTCCACTGCCCCACAGTTGCAGAGCGAACACCGGGCACTCCGGACATTAGCCCCGCGGTGTACACCGAGTTACGCCGGATCGCGGCACGGCACCTGAATTCCGAGCGCCGCGGCCATACCCTCCAACCAACCGCGCTGGTCCATGAGGCGTACCTGAAAGTCGGCGGCCCCCGCGACCGGTTCTTCGCCGACGATGTTCATTTTCTTGCCACGGCCTCCCGGGCGATGCGCCAAATCCTTGTCGATTACGCGCGCACCCGCTGTGCGCAAAAGCGGCAGGCGGCCGTGGAGATCAGATCCGAATCGACCCCCAATGCCGTGGACGTGATGCACCTCGACACCGCCCTCACGGCACTCGCCGAGGAGAACGAACTACTGGCTCGTCTGATCGAGATGCGCTATTTCGGCGGCATGACGGCGGAAGCGTCAGCGGAAGCGCTGGGCATCTCCGTCCACGTCGCTCGTCATCATCTGCGCTACGCTCACGCCTGGCTCCGGCGCCGTCTGAGCTGCTGACCGGACGAGCATCCATGATGTCCGGCGAGCACATACGCTATTGGTTTGACCAGGCGGTTGCTCTCCCCGAGCGCGATCGCGCTGCATTTCTGGAATCGCGTTGCGCGGACTGCTCCGTTCGCGCCCATGTGTTGTCCCTCCTCGCGTACGATACGCACGACGAAAATGCAACGTTGTGCCCTCCCTTCACCACGGCCATCCAGACGGCGTTGTCCGCGCTGCAGGATCGGAGTACCATCGCGCCGGTAACGCGCGTCGGTCCCTTTGAACTCGGCCGGCTGCTCGGATCCGGCGGCATGGGTTTCGTGTACGAAGGACATCGCGTGGATGGGCAGGTCAGGCAGCGCGTAGCCATCAAGCTCGCCCAGGCGCCACCCGGAGCAGGCCCCGCGGTCGTGGAGGCGGTGCACCGGCGTTTCGATCGCGAGCGATGCATGCTCGCCTCGCTGACACATCCATATATCGCGGGTCTGATTGACGCAGGGACGACCGCCGACGGGATTCCGTGGGCCGTAATCGAGCAGGTGGAAGGTGTTCCCATCGACACCTACTGCGACCGGCACGTACCCGGCATAGCCGACCGCATCCGGCTGGTCGTGCGCCTGTGCGATGCCGTCCAGTTTGCACATCGCAATCTGATCGTCCACAGCGATCTCAAGCCGGAGAACGTGCTGGTCACCAGCGATGGCCTGCCGAAGCTGATCGATTTTGGCGTTGCCGCGGGCATCGGCGAACCGCCGGATATCACCATTTCCCGTGCGTTCACGCCAGGCTATGCCAGCCCGGAACAGGCCCGCGGCGAGCACCCCACAGTGGCTACCGACGTTTATGGCCTGGGATCGTTGCTGTATGCCCTGCTCACCGGAACGGCCGTCCGCCGCGTGGACGGGCAATCACTGAACGTGATCATCCGGTGCATCTGCGACGAGGATGTCATGCGGCCCTCGCTGCTCCGTCCGGACCTTCGCGGCGATCTCGAAAACATTCTGTTGAAGGCGCTGCAGCGCGAGCCCCACCGCCGCTACGGTTCCGTCGCGGAATTCGCCGACGACCTCAACCGCTACCTGGCGCGGAAACCCGTGCGCGCGTCCCCCGACTCGCTGCTGTATCGCTGCAACCGTTTCCTGGTGCGGCACTGGGCAGCAGCAGGCCTGGCGGGTGCAGTGCTGGCCCTGCTCGCGACGGTGGCGGTGATCGCGACCATGGAACGGCGTCGAGCGGAACAGTCCGCGGTGGAAAGCCGCCGGCTCGCGGAGCGGTTGCTCTTCGAGGTGTATGACGACATCGGCGGCGTTGTCGGGGCAACGAAAGCGCGCGAGAGACTCGGAACGCTTGCCGTGCAGTACCTCGAGCGCATCGAACGCAATGACCGCCGCGACCCCGATCTTGCCTGGGAACTGGTGAACGCCTGGTCCCGGCTGGCACAAAGCCGCGCGGGCGGGGCGGCCAGCACCGGGGATGTCCAAAGCGGCTTACGGTACGCGGACAAGACCATGGCTGTGGCCGCTCTGATCGAGCGCACATCGCCGAGCCACGATCGCCTGGACAGGCTGTTTAGGATTTACGAAGGACTGGCGGGCATCTATGACGACTGCGGCCGGCCTGAATTGCAGGGCGAAGCTGTCAGGCGAATGGTGCGCATCGCACACCAGCTCGGTCCTTTCCAGGAAGCGCAGGCGTGGAAAGTGCTGGGGCGGTATTCGGACGAAAATCTTGCCGACCGCCAGGCCGTTGCCGCCTTCGAGCACGCGGTGGCCATCCTGCGCGCCCTGTCGCAAACCTCCTCGGCGCCGCCGGGGACCGAAGCGCAGCTCATCAGCAGCCTTGCCGGCCTCGGCCGGGTACAGGCCATGGTCGGCGACTTCCCGGAAGCCGCCGCAACGCTGCGCGAAGCCATGGCGCGCGCAGAACGCAGCGTCGCGTCCGCTCCCCACATGGCCAGGGGGGCCCGCCAGCTTTACTGGAGCCACCTCTCGCTGGGCGATGTATTCGCATCGCCGATGCGCTTCAGCCCTGGCCGAACAGAGGCCGGCGTCGAGCACTATCGGGAAGCGGCGGTCATCGCCGAGAGGCTATTCACCGAGGATCCGGCGAATGAAGTGGCCCGCGCCGACCTTGTTCGCGCACTCGACCGCGAGGCGGCGGTTCTCGCAACCGCGCAACCCCGCCGCGCGCTGGCCATCCTCGACCGGTTACGGACCACCATGAAGGACGGCGCGGACGCGCAACTCACGTATTTAACCGCGTCCGTGGCGCCGCTGGTCGCCCTGGGCGATGTTCGCCAGGCTCGCCGAAACGTATCCGAGGCGCGGCGCTTGTATGTGGATATGCGAACGCACGGGCGAGTGGATGAACACGCGCTGTTCACAGCAGAAGCTGTCAGCCTCTTCGCCAGCGGCCGCCGGCGCGAGGCCCTCGACCGCCTGGAACAACTTCTGCCCGCACAGGACAGTTCCGTACTGACTGCGAACTTCAGAACGGTGCAAACGCTTGAACGCATTCGCGCGTATGCCGCCGGCGTGGACGAGGCCCGGCGTGTTTCCGCGAGCGAAAGACTTGCCTCCATTTGGGATCGCATGCGTTTGGCGTACCCGGAATCCCGGTTCGTTGCGGGGCAGGCAGCGGCAGCGCGCCTGCATGCCGGCGGCCTGCCCCAAACCACGGATCTGGCTATGGCCGGCCGCGCGCGCGGTACGCAATAATCCCACCGGACGGCTCGTTCTGACCGCCGTATAGCAGAAACACCAGGCCGTCGGCAATCACCGCGCCGGCATTCATGGGAGCGTGATGCGCGCTGGTTCAGGTCCAGGGTCTGATCGTGAAACAGCGTGGCACCGGATCGCGTGTCCGGAACGAACAAGTCGTTGGCAAGCGCGCGCTCTCTGCGCGCGATAATCGTGCTCGATGAACGCTGGCGTCGAAATCAGGCAGGCTACTCGTGCGGACCTTGACAGTCTCGTGCCGCTCTTCGATACTTACCGCAGGTTCTATCGCCAGCCCAGCGAGCCCGAGCGGGTGAAGCGTTTTTTGTGCAATCGATTCGAGCAGAACGACTCGGTAATCTTCCTGGCTTTCGAGCGCACGGTTGCCATCGGATTTGCGCAGCTCTACCCGAGCTTGTCTTCGGTCTCAATGGGACGCATTTTCATTCTCAATGACCTGTTTGTTGTGCCGGAAGCGCGGGGGCGCGGCGCAGGCACCGCGTTGCTGCAGGCGGCGGCAAACTACGGTCGTCAGGCGGGAGCAGTGCGCCTGGTGCTGTCCACGGAGACGGGCAATGCCCAGGCTCAATCCGTTTACGAGAAGTTCGGGTGGAAGCGCGACACAGCTTTCTACGTTTACCAGCTAAAACTGGAGCGCTGACCAGTGTGGGCTAAACTGGCCGCATCGAATCCGGTTTTCTGAGGTCAGCGTGAGTGACCGGATCCGGTGCGGCCTGCCCAGGATGGGCTGAATGCGGCCCTGGTCCGACCGGTGCGGACAATTCCTCGCCCCATTCATGGCCGGGCCCGCGTCCTTCTGATTCCCGGATCATGAACGCCAATCGAACCGATTCCCGCACTCCGCGGAAAGCTTTTTCGGGGAAGGTAGTCAAAAAAACCCCCTCTGATGCAACCAGCAAAACGGAGCGAAGGAGCGACCTTCGGAAATCTGAACACCGGCTCCCGCAAGCACGCCTTTGATCAGCCTGCTCGCTTCACGCGCTCTGCTCGCTGCAATCAGAGGGCAGGTTTAAGAGGTACTTCCAATCAATTCGGGACTGTAGTGTGCAACCGGAATTCCACCTGTCCGAATCTGGATTCAACAACTTAGAGCCGCATGGGGCAGGTTGTGGACGGGGGTGGGCTGTGGCTGGGTGTGTCAGTGGGACACAGTTCGCCGGTATGCCACAATGCTGGCTTGGTACGACTCACCGCTCTGCTCGCCGTTGCACTCAGCGCGGCGGCTCAGGACCAGGAAGACTTCCGGGTCTATACCGATCACCCCAGGCTTTTTCTGAACGCGCACCGGCTGCGGCTGCTGAAGCGCGATCGCGAGCGGGAGTCGCTGCGCTGGACACAGTTCGACTCGCTGGTGCGCGGCGGGGTGCCCCTTGCGGAGCCGGGCTTCGCGCTGGGGTTGTATCACGCCATCTCCGGGGACCGCGCTACCGGTGAAAGAGCCGTGAAGTGGGCCGCGACGGCCAGCGACCTGCGGCAGTTGGCGCTGGTTTTCGACTGGTGTCAGGACGTTCTGACCGATACAACGCGGCAGCAGCTTCTTTCGCGCATGCGCAGTTTGCCTGTCCGCGCCGGTCTGGCGGGCGTACGGGATCGCGTCCTGACCACCATCGCCACGGCGGAGGAAGACAAGAACGGGAGCGAGAAGGCGCTGGCCGGTATCGTGAATGGCTGGTGGAGGACAGACACCGCTCCGAAGCTCGCTTCCGGCGAACTGGTGGTGGCCCACGCCGACCTCTATTCGCTCGAGGAGATCCTGCACGCGATTCGGGACACGGTGCGCATTGACCTTCGAGAGAACGCCGGTGATTACTTCAAGCAGCTCCCGATCTACGAGCTGGAGTCGTATTATCCGGCGCCGTTCCAGGAAGGCAATTCCGAGTTCCGGGTACCGCCCTTCACCGGCGGTGGAGACCCGGACCCGCGGCGAGCGGCCATGTCGCGAGCAGCCGAACTGAGCATGGTGGCTTACGACACGAACGCGCGCGAAAGCCAATACGTGCAGGGCTGGCTGATGCAGGATCGCTTTCTGCTGCGCGACTCGCTGGGATCGCCGTATGAGTTCCTGTGGGGGAATCCGTATCAGCCCGGACTCAGCTACATGCAATTGCCGCTCTGGTATCACGACACCGTGTCGGGCGCGCTGTTCGCGCGCTCCTCCTGGGAAGAGGACGCCACGTGGTTTGGACTGGTAGGCTCGGAGATGCAGCTGTTCGAGAAGGGCCGCGTGGGCGTTCTGGACCACGCTTCGGCGGGCCCGGTGGAACTCGAGGCGGCGCAGATCGTAGTGGGCCGGGCTCGCACTGCATTTCTCAGCAGCGCGGAAACGGCATTCGTGGTGGGACTGGCGCCCCGGCGACCGTATCTGGTGGAGGCCGACGACGAGGAGATGCAGGAACTGGAATCGGACCGGCGCGGCACCATAGAGCTGAAATTCCCGAAAGACCGCAAGGTGCAGGTAGTGGTTCAGGAACCGCGCTAAACAAAAACGGCCCGGCATTGGCCGCCGGGCCGTCACTCACACCTTCACAGGGAAGGTAAAAATTTAGCCGCGTCCCACGATCAGATCGTTCTGCACCGAGAACACGTTGGGCACGCTGTTTGCCCGGATGCCGGCAATGTTCTTGTCGGCCTGGCTGTCCACCACGCCCACGAGCCTCACATGCCCGTTGTTCACGATGATGTGAATCGAGGGCAGCGCGCCCATAGCGTAGCGGTTCAGCGCCGGGTACCCGTAGATCGAGCGGTATTCGGCATAGCGAATCCGGTTATCGAAGGGCGACAGCGGCAGGACTTTGATGTCGTTCACTACCTGCGTTACTCCCTCAATGTGCTGCACCACGCGTCCTGCGTCGGATTTCAGCACCGGATCAGTAACTTCACCGTTCAGGTAAACGGTGCCGGTGTTCTGGTCAACCCGGAACGAAAGATCGTCGAATATGTTGTAGTAGGGCAGCATCACCAGTTCATGCCGCACCCGTTCCGCAAGCGGTTTGCTACCATTTGCAGCCAGCGCCGGAACAGCTGCAAACAGCACGGTTGCTGCTGCCAGCGTCAGGTTCCGAAGTAAGTTCTTCATCACGTTCATCCTCTGGTAATGGGATGAGCGAGACACCGTCCAGGTTGTAGTGCTTACAGTTATTTACTTACGTTCCCGTGTTGGTGTGTGCTTCCGGCGCGGCGTAGACGCCACGCGCAGGTCCTGGAGACCTGCCCTGCTACTCGGAGTCCTGATCGATCGAAGTCACCGGATCAATCCACGGCCAGCACAACGTACCTGCGGCGTACACCGCGGCCATCACATACAGGAAGTACACGTAGCGAGCGGGTTCGCCGTGAACGATGTAGCCGCCCAGAACGGGCGCGGCGTACCCGGCGAGGTTGCCCATCATGTTCATGGAGCCGGAAACGGTGCCGGCATACTTCCCCCCGATGTCCATGCACGCCGCCCATGCAGGGGGCATGGCGAGATCGTTGAAGAAGCTGGCGAATCCCATGGCGACCATGGCGGCGACCGGGGTTTTCATCTGAATGCAGAGTAGAAGAAGCAGCGCCGCTCCAGCGAATCCGCAACAGGCCAGCAAACGCCGGCTGGTGGTCACGTTTCCAGTGGCGCGCGCCACCCGAGGCGAGATCAGACCGCAGAAGAGGCAGCCCAGGCCGCCGAGGAAGAGGGGCAGCACGGCCAGCGTTCCGCTGCGCGACGGCGAAACCTTCCAGTAAGTCTGCAGGTAATCCGGCAGCCACGTGATGTAGAAGTACCACGGGAACGAGAGGCAGAAGTACTGCGTCCAAAGCAGCCACACGGACCGCGACCGCACCAGACGCCTCCAGGGCACGTCACCATGACCGGACGCGTTCCGCCCTGCGTCGCCAATGATTGCCCCTTCCGCCGCATTGACGGATTTATGGGTATGTGGGTCGTCACGGAACCAGGCGGTGAAGAAGACCACCCAGATCACGCCCAGAGAGCCGAAAAGGACAAACGACCATCGCCAGCTCATGAAGGCGAGGGTGATGACGACGATTTTTGGCGTGATCGCGCCGGCCCAGCGTGCCGCGGTCCACATGATGGACTGCGCGCGCAGGCGCTCCCGCCGCGGAAGCCAGGTGGTGAATACCTTCGTCAGATTCGGAAACGCGCCGGCTTCGCCTGCACCGAACAGGAAGCGCGTCATCCACAGCGAAGTCAGGCTCCACATCCATCCGGTGAGCGCGGTGAATGCCGACCACCAGATGACGATGCGGATGAGAACCTTGCGTGCGCCGATCCAGTCGCCGAGCCAGCCGCTGGGGATTTCGAACAGCGCATACGCGAGTCCGAACGCGCCGAGAACCTGGCCCATCTGCACCTGCGTGAGGTGCAGGTCGTGCATGATCAGCGGCGCAGCCTGGGCAATGCATACCCGGCTGACATAGGACAGAACCGCGAGGGTGACCGCGAATACCAGCACCCAGTAGCGCGCGTGAGTCGGTTTAACGGCCGCTTCGGCCGGCTTCATTCCTCACCACCGGCCGCGCGAAGTTCGTGCGCCAGCCAGTCGAGGTAGGGCTCGCTGCCGTCGACGATGCTCAGGGCGAGCGCTTCCGGGGTCTGGTAAGAGTGCAGCCTTGCGATTTCGGCCTGCAGTTCGGTGAAGAGCGGTCGGGACGACTTGATGACCATGAGGACCTCTTCGGAATCCTCGACGGCGTCTTTCCAGCGGTAAATGCTGCGGACGCCCGGCACGATGCTGACGCAGGCCGCAAGACGGCTTTCAATGAGGCTGCGGGCGATGAGGCCGGCCTCTTCGGCCGAGGAGCACGTGCTGAGGACCACGATTTTGTCGGTCAAGCGATTTTGCCTCGAATACCACTGGATCTTCAGGCCAAACAGGATTATAAACGAATGTAAGAGCTCTCACCGTGATTCATCCCGTTATTCGACGCGCAACAATCTGGGCCGTTTGTGTTTTGGCCGTTTCCTGGGCCTGGGTGGCGCTTCGCGGGCCGCAAGGCATTCCCGCGCTGCTGGAAAAGCGGCACGAGATCCGCGAACTCGAGGAGCGCAACGCGAACCTGAAGCGCGACATCGAGAACAAGAAGAAACTGATTCACGACCTCCAGTACAGCCGCGAAAAGCAGGACGAAGTGATCCGCCAGTGGCTGCACCAGGGAAAGCCGAACGAGATTCAGTTCATTCTCCCGGACCGCGGGGCCGCTAAGCCGGACACGGGTCCGCATAGCGAGCCGGCGCCGAGAACACGGTAAGACGCACGGTTACTGCCCTCCCGATCGCTGCCCGAATGGCCGCCCCCGGTTAGGGGGAATGTCTTACGCCAATGGTGAATTCGTACCATGGAAATCCCCTGGCGCGCGCTGCAGAATAAAGCGACCGTCAGGATCGCGCCATGCTCGCCGCCATCGAGAGCCGTTCTGAACCACGCATCATTTGCGAAGGCGAGGTGCAGCTCTACGCCGACGGCAGCGGCCAGGCGCTGCGGGCGCAACTGCTGGACGTAAGCAATAACGGATTCCGCGCGTGTTACAACAGCCCGGACCTTGCGCCCGGGAGCGAGTTCCGGTTCCGGCACCGGTTCTTCGTCGGTAAAGCCAGGGTTGTCTGGACCCGGCCGGTCGCCGGATCGACGCAGAGCGGCTTCCAGGTAGTCCGCGCCTAAGCCGGTCGAACCTCCACCGGAACATCAGGACCAGAGGCGAGACGCAGGGGATTGCGCAATGGCCGCCCGTAGCCCTCGAAGCCGATCTCCATCACATCGTCGTTCCGCAGCTCGATGCCGCTCCCGAAGCTGAATGCGTCGGCCCCGAAAAAATGGATGTGCAGATCGCCGGGTACGCGGTGCTGAGGGTATTTGAAGTGATGGTGCTCGATGTTTGCGAGGCTGTGACACATCACGCGCTCGCCGGTGCGGATCGGGCTGGACCAGAGCGTGCTGCCATCGCGCTGCACCGAGACGGTACCGGCGGCGTATTCGAAATCGGCATCCACCATCAGTTCGGGACCGATTGCGCAGGTGCGCAGTTTCGAATGCGCCAGGTACAGGTAATTGCGCCGTTCGAACTTGTGATCGGAAAACTCGTTGCCAACAGTTAGCCCGATGCGCCGCGGATTGCCGCTGTCGTCTATGAGATAAACGCCCGCGATTTCGGGTTCTTCGCCGCCGTCCTCGGCGAATGGCGGAACCTCGAGCGGGTCGCCATGGCCGCGCAGGATCGCGCCGCTTCCTTTATAGAACCACTCGGGCGCGACACCCACGGAACCGTGGTCCGGCTTGCCTGCTTCCATGCCCCAGCGGTACATGCGCATGCTGTCCGTTTCGGCATCGGCCTGGGCAGCCGCATGCATTGCGTTACGCCGCTCCACGCTCGCCATATGCGTCAAGCCTGTTCCGGAGACGAGCGTCCGCCACATGGAATCCGGATGGTCGGCGGACGGGAGAATGCGCAACGCGCCGGCGCACGCGTAGACCTCATCGTAATCAAGACGATCATCGGACCGTTCGTCGTGTGCGAATTGCGCCAGGCTGACCTTCAGCCGGATCGCGGAAGCGGCAAGTTCATAAACAGACCGGTACCGGCGAAGCAATCGCAGATGCCGGCCTTCGACCAGGCCGACAGCCCGTTCGGAGCCTTTGCGAATCTGCACCAAAGCGACACTCATAGACGGCAGTTATTCCGGCAATAAGAATTTTCGACTGTCACCCGGACGCAAGAACCAGCATAGTAGTTAGAACCGGACCACGACCGCTCCGGCCTGGCCCAGGCCGGCCCTCCGTCTGCAAACCAACAAACAGGAGATTGTCACATGGCGGATACTTCCGGGCCGGAGATGAAGCCCACACTGGGCTTAACAGGCCTGACTATGAATGCCATGGCGCTGATCGCGCCGGGCGCTTTTCTCTGGCTCACGTTTCTTGTTCAGGCCACAACCGGCACCACTGCGCCGGCTATGTGGGCGGGCATCGTTTTGGCCCTGGTCCTGTGCCTGGCGACGGCTGTTTGCTACTCGGAACTCGCAAAACTGTATCCGGGGACAGGCAGTTCCTACTATTTCGCCGAACAGTCATTCCTCAACCACCACAAAGCGTGGCCGCTGGCGCGGCTTTCGAAATTCATTGTGGGATGGGGCTCACACCTGTACTACTGGATCTACCCGGGCGTGATGGTCGGCGTCATGGGTATCCTCTGCGGTTTTCTGGCCGGAACGCTGTGGCCGAGTTTCATGAGCGCGTCGAATCCGGGGCCCATGTTCATGATGGCCGTAGCGATCGTGTTTTCGTTCGGCATCGCCTACATCGCGCACCGCGGCGTGAATGGCTCGACTGCGGTAAACGTCGCCATCAACGTGATTCAGATCAGCGCACTTCTGGTGTTCTCGGTTATGGCCATCGGTTATCGGACCAGTCATCCGCCGGGGAGCGTCGCGTGGCAGTACGATTCCAGTTCGGGCGATGCGTACACGTACGAGTTCGCCACCGAAAAGCAGACGGTGAACGGCCAGGCAACCGACGTCATCGTTCGCGACGCGACCGGAGTGCCGAAGCCGAAACTCGACGCCTCCGGGAAGCCGCTTCCGTTTAAGATCGCCTATCCGGAGAAAGACGACAAGGGCAACTTCCTTTCGCACCCGTCCGCGGGATCCGTGGTGGGGATGCACAATTTCGGCTGGATGTTCGTGCAGGCCACTGTGGCGATTCTGATTCTGGTTGGCTTCGAGTCGGTTACGTCCATGGGAGGCGAAGCGAAGAACCCGAAACGAAATGTGCCCATCGCGGTGGTCACATCGCTGCTGGTGCAGGGCGCATTCTGTTACCTGATCGAGTACTTTGCGGCTAATTATTTTCTGAACAACGGGTACACGATGCTCAGCGCGTCGGGCTCGGCCGCGCCCATCGGGGACATGATGGTCATGGTCGGCAACGCGGTTCTCGGCGCCGGAAATGGCCGCGCGTTCATGCTGGTGCAGGCCTTCACGGTGTTCCTCGCGATCATCGGCACCACGCTGTCGTGCATGAACACGGGCGCGCGCGTTACGTACGCCATGGGCAAAGATCAGGAACTGCCCGACTCCATGGGCGCACTCCACCGCCAGAACCTGACCCCGCATCGCGCGATCTGGCTGCTGGCTGCGATTTCCGCGGTGATCGGTTGCGTAGCGGTCGCCAACGTGTTCGGCGACGCAGCGGCGGTATCGGACGCGACGGTGAAGGCGCTGCCGCACGGCTTCTGGTCGAGCTTCGGATACTTCTCGCACGACGCGATGGCGGCACTGCCGAATTCGTTGTTAACCATGACCCTGGCATCGAACTTCGGGACGTTTCTCCTGTATGCCCTGAGCTGTATTATCTGCATCGTGGCGTACCACAAGCATCCGAAGTTCACGCCCGTACGGCACCTGTTCATTCCGATCTTCGGACTGGCCGCGAACCTTGTGTGCATGGCCTTCTACCTGATCGGCCCGTTCATGGGATACGGCACGAAAATGGAACCGCTCATGGCTCTTGGAATCGCGCTCGTGTGGGGGCTGTATGGGGCCATCTACTTCGTCCGTTCCACAAAGGCGACGGGACGAACCACCATCATCCGGTCGCGTGCCGTGTCGGGGTCAGCGATATAGGACAGCCGACGGCACACTGGCAGATCTCTGAGGCGTCTCGCTCGACGGGCGCGGCGCCCCCGATTCCATTTATGCTGGCGCTGGATTTCGCGCAGCTCACAAACCCGGGACGGGTTCGCGCGCACAATGAGGACTTCATCGGGTGTGTACAGCCGGCGACCGCTGACGAGGTGCGCCGCCGCGGCTGGCTGTTCGTGATCGCGGACGGTGTTGGCGGCGAGCAATTCGGCGAGGTGGCGTCTCGTACCGCGGTGGAGAGCCTGGTCGGCAACTTTCGTAACCGAAACTCTGCGGAGCCGCATACGGCACTGCTGCGGCGCCTCGTGCAGAGTGCGAACCACGATGTCTATGAGGCCGGACGTGCGGCGAGTCCGGGCGGCACCGCCATGTCGACCACAGTGGTTGCGTGTGCTGTTCGGTACGACCGCGCTGTGGTGGCCCACGTCGGCGATTCGCGGTGTTACCTCGTGCGGCAGGGCAGCGTGACCCCACTGACGCGGGATCACACCGTGGTTGCGGAGCAGGCGCGGCTCGGCATCCTTTCGGAGAAGGAAGCCGCGGAATCGGAGAGGCGTCATGTCCTCAGCCGGTCGCTCGGGAGCGATCTGTTCGTCAATGTGGAGGTCACGGATCATCTCCTTGTTCCCGGCGATGTGCTTCTGCTCTGCTCCGACGGCCTGCACAACGGAATCACGGCGGAGGACATTGCGCGCATAGTGCGAGCCGGCGAACTGGAGGCGATCGCCAGGGAGCTGCTGGATCTGGCCCTGGAACGGGATGGCGGGGATAATATCAGCCTGCAGGTCATCCGCATCCGGGCCGTGGAGCGGATGGGCATGTATCGCGGCCGGCCGTATAAGCTCCGATAACCGCGACTGGCTGTAGGGAACGCCGCAGGCGTTACGGGCGGGTCGACTGTTCCAGAAGGTGAATGAATGAGCGGTAAACGCTTCCGGTGGCGCGCGTCATGCCGATCTCGCAGGTGCGGCTGGTCGAGTAATGCCCGTCGAAGGTCCCCGCCTTCACTTCCGCCGCTTCGATGCGCGTGGCCGCTTCGGTCAGCTCGGGGAATTGAAATCCGCGATCGCCCGCGAACCCGCAACACCCTGCCGTTCGGGGCACGGTGGCTCGCTCGCTGCATGCCTGGGCGACGGCCTCGAGCTTGGACGTCAGGTTCAGCTTCACGAGGGAACAGACCGGGTGCAAGACGACTGAACCGGCGCGATGCGGAATGCTGAGCCGCGGCAGCAGCATGTCATGCGCGAATTCGACGCTGTCGAGGAACCGCATCCGGTCGAATCGCTTCTGGTTCTCGGCGGTGAGATGGGACCGCGAGGTGCGCAGCGCGTACGTGCACGGACTGGTATCGGTGACAACCGGCAGGCGGCCATTGTCCGACGATTTCCAAAGCCGCTCGATGGCGCGATTCGCCGCCAGCTCGTGCGCCTCATCGTAGCCTTTCGATGAAAAGGGCATGCCGCAGCAGGTACCCGCGATGTCGCCCGGAATGACCACGGGGACTCTCGCACGCTCCGCCACGTTCACCAGGGCCTGCATGAGCGATGGTCCGGCGGGCTCGTTGCGGAGCCGGCCCATAACCCGCGATACGCACGAAGGAAAGTAGACGGCCTGTGCGCCGGCGGTATCGGTGCGCGGCCGACGTGCGGCAGGCCGGGGCACATCGGATTTCCAGACGAATCGCAAGGCCAGCCGTGCGGCGCGTTCGACCAGCGCGAAATTCTTCGCAATCATCCGCGCGCGCCGATGTGCGGCCGCGGAGTGCTGCATGCGGCGAAAGCGCTTCGTGAGCGACCCTGTGTCGATGCTGACCGGACACGCGGTAGCGCACATGCCGTCCGCCGCGCAGGTGTCCAGCGCCATATAGGGAAAGTCCTTCTCCAGCTCCGAGGCGAGCCGCGGCGCGCCATTCGCATGGAGACGCACAATTTCCCGGCGAACCACGATGCGCTGCCGCGGCGTGAGGGTCAGGTCCCGGCTGGGGCACTTGCTCTCGCAGAAACCGCACTCCATACACTTGTCGACCTCTTCTTCGACCGTGGGCATGGCCTTGAGATCGTGGATGTGCACTGCCGGATCCGCATTGATCAGAACGCCGGGGTTGAGCAGGTTCTCCGGATCGGCGAGCTGCTTGATCCGCTTCATGATGCGGTATGCTTCCCCGCCCCACTCCGCTTCGACAAATGGCGCGACGTTGCGGCCGGTCCCGTGCTCGCCTTTGAGCGATCCGTCATAGCGCTGAACCACGAGGCGTACGACGTCGTCCATGAGCCGCGCGTACTGGTCCACCGATTTCTGGGTGTCAAACGCCTGGCCGAGGACGAAGTGCAGGTTGCCGTCTTTCGCGTGGCCGAAGATGATGGCATCGTCGTAGGCGTGGCGGCGGAAGAGCTCGGTCAGGTCCACGGCCGCGTCGGCGAGCCGGTCGATCGGAAAAACGACGTCTTCAATGATGACGCTTGTCCCGCTCCGGCGAACGGCGGCGACCGAAGGAAACAGTCCTGAACGGATCTTCCACATCATCGCCTGTTCCAGCGGCGCATGGGTAAACGACGCAGGTTCCAGAAGGTTGAGTGTGGCGACTCCCTGGCGCGCCTGTTCTTCCAGTGTCCGGCGGTCCCGTTCGTGCGCGCACTGAAATTCGACCAGCAGACCGGTTGCACCTGCGGGCAACGAACGGAACGAAGCCGGGCTGCCGGGCTGGTCTTCCACCGAACGCAGGGAGGCGCGGTCCATGATCTCCATGGCCTTCGCGCCCGCATCGCGCAGCGGAACGATGGCCGCGCACGCGGCATACAGATCGGGGAACAACAACAGGCCGGTGTACTTCACCGGCAGGTCGGGAACGGTGTTCAGAACCGCTTCCGCGATGAAGCCCAGCGTGCCTTCGGAGCCGATCAGCAGGTTGCGGAAGATGTCCACCGGCCGCTCGAAGTCGACGAACGCGTTGAGCGAATAGCCGGTCGTGTTTTTGGTCAGGTACTTGTGCCGGATGCGTTCGAGCAGCGCGGAATTGGTCAGCACCTCGTGGCGAAGCTCGAGAAGACCGCTGGCGAGCACCGGCTCCCGCGAACGGAACTGTTCGTCGGCATCGGCGGCGGACGTATCGATTACGGTCCCGGAAGGCAGAACGAAGGTGAGCGAATCGAGAGTATGGTACGCGTTCTGCGCGACCCCGCAGCACATTCCACTGGAGTTATTGGAAAGGATGCCGCCCATCATGCACGCGTTGATGGACGCCGGGTCGGGACCGATCTTCGCGCCGTAGAGCCGCAGATGCTGGTTCACGTGTGCGCCGATGACGCCGGGCTGCACGCGGACTTTCTTGCCACCCGCCTCGACGCGCACCTTGCGCCAATGCCGGGCCACTTCGACGAGAAGCCCATCGGTGATCGCCTGGCCGGAGAGGCTGGTGCCGCCGGCGCGAAAGGTGATGGGAACGCGCTGCTCGTGGCTCAGACGGAACAGTGCCTGAATCTCTTCGATGCCGGAGCTGAGCACGACTGCCTGCGGAATCAGGCGGTAGAAGCTGGCGTCCGAGGCGAACGCGACGCGGTCAATCGGGCGGGTCAGAATTCGGGCAGGCGGGACAATGCGCGCGAGCAGCTCAGGCAGTGCATGCGAGCTGGGAACGGCGCGGGATTTCGCGGCGGCAGTGGCCATGCTCACGCATAGTGTAAACCTTACGCCGGCGACGGACCGTTCTCTTCAAGATCGCGCTCCTGCAGGATGCGCAGAGAATGCGTGTGATCGTGTTCAGCAGCGATATCTTCGTGAAACTCCAGCATGTATGGAGTTGTGGGAGCGGAGTGAATTGTGGGAGTCAGCACGAGACGATCCTACGCGAATGCCGCATATTCGTCGAGTCGAGTAGACCGAATCGGATCGGTGGTCCGAATCGGATGGAACGCGATGGCACGCAGACGTTCAGCCCGCGCTTACACCTTGAAGAAGATCTGGCGCCGGTACAGCCAGTAGCACGCGTACCAGATCACCAGCAGGACAGCGCAGGACTGTGCAACCGGAGCGAGCGTTCCGATGAAACCGAAGCGGAACGTGAACACACCCACAGCTTTGTCCAGCCAGCCGTGCAGCACCATGCCCACGGAGTAGACGAAGATGGAGTTCATACCCACCACAACCAGCGGAAACGCCGCACGCCGCAGCCCGACCATTTCGATGAGCCAGTAAAACCCGATCAGCATGAACAGCGCCCATCCGAGGCTGTAAAGCACAAACGATGGCGTGACCAGCTGCTTGATCATGGGAATCCACGCCCGTAGCGCCAGGCCGAGAACGAAGGAGACGGCCATGCCCGCGGCGAGCACCCGGAGCTTCTGTGCGTGCGTTCGGCTGGTCATCAGCAAGCGGCCGGCCCACACTCCGGCAAGCGTCCACACCGTACTGGCGATGAAGTTCAGGGTGGAATACGCGGGATCGTAATCGTAGTGGAAGATGGCGCGGTCGAGTCGCACGCCGACGCTGCCGGTCTTCGAAAACGGCCCGTCCGGCCCAGGGAAGGCGTACAACAGCGCGGTCCAGAACGCGAGCAGTCCAACCGCGGCGGCCACCTGCCATCGCCACTTCCAGTCCATGATCAGGAAGCTGATGAGATACGTGAACGCAATCTGGCAGAGCACGATGATGAGCTGCGGCGCGATGTAGCCGCGGCCGATGCAGACCAGCACCTGGGCCCACAGGATCAGCCGCACGAAGCGGATGAGCACGTGTTTGAGATTGTCGTTCCAGGTTGCACCTTTCGCGGTGCGAATGGCGAAGGCGAACGGCATCGCCACGCCGACCATGAACATGAACGCGGGCTGGATCATGTCCCAGAACACGGCGCCTTCCCACGGCACGTGATCGAACCAGCCGGCGACACGGCCCCAGGCCGGATCATGTTTCAGAAAAGCGAAGCCGAGTCCCTCGGACGCGAGCAGCAGCATGATGAAGCCGCGGTACGCGTCCAGCGCCACGTACCGTTTCGGTGCCGTGGCGGGCTGCCTTGTGTCCACACGCTTCGCCGCCGCCTGTGTTGCCTGCATTTCGAACTATGATATCGGATGACAGTGCTCCTCGCCGCCGTTCTCCTCGAAGTGGCTTCCTGGCACGGCCATACGTACGCGTGCGTAGAGACCGCTGACCGCATTCTGATCGGCCACGCGCGCGGCGACCGGCGGATCCGCGGCTATGTCGGGCAAAACGTCTCGGAGAGGCACGACGACAGCCGCTTGTGGATTACCCTGCCCGGCGGTAAGCGCCTGAACTTCCGCCAGGATTACCTGACGCCGGCGTTCGCGGCGAACTCGCGATGCGAACAGGTGGTGAATGCGGCGATTCGCCGTCGTGACGCGCCGGCGCCGGCGGGGCTGCGACGACGCGAACCGGCTCAGCCGCCGACGAGAGCCGAGGAGCGCTGAGCAGTCTGCGCCTCGTAGGCGTCGAGTACGATGCCGATACGATCGTCCATAACCAACCGGCCTTCTTCAAGCCAGATGGCCCGATCACAGAGATGACGCAGCATTCCGGCCGAGTGTGAGACCGCGAGAATGGTCTTCCCCGCCTTGCGAAACTCCAGTACCTTTTCGAAGCACTTGTTCTGGAATGCCTGGTCGCCGACCGCGAGAATCTCGTCGACGATGAGAATATCGGGGTCCAGGTTGATGGCGATGGAGAACGCCAGTCGCAGCGACATGCCGCTGGAGTAGGTGCGCAGCGGTTCGTCGATGAAATCCTCGAGGCCGGCAAACGATACGATGCCGTCGAATCGCGCGCGTGTCTCCGCCTCGGTAAATCCGAGCAGGGCGGAGTTCAGGAACAGGTTTTCCCGGCCGGTGAGGTCGGGGTGAAAACCGGACCCCAGTTCCAGCAGCGCGGCGATCCGACCCTCCACGCGAACACGGCCCCCGTCGGGCCTCGCCAGCCCGGTGACCACGCCGAGCAGGGTGCTCTTCCCCGCCCCGTTCCGGCCGATAATGCCCACGCTTTCTCCGGAACGGACCTGAAACGTGACGTCTCGAAGCGCCTGAAACACGGTGTGCCGTCCTCGACGGAACCAGGTGCTGGCGTGCTGGCGAAGCAGCCGGCGGCCGGCGTGCCGGACGAACGTTTTGGAGACGGATTCGCAATCGATGCGGATCATCACGCTCACAGGTAATCGTAGAAGCGGGCTTTCAGCATCCGGAAGGTCAGGAAGCCGAGTGTCAGTGTGACAAACGACACCAGGCAGAGTTTCAGGACGAGACTCGCCGTGGGCGCACGGCTTTCGAGCAGGATGTTGCGCATCCCCAGCACCAGCGCGGCCACAGGATTGTACTGGTAGACCTCTTTGAAGCGCGCCGGAATGATGCTGAAGGGATAAAAGATGGGCACCAGCCAGAAGAGGATGGTATTGGCCGACTCGACGACATAGCGCATGTCGCGGACATACACGTTGAGACCGGAGCACAGCAGAGCGAGGCCGGACACGAATACGATTTCCAGTCCCCAGAGCAGGGGCAGCCAGACCCAGTGGACGTTCACACCGAGACCGGACATCAGGGCCAGCAGGATCAGCAGGGCGATCTGAATTCCGAGATGGAGCGTGTTCGACAACACGGCGGTTATGGGAATGATTTCGCGGGGGACGCGCACGCGCTTGATCAGACCGGCGTTGTCGATGAGGGAGGTGGTGCCCAGTACCCAGGCAAGGCTGAAGAAATTGAACGGCACCAGCCCGCACAGAACGAACACCGGAAAATGCGGAATACGGTTGCGGAAAACCGCCGTGAATAAGAACGTGAGCACGCCCATCATGATCAGCGGGTTCAGCAACGACCAGAACACGCCCAGCGACATATTGCGATAGCGCACCCGGAAATCCTTGAGGATGAGGTTGCGAATCAGGAATTTATAGTCGCCGTGCCACATGAGACAACTTGTGCCGATGAAGCTGCATTGTCCCATATCCGGCTGGGGTGGAAACGATCCCTGCGGCAGAGTGATGCTCGCCGCTGTTCGTTCCTACCCGCGCCGGAACCGCTCGTCGATCTCCACCTGCCAGCCGCTCGCGAGGCGGTTCGTCTCATTCGCCATGCCCACCACGGCCATCAGCTCGCCGAACATCTCCGGAGTCATGCCCGCCTTCTCCGCCGATGCGGTGTGTGAAGCGATGCAGTAACCACACTGGTTCGTGACGCTTACGGCAACATAGATCATCTCTTTCGTGAGCGTGTCGAGCGCTCCGGGCGCCATGATCTCTTTGATGCTCTCCCAGGTGCGCCGCAGCGTCACGGGATCATGCGCCAGCGCTTTCCAGAAGTTGTTTATGGAATCGGTCTGCCGGACCTGCCGGATGTCGTCGTAAACCGCCCGGACCTCCGGACTCGCGCTGTCATATTCGATCAAGCCGTAAGTTGACATAAGTGCTTTTAATCCGCCTAGCCTCTTGCATTTGCGAAACTTTCGACGTACTCTGAGTACATGATCGGTTCGGACAACCCCGCCAGCAGTGCCCAACCGGGCCAAACTGCTGTCACGGTTGTTCGAATCGCTGGAGTTCCGAAGCTCGTACCCATTATTATTCAGGTAGCCGTACCCGGCCCCGCCTGAAGCGCTTCGGAATCAGGAAGTTTCGAAGGCCATCGGCGGGAACCAGACGTTCTCCCGGTGGCCTTTTACTTTTTAGCGAACGAGTGAGCGACCTATGTCCATGACCGCAACCGGCACCTCCTCCGTCCTCATGAGCGGCGCGCGAATGCTGCTCGAATGCCTGGCCCACGAAAACGTAGACTGCATCTTTGGGTATCCAGGCGGCGTCACCCTGCCCCTTTACGACGCCTTATACGACAACCCGATCCGGCACGTGCTGGTTCGCCATGAGCAGAACGCCTGCTTCGCGGCAGAGGGATACGCGCGCTCCACCGGCCGCGTAGGCGTGTGTTGCACCACGTCGGGTCCGGGAGCCACCAACCTGGTTACAGGTCTGGTGAACGCGATGATGGATTCCATCCCCGTGGTCGCGCTGACCGGCCAGGTGTCGACGAAGCTGATCGGCAGCGACGCCTTCCAGGAAGCCGACACCTTCGGCATCACCCGCTCCTGCACGAAACACAACTTTCTCGTCAAGAACATAGCCGATCTTCCTCAGGTAATTCATGAAGCCTTCTACCTGGCCTCGTCCGGTCGGCCCGGTCCCGTCCTCGTCGACATCCCCAAGGACATCTTTCAGGCACAGGCGCACTATACGCCGGTGACTGAGATCCACCTGCCCGGATACAAAGTTTTCACCGAGGGCCACACCGGCCAGATCCGCCGCGCCGCACAGACCATGTGGGAGGCGGAACGGCCGTTCGTCTACGCGGGTGGCGGGATCATCGCCGCCGGCGCTTCGCCGGAGTTGCGCGAGTTGGTGGAGACCCTCGATGTCCCGGCGGTGAACACGCTCATGGGCCTGGGCGCTCTGCCCTCCATGCATCCGAACTTCATCAGCATGCCCGGCATGCACGGCAGCTATGCGGCCAATATGGGCATGACCCATTGCGACCTGCTGATCGCGCTGGGCGTTCGCTTCGACGATCGCGTGACCGGCAGGCTGTCCGCATTCGCCCCGCACGCGCGCGTGATTCACGTGGACATCGATCCCGCGGAGATCGGCAAGAACCGCGTGGCAGATCTGCCGATTGTCGGCGACGTGAAACGCGTCCTCGCGAAAATCAACAGGAACCTGAAAGAGCTCGAGCCGGCAGAGAAAGAGAAGAAGGCGGCCGCGCGCCAGGAATGGTGGAAGCAGATTCGCGCGTGGAAAGAAGAGCGCCCGCTGACCCCCGAGTTCTCCGATCAGGAGATCAAGCCGCAGCACCTGATGGTGGAGATTGACCGGCTCTCCGGCGGCAACGCGATTGTCACCTCCGATGTCGGCCAGCACCAGATGTGGGCGGCACAGTTCATCCGCTTCAACGAACCGCGGCTTTGGCTGAATTCCGGCGGTCTCGGATCGATGGGCTTCGGTCTGCCGTCGGCCATCGGCGCGCAGTTCGCACGGCCGGACAAGCTGGTGTTCTCGATCTGCGGCGACGGCGGCTTTCAGATGTCGATTCCTGAGCTGGCCACCGTGGCCAATAACGGCCTGCCCATCAAGATCATCATCATGAACAACGGCTACCTCGGCATGGTCCGGCAGTGGCAGGAGCTGTTCTATGGGAACCGGCTGTGCGCCGTGGAGCTGAACTCGTTCCCCGATCCCGAAAAGCTGGCCGGCGCATACGGGTTTAAAGGCAGCACGGTGGAGAAGCCCAGCGAGCTGCGCGCCGCTCTGGAGCACGCCGTCAACGAGCCGGGCCCGTATCTGCTGAACGTGCGCGTTGCGCCGTACGAGAACGTGTATCCGATGGTGCCGGCAGGCGGCGCAATCAACGAGATGGTGTTCGGCGCTCCGCAGCCGGTGAGCGCATAAAAGGAACCGCACATGATCCAGGTAATTTCGCTTTTGGTGGAAAACAAGCCCGGCGCGCTCATGCGTATCACCGGGCTGCTCAGCTCGCGCGGGTACAACATCGAGAGCCTGACGGTTGCGCGCACCCTCGACCCCGCGCTGTCGCGCATGAGCATCGTGGTGGATGTCGATCCCGCGCTGCGCGCGCAGGTGATCAAGCAGATGAACAAGCTGGTCAACGTGCTGCAGGCCACCGATCTGACAGAGGGGTCAGCGGTACGCCGCGAGATCGTGCTGATCCGCATCCGCACCACGCTCCAGAACCGGACTGCGATCCTGAAGGAAGCGGAGATTTTCGGCGCGCGCGTGGTGGACACATCGACGGAAGGCTTCGCGCTGGAGGCCACCGGCGACCCGGAGAAGCTGGACGAGTTTATCGACGTGATGCAGAACTATGGCGAGATCGAAGTGACCCGCTCGGGAATCGTCGCCGTCTCGCTGGAGAAGAAGAAGCTCCGGCTTGCGCCGCCCATCCCGCGCGGTACTCCGGAACCGAAAGAGGACCACGCGATCGCTTAGAGCGGCGTGTCTCCGCGCGGATGCGCGGCTGATTTTCAAAGGAATCCAATGGCAAAACGTTACTACCAGAACGACGGTAATTTCGACGCGATCAAAGACAAAACGGTCGCCGTGATCGGCTATGGCAGCCAGGGGCACGCACACGCACTCAACCTGCGCGATTCCGGCGTGGATGTGATCGTTGGTCTTTACCAGGGAAGCAAGAGCTGGTCGAAGGCGGAGGCCGCCGGGCTTCGCGTCATGACCGTGGCGGACGCGGCCAGGGCCGCGGACATCATCATGATGCTGGTCTCCGATCACCTGCAGGCCGACCTCTACAACAACGAGATCGCCCCGGCTATGGGCAAGGGCAAAACCCTCATGTTCGCCCACGGCTTCTCCATCCACTTCGGGACCATCGTGCCGCCGAAGGACATCGACGTTTCGATGGTGGCGCCGAAAGCTCCGGGACATCGCGTGCGTGAACTGTTCACCGAAGGCGTCGGGGTGCCCGCGCTGGTTGCCGTCGCACAGGACGCATCGGGTAAGGCGCTGGAAACCGCGCTGGCCTACGCGCTCGCCCTCGGCAGTCTCAAAACGGGCGTCATCGAGACCACCTTCCGCGAGGAGACCGAAAGCGACCTGTTCGGTGAGCAGACGGTGCTCTGCGGCGGGGTCAGCGAGCTGATCCGCGCCGGTTTTCAGACCCTGGTGGATGCCGGCTACGCCCCGGAAATCGCCTACTTTGAGTGCCTGCACGAACTGAAGCTGATTGTCGATCTGATTCACGAGGGCGGCCTGTCCTACATGCGCTACTCGATCTCAGACACGGCGGAATACGGCGATTACACGCGCGGCCCGCGCATCATCAACGAACAGACCCGCGCGGAGATGCGGAAAATCCTGGCGGAGATCCAGTCCGGCCAGTTTGCCCGCGACTGGATCAATGAAAACAAGACCGGCCGGAAAAACTTCCTGGCCACGCGCGAAGCGGCCCGCAATCAGCCGATAGAACAGGTAGGCCGCGAGCTGCGCGAGATGATGACCTTCCTGAAGCGCAGAAAAGAAGCGGGAGTCCCGCAGGAGGAAAGTGTAGCAGCAGCCCGGAAATAGGGCTTACCACGGAACCGGACCCATGAGGATCTTCACATTCGATACCACGTTGCGCGACGGCACGCAGGGCGAAGCCGTGTCCTTCTCCGTGGAGGACAAGCTGATTATTGCCCAGAAGCTGGACGAGCTCGGTATCGATTACATTGAAGGCGGCTGGCCCGGTTCCAATCCGCGGGACAAGGAGTTCTTCCGCGCGGCAAAAGAGCGTCTGCAGCTGAAGCAGGCGCGGCTAACCGCGTTCGGCTCCACGCGCTTTTCGAAGAACACCATCGAGCAGGATCCCAATGTTCACGGCCTGCTCGAGGCGGAAACTCCGGTCATCAGCATTTTCGGCAAAAGCTGGGACCTGCATACGAAGCGGGCGCTGGGCATCACCGAGGAAGAAAATCTCAACCTGATCTCGGAGACCGTGTCTCATTTGAAGGCACACGGGCGTGAGGTGGTATACGACGCCGAGCATTTCTTCGACGGGTATCAATCGAATCCGGATTTCGCGCTGCGCACCCTGGAAGCGGCGAAGACAGCCGGCGCCGATGTGCTCGTGCTGTGCGATACAAACGGCGGTACGCTGACCGGCCGCCTGGAAGAGATCGTTGCCGAGGTGCGTAAGCGCTTTGACGGCGTGCTCGGCATTCACACGCACAATGACGCCGAAGTGGCGGTAGCCAACGCCATCGCTGCCGTGGAGGCCGGATGCACGCACGTCCAGGGCACCATCAACGGCTACGGCGAGCGCTGCGGCAATGCGAATCTCTGCTCCATCATTGCGAATCTCGAGCTGAAGCTGGGCCACACGACCGTGGGGCGCGAGAATTTGGAGAAGCTTGCCGCGCTGGCGCGGCACGTGGCCGAACTGGCCAACCTGCCTCTGCGAAACGATCAGCCCTATGTCGGCCACAGCGCGTTCGCGCACAAAGGCGGCGTTCACGTCAGCGCGGTGCTGAAGGACTCGGCAACATATGAGCACGTGCGGCCGGAAACGGTGGGTAATCGCCAGCGCGTTCTGCTGAGCGACCTCTCAGGACGCGGCAACGTTCTGTACAAGCTCAAACAGCATGGGCTCGAGCAGCGCCTCGATGGCGACGCACGCCGCGACCTGCTGGAGCGCATCAAGCACATGGAGCATCTGGGGTATCAGCTCGAGGCCGCCGAAGGCACCTTCGAGCTGCTGGTTCGCGAAGCGCTTCGCCCCGGTGTTCAGTTCTTCGATGTGGTGAGTTACGAAGTCACCACGCGCATGACCGGCGCGGACGACACCATCACCACCGCAACCGTGATGCTCAAGGTGCAGGACGATGTCTATTCCGCGTCAGCGACCGGCCACGGTCCGATGAACGCTTTGGACGTCTGCCTGCGACAGTGCCTGTCATCGCTTTATCCGTCCATCGCCCAGGTTCGGCTTACGGACTACAAAGTTCGTGTCCTCGAACCGAAGAAGGGTACAGCCGCGAAGGTCCGCGTCTTCGTGGAGTGGACCGATCATCGCCGGAGCTGGGCCACGGTCGGCGTTTCGGACAACGTTATCGAAGCGAGCTGGCGTGCGCTGGTGGATGCGATCCGCCTTGAGCTGATGCGGCTCACGGAGCAGGACGAGACCGTCGAAAAGGCCGTGGAAGACTACTGCTGGGGCGTGTAGCAGGCCCGCAGACGCCGCCGCGAACGAATCAGGTCTCCAGATACCTGGCCGGCGTGGTGCCAAGCTGCTTCCGGAACATGGCGATGAATGCGCTGGTGCTGCCGTAACCAGCCTCCGCCGCTACCGCACTGACCTTCTCACCGGAAGCAAGCAACTGCATCGCGCGCAGCAGGCGCAACTGCTGCCGCCATCGTGCGAACGGCATCTTCGTCTCGCGCAGGAACAGACGCTGCACGGTTCGCCTGCTGGCGCCGCTGTCCCGGCAAAGCTCGTCGAGGGGACGCTCGTCCGAAGGGTCCGCGCACAGCGTCTCCACCACGCGCAGCGCCCGCAGATCGGTTGGGTTTGGCAACTGCAGCGGAACGGCCCGCACCTCATGCAACTGATCCAAAATCATTTCGATGATGCGCCGCTGCGGCGGTGATCGCCGCGACAACCGCCCCACCGCGCAGGCGTGCAGGATCAGCTCGCGCAACAGCGGCGACACGTTCATCACAAAGCATTTTGGCGGCAGCGCGCGTCCGAGCCGCGGCCAGAAATACAGCGTGCGCATGGAAACCACTCCCGACATGGTGATGGCGTGCCGCGTTCGCGCGGGAATCCAGACCGCGCGCAGCGGGGGTACCACCCAGATTCCCTGCCCCGTTCGGATGGTCATCACCCCAGTGGAAGCGAACACAAGCTGATGCTCGGGGTGCAGATGTTCCGGGAGCGCGCTGCCGGACTTGAAATCGAACGACACGCTGGCTACATCGGCCGTGCGGCGACCGCGCGGGTCATGAAGAATGCTGTGACACTCTTCCGACATTCCTTGTCACGATAGCGCGAGACAGCGCCCCGTGCAAAATGCTACTTCTGATGAAGCAAGGGAGGCGAACATGCTCGAATCGGCAAAAATGATGGGATTTATTCTCACTCGCGATTACGACAAAGCGCGAGCGTTCTACGAAGGCACACTGGGCTTCCGTTTCGTAAGCCAGGACCAGTTCGCGCTGGTCATGAGGGTCGGGGAGAACCAGATCCGTATCGTGAAGATGCCGGAGTTCACACCGCTTCGGAGTACGGTTCTCGGCTGGGAAGTCGCCGAGATCGAGGCTGCGGTTGGCTGGCTCACCGCGCGCGGAGCCGTCACCGAGAAGTACCCGTTCGCGCAGGATCAGCAAACCGGAATCTGGACAGCGCCGGGGGGCGACCGCATCGCCTGGTTCAAAGATCCCGACGGCAACGTGCTCTCTGTTTCTCAGCACGTCGCCGCTGGGGCCGCCACGCCGGGTCGGTAATAACCGAGGGGCGGGTTCCGCCGGACCCGCCTCGCAATTTCATTCGAAACGCAGCGCGCTCATGGGATCGACAGACATCGCCCGCCGTGCCGGAATCAAACAGGCGGCAATCGCAACCAGCAGCAGAATGACAGGAACGGCGGCCAGCGTTGCCGGATCCGCCGCGCTTACCTCGAACAGAAGGCTGTGCAGCAGGCGGCCAATGGCAACGGCTCCGGCCAGGCCGGCAATCAGTCCGGCAGCTACGGGCACGAGTCCCTGCCGCAATACCATTGCGCGCAAATCGCCGGGGCGCGCGCCGAGCGCCAGCCGGATCCCGATCTCGCCGGTGCGGCGCGACACCGTGTACGCCAGCACGCCGTAAATCCCGAGCGTCGCCAGCAGCAGCGCGCATACCGCGAACATGCCGATCAGCAGCAACTGAAAGCGCCGCCCGCCGACAGACTCACTCATCACCTGTTCCATCGTGCGGACATGCGATAAAGGCACTTCCGAGTCGATGCCCGCGACAGCCGCACGCAGACCCGCCTCGACCGACCGCGGATCTCCGGCAGTTCTCACCGCGATGGAAACGTCAAAGCGGTTTCTGACCCAGTACGGAACATAGACCATCAGCTCGGGCGCCTTGTTTAGTTCGATGCTGCGCGTGTCCGCCACCACGCCGCAGATTTCGTAGGGCTTTTCAAGCGGGTTTCCACGCCAAAACATTTTCCCGATCGGGTTCTCACCAGGCCAGACCGTACGGGCGACCTTTTCGGAGATGAGCACGACCGGCCGCCCCGCGTCGCGATCCGTAAACGTGCGGCCCGCCCGCAGGGGAATGCCGATCGTCTCTATGTAATCCGGCGTTATGAAACGGTAGCCGGCGATAGGGCGCTCGGCCATCGGCCGCGTGTCCCCGCGCTTGCTGATGACATCCGCCCAGGAGTTTCCATCCAGCGGCAGCACGGAAACCATTCCGGCAGAGCGCACGCCCGGCATTGCACGTACCTTCTGCAACACGTGCTCGTAGAATTGCCCGCGCTTCTCTCCTTCCTTGTATTGAACGGCGGGCAGCGAAATCTGGGCGGTCAGCAGGTTTCGGACTTCGAAGCCTTTACTGACGTTCATCAGGCGGGTGAAGCTGTGAGTGAGCAGGCCGGCGGTAATCAGCAACACCGCGCTAAGTCCGACTTCGAGCGCAACCAGCACTTCGCGGACACGCAGCCCGCCGCGTCCCTCCGTCGCCGACCGTGTGCTGCCCGCCTGCAGTGATTCGAGCGGTTCCGAACGGCTCAGCCGCAGCGCGGGGAGCGCGCCAAAGAGGATGCCGCTGAGAGTGGACACGGCGAGCGCGAATAACAGCACGCGTCCGTCGATCCCGACTTCCTCGAGCCGCGGCAGATCGACAGGCGCGGCAATGACCAGCAGCCGCACACCGGCGAACGCGATCAGCAGGCCCAGTGCGCCCCCGGCAAGCGCGAGGAGGAGGTTCTCCGTCAGCACCTGGCGGATGAGGCGAGCTCGGGTCGCTCCCAGCGCGGTCCGAATGCCCGCCTCGCGCTTCCGGCCTGTGGCCCGCGCCAGCGACAGATTCGCCAGGTTCACGCAGACGATGAGGAGCACTGCCCCCACCGCCCCGAGCAGCAGAAGGAGACCTCGCCGCGCGTGGCCGACCACCGCTTCCTGAAGCGGGTCGAGAACACCGCGCAGCTCGATTTTGTCCTCTTTGATCGATTTCGCCAGCGCCGCCTGGACAACGTTCAGTTCGGCGAGTGCCGCCGCCACGCTCACACCCGGCCGAAGCCGGCCAATCGCGCCGTAGTTGAAGTCGCCCACGGGTTCGAGATCGTCCGCATGAAACGTCACTGGCTTGAAAAGATCCGCTCTGGGGGGCAGCCCCACCAGCGTCCCAAGCTGGTCGTTCTTCGGAAATCGGAATTCCGCGCCAAGGACGCCGACGACGGTGTATGCTTCACCATCCAGCGCGATCCTGCGGCCGACGATTGCTTTGTCCCCGTTGAATCGCCGCTGCCACAGGTTGTTGGTCAGCACCACCACGTGGTCGTGACCCGGTTGATCCTCCCCCTCGGCGAAGCCGCGGCCAAGCGCTGGTCCGACACGCAGGACATGAAACAGATTGGCTGAAACCCGGAGAACGCTCAGGCGTTCCGCGCGGCCGGTACCGGTCAGGGTCAGATCTGTCGGGGCGATGAGCGCCAGCGATTCGAACGATTTCATCTGCTTCCGCCAGGTGAAGAAGTGCATCGCGTTCACCGGCAGCGCGGGATAAAGATGGCTGATCTGCGGAACATTCTCCTGGATGGCCACCAGCCGCCCGGGATCGCCATACGTAAGTGGTTTCAGCAAAACGCTGTTTACCACCGAGAAGATGGCGGTATTCGCCCCGATGCCCAGCGCGAGCGTGAGCACCGCAACGGCCGTAAACCCGGCATTCAGCCGGAAGCTGCGCAGAGCATAACGGATGTCGCTGCGGAGTGTCTCCATGCACCTCCTTACGACGGAGCCGTGCCGCGAGGTTCAGGAAAGTTACTCGTATCGCAGAGCAACCATCGGATCGACTCGTGTCGCCCGCCAGGCCGGGACGTAACAGGCCGCCAGCGCGATCGCGCCCAGAACCAGGGTGACGAATGCGAGGGTCAGCGGATCGCGGGCACTGATGCCGAACAAAAGACTCGAGAGCAGTTGCGTTACAGCGAGCGAACCCGCTATGCCGATGGCCAGCCCGATCCCGGTCATGGTCATGCCGCTGCTCAGCACCAGCCGCATCTGATCCCAGACGCTCGCGCCCAGCGCCGCGCGCAGGCCCATTTCATGCGTGCGCTGCGCCACAGAATACGAAATCACCCCGTAAATCCCGATGGCCGCGAGCAGCAGCGCGATGCCCGCGAACACGCCCAGCAGGACGGTACGCAGCCGGTTGCCGCCGAGCGATTCCGATTTAATCTGCTCCAGCGGCTTGATATCGTCCAGCGCCTGGTTCTTGTTCACGTTCCAGACCGCCTGCTGGATCGATTTCACCAGCAGTGCGGCATCCATCGCTCCGCGGACAATCAACGCGACGCCGGGCGTCGGACTCTGCTTGTACGAAACGTAAACACCCGGGCTCGAATCGTCCAGGCTGTTCACCTTCTCGTCGGCCACGACACCTACGATTTGCCACGGAAGTTCCGCGCCCAGCTCATGCTTGCCGGTAATGATCTGCTGGATGTAGATCCGTTTCCCGATCGGCTGAACCCCTTTAAAGAATTTCTTCGCGAGCGACTCGTTGATGACAATCGCCGGCACACCGCCGGCCACATCCGTCTCCGCCAGCGCCCGTCCCTGTTTGACCTTCATGCCCAGGGTTCGAAAGTACGACGGGCTCACCATCTTGAAGTACACGCCCGGACGATTCGCGCGGTCCACCTGTTGGCCTTCAATCAGGATGGGCATGCCCCATCCCCAGCCTTGCAGCGGCAGCGCAGTCGTGGAGGCCACGTCCCGAACGCCCGGCACGGCTGCGATCTGCTCCATGATGCGGCTTTCATAGGCGACCACGCGCGCGGCGTCCGGGTACTCCTTGTCGGACATGGGCAGCCACATCGTAGTTACGTTGGTGGTCTCGAACCCTGGGTCGACCTGCTGAAGCTGATAGAAACTGCGGATCAGCAGCGCCGCCCCGGACAACAGCACGAACGCCAGTGCGACTTCCGTCACCACCAGGATGCTGCGCAAGCGAAGCTTCGAGGCGCCCGACGTTAATCCGCGGCCGCCTTCTTTGAGCGTGACGCCGTGATCGCTGCGCGCGGACTGCAGAGCAGGTCCGATGCCGAAGAGAATGGCGGTTGCGATCACCGCCATGGCCGTAAACAGCAACACTCGCCAGTCAAGCTGGACATTGGCTTCTGACGGCAGCATGAATGGCGGGAGCGCGGCCTTCAACCCGAAGATCATTCCGATCCCGAGCGCGAGTCCGAGTACACCACCGGCGGACGACAGAACGATGCTTTCGGTTAGAAATTGGCTGATCAGCCGCCGCCGGCCCGCACCGAGCGCGGAACGGATGGCGACCTCGCGTTCGCGCCAGGCGCCCCGCGCGAGAAGGAGATTGGCCAGGTTGGCGCAACCGATCAGCAGGACGGCGGCTACCGCGGCCAGCAAAACCAGCAGCGAGCGGCGCAGATTCTTGTCCACCACCTGTTCCTCGAAGCGGTCCACTGTCGCGCTCCAGCCCTTGTTCGATTCGGGGTAGTCGTGCTCGATCCGCGCCGCAATGGACTTCATCTGCGCGCGCGCCTGCTCCAGCGTGACCCCCGGTTTCAGCCGCGCCCACGACATCATCCAGTGAAAGTCGCGGGTCATGTCTTTCGGCTCGAATACCAGAGGGGTCCAAACGTCCGGCCACCCGCGGTCGAACGGCGTGTTCGGCGGCATCACGCCGATCACCGTGTAGCGCTTGCCGTCGAGGCCAATGGTGCGCCCGACAATGCTTCGATCGGACCCAAACCGGCTCTCCCACAGGCGATTGCTGATGACAGCGACTTCGCCCTTCCCCGGCTGATCCTCGTCGGCTGCGAACGTGCGGCCCAGTGCCGGGCGGATACCCAGAATGTCGAAGTATGGGGCCGACACACGCTGTCCGTGCAACTGCACCGGCCTGTCCACCCCCGTAAGCGTGTAGGAGCCACCGGTCATAGCCGCCATCGCGGTGAACACCGTGTTCTGGTTCTTCCAGTCGAGGAAGTTGAGCGTGGAAATTCCGTTGCGGTCGTACTTCGGCGGCTTCTCCCAGACGTTGACAATCTGCTCAGCGTGCGGATAAGGCAGCGGATGCAGGAGTACCGCGTCGACAAAGCTGAAGATCGCGGTGTTCGCTCCAATTCCTATCGCCAGGGTGAGGATAGCAATGATGCTGAAAGCCGGGGATCTGCGCATCATCCGCAACGCAAAACGAATGTCGTTCCGCAGAGTGCTCATGAACAGTTGTGGCCTCTCAAGCTAATACGTGCTCCACGGCTCGTGGTTCCTCGCGTTTGTGGAACAAGGCGCCAGGCTGCGGCTGTAAATCGCATGGAATCCTGGTATTCTGTCGGCAAGGTTTCATGAGCGAAGCTGCAGGATCCGATCGGTCCTCAACCGGGGCGGAGTATCCCCGGTACTTCGCCGATCTGTATTCCCGATCGAATGCGGAACGTTTTGGGCTCGGCTTCGATCAATTCGCGACCATTCTGGCCCAAATCGGCGGGGATGCCGACCTGCATCGCAGCCTGCATCTGGAAGAACTCGCCCTCGCCCGGGCCTGCGCGGCCGGGTCGGAAACGGCGTGGGAGCAGTTTGTCAACCGCTATCGCCCGAAGTTGTATCTGATCGCCGCCGCAATGACGCATGACGAAGCGAGCGCACGGGAACTGGCCGATTCGCTCTACGCCGACCTGTACGGCACGCGGCAATCCGCCGAGGGCGGGCGATTGTCGAAGCTCGTTTTCTATACCGGCCGTGGCTCGCTCGAAGGATGGCTGCGGGCAACGCTGGCCCGGCAGTACATTGACCGCTATCGCAAAGATCGCCGCCTGGTCAATCTCGATGAGCGACTGCCGGACAAGGCCCAGCCGGAATCCTCAGACCCGCGTCTCGAACAGGAGGTCGACGCGGCGCTGGACGCCTTGTCCGGCGAGGATCGGCTCATTCTCGCGGCGTGGTATCTGGATGGTCGCACGCTGGCGGAGATCGGGCGCATGCTCGGCGTCCATGAATCGACGGTCAGCCGCCGGGTTGACAGGATCGTCGCGGGAGTGCGAAAGCAGATCATTCGCGGGTTGAAAGCGCGTGGAATCAGCGGCCGGGAAGCGGAAGCGATGATGAAGACGGACGTTCGCGATCTGGCCGTCGATATTCGCGGCCGCCTGGTGCAAGAAAAGCGTGGATGAAACGTTCCATAGACGGATGAGGGAGTGGTTCAGCGCGAGAAGTGAAAACCGCGTGGTGGCAGCGTCTGCCGAACACCCCGACGGCAATCTGCTGTCGGCGTTTGCCGAGCGCGCATTAAGCGCCCGCGAGCGTGAGAGCGTCGCGGCGCATCTCGCGGTGTGCGCCGATTGCCGGGATTGCCTCGCCCTCGCGTTCGGAACGTCAGTCCCTGCACCTGAGCCCGCACCCGCCCGGTCGCGCGTCCGGCTTTGGTGGGGCGCTGGAGCAGCAGCCGCGGCCGTGTGCGGAGCTCTGACCATCGTTTGGTTTGTAAGGCAGCCGCCGGCCGAACACCCGGCCACAGTAGCTGCCATCGCTCCTCCGCCGGCGCCGCCGCCCACATTGCCGGACTCGCGCCGGGTCACGCCACCAGCGTCCGCCAGGCAGCGGACGCCCCGCGTGTTTCGCCCCCCCGCAGTCCGAAATCCAATGCCGAGCACGCCGGTCGCGGAGAGGGAAGCTGCCCCGAAGCTGAGCCTGAACACGGCACAGCCGCTTGCTGCCGATCAGGCGCTCGCAGGGTCGCCTCACCGGCTAGCCGTCACGCCTTTTCGTCAGGCAGAGCCCATGGCGGCTGGCGCGTATCGAGCGTCCGCCTCGAAAACGAAGGCGGCGGCATCCCCTCCTGTGTTGAGCGTTCGGTGGACGGTAAACGGCACGCTGCAGCGATCCACGGATGGGGGTGCCACGTGGGAAACGGTGCCTGTCGACCCCACCGTCACCTTCCGCGCAGTCGCGGCGGAAGGGAACCAGGTTTGGGCAGGCGGATCGGGCGGTGTCCTGTACCACTCCACCGATGCGGGTGCGCACTGGTCGCGCACCGGCCCCATCGGACTTACCGGCGATATCACGCGCATTGACACGAACCCTTCCACGGTCACCATCCTGACCAGCACCGGGGAGCGCTGGGCAACTTCCGATGCCGGCGCGAACTGGACTCGCGAGTGAGAGAAACCGCCGGCAGAACGCACCTCTCGGACAGCACCGGTTCGAGGAGCGCCCATGTCGGCACAGACCGATTTTCACGTCACGGTTTTCGAGGCAATTCCCTCCCCCATCTTCGTGATCGATCGCGAGTTCTCGATCATCGACTTCAACAGCGCCGCCGGGAAACTGCCGAACGCCGTGGTGTTCAATGCGCTCCGCGCCCGCGGTGGGGACATGCTGGGTTGCGTCCATGCGGAAGGAGGCGTGTGCGGCGAGGCGGCGGCCTGCCGCGGCTGCTCCATCCAGAAAGTCATCAGGGACGCGTTTACCGGCGGGTACGTATGCCGGCGGGCGATCGCGATGCCGCTCCGCATGGCCGGCGGGGGCGTGGAGATCACCGATTTCCTGGTCACGGCTGCCCCCTTCCGGGATGGCAAGGAACCACTGCTGCTGCTCATCCTCGAAAACCTCGGCGAAATCATTCGCGCCGCCACCCGCGGCGATGCCCGGGGCACGGCGGCGGCAACAGGCAAGTAACGGCAAACGATTCACGCCGGGTGTTTTATAATGAAAACTGCCCTCATCCGGCACGCCTGAAGTCCGATCATGTTCGACAATTTATCCGATAAGCTCCAGCGCGTCTTCAAGAACCTGCGCGGTGAAGGAAAACTCACCGCGGAAAACATGGAGGCCGCACTGCGCGAGATCCGCGTGGCGCTGCTGGAAGCCGACGTTCACTTCAAGGTTGTTAAACAATTTATTGAAGGAATTCGGCAGAAGGCTATGGGAGAAGAGGTACTTGCGGCTCTGTCTCCCAGCCAGCAGGTGATTAAGATCGTCCGCGACGAGCTGATTCACGTACTCGGCGGACATCAGTCGAGGCTGCGCTTTGCGAACGAGCCGCCCACGGTCATCCTCATCGCCGGCCTGCAGGGTTCGGGTAAGACCACCAGCACCGGAAAGCTGGCGCGGTGGCTTTCGAAGAACGGCCACAATCCGCTGATGGTTTCCGTCGACGTCTACCGGCCGGCAGCGCGCGACCAGCTTGCCGTGATCGGGCGCGACATCAAGCTCCCCGTCTACGCGGGCGCCACGGACGAAACGAAGCCGCTCGAACTCGCCAAAGGCGCGCGTCGCGACGCCATGCAGACCGGGCGTGATGTCCTGCTGGTGGACACAGCGGGACGATTGCACATCGACGATCAGCTCATGACCGAGCTGCACGACCTGAAGGAGCAGCTTGCGCCGACGGAAATCCTGTTCGTCGCCGATGCGATGACCGGACAGGACGCCGTGAAGTCGGCCGACGAGTTCCACAAACGCCTGGGCATCACCGGGGTGATCCTGACCAAGATGGATGGCGACGCCCGCGGTGGCGCCGCGCTGTCGATTCGCACCATCACCGATCAGCCGTTGAAGTTCGTCGGCGTCGGTGAGAAGTTCGATGCCCTGGAGCCGTTCTTCCCCGACCGGGTCGCATCGCGCATCCTCGGCATGGGCGACGTGCTGTCGCTGATCGATAAAGTTCAGGAAGGCATCGATCAGAAATCCGCCGAAGAGATGCAGCGCAAGCTCATCGACAACGAGTTCACGCTCGGCGATTTCCGCGATCAGATCAAGCAGATCCGCAAGCTCGGGCCGCTGCAGAACCTGCTGGGCATGATGCCGCAGCTCGGCCCCCTGAAGAATCTCAAGGATGTGAAGGTCGATGAGAAGGAGATCACGCGTATCGTGGCCATCATCGACTCCATGACGCCGGCCGAACGCAACAATCACATGATCATCAACGGCGCGCGCCGGCGGCGGATCGCCAAAGGCAGCGGCGCGAGCGTGCAGGATGTCAATTCGCTGCTGAAGCAGTATGCACAGGCGCGCAAGATGATGAAGAGCTTTACCGGCAACATCGGCATGATGGGAAAGCGGCTCGGGAAGCTGAAGCTGCCGATGCTGCAGCCGTAGCGCGATGGAAAACGGGCAGAGTGGCGGAGAGAACACGCTCGAGTACTTGCAGCGAATGATCCCCGCGCGGGCGCGGAGCGCGACGAAGCGGCAGACCCGCCGCGGCAGCTTTAACTACGGATTCGTGGCGGTCGCCCGATCCGGTATGGTTTCATAGAATTTCAGGGAGATGCAATGCTGATGATACGTCTGGCGCGATTCGGCGCCAAAAAGAAGCCTTCCTACCGTGTGGTAGTGATCGAAAAGGAGCGCGCGCGGGACAGCCGCTCAGTCGAGGTGGTCGGAACCTACAATCCAGTTCGCCAGCCGGCGGAAGTGAAGCTGGAGCACGACCGCATCGAGTACTGGATGAAACGCGGCGCGCAGCCGTCCGACACCGTTTCGCGGCTGCTGAAGAAGTACCCCGCCCCGGCTCCGGAACCGGTCGCGTCGTAATCCCGCAGCAGCGCATCGAACGGCGCCGCGTGCGCACCCAATCGCGTTTTTGATACGTCAAAGTGTCACAGGAATCAATGAAGCAGTTGGTTGAAGATATCGCAAAGGCTCTGGTGGATTCCCCGGACGATGTCACCGTTCAGGAAGTCCAGGGCGAACAGGTCACCGTGCTGGAATTGCGCGTCGCCCCCAGCGACCTGGGCAAAGTGATCGGCAAACAAGGGCGGACTGCGCGGTCCATCCGCACGCTGCTCGGCGCAGCGGGCATGAAGCTGAACCGGCGGTTCACGCTCGAAATTCTGGAATAGCTCTGGAACTGGTCACCGTAGCCCGGCTCCTGCGGACCCGCGGCAACAAGGGCGAATTGACGGCGCTCCCGCTGAGCGATCATCGGGAGCGCTTTTCGCATCTGCAGACGGTCACCGTTGCCGGGCGGCAGCTCGAGGTCGAAAACGCGTGGTGGCACCAGGACCGGCTGGTCCTCAAGTTCCGCGGCATTGACACGATCTCTGACGCCGAACCACTGGCCGGGGCCGATGTCGAAATCGCGCCCGAAGAACGCACGGGCCTCGGTGACGACGAATACTTTCTGGCGGACCTGGTGGGCTGCACGGTCGTGGATGCACAGAACGGTACGAACGTCGGAGTCGTGGAGGGCTGGCAGGAGACCGGGGGGCCGGTCCTGCTCGAGGTAGGGCGTCCCGGATCAGACGAGCCCATGCTGGTGCCCTTCGCGCGCGCGATCTGCACCGGGATCGACATCCCCGCGAAACGCATTGTTGTCAGCCTGCCTGAGGGCCTCGCCGACCTGAACACGCCGTGACCTTCCACATCCTCACCATTTTTCCGGATTTCTTTCGTGGTCCTTTCGAGCACGGCGTGGTGGCGAAGGCTGCGGAAGCCGGCCGCATCACGATCCACATCCACGACCTCCGCAACTGGACCTTCGACCGTCACCGTACCGTTGACGATCGCCCGTTCGGAGGCGGTGAGGGCATGCTGCTGAAGGCCGAGCCCATTTTCCTCGCGGTCGAGTCGATCTGGCCGGACTGGAACCGGCAGAACGCCGGGCCGGATCGCAGTATCGTGCTCTTGTCCGCGCAGGGCCACAGATTCGATCAGGCGGCAGCGCGGCGGTTCAGCACGCAAAAGGAACTGTTTTTGATCTGCGGCCGCTACGAAGGAGTCGACGAGCGCGTGGCCGAGCACCTGGCCTCCGACGAGTTGTCTATCGGTGACTTCGTGCTGAGCGGTGGCGAACTCGCGGCCGCCCTGGTGGTGGACTGCGTAGCTCGGCTGTTGCCTGGTGTCCTCGGCAACGAGGACTCGGCGGTGCAGGAGTCGTTCGGCGAAGACGGCCTGCTCGATTGTCCGCAGTACACGCGGCCGGCCGACTTTCGCGGCTGGAAAGTGCCTGATGTGCTGCTCGGCGGAAACCACGCCGAGATCCGCCGCTGGCGCCACGAGGCCGCCCGTGAAAAGACCGCCAGGAACCGGCCGGACCTGCTCGGCGGACGCTGACTTTCCCCGCGCCCTGCTGGTACAATAAACAATTTACAGCCCAATTTGCGGCTACACTTTCCCCCAAGGATTCCCGCCATGCAGAATGCACTGCTGAACAAAGTTGAGAACAACAACAAACGCAAGGAGATACCGGTCTTCCGTCCGGGCGACACGATCCGCGTTCACGTGAGGATCAAGGAAGGCGACAAGGAGCGTCTGCAGGCGTTCGAAGGCACCGTGATCGCACGCAAGAACAGCGGTTTGGGCGAGACCATCACGGTCCGCAAGATCAGCTTCGGCCAGGGCGTGGAACGCATCTTCCCGATTCATGCTCCGGTCATCGATCACATCGACGTGGTTCGTACCGGCCGCGTGCGCAGAGCCAAGCTGTACTACCTTCGCGGCCTGAAGGGCAAAGCAGCCCGCCTGCGCGAGCGCGAGTAGTTCCCCGCCGCCGCACATGCCGCGGAGCGCGTACAAGTGCCAGGGCCGGTATGAGCGCGAAGCCCGCGCCGCCGGGCATCAGCATGTCGCCGGTGTCGATGAGGTCGGCCGCGGTTCCCTATTCGGTCCCGTGTTTGCCGCCGCCGTGGTGCTTTCACCCGATCGGCCACTGCGCGGCCTTCGCGACAGCAAAGAGGTTCCCGCAGACCGTCGCGAGGTGCTCGCCGAACGCATTCGCGAACGGGCCGTCTGCTGCGCCGTGGCGGCCGCTGACGCGTTCGAGATCGATCACATCAACATCTACCAGGCCTCGCGACTGGCCATGCGCCGGGCCGTCGAGAAGCTCGATCCGAAGCCCGATTTTCTGCTCATCGACTTCGTCACCGTCGACCTTCCGATCCCCCAGCGGTCGCTCGTTCACGGCGACGCATTGTCGCAGTGCATCGCCGCGGCATCGATCCTCGCCAAGGTGGAACGCGATCGCTGCATCGCTGCCTGGGACATGGTGTTCCCGCAATACGGGCTCGCCGCGCACAAAGGATACTTCACGCCGGAGCATCTGAAAGCGCTCACCCGGCACGGCCCGACTCCGTTGCACCGCTTCAGTTTTGAACCAGTGCGCGACGCCTGCCCGCATCTCTTTTGGGCCGGATATCCGCAGCAGACCGAGCTCTTCGGCGAGCAGGAGAAGGAGCTCGCCGCCTGGGCGTAGATAACCATTTCGTGGCTGAATCGCAGCCGTTGCCGGCCGAACCGGAACCCGTCAGCTGGAGCCAGAGGCTCTGGGCCCTCATCAAGTTCCTGTTCTGCTTCGAAATCGGCCTGTTCCTGCTCGTCTTCCCGTGGGTCCGCATGTGGGACGTCAACTGGTTCGCGGCTTCGAACCTGACCATGCATGGGATCTGGGTGAATCCGTTCTTTCGCGGCGCGGTGAGCGGGATCGGGCTGCTGAACATCTGGATCGGCTTCGGCGAACTGTTCCGGGTCAAGCCGCGATAAGATTCAGGGCATCGTACCGGAACAACCACACGTTCCTTCGCGTCATGCGTACTTACCTGGGGGAGGGTGAAGCATGCGAACACTTCTGATTGCGCTCGTACTGCCGCTGGTGATGGCCGCCGGTGAGGAGAATCCGTTCAGTTCCTTCAACAAGCGCGCGTATGGGCAGATCAAGACATGGCTGACCGCCTCGGCGGAAAAAATGCCGGAAGAAAACTATGGGTTCCGGCCCACCGATTCTGTCCGCAGCTTCGGCCAGATCATCGGGCACCTCGCCGATGCACAGTACAGCTTTTGTTCCGCCGCCCTCGGCGACACAAATCCCGGTTTGGACATCGAGAAAACGAAAACGTCCAAAGCCGACCTCATCGCCGCACTGAAGGATGCTTTCGCCTACTGTGACAAGGCATACGACAGCATCACCGACGCGGCTGTTACGCAGAACGTCAAGGTGTTCGGACGCGAGAGGCCGAAGCCGGTGGTGCTCACCGCGAACAACATGCACGCTGTCGAACACTACGGGAATCTTGTCACCTATTTGCGCCTGAAGAACATCGTTCCTCCCAGCAGCGACACGCCGCCGGCACCAGCGCCGACGAAAGAGACGGGGTCGAAATAACCGCCGACTTGCCGCGGGATCAGCGCACCATCGTCAGACTAAAACGGTGCGGCTTCGGCTGCGCCGCTGCTCTCCGCTTCGCCACCACCGCGACCTCCAGCGCATCCATAGCCTGCATGGCGGGCGCTGTTTCCGCAAACTGATCGTCGGCGAGCGGAACCTGCACGGTGCGCCAGCGGTCATTGTGCACGTCGCAGTGCGACACGGTCAGGTCATAGACCTGCTTCGCCTGCTTGGACATAGGCGTGGCCAGCAGTCCCAGGTTCACTCCCGCTGCGAGCCGATCATTGTTGAAGGTCCCGACCTCGTCACCGTCGATCTTCAGGACATAGGTTCCGTTCTTCAGACCCGTCACGCGCAATTGCTCGTTGTTGAGCGCCTCCGCGACGTCCGAGCTCGCGATCACCAGCGTAAGAGGACCCGCGCCCCAGCCTTTCTGCCATTCCGAAAGCGGGAGCGGCAGCGCGTCATCGATTTCCGTCCACTCGACCCCTCCGTTCGCCGCCGCCACTTCCGACACCCGCGCGTGGTCCGCGGATGCGACCCTCCCGCCGCGTGCGTCGATGTTTACCGTGGTGACCACCGGGCGCGCGTTCCACGATTTGAGCAGTTGCTCAGCCATGATCAGATGGCCTGAAAAGCCGGGATGAACCCGGTCGGGAATGATCTTCAGCGCCTGCTCGTGGTCCTGCGCATTCGCCGTCACCAGCATGCGAACCACTCCGCTATTCAGATCCGCAACATTCAGGCCGGTCTCCTGCCCGTAATTGGCGATCCATTTCCCGAAGCTGATCATCACCTCGTTGTAGCCGCCCGCGAAGGTCGGCGGACGTGTGACGTCGTCGTATGGGGAAGGTTCTATCGCGGTAATGCGAACCCCCGGAACAGCGGATCGCATCGTGTCCACGATGTTCCGGTATCCGTCGAAAAACTTCTTGTCGTTCTCCGCCGTCTCCGCGGCGTAATTGCCGTCGTTCATGCCGAGCATAATGGTCATCACCGTCGGCTTGTAAGAAATCACATCGCGCTTCAGCCGCACCTCGATGGGCCCGCCGCCGCCACCGCTGACACGATCGCCACCCCAGCCGGAGTGCACGAAGCTCACGTCCAGTTGCGGATAGCGGGTCACCACATAGGTTTCCGTCAGCACCGTGTACAGCCGCTGGTCGGTGATGCTGTCGCCGTAGAACACCACGCGGTCGCCATTCTTCAGGTAGAAATCGTCGGCGGCGATGGCCAGCGCGCAGGCCGCGAGAAAAAGGAAGAGAGTCTTTCGCATCGTTGAGTCCGAAGAAGTACAGTATCACCCGGCGGCGTCCGATTTCGCACACACGGCTGCGCCCGTGCGACAGGGCGACCCCGCAAATCGCTGCAACCACACGACCGGTTTCGGCACCCGGATTGCCATCGGACCAGCAATGTCTGTCGCCTCTGATCTGCGCTTTGTCGCTCGCAGCCTCGCGCGCAATCCTTCCTTCGTCACGGCCGCCGTCCTCTCGCTCGCCCTCGGCATCGGAGCCAATACGGCGATGTTCACCATTGCCGACCAGATGCTTGTGCGCGCCCTTCCCGTGAAGGACCCCGGCAGCCTGCGCCTGTTCCAGTGGACCGGACAATTCATCGGCGGCAGCACACGCGGTTTTCACGACACCTTCTCATACCCGATGTACGCGGACCTGCGCGACAGCAACCCGGTCGTGTTCACGGGCATCGCCGCGCGTTATCAGGATACGGTCGACGTCGGGTCGGGCGGCGGCACCCCCGAGCGTGCGATCACCGAACTCGTGTCGGGCAACTTCTTCACCGTACTCGGAGTTCCGGCAGCGATTGGGCGCACCCTCACCGCGCAGGACGACAAAGTGAAAGGCGGCGAACCGTACGTCGTCCTCAGCTACGAGTACTGGAAACGGAGATTCGGCGGCAGTCCTGCCGTTCTGAACAGCGTCGTCGACGTGAACGGCCATCCCATGACCGTGATCGGTGTGGCCCAGCGCGGGTTCCGCGGCTTCGAGGCCCTGAGCCCCTCGGACATCTTCGTGCCACTCGCAATGAAGACTGTCGTCACGCCAACCTGGGATCACATGAATCGCCGCGACAGCATCTGGCTGAAGGTATTCGCCCGTCTGCGGCCGGGCGTCAGCGCGGCGCGTGCACAGAGTGCGATGGCCATTCCCTACCGGGCGGCGCTCGACGCCGATCTGCGCTCGGTCGCACGGCCGGAGGCATTTCGCTCCATTTACCTGAGGGACAGGCTCGAGCTGATCGATGCTTCGAAGGGCTTCCAGCAGACGCAGGAGGTATTTGCGAAGCCACTGTACGTGCTGCTTGCCATGGTGGGCACGCTGCTGCTGATTGCCTGTGTCAACGTGGCGAATCTGCTGATCACTCGTGCGTCCGGACGCCAGAAGGAAGTCGCCATCCGCATGTCGCTTGGCGCGACGCGCAGCGCGCTTGTTCGGCTGATCATGACCGAAAGCGTGGTTGTGGCCCTGATCAGCGGGTTCCTGGGCCTGCTGTTCGCGGAATGGATCGCGTCCGTCCTGGTCGGCATGCTTCCGCTCGACAACATCAGTGTCGCCATTGACACCACGCCGGATCCTCGTGTTCTTGCGTTCACGGCGGGGCTAAGCCTGCTCACCGCACTTCTGTTCGGTCTTGTTCCCGCGCTCCAGACCACGACTCCCGATATTGCCCCGACACTCAAGAACGAAGCGGGCGCGATTTCAACGGCCGGGCGGCAGGTCCGGCTGCGGCGCGTGCTCGTCGCCTCACAGGTCGCGCTTTCCCTGCTGCTGCTGGTGGGCGCGGGACTGTTCGCGCGCAGTCTTCAAAATGTGCTTTCCACCGATACCGGAATTGCCGCAGCTCGTCTGCTGCAATTCTCGATTGACCCGTCGCGCCACAACTACACCCCGCAGCGCTCGTACAACCTCTTTCTCGAAGCGCAGAACGCCCTCGCACGTCTGCCGGGTGTGGCCGCGGTAAGCGCCGCGTCGTACGCCTTACTGACCGACGGTTGGGAGAACACGATTCATGTCGAGGGCTACCGCGCGCATGCGGGTGAGGACATGCAGGCAGGTTATGAGGAAGTGCTTCCTCGATTTTTCGCCACCGTTGGCGCCCCGCTGCTCGCCGGCCGCGAGTTTACCGAGCGAGACGCGGGAGAACTGAAGGTGGTAATCGTCAACGAGGCCTTCGCGAAGCGTTTCTTTCCGCACTCGGCAGCCGTCGGCCGGCATCTGGGATGGGGCGGCGGCGATGGCCCGAGCCCTTACGAAATCGTTGGCGTTGTCCGGAACATGAAAGTCCGTGGGATCAAAGAGCAGGAGCGCCCAAATGTGTTCACGCCGCTGCTGCAGAACGACGGCCCCGGCGCGGTCACATTCTATCTGCGCACGAGCTTGCATGACCCGGCAGCGCTTGGCAGCGGCGCGCAACGGATCATGCGGCGGCTCGATCCATCACTGCCGGTGTACGACTTAAAGACTGTCGAAGCACAGGTGGAGGACACCAGTTACCTGGAACGCATGTTCGCGACGCTGTCCTGCGCCTTTGGCCTGTTCGCAACGCTGCTGGCGTCCGTCGGGCTGTACGGCGTCACCGCGCACGCGGTCGCGCAGCGACGGCAGGAGATCGGTATCCGCATCGCACTCGGGGCCGAACGCGGCGCAGTGCTGAAGCTGGTGATGCGGGAAGTGCTCCTGCTGATGGCTGCGGGAACTGTGGTCGGCGTGCCCGCTGCCCTGGCGCTTGGCCGTGTCGTTCAGAGCCAGCTCTACGGAGTTCGTGCCACCGACCCTGCCGTCATCGCCGGATCCGTCGCGGTCGTCGCCATCGTGTCCACACTGGCCGCGTGGTTTCCCGCACAGCGCGCCACGCGTATCGACCCGCTGGAAGCACTTCGGTACGAGTAAAGGGCTTTTATCGGACGTGCGGCGGCGTGAGCCCCGTGCGCTGCCGCCTCCGCTCGCGAAGGAACTCGTTCAGCTCCTCCAGCGATCCGAACAACCCGGCAAACGATTCCCGCAGCCGTTCCGGACATCGCCGCGCCGGGCTGAAGTCCCGTGGCCGGAACTGATCGGTAACCGCAATGACTGCGGCGCCCATGGGCCGATACTCGTGCGTGCCCTGCGCCCACGCCACGCGTTCGGCGGAATCGATCCACAGCCCGAACCCCAACCGGCGTCAGGCCTCCGCCGGGAGAAATCGTGGTTTCCGCCGCGCGTTGGTCGCCTGCTCGAACGCGTACGCCAGGTTCAGCAGCGCCGGCTCGCTCCAGGCTTTGCCGAAAAATGACAGGCCGATGGGCAGGTTCTCATAAAACCCCGCCGGGACGGTGACGTGCGGATAGCCCGCAATCGCCGCCGGACTCGAGCAGCCGCCGGTGTCGCGATCGCCGTTCACCCGGTCGATCAACCACGCCGGACCCGACGTGAGCGCCACGATGGCATCCACCTTGTGCTCTTCCAGAACGGCATCGATGCCTTCTTTTCGCGTCAGGCGCACGCTGTCCGCACGGGCGTCGATGTACTTCTGCTCGCTCAGCGGACCTTTGGCCTGCGCCTGTTCGAACAGCTCCTGATCGAACCACGGCATCTCTCGGTCGCGATGCCGGTTGTTGAAATCGATCAGCGCTGCCAGCGACCGCTCCTCCCGGCTCGGAGGCAGCCTGGAGAGGTACGCGTTCAGGTCGGTCTTGAATTCGTACAGCAGGACCTGAAACTCGGGATCGTTCCACTTTCCATGAGAGGGCAGATCGGCGGGATCGATGATCTCGGCGCCGCTGCGTTTCAGCACGTCGATGGCGCTGTCGAGAATCGCATTCATACGCCGGTTGTCCTCGAAGAACTTCCGCGCAACGCCCAGCCGCGCGCCGCGTAAGCCGTTCGGATCAAGGTGCGCCGCGTAATTGGGCTGGCCGTGTCCGCCGGAATCGGCCAGCGCCGAAAGCAGCAAGGCTGCATCGCGGACCGTTCGCGCGATTGGACCCGCGGTGTCCTGGCTGTGCGAGATGGGGACGATACCGTGGCCGCTGATCAGGCCCACTGTCGGCTTCACGCCCACGACGCCGCAGATCGACGACGGGCTCACGATCGATCCGTCCGTCTCGCTTCCCACCGCGGCCGCGCACAGGCTCGCGGCCACCGCCGCCGCCGATCCCGAGCTCGACCCCGAGGGATCCCGGCTGAGCACATGCGGGTTCCGCGTCTGCCCGCCCCGGCCGCTCCAGCCGCTGATCGATCGCGTGGACCGGAAATTGGCCCACTCGCTGAGATTTGTTTTTCCGAGAACCACGGCTCCCGCCGCGCGCAGATGGACCACCAATCCCGCGTCTTCCGGCGGATGCCAGCCGTCCAGCGCAAGCGAGCCGGCGCTGGTGCTCATCCGATCGGCCGTATCAATGTTGTCCTTCAGCAGAACGGGCACGCCGTGCATCGGACCGCGCAGGTGCCCCTGTTTGCGCTCGCGATCGAGCGACGCGGCGATCGAAGCAGCGTCCGGATTCATCTCGATGACCGCGCCGAGGCGAGGGCCGCTGCGATCGATTGCCTCGATTCGCGCCGTGTACAGCTCGACGAGGCGCTGCGACGTCCACCTGCCCTCGGCGAGGCCCTTCGCCAGATCGCCGATGCCGAGGTCTTCCAGTTCGAACCCGGCAGGGGCTGCGTACGCGGCTATGGCGCCCGCCGCCGAGGCGAGAAAACTCCGCCGCTGCATGGGAGCATTGTCACACGCGCCAGACGGCCAGGACGGACTTGCCCGCCATGCGCCCGATCAGCGGATCCAGCACACGCGAGCTGCGCACCAGCGTGCGGTCCCAGAACACGATCTGCTGTACCGTCGGATTGGCGCTGTGCAGCAGAAAGCGATTCGCAGCGGACGCAAGCAGCCCGCACGAATCCAGATACTCGAGCCTTTCCAGCCGCAGCTGCGGCGGGCCGGCTGCGGCCAGAGTCTTCTTCGTGTACCGGCGGAAATGGCCGATGGCCTCATCGAATGGCGTATAGAGCCACTGGTGCGCGGGAGCCAGCACGCATACGGCACCGCCGGCCTTCAGGTGCTGTGCGGCGCGCGCCAGCTCGGCGCGATCGTCCTCGATGTGCTCCAGCACGTCCATATAAAGGATCGCGTCGAACCTCTCGTCCGGGGGAAGCGATGCCATGGTGCCAACCACGAACTCGCAGCCCTTCTCATCTGCGAGCCCGGACTGCCGCGCGCGTTCGGAAAGTTCCGGATCCGGTTCGAGACACACCCACCGCTGTTGCCGTCCATTGCAGAACGCCCGGGTGCCCGGGGAAAG
>JADMIO011826955.1_pt1 | contig 85310 bp, 85 predicted proteins | sample 8958161 | NCBI WGS metagenome assembly JADMIO01 (sample SAMN16585339, study PRJNA669376) | soil metagenome | isolation source: Crop rotation soil | place: USA: Cullars Rotation, Alabama | collected 2011 | reverse complement strand
GGCCGCGACTTCAAGTCACGTGAATTCCAAGCTTCGGATCCCACTGTGCTGGAAAGAAACAGATTTGCCGATAACTGAAAACTGGCTTAAGGATATTTAAAGTAGGATATAACTGCGCGCCGGATATACGCCACGCTTCCATTGGTAGAGCCCCATTTAAGATAAACGGTAGTTTGAGAAGTTAAGTTAACTACAGTCATTATATAGCAGGGAGAAAATGTAGAGTCGGTAGAATAAGGTACTACTGATGCCAGTGTGGTTACTCCGTCTGTAAGCTCAACTTTTACCGAAGATGGAAACCCAACGCTTTTCACCTCGCAATAAGCCATAAAGCTGTAGCGACCGGGCGAAAGCGAAACAAAAGTATCAACAGACAGAGCTGTATCAGATGTAAATAACTCGGCTGGGTTTCCGAAAGAAAATCCGACAATAGCATCACCGCCGTATCCTCCGGTAGCGCCGGTAACACCTTGCTGGCCTTGCGGACCGGTTGGGCCGCCCGGGCCTGTTGATCCGGTAAATCCCGTTAATCCGGTTGCTCCGGTTGCTCCACCACCACTACCTCCTGCTCCCGGAGGTCCTGTTGCGCCTGTTTCGCCTGTAAAACCCCTTGGCCCTGTTATGCCCGCATCACCCTGTAAACCATCAGCACCGCTTGGCCCAATCGGACCGGTAGGTCCCGGAGGGCCGGGAGTACTGTTAGCTGAAAATAAAGCATAAGGAACACTAACCAATTGAGTAGTGCCCATATCAGCATAAGTAGTGGCACCATATATTTTAATCATCACCTGCAGATACTTCTCTCCGCTACCCCAGTTTACGGTAGATAAACTGTTGACGGAGCCAATCTTCACATTAAGCAGTCCGAACTGATTCGTAACAGCGGACATCTCCTCCTGAAACACAACATTACCCGAGGGAACAGAATCATGAATTAGAAACTTAACTAAGACCGCTGAATTCCATACGTTGGTTCCATTGGCATCACGAACTATAGCCTGGTAATTCATTGTTTGCGGTGTTTGTGCAGCGCAAATCAATGTACAATAAAGGAAAAGGATAAGTAAGGTTTGTTTCATGCGGGGAGATTTTGCTATTAGCTAATAGCAAAAAGACGGTGCACTTAAATATAAGGTTGCATTAATACATTAATGTAGACATGCTATTTTAATGCTATCCAGCACCTCTTTTGCATTAATTCTCAATTTCAAGCTCCTGTTATTGCAGCCCGCACAAACAAAGCGCGCGGAAGGGAATGTTCTTACGCCCGGAGCGATCGTAAGAACGATTCTTTTGGTTCCTTTTCTATAAAGCAATGCTTTTCGCATTCATGAATACCCCCTTATTAAAATAATAGCATGAATAAAAGGGACAAGAAAAAAATTCACCCCCCCCCCGCTGGGCTTAGTCATAGCTCCTACCAATAAAATAGCTTTTATCTATTGTGCTGTGCGCAGGGCTGAGCCAAGGTGTCTGACACCTAAGCCCCACCTTTAATCTCTTTTCCGCTTTAAATAAAAAGTGTCATAAACATCATTCCTGGTTTTTGAGGTACTGATAATTTCCCAACCCTTATCAGTCATTGTTTGTATGTACTCTAAAAGCGGTGTGTAGTCGTCGGTAAAAGCATTTATCTTCAGGGGTTTTGTCACTTCAATTTTTTCGGCGGGTTTACCCGTAATACATACATAAATACCATCCAGCTTACCTCCCATATTCGTAAGGTATTGCACATGGGCGTACTCGTATTTTTGTTGGGCAAAAGCAGTGCAGCAAAGGCCTGCTAATAATAAAATGGTCAGAATAGTAGTTTTCATGTTTAAGTGTTTTGTACTAAAATACTTAAAAGCAAGAAGTCTGTGTGTGGCGCCGTAACCCGCTTTGGTTAAACGGCTCTGAAATTTAACTAATAGTACTGTTTTGTTTTATAGCTTAGAGTTAAACTTTAAAACCTTCCTAATATGACAGATATAGAACAATTAAAAGGCGCCCTTTCGCATTTCGCGCAATTAACCGAAGAGGATTTTAATCTTTCAAAAAATTGCTGGAGCATAAAAACCTACAAAAAGGGAGACATATATAATCCGGTGGGTAGCATATGCCGGTACCTTGGCTTTACGCTGGAAGGCTACTTCAGGGCATACCTTATAGGCAAAAATGGCGAGGAAGTAAATTTATTCCTCTACCCGCCGAAGAACGTAGTAGTTACCTATAAAAGTTTTATCCACCGCAGCCCCTGCGAGTTTAGTACCGTGGCTATGACCGATGCCCGCGCGCTTTGCATAACGCTGGATGATTTACATGCACTGTATAAAAAGAGCCATGCCTGGGAACGCTTTGGCCGCCTGATGGCTGAAAAGGCCTTTGATATTGCGGTAGACCGAGCGGAGAGCTTCATCTTTAAATCGGCGGAGCAGCGTTACCTGGAGCTGGTACAAATGAGTCCGGATATTATTGACAATATCCCCTTATATCACATTTCCTCTTACCTGGGCATTGCCGGCCCCTCGCTTAGCCGCATCCGTAAAAGAATTTCGTGCAAGTAATACGATTTTAACCCAGGTTAAACTTTTACTGGTTTAAGGTTGTCACTTTTGTACTATTCATTCACAAACAAAAACCTACAAAAATGGAAACCGCAAAAATGACCAACACACAGATTGCCGAGGCAGTGTACCGCTACTTTGGCGAAGGAAACGTTCCCGCTATTCTCGACCTGGTAACCGACGACATTAAATGGACCTGCCCCGGCCCTACCGAAATTCTGCCTTACGCGCAGGTTTATAAGGGCAAGACGGGCGTTACTGAATTTTTCAAGCTTATTTACGCCAACAAGGATTTCCCAAAATTTGAAGTGCGCGATTATATTGCCGAAGGCGACAAGGTAGTAGCCCTGGGTTACTGGGAAGCAAAATCCAAAAAAACCGGCAAGCCTTATTCAGGCGAATGGGCCATGGTATTCTATTTCAGGGACGGAAAATTATGCGAGCATAAAGAATACTACGACTCGTACGGCGAAGCAATGGCCAGCAAGGGATAATATTACCATCCCGGTATCATAACTTTTTCCGGATTTGTAGCGGCGGGGGCTCCATGCAATGCAGGGAGAACCCCGTTGCTGTTTTCAGCGACAAGAGAACTAAACCTGCATTAATTCTCAATTTAAACCCCTGATAAAGACCTCCGCACGAGCAAAGCGCGCGGAAGGGAATGTTCTTACGCCCGGAGGAATCGTAAGAACGATTCTTTTGGTTACTTTCTTCTAAAGAAAGTGACAAGAAAAAAGAGAACCGAACTTAAAAGACTACCGGGCAAAAACACCTAAAGACACAATTGAAGATTACCACGGCCTATTCACCATTTTAATAACATTGAATCGGCCTGCCAATGACACAAGCTGCAAATACAACCTCACCAAAACCCCTCTCCGAAGGAAAGGGCCAGGCCCTCAACTTTTTAGAGTTACAGAATAAGTTCGCTGTTATACCTGTGTCATTTTCAAAAGGTATCCACGCCCAGCGGCCGGATGATTTCCCGTAATGACAACGCTGCTTTATTTAGCGGCCAGCTAACACACCCTTCTATTGTATCGTATCCTTCAACGGCGCGCTGGTATTAATGGCATTGGGCGGCACTGCAAAGTTAGTGTACTTGGTAACCGTGCCGTTAACGTAGATAGCCAGCGTGTAATACTTAGTACTGGGGCCAATATTATTTACCGTCATACCAAGGGTAGGATAAAACGGCGTTTGCAAAACGTGTATTGTAAGGTCGCCACCATTAAAACCAGCAGTGTCGTTTACAAAATGGGGGTTGCCTAAGGAGTCGGTGTAATTGATCTGGGTAATATAATTATCCGCACCTTGTATCAGGTAACGAACAGGAATACCTGCAGGGGTATTGTCCTTACCGCAAGAGCAGATAAGCAACACCAGGCCAGCCGTTATCGCAAATATTATTTTTCTCATAAAAAGTGTTTTATGCTAAGGTAGTGCAGATTAGCTATTAATGCTACTGCCCGGACAAAGATTTATAAGCTGAACGGATGAATAGTATTAAAAGCAAGGTTAATGTTAACCGATAAAGTCAATCAGTTTTTTCTAAAAACGCGGAAATGCTTTTCGATGCGGAGGTAACCCAGCCCAAGTAAAACAACAATAGTGGTAGCTATTAATTGCGAGAGGAAGATGAAGACATTATAATCGAGGTTATCCAACCAGGCCATTAAAAAAACGACGGAGCAACTTAACAACCCAATAAAAAACCCAAGACCTAAAAAGGCCAAAACGCTACGCCTAAGAACTATAAAAAACAGGTAGCTGCCCACCAGGTGAGAAAGAATAATAGTAACAGACCCTCCATCCTTTCCATAATGCAAAGAGGGCACCAATCTAACAGCAAGGTTTACCAGTATTCCGTATAAATAGAAGAGAGAAATAATTACAAGCAGCTTACTGCTGAAAAGGCTACCCTGAACCGCCATTCTGATTTACTGCTTGATAACTAATTTATTCGCCTTAATATTTTTACCGCTAATACTTAAAACATAAGCACCTGCCGGCACGGTTGCCAGGCTGAGCCGGTAGTTGACACTGCTAAGTTGTCCGTTAAACACCCTGCGGCCATTCAGGTCGCATAGCTCCAAACTACTTCCTGCTAATTGCGGGTCGGCTAAAACCGAAAGGTAGTCTGTTACCGGGTTGGGGAAAATATTCCAAACCGGCTCGCTTACGTTTTCAATACCGTTTGCCACACCATATTGTACCAGGCTGCCATTAGGCATGGAGCCGGTGGTATCGTTCAACTCAACAATTTTTGTGTACTGGTTAGTAGCAGGGTCAAAGCGGAACACCACACCCTCATCATATCGTCCGCCGGTAGCGGTCATACCATACAACTTTCCGTCGCTGGCTACCAGCATAGCGCCAACCGGTTTACTTCCTGCCACTTTACTAAAATCAAAAACCTTACTGTAGTCGCCGTTAGTAGCTACCCGGTATATTATGCCCGCATTAGTGATACCGCCGTTAGTAGTAGTGCCGTACAATGTGCCGTCTGGTGTCATTACCGGCGCGTTATATTCTCCCACCTCCGCATCAAAATCAAAACCATATACCTCGCTAAAAACTCCTGTATTAGTTTCAAACCGGTATATATTTCCCATACCCCTTGTTCCGTTCAGTGTATTTACTCCGTATATGGTGTGCCCGTCCTTCACAAATATTCCTCCCTGCGGGTAACTGCCGGAAGGGCCCAAAAAAATTTTTAAACCACCGCAAACATTATTGGTGGGGTCAAAGGCAAAAAGGCTTCCTTCAATGCCCTGCCCCCCCGATGTTGTTGCAGCCAACCTTCCGTTAGAAAGCTCAAACAACGAACCGGTGGGATAATTAAACGCATTACTGAAATTAAAGCATTCGCTATAAGTACCTGACGGTAGTGCTATTTTAAAAATGGAACCATAATGATTGGGGCCTGCCCGGCCCGCAAGGCCATACAGGTTGCCATCGCTGTGCAACGTAAGCTGGGCCTGCGTATAAAAATCACCTAACGGTTTTGTAAACTGGTGAATAATAACCGGCGTATCGCTGCCAGCCGTATATTTAAAAACGCTACCATGACCGTATGCCCCTCCCCCTGTTTTTGTTAATCCATAAAACGTACCATTTCCGTGGGTGGCCAAACTGCCCCATGGCCCCGCAATTTTAGTTTGTCCGAAAACAACAAGTGTTTGAATAGTATCTAGCGCGGGATTGCAGGTAAAAAGCGTACCACCATAACCTGAAGGCCCCTGGCCGGTAAAACCAAACAGTTGGCCATTATCAGCCAACGTTAAGGTGCCCCACGGATAATATCCTGTATTGTCGTTAAAAAAGAATCGCTTATCATAACTAAAGCTGGAAAGTTTAACGCTGAAAATACTTCCACTGCGGTAGTTCATTCCCTCGCTAAGGCCATACAGTGTACCGTTAACCTCAACAAGATCTTTCGGATAAAATCCGGCTACAGATGTATCAGTTATGGTGCGAACGTGGTTGTTAGCGGGGTTAAATTCAAACACCATTCCCTGTAAATCGTATCCGCCGCTGGCAATAGTTCCGTAAAACTTTTTGTTAGATGCCTTTAGTAGCGTTCCGTAAGAAGCTCCTCCTGCATAATCAATAAAACTGTACAGCTGAGTAAAATCTCGGGAGGCAGCATTAAAACTGAAAATACCGCCTAATCCGTTTGCCGCGCCATTATAGCCAATACCATAAAATAATCTTGTGGTACTGTCCTGTATCAGGCTGCCATAAGGATTATAACAGGTACTTGCATAGCTATTGTCATCATAAACCCAAAAATTATACAGAATGGCAGTTATTCCGGTTTGTATATCAAACCGGAATAAGGCTCCTAATTTAGAGTCCCCACCGTTAAGGGTCATTCCGTATAAATTACTATCCGCAGCCTGTAAAAGGTCGCCCCAGGGGTTAGCGCCATGTACAGTGTCAAAATCAAACAATTTGGTAAATACATTATTCGCCGGGTTAAGGCTGAAAATAGTGCCAACACCATGTAAGCCTCCTTCACTGGTCATACCGTATAACTTGTTATCATAGGCTTGTATAAGGCTTCCGTGAGGGCTGCAACCGCTGGCTTTTGAAAAATTATAAATGCTTTCATAATCGCCGGTGTACAAATTATACCTAAAAATAATGCCTGCATCGTGTGTGCCGCCACCGTTGGTAAGCCCATACAACATACCATCGTTAGCTTGTAAAACTTTCCCCACAGGATGGATGCCCGGATAAGTAGTTTTGAATGTAACAGCTTTATTAAAACCACTGCCATCGCCATTTACACTAAAAAGGGTGCCCTGGCTGTTGTTATCGCCCCCGGCACAAGTTAAGCCCCATAATACCGGCACCTGGGCGCTTAAAAACCGGAAAGAAAAAACAGCAATAGCTACCAATAATGCTGTACGGGTATATAATTGTTTCATAAGCAAAAATTAAACGGGTGCCCGCTTGGGGTGAATTAGTTTTTATGAACCGTGATTCAACAGCCATCGAATATAAATTTTATTTACCATATTGGTCGCATCAATTGTCATGCTTTTGTAATACCTGCTATTACAACCTGTTAATTAATAACCATACTGAAACCGAAAAATCCTTAATATTACCATTACACACTAATAAGGGCGGCTTTACTCTAGCTTCCAGAATATGGAAAAAGCCGGTCGGTTCATCTTATTAATTAAAAAATTAACCCAAAACCCAAACCCATGAAAAAGTTTATTCTCGTTTACCTAAGCGCTATCCTGCTTACCCTTCCCTCCTTTTCGCAAAACTGCAACCTGGCTCTTAAAGATAAAGGGGCCGTTGGTCTTAATATAAAAACCTGGAGTACCCCTATGGTTACCGACCTTAAATTCGGTAAGTTGAAACAGGAGAAGAAAGATGAATCGGTAATAACGTTTAACGCAGGTGTTGCCTCCGGCGCAATAAAAACCGCCAGCGATTACCCGCTAACTTATAAGTACACCAAAACAGCTACCACCGGTGGTGATGAATATAAGCTAACCACTACCATTAATAACGTGGACTACAGCAGCTATATGGTTTGCCATAACGACACCCAGTTTATTGCCCGCAACCGTGGGGTAATGAGCGTACCCGATGGCAAGGGTGGTATATATGGTTACAGTATACAGGGCATACAGATAATACCCATGAATTTAAAAGTGGGCGATGAACTACCCATGTTCACTGACATCAGCGTGGTGCTGCCAACCACCACCGATATGACCGTACAGAAAAAAATCCTCGACCACTACAGCACCAGTACCTCTAACGGCTTTGGTTATGCGCCTGATGATAAGGGTAATATGGTTTTAGGCCCTACTATTGAAACAAAAACCACCGCCGTATTCAATACGGTAGATGTAGCGGTAAAGAAAACAGTTTCATTTTCCGGCCACACCCTGCACTTTGGCAAAGTAACCGCCGAAGAAGAAGTAACTGTTAACGGAACGAAGTATAAGGCTTTTGTTGTTGAAGGCGAAACCTGGACAAAAAACCAAATGGCAGTAGACTTTGAATCGGCTGATGCAGATATAAACCGTATGCAGAAAAAGAGCACTGAAAAGATATTGAATAAAATGGATAAGGTAATGGTAAAGCACGGCTTTACCAACGAGGACGGCTACATGGTAATGTTCAGCCGCAGCTGGTTTGTACCAACCATAGGTTTTGTAAAAATTGAAAGCTACGACATATTCGGCGCCATTAGCAGCTTAACAACTGTTACCGGTGTAGAGTAATTACAAACGGATTTTCTCTGCATTGTATTTCTCCGTACCTCCATGCGAAACTGTATTGCCAGCCAATATAAAATTCCTGACAAAGTAATCAGCGCGAGCATAGTATGGAAGAGGACAGAAATACGGAATCACAAAACGGTCCGAGAGTTAAGGGGTAACGGGAAGTTACCATTGTACCTTTCCTATCTCTGCAACTCCACCCTCTTCACCACAATACCATTCGCTGTCTCTACATGCAGATAGTAGAAACCCGGAGAAATAGTGGAAGGCAAAGTAATTAGCTGGCCGGTATAACTTTGCCGCAATAGCGTTCTGCCTAGCGCATCGTATAATGTGTAAGTTTCAATAGGCAGATTGCTTTCAATTTTGAAAGTGCTGGTAGTAGGGTTCGGGTAAATTGAAACATCCGTTTGTTTTGCCTCTTCTATACCTGCCGGCACACCAACAGTAGTTATGGTTTCGCTGTGGCTTTTATAGCACCATACACCCGATACAAAAACATCAATACTAAGAGTAACTACATGATCGCCGGCATAATAAAAATAATGCGAAGGATTGCGCTGGCTGCTAACTGAATTGGGGCCGTCATCAAAATTCCAGTGCCAATTAATGCTATCCGGATTGTTCAGTATGCTTTCATCAAAGAAATAATAGGTAACACCGGAATTGGTGAAGCTAAATTCAGCCGAAACACTGTCGCAGGTAGTTTGCGCCTTAGCTGCTTGTATTGCTATGCTGAATACAGTAATAAGTAAAAGTCTTTTCATGCCTTGCTTTTATTCATTCTAAAATAACAATTAAAACATTACAAAAAAATTATCTCCCTGGAAATTCCACACCCCGGGGTTAAGAAAAAAATCAAACAATCACTTCTATCGCTCGGTTAAGCGGTTTGTATTTGTCAGGCAATTTGTAGCATAAAAAACAATCCCTTTTTTTAATTTTTATTAATTCCGCTATTCGAAACTGAAAAATTTTCAGTTCAACTGACATTTTTTTCTTCTGTGCGAAAAAATGTCAGTGCAAAAACTGCTGGCATTTGATTTGATATAGGCCATTATGAATTGCGCAATTCACTTTTACGATTCATTATTTATTGTTTAACACTAAAATTTTTAGAACTATGACAACTTTAATGAAACACGGTGGAGAAGCCAATGTTTTCTCACCACTACCTTCTTTATTTTCCGATTCGTTTTTAAGAAACTGGTTTAATTGGGATACTGATGAAACGCCACAAATGGGTACGCTTCCTGCGGTTAACATCATCGAAACGGAGGATGCTTTCGAACTTACGGTGGCTGCACCCGGTATGGCTAAAAACGATTTCAAAGTTTCCATTGAGAATAACCGCCTGGTAATATCGGGTACCCGGAAGAACGAGCAGGAAAAAGGCAATAACCAAAGCTGGTTAAGGAGGGAATTCAACTACACCTCTTTCACCCGCAGCTTTACGCTGGCTGAAAAGTGGGTGAACCCGGATAGCATCAAGGCACGTTATACAGATGGCCTGTTGCATATCACCATCCCAAAACCGGCTGAAGCGAAAAATAAGCCGGAACGGGTTATACCAATAGCCTAAGTTACATTTTATCACGGAGCAGCCGCCGGGCTGCTCCGTATTTCGTATCCTAATCTAAACCTATATGGAAACGGTAGCACAAAAAACAAAAAGGATAATTGCCGATACTTTGGGTATAGACCGCAACACGCTGTTGTATGATTCGAACCTTGCACAGGATTATGGAATTGATTCGCTGGATATGATTGAATTGGTTACCATGCTGGAGAAAGAATTTAACATGACTATTCCCGATGAAAGGATAGCCCGTATGCGCACAGTTGGCGACTTCATAGAGTTCTTTGAGAAAACAAAGGTTTTCCCTCTTAATAAACTGGCAAACGGCATGTATGGTCCTTTCTATACGGCGCCATCAATGGGTAAAGGGTTGTCTTTATAACGTTTTTCACTTTTGACCTTTTCAATCGTTTACCCATCTGGTATCGGGGCTATTTAGCCCCAAATTTAACTGGCACCATATTAGCCATGTAAGGGGGTATTAACTAATTAAAAACAACAGCCATGAAAAGCCTAAAAAATGTATTGTTATTAGCAGCCTTGTCATTAACTATAAGCGTTTCCACGCTTTCAGCCCAGGACAGCACTGCGAAGAAAAACACCACTGCCCAACCTGCGGGACCAAACACCAGCGGCACTAAAACAACCACTTCCGACAATTCTAAAAATAAAACCGTTACGCCGGTACGGAAAGAAAAGACCAAAACGGTTACACATCCTGATGGCACTACTGAAACCAAGACGGTAGTAAAACCAACAAAGAAGAAGGATATTTCGAAGACAAAGCCGGAATAAAAATTAGTGGTGATATAATATCAGCAAAGCCCCGGTCTATTCCGGGGCTTTTGTTGTTTTGAATTACATGTGATAGGATGCCACCCTGCAGGTGGTTTTAAACCTATTATAGCATATTTATGCTATTGTTGCTACAGTTAATTACAACAACCTTAGTCCAACGCAGTGAACTAAAACCAGGGTTACCAGTTTGGCCTGCTTACACGCTTTAGAAGATTACAAACTAAGAAATAATGAAAAGAAAACTGGCCCGGTTATTTATTATTTCTGTCATTCTGATTTCAGCACTCCGCCATTCTAACGCTCAATCCTGGCTTTGGGCCCGCACCCCGGTTTTTTTGGGAAACCCCTTCAACCAATCTGCCGGTGAGGGTTTTTCCGTCGCCACCGATTATACGGGCAATGTTTACAGCACCGGTTATTTTGCATATGCCTCGGTTATATACGGAAATGACACCTTAAGCAGCATAAATCCGAATATGTTCCTGGTAAAATATAATGCTGCGGGAATAGCGCAATGGGCGCGCGGAGCCAAACTCAGAAATATTTATTCCAGTTGCATCTCCAACTTTGTTACTACAGACCAATCGGGAAATGTTTTAATAACCGGGTATTTCAGAGATACCATTACTTTAAACAGTACTATGCTCATATCGAAAGTGGGCACCTCGGCTTTTGTGGCAAAATACAACCCTTCAGGAGTATTACTATGGGCTGCACAAAGTCGCTCCACCCATTTTTACGGCAATCTCATATCGGGCAATTCTATTGCCGTTGATCATACCGGAAATATCTATATAGCCGGTCAGTTTGGCGATACTCTTAGTTTCGGAGCTCAAACCCTTATCGCTTTTACGCAATATAATACTTCATCTTTTTTGGTAAAATACGATAGCAGCGGTAATGTACTTTGGGCTCGTGGTGGAGTTGTCCCCTCGTTCAGTAGTAGCGGGTTGAGCAATGCGGTGGCAATTGATGCAGGTAACAACCCTGTAATTACGGGAAGGTTTTACGATACCCTTACCCTGGGTACACAAACACTTATCAGCCACGCCAAAGCGGGCGAAATTTTCACGGCCCGGTACGACCCATCCGGCAATGTATTGTGGGCCCGGCAAAGCGTAAACCGCGCCCCCTACAACAGCGGTAATGGTTCAGTATCGGGTAATGCCATTGCCACCGACCGGTGGGGCAATATTTATATTACCGGAGATTTCCAGGATACTATCACCTTTGGTAATATCCGGTTAATAAGCCCCTATCCGCAGATTGTTGCTTACGGCGATATTTTCATTACCCGTTACGACAGCACCGGTAATGTTGTTTGGGCGCAGGCCGCGCAACCTGCTACCAAAGCCGATTACAATGGCTGGGGAATAACCGTGGATACTTTCGGGCATATTTATTTTGTAGGCGGTGGTGTCAATTTCAGCAATGGAAACGCGCTTACCTTTACCATTAATTTTGGGGGGCATACCTTTACTGCACCGGGCCAGCCCTCGTGGGAGTGCTCGCTGATACTGCAATTGGATACCGCAGGTATAGTACAATGTGGCGAGGCCATACCTGTTGGTGGCGATGATTACACCGGGATTGCTACCGACCCATCGGGTAAATATGTGTACCTGGGCGGCGATTATAACGTACAGTACAGTTCCGTTTCCATTGGCAACACCACACTTACTTTTAGCCCCGGGCAGGTAGGGCATTCCGAAGACCCTTACGTATTGCGTTGGCAGCCTTGTATAAGCGGCGCACCCATGTCGGCATCGGCTACCCATACCGATGTAATATGCCATACCACCTGTAGCGGTACGGCAAGCGCTGTACCCAATGGCGGAGCCGGGCCTTACACTTTTTTATGGAACACTCAACCTGCTGATACCGCACAGCATATTACCGGTTTATGTGCAGGGCAGTACAATGTAACCATTACCGACTATAACGGAAGCAAAGCCACTGCCAGTGTTGTGGTGGCTAACCCGGTGGTAATAGCCAGTGTTATACATGCCACCAAAGACACTTTGTGCACCAACGATAGCACCAGACTTTTCGTAACCGGAAATACATCCAATCTCCAATGGCTTTCGTCGCCGGATGGAAACAACTATACGTCTATACAGGGCGCAACCGATTCTGTTTTCAGTTTTTCCGCAGGTGTAACGCAGGTTTTCAGAGTAATATCAGGCACTGGTAATTGCGTGGATACCTCCGCTCCTTTTTCGCTGTTTGTAAATCCTTTACCGGTGCCCTTCATTACCACCACCGACTCTATTCTGTGCTCCGGCGATTCCACACTGCTTTGCACAGCTAACACATTTACCAGCTACCTGTGGAACAACAACGCTATAACAAATTGTACTACGGTTAATGCGGCCGGCGGTTATTGGCTTACCGTAACGGATAATAATGGTTGTTCCGCGGTTTCAGGCCATCAGAACATTGCGATTTACCCGGTACCCACGGTTTCTATTACCGTGCGCGGCGATACACTTTCATCTTTCGGCCAAAGCAACTATCAGTGGAAATTAAATGACAATCCGGTTGACAGCGCCACCGGTTCCGTTTTTGTGGTAAAGCAGCCTGGCGCTTATACTTTACAGGTTACCGATAGTAATGGCTGCGTAGCCACCAGCAATGCAGTTACTATAACTGGTATTAACCAGTTAAGCGCAGAAAATGAGATTGCGCTATATCCTAATCCCTTTAGCAATACTGTTTCTATTGAAGCAAATAAGTCATCGCAGGGTATACAAAATGTAGAGATATTCGATATTTCCGGCAGGCTTATAACCTCGGTCAATTATCCATCACCCGGCTATACCGTTCAGTTTGGCCTTTCATACCTTGCAAATGGTTTTTATTATTTCAAAATAAAAACACCAACCAGCTGTTTTTTTGAATCGGTAGTTAAACAGTAAAAAAAGGAGTTAAAAAATAACACCATCCACAAACACATTCTATGCTTGCCAGGTACACGCTTTTTGCCTTAGTTATATTTTTATCAAACCTTACCTACGCGCAACAATATGCGGTAAGCACCGTTGCCGGTACTACTACGGATGGTTTTGTAAATGATACCGGGGCGGCTGCACGGTTCGCAAGGCCTTGCGGGGTGGGAATCGACAAGGGATTTATATACGTAGGCGACAGGGATAACAATAGCATAAGAAAGATAAACACACTAACCCATGAGGTTACTACTTTGGCGGGTGATGGCAGCGCCGGTCTGGCAAACGATACCGGCAGCGCTGCGCGGTTCAACTTTGTACACGCCACAGCTATTGATAGCGCCGGCAATATATATGTTGGCGATACCTATAACTCCACAGTGCGTAAGGTCACCCCCGCCGGCAGCGTTTCTACCCTGGCGGGCAATGGCAGTTCAGGCTACTCCAATGCCACCGGAACCGCCGCACAATTCAGCCAATTCCGTAGCCTGGATGTAGACCGTGCCGGAAATGTTTTTGTTGCCGACTTTTATAATCACTGCATACGTAAAGTAACACCACAGGGTGTGGCCAGTACACTGGCAGGCAGCCCCTCAAACGTTGGTTTTATCAACGCTACTGGTTCAGCGGCAGCATTTTATCTGCCACACGGTATTTGCGTAGATACCTTTGGAAATGTATATGTGGCTGAGGTAGGCAACAATTGTATCCGCAAAATTAATCCTGCCGGTCTTGTAACTACGTTTGCAGGTAGTGGTACTGTCGGCCTGCTGGATGCTACGGGCTTACAAGCGCAGTTTGCACACCCCACAGGATTAGCCGCCGATCTGCAGGGCAATATATTTGTAGCCGACCAGGGCAACAACGCTATCAGGAAAATAACCCCTGCCGGCAATGTAACCACTATAGCGGGCGATGGCACCAACGGGTATCGCGATAGTATTATTGGTATCCGGGCATGGTTTAACGCACCCGCATACGTATCGGTAGATAATGCCACGGGTATAGTATATGTTGGCGACGAATTCAATAACTGCGTCCGCCAGTTAACGCCGGTTGCAATTACCGCCAAATTCAATGTTTCCGATTCCACCATTTGCGCCGGCACCGGCATAACATTCAGCGATCTTTCTGAACACAACGCCACTGGCTGGCAATGGATATTTGCAGGTGGCACACCCGGTACATCTTCAGCTAAAAATCCAACCATCAATTACAACAGGGCCGGAAGTTTTGATGTAACGCTTATTGCCAGCAATGCGCAGGGTTCCGATACGCTTACTAAAACCGGGTATATAGTTGTTGCACCCGGTCCTTCTGCCGGAATAATTACAGCAAGTGCAGATACAATTTGTTCAGGTAGTTCCCTTCAATTAACCGATAGTGGCAGTACCGGAAGTATACAATGGCAATCATCGGCCAACGGGACCTTATTTGGCAATACAACCGGCGATACCGCTGTAACATTAAATATTAGCGCCGTTTCAAACACTACTTATTACAGAGTACTGGCTAATAATAATTGTGGCATTGACTCGTCTGCAACACTAAAAGTGGTGGTAAATCGGTTACCCGTGGGAGTAATAAACAGTACGGATACTGTTATTTGTTCCGGCGACTCCGCACCGGTTTGCCTGTTTACCAGTTTCGCTGCTTACCTTTGGAACACCGGCGATACTACCGGGTGCACCACCGCCAAAGCTGCCGGTGGTTATTGGGTAACCGTAACAGATGACAATAATTGTTCGGCTGTTTCCAACCACTGGAACATTTCCGTTTTTCCGGTACCATCGGTCTCCATTCTTGTTCAGGGCGATACCATCGCTTCCTTCAATGCAACAGCCTACCAGTGGTACGCTGGCGACTCATTAATTGCCGGCGCTACGTCGGCAGTATACATTGCTAACCAAACGGGCGATTACTCTGTACAGATAACCGATACCAATGGATGCAAAACAACCTCTAACGATGTTTCTATAATCATCAACAACATTTTAAACACAGCGCAGGAAGAATTATTGCAGGTTTATCCTAATCCAAACACCACTGGCATTTGGCAACTATTGGTGAACGATGAGTTAATAAGCAGTAAGCTGGAATTGTTTGATATGCAGGGCCGGGTAGTATTTCAATCGCAAATACAAAATGCAAAAAGCGAAATAAAATCTGCAGAAGCTGGCGGAATTTACATTCTTCAACTTACCTCCGGCAATACAACAATAACGCGCCGGTTGGTTCGGTTTTAGGTGAGATATTAGCGCTTGGCTCATCAATCACCTCTTCGCCCACTTCCTCCACGCCCACTCTTCATCAACCCCGGCTTTCCAGTTGGTAAGAAATACATTTAACGCGCCCAGCGCTACAAAACCTATTTGAATGGCCAGTGCACTTTTATCGGTACGGAAACTTTTGCGCAGAAACAACATGGCTACCAAACCCGCAAGGCTGACATGGTCAACAAAACCGTGCACTTTAAAAGGGATGATGCGCTTTGCAGAAAGGGGCTGGTCGGTTATACCGGTGTAAACCACGATGCTTTTTGCAAATTTGCTGTACATCTTCCGGTCAGTATCGTTCACTTTAAAAAGTTTGGACAATACAAATAATCCGGCGGCAAAGCAATAGTCAATTACACTGTGTACTTTAGGCGATATGGGCCTGGTATTCATAAAATAGTTTTATAAATATGCCGCAAAATTTATGCCTTCGAAACTACTGCTATTGGTGCCGGTAGCATGTTAAAGACCTACGGGTAAAAATATGCCCGTTTATTAATTAATAACGGGTATATTGCAAAACAAGCGGACGGGACATGAAAAGAGGGCCAATTATTATAATAGAAGACGATGCTGATGATAAAGACCTTTTTGCCGCTGTACTTAAAGAATTAAAGTACGAAAACCAGCTGATTTGGTTTAATAACTGCGCCGACGCATTTCAATATCTGGATAGTTCAACCGAACAACCCTTTGTAATTTTCTGCGACGTTAATTTGCCAAAACAGACCGGTACCGAATTAAAGAAACAGATAGATGACCATGATGGACTGAGGAGAAAAAGTATTCCATTTGTTTTTTATTCTACTTCAGCCGACCAGCAAACTGTAAACGAAGCATACACCCAAATGACGGTGCAGGGCTTTTTCAAAAAGCCCAATACTTATGCCGAAATGAAAGAGACCATTAAATTAATACTGGAGTATTGGGCAGTATGCAAACACCCTAATGCCAGTTACTGGCCATAAATCTTAATCCGGGCAAATAGCCAGTCCGTTAGGCATTACCTTACACTTAGACACCGTTACCTTCACCTTATAATCCTCATCCTCCCAGGTAAACTCGTTATTCTTTAACAACGCCTTATTGTTCAGCAAATCCTTTCGGATAGGTATTTTAGTACCATCGGGTTTATAAGCAATAACAGTGCATTTGGTATTGGCATTAGCCTCCCAGCTAACATTACCATATCCATTGGCCAGGTTCTCTATACATACCCCATGCTGGTTGCGTATACCGCCGCCCTCTACGCAAATATGTACCTGTGGTTGCTGCGCGCCGCTAACGTGTATAGAAGGAGTTACAGTAAGCAATACGGTAAACTTGTAATAGCTATCCATAACAAAACCAGCCTTAACCGGCTGCACTGCATTAGGGTCGGCAACTTTTAAATAAGGGCCGGTGTATTCTGTAGTTGATTTTGCCGGCTTACGCTTTTTAGCCGTTTTATGCGTAGTCTTTTTTTTGTGTTTGGTCCGGGAAGGAGAAGCATCGGTAGTGATGCAATAACCGGTAAATAGAAATAACAGGAAAAGAGGAAACGCCTTCTTCATAGTTTGGGTCGGTATAGCCTTAAATAATTTTACAGTCTAAAACTATCCAAACTATAGGATAATAAAGGCAAAACTTATCCTCATAGCAATGGCAGGTGTCCGACACTTAAGCCTGTCCGTAGGACTCCTTCGGAGGCAGAAGCTTAGGTAGTGCCGGACACCCCGGGCCACGCTTTAATATTGGCAGATGGCGATCTTATTCGGTGTTACCTTGCACCGGCTAACTTTCACCTTTACTTTATACTGGTCATCCTCCCAGGTAAACTCGTTACCCTTCCACGGCCTTTTAGTATTCAGCAATTCCTTTTTCACCGGAATTTTAGTTCCGTCCGGCCGGTAGGCTACCACCTTGCACTTGGTGTTTGCTTCGGCTTCCCAGTTAAGGTTACCATAACCGTTACCCAGGTTCTCTATACAAGCTCCCTGCTGCGTTCGTCCGTTTACATTTTCCACACAAATATGTACCTGCGGCTGTTGGGCTCCGCTAACTCTTATAGCAGGTGTAACCGTTTGTACTACCGTAAACTGGTAGTGGCCTTCGGTAATAAAGCCCGCCATGGCTCCTTCGCCGGTTTTCGACTCCATTATTTTTAATAACGGACCAACGTAGTCATCGCCATATTTGAGTTTGGAATTCTTACTAGCTGATTTGTGATGTTTGGTACCGCCAGCGCAGTATCCGGCAATTAAAAGCAGCAAAAAAAGCGGGAGTAGAATTTTTGTTCTCATATACCTGATTTTACGGCACTGTACCGCAGTAGTTCTATAAATCAACGCTCATCAGGTCATATACAACTATGGTTTTGTAGAGGACAACCAACACCCTGCGCAACCGTCCTTTACGCTGCACAATTCATGCTATTATGTATGGTACACCACATAAAATAAAGTAACGAAATCAGGAATCGGTGAAAGCTGGCCCGCGATTTTTTTGCCTTCAATAAATAACAAAACTTCCGGGGCATTACACCCCGGAAGAAACAACCATCCCTCTCCCGCCTTATCCGGAATGAACCGGATGGGGCTTGTTGTAAGTTAACTGATAAATAAACCGGCTATAGCTAAAACCTGTGTGTCGCTTAGCGGTTCGTCAAAACCTTCCTGTATCGCAGTGGTTCCGGCGTCAGTAATCGTGGTCACATCCACACCACCCTGCATTACATTATCTTCCCCGTCGTAAACGCCTTGTGCTGCTGCAGGTAAGGTTCCGCGGCTGTTGCCGGTTATCCATCCCTTGTTTCCTGCATCTAAACTATTCTTATCGCGTAGCCTTCTTACTTCTGCAGCATGGCGCGCTTCTACCGAATGTATCTGCAAAGCAGCGGTCAGCACAGCATCATTACCCATTAAGTTACCAGCCTGGCCCTTGTAAGCACGTACACCGGTATCTTCAAATGCCTGCGCCAGCGCTAAAAACTGCGCATACACCGTAAACGGAGTAAAGGCTCCATTGGCAGTAAAATCAAAAGTTGGTTTGGTAACTGGCGTTCCGCCAAGGGCACCGATAGTATCTACTAAAAAATCAACATGCGCTTTTTCGTGCTGCAATATCTGGTTGAATATAGCGGCATCAGCACCGGCAATAACGCCGGATGTTTTGCCCATATCGTAAAACTCTCTTTCAAGGTACTCAAGTGTAAGGGCAAAGTTCAGCACATCTACCACCGTAGCGGTAGATGCCACATTTGCCTTTGTTGTTTTAGGAAGCACACTCAACACAACGGCCGGCATGGTGGCAATGGCCACTGTTTTGCCCCACTTGCCTAAGTTGAAGAATGCATCTCTTCTGGTTTGGGCAGCATTTCCCTCCATAGAGGTGCTGCTCATTTTCTCTAAAATATTCAGGATATTCATGATCTTAGGTTTTAACTGGTTGGTAAATTACTTGCATTAATAGCGGTTTTGATATAAGGGTCAGCCGCGCTCAAAACCTCTCCCGGGGTTTTAGCGCCATCCAGTCCCTTATCAACGCTTACTACATCATCGCCCGAAAAAGAAGCAGTGCCGGGCATCAGCAGATCGCGTATAACGGCGGCATGTCTCGCTTCTACCGACACAATTTTACCGGCCAGCAGCAGGTAGTTTACGTCAGCTATTAAATGGCCAGCACCGTTATAGGCAGATACCCCCAGGTCTTCAAAAACCTTAGCGGTGCCCAACACACTGGCGCGGCTGGTAAAATCGATCGATGAAAAATCTACTTCTAATGATACAATGGCATTGCTGCCTAACGCCGCTTTAAAAAAATCGCGGTGCGCTACTTCATGCTTTTGTATATCGCTTAGTATCGCCGACTCCGCTACAGTAATTCCACTATACGGTGTTGCAATTACCTGCGTATAAAAGGCAGCTTCTAATTGCTCCAGTGCATAGGCATAGTTCAGGATACCTATATCACCGCTTCCAAGGTCTACACCAGTGCCGGTGTTATCTTTATTGCAGGCCGGTAGTAATAATGCTCCGGCTACTGCTGCCGCACCTGTGTACTGCAGGAATTTTACACGGCCCATCCGGGGATTGAAATCTGTTTCGGCTCCCGGTATTTTTCTATTTGTCTCCATAATGCTCGGTTTATTTTCGTTAACTGAATACTGTCTCTTTCAAAACATACGAAGCTTAACCGTTAGCAGTTTTTGAAATGGAGAAATAAAAAATGACCGCGAAAAGAGAACAAGTCTCTCTTGCTCATAGTGAGAACATTCTTACCCAAATTTCGTTTGGAAAGCAAAAAAATACCGCTACAGATTTGCAGCGGTATATTTATAAGCCAGGACTTCAGTATTCTATTTTTTCGGTTTTAAGTAATTAAGCTGGCCCAAATGGTAGTTAAGATGATTGGTGCGGCTGATGATAACATTCAACCGGTTGCGGTGTGGTTCTTTCGCAAAATCTTCAGCGGTAACCGAAGTATGTTTGGCAAACCAGTCGGCAGGCTGCAAAGCGTTTATGTGCTGGTTCAGCTTTTCGTTCACGGCCTTCCAGTATTTACGCAACTCTGTTACCGGTGGCATTTCAATGCCTGATTTATCGGGATTGGAGATAAAAGGCTTCTGCAATTCAGGATACATTCTATCGCCAAAACCAAGTAAAGGAAAAAGATTATCATTCACACCTACCAGGTGGCCCAGCAAATAAATACCGGTGTTGCGGCCGGGTGCAGTTTCGTTCATCATCTGTTCATCGCTGATGGCGTCCAGCGTCTCATCCGTACGCTTGTGATAAAAGTTCCAGGCATCTAAAACCATTTTTACAAAAAGCGCTTCGCTTGCGGCGGGCTTGCTTATTTCTGTGTTGCTCATGTTTGTGTTTTTGAAGGAGATTAAAGTTAGGAATAAACTGACATAGGAATGTCGTTTAAGCCAACCTTTATATTTTATGGAAAACAGTAAGAATCACATCTAATTGGGCGAGAAGTTAGTTACACCTGTACCTAATTTTACGGAACTTATTAACCAATTATTAAAAAACAAAATCCCTTACAATGAAAAACAATGTATTCAGTGCGTTAATGTTCGCTTCTTTACTTTTAACCCTGGCAACCGGTTGCTCTAAAGGCGGCGCCAGTGTAGATACCGGAATTCCCGCCTCCGAAACTTTTAATTACTCCGATGCCGACGGTTTACTGGTAGCAATAAAAACAGTTTCTACCACAGAGAACCCCTATCTGCCCGGTTACCCTATTACTGTTGAATATGGAACTGCCTTTGTGGCTTTCCCATCCAGCCCCGGCAGCAGCAGCAATCTGGATGCAGGTGTTGTTAAGTGCCAGGATAGCACCCTTACCAAACAAAGTGGTAACAGCTATGGCTTTGTTCCTACCAGTTCGTTCAATATTACCGGGCTTAGCTTTTCAGGTAACAGTAGCTGGAACGTAGGTGGCGCCGGCAGTATTAACGCCTTTACGCACACCTGGTCACCTTTCCCTTCCACCCCAACCATTTACAGCGATAAAGAAACCGTTAGCCGTTCTACCGGTTATACGTTCAATATTTCATCTGTAAGCGGTGCCGATTCGCTTCTTTTCATTATTGCCTCGGGCGATAAATATGCCGAAAAGAGAACAGCGGGTAACGCTACATCGGTAACTTTTAGCAGCTCCGACCTTAGCATACTGGGTGCTAACAACAATGGTTTACTTCAGGTTACCCCTTATAAAATACAGGCCAACACTGCCAAAGTACCTGGTAAGAAGCTGTACTTTATAAATATGGCTACCGTAACCGACCTGGTAAAAATCCAGTAAAACGGTATTAAGAATAATGAAGCATAGCCCCGGCCGAAAAAGCCGGGGTTATTTTTTTGCCCTACAATGAATCGCGCGGAAAGTCTTTGCCTCACCTTCTTCGCCGCAGTCACCCTTTCGCTTTTGCGGTTGGTCCGAAGGACTCCCTCGGAGCGGCGCGGCGCGAATAAGAACCGCAACATACCGCGCCATAGCCCCCTGTGGAAACAAAAAACGGGGCTTTCAAATAATCTCGTACAGTTTGCGTTAATTAGCGTCAAAATTACGGGGCCGTTGAAACGGATATTTTTATTTATAGCCATAGTTACCAGCAGTTTAGCCTCCAGGGCACAAATTGGGGGCATGAACACTTACCTGTTCCTTTCCCTGCCACCTTCTGCACGTATAACCGCCTTAGGCGGCGTTAACACCACCCTGTTCGACCACGACCTTACCACCCAGCTGGCTAACCCGGCCTCGCTTAACCCGCAAATGAGCCGCCATATTAGCTTTGGTACTACGGTTTACCCGGGTAAGATCAACTTCGGCAACCTGGCCTACGCTCAAAAATTTAAAATACCCGGTACCTTCGGTTTTGGCCTGCAATACATTGCTTACGGCAAATTTCAGCAAACGGACGAGACCGGTGCTGTGCTTGGCACCTTCCGTGCCAGCGAAATGAACCTGTATGCCGGTTACGGTTACCAGTTTGGTAAAATTTTCTCAGCCGGTGTTAATGCAAAGTTCGTTTACTCTAACCTTGCCGACCAAACTTCGGTTGGCATGGCTATGGACCTTGCCGCTATGTTGAATGACACCGCCCGCCGTATTACGGTTTCGTTAGTAGCGAAAAATATTGGCGGACAGTTTAAGCCTTATGGTAATGTGCGCGAGTCTATTCCTTTCGATCTGCAAGCAGGTGTATCTTTCGGGTTCAAACATTTCCCGGTTCGTTTTCATTTAAACCTGCATCACCTTCAAACCTGGGATATACGCTACGATAACCCGGCCGACCAGGGCAGTACCCTTTTCCTTGATTCCTCTCAACTGGGACCAAAGCAACACGTAGTAGATAAAATTTTCCGCCACGTGGTTATTGGCGTGGAACTGAATATTAAGAAGGTAGTGTTCTTTGATGTGGCATATAACCACCTTCGCCAGCAGGAGCTAAGCCTTACCACCAAGCGCGGCATACCGGGCTTATCGTTCGGCCTTGGCTTACACATTAAGCAGTTCGATTTTAATTACGGCATACAGGCCATGGGCCAGGGTGGCGGACTTCATTACTTTACACTTTCGGTTAATACCGCAGGTTTTATAAAGAAGAAGACGGTTCCTGCAGCAGATGACAAGCCTCAGAAAATGTAGTTCCGCTTAAAGGAAAATGCCCTGCATGAAACAACTGTACTCTTTTATAATTTCCCTGCTTCTCCTCTCCTGTCTTTTCTCCTGCAAAAAAGAAAACAACAGCCTCTTCAATTTTGGAAGAATTACTACCGTTGACAGCATTTGCCAACCGGTAGGTGTTATCGACTCCACCGACTGGACCTACGACACCACCTGGGTGGCTGAGGAACTGAATTTTGTGCACTTTATTGATACCGTTACCAGCACCGATACCCTTACCGGTACAATTTATGTAGCGCCGGTTTGCCCTAATCCCACCAACGGGCTTTTTTATTTAAACGTAGTAGCCCAGCGCGAATGCCAGTTAAAGTGTGCCCTTGTAAACACTAACCGCCAGTTAGTTGGTTACCTGGCAAAAAGAACCTTGCCCGGCCCTTCATCTGTTGGCTTTGATGTACGTACAGTTAGTGCGGCCCGCAAAAACCGCTACTATCGTCTATATTATGCCTTCTATACTTCCCGCGACTCGCTTTATTATAAAGGGCATGGGGATATATTCATACAATAATTCCTTTCTTTAGCGGTATGGAAGAAAAAAAGAAGCTCCATCCTCTTCTTGCTGTATTCATCACCATTTTTATCGACATGCTGGGCATTGGCATTATTATACCGGTGTTTGCCCCGCTTATTATAGATAATACCCACGGCATGTTACCGGCGGATATGCCACCGGTTACGCGCAATCTTATTTATGGTGTGCTGTGCGCTACCTTTCCCTTCTTCCAGTTTTTTGGGGCGCCTATTTTAGGTACCCTGGCCGATAAGCATGGCCGAAAAAAAATATTGCAGATAACACTGGTAGGTACTTTTACCGGCTATGTGTTGTTTGCAATCTCTATACACTATCAAATTTTATGGTTGCTGTTTATAGCACGGGCTATACCGGGTTTTATGGGTGGCAATATTTCTATAGTTAGCGCCGCGCTGGCCGATATTTCTAAACCGGAAGAGAAAGCCAAGAACTTTGGCATTATAGGCATGGCCTTTGGTCTTGGTTTTATACTGGGCCCATTTTTAGGTGGTGTGCTGGCCAGCAGCGATGTATGCCGCTACTTTGATTACTCCACCCCAATGTGGTTTACCTCGCTATTAACACTGCTGAATATTTACTACGTAAAAACGCAGTTTCCTGAAACCTTCCGCCCCAACGCACCAGGCAAGGTAACGCTGATGGCAGGTATTAATAACATACGCAAAGCGCTTGGTTTGGTAAACATGCGTATTATACTGGCTACTGTATTTTTACAATGTTTCGGGTTTAGCTTTTTTATGCAGTTCAACCAGGTGTTTCTTATAAAGAAATTTCATTTCGATGAAAAGAGCATAGGCCTTTTGTTTGGTTACATTGGTTTATGGATAGCTTTTACGCAGGGCGTAATAGTACGGAACACTGCTAAAAAGTTTGCACCGCCACAAATACTTAAACTATCGCTGGCAGGTTTGTCCATTACTATTTTGGCGCTGCTTATACCTGACCAGTGGTGGGTATTGCTGCTCATTAATCCATTCATCGCTATTTTCCAGGGACTAACACAACCCAACCAAACAAGTATTGTTTCTGCACTTGCCTCGAAAGAAACGCAAGGTGAAATATTGGGTATTCAGCAATCTATGGCATCGCTGGCATTTATTTTTCCGCCGCTTATTGCCGGGGTTATTGTTTCTATCGATTACCGCTTGCCGATAATAGCGGCTTCTGTGGTTACTATGATGGCCTGGGCAATATTCTTCTTCCTGTTCAGGGAATCGCCAAAGTCTAAAGTAGATGTAGCGGTAGAATAAACGCTTATGAAGAAACTGAAGAACCTGCTTGTCAATCTCTCCATTTCGCTGTTAAGCCTTATCATTTGCTTATTCTTCGCGGAATGGGTTTACCGCAAGGCGCTTTTTGGCGGTAACGATGCCTTTAACACTCTTCGCAAGCCGGAGTTGTATGCCGATTATTTCATGGACGATGATTATTGGAAACTCTACCACATTTTCAGTAGTGGTGAATATAAAGCACCTGCCAATCCGCACCCGCTATTAGGTTGGATAGGTGATTTTGACCGGCAAACTTTACGCCATAATAAAACCGACAGCGTAAAGAAACGTAAACCGGTCCTGTTATATGGTGATTCGTTTGCCGAATGCGCCGAAGGGGCCGAGTGTTTTCAATACCTGTTGAACAATGATTCTGCTTTCAATAAAAACAATTACCTGCTTAACTATGGCGTTGGCGGTTATGCCGTTGACCAGATACAGTTACTTTTTAAAAACACGTACAAGCAATACGAAAAGCCCTTTGTGGTTTTTAGTATTATGTGCAGCGACCTCGACCGCACCATACTTACCAACCGCATCGGCCAAAAACCTTATTACGAAATTGTAGCCGACACTTTAATGCTGAAAGGTGTGCCTATAGAAAAAGACCCGGAGAAATTTTTTACCGAACATCCGCCCGAAATAAGCTCGTACATATGGCGCAGGCTGGTGTATACACCGCGCAACCCTTTACCCGATAGAATTAAAGTGTGGTTGAAAGACGAGGATGAAAAGAACAACTACAAAATGCAGTTGAATGAAAAAGTACTGCAGGCAGCTATTGATGAACTAAAGAAGAATAACATAGACTTTACTTTCCTGGTGTTTCACTACGTGCAAAAAGACAATCATCAGTTTAGCGTAGAAACCGAAGACAACTGGCGCGATAAATTTATACGCAGCTTTATTGAAAAGAACCACCTACCCTACATCTGGAGCAAGGACCTGATTAAAAACGACACTGCCTACCACAAGGATAACCTGGATAAATACATGATGGAAAGCAATGGCCATCCTACCACGTATTTCAACCAGTTAATTGCAAACGAAATAAAGAAACAGGTATTGGCAAAGGAAGCGGGCAATTAGGCTATTTGCCTCTCTGCTTTTTTATCGTTTCAAAAGCCCTTTGTATTTCGCGGAATTTTAAGCTGGCCTCTTCCTCGGTTACATTTGTCTCGCGCTTATCGGGGTGAAATTTTAAAACCATTTTGCGGTAGGCAATGCGCACTTGCTCGGTAGTAGCTTCCTCTTCAATGCCAAGTATTTTGTATGGATTGTTATCCTGTAAAAAGGTATGTCGTATTTCTTTAAAGTCCTTGTCGTTTACCCCAAGGTAACCGGCAATACGGTTTATGCAGCGTGTTTCCTTTGCATTTACAAAATCGTCGGCTGCGGCTACACCAAATAAAAAGTGAACAATATTCAACCGCGAATCGTGGGTGGTTAGCATTTTAAGTTCCTTACAGGCAATGCGCACAAAAGGTTCGGTGCCGGTATCTAAGTGGCCATCTATGGCCTTCATTCGCCGGGCCAAACCGTTAGCGCCAAACTGGCGTGTCAGAAAATCGCGGATAAATTTTTCGGTAGCCGAAGTGTAGTTGCGGTCCCGGCGTATTACCTCTGCCGCTAAAACCAAAATGGAGTTCTGTATCTCCTCATCGTGGCCTTTTTGCTGTGGGCTTTTCTTTTGCTTACCACTCAGCTCCTCCTCTTCCGATATCATTTTCGATATGGAGCCCAGCAAGCGGTCGAATGAAAACTTACCTGCCATTCTATCAGGCAGACTTTGCCACCTTCCCGCTCATTTTAATTATCTCGTCCCACTCCTCCTCGCTAACCGGCTGCACACTAAGCCTGCCAATGCGCACCAGTGCCATTTTCGCCAGCTTTTTGTTGGCCTTTATTTCAGCCAGGGTTACCGGGCGTTTCAGTTCGCTTTTATATTCAAAATCCACACATGACCAATCCTCGTTGGTGGTAGGGTCCTGGTAGGCCTCTTTACCAACTTTTACTATGCCCACTATGGATGGCTCGCCGTTCATGCTTTCGTAAAAAAAGCTCAGATCGCCTTTTTTCATAGCCCGCAGGTGCAGGCGGGCAGCGTAATTGCGCACCCCGTCCCAAAAGGTCTTTTTTTCCTTTTTCATCCGTTCGAACGAGTATGTTTCAGGGTCAGATTTTACCAGCCAGTACATATCTAATGCGTTTTTAAGGTTCGGTATTTATGATAAGCACAAAAGTAATGATTGGCAGGAACTATAGAATACTAGCTGTATAAACATATAATTAAAGCCTTACAGATGCCCGCAAAAATTAACTTAGTGGTTAAAATAGTCCTGAATGGCCCAAACTATACTCTACGTTATTATAGCCTTTATTATATGTGAATTTGCTTTTACCAAGTTTATTGCCTGGCTTAACCTGCAAACCTGGAGCAAGCCCCTGCCCGATGAAATGAAGGAATTGTATGACAGTGCCAAATACGAAAAGGCGAAGGAATATGCCACTATTAATTTTACTACCGACCTTATCTCGTCTACCCTTTCGCTGGTTATTTCGGTTACCTTTTTGTGGTGGAAAGGCTTTGCTATTTTAGATGAAATAGCCCGAAACTATACCACATCGCCTATTTTGCAGGGAATTATATTTTTTGCCATTATAGGCGCCGTGTCCTTCGTTATTTCGTTACCTTTTGATATTTACAACACCTTTGTTACCGAAGAGAAATTCGGGTTTAACAAGGTTACCCCTAAGCTGTTTATACTGGATAAGATAAAAGCCATTGTACTGGCTGCTCTGATCGGCGGCGGAATACTGGCCCTGCTTACCTGGCTGTATCTGCAACTGGGCGATAACTTCTGGCTGGCAGCCTGGATAGTGGTAGCTACTTTTACCGTATTACTGGCCATGTTCTACACCTCGCTGCTGTTACCCATCTTCAATAAGCTAACTCCGTTGGAAAACGGCGAGTTGCGCGAATCAATAGAGAAATATGCCGAGAAAGTAAGTTTCCCCCTTACCAATATTATGATAATGGACGGCTCGAAAAGAAGCACCAAGGCCAATGCTTTTTTTAGCGGCGTGGGCACCAAAAAGAATATAGTGCTGTACGATAACCTGGTAAAGGATATGAGCATACCGGAAATTACCGCAGTACTGGCGCACGAGGTTGGGCATTATAAAAAGAAACACGTACTGTACGGGCTTATACTTTCGGTACTGCAAATGGGCCTTATGTTCTTTTTGTTTGGCTGGCTGGCGGCTAATCCTGTAATGGCTGAAGTGTTAGGCGCACAACAAAACAGCTTCCATCTTTCGCTTATCACTTTTGCGCTGTTATACTCACCGGTATCGCTGGTGGTGGGCGTGTTGCTGCATATTTTCAGCCGCAAGAACGAATACGAGGCGGACGCTTATGCCAAAGAAACCTACGATGCAGCCCCACTTATTTCATCGCTAAAAAAACTATCGGTTAACCACCTTAGCAACCTGCAGCCGCACCCGGCTTATGTTTTTCTGCATTATTCGCACCCAACGGTATTGGATAGGGTAAGGGCGATGAGGAAATAATAACCGAACATAGCCCCCGGTTTAAACCGAAGGCTATGTTCGGATGTCTTAATAATTAAATCACTATCGTGATATATTCAACCGCATAGTTTTTGTATTACCCGCTGAAGTAACACTTACAAAATACATACCGGCAGGTGCCACAAGATTAACCTGGTGATTAAGCCCGCTAACCTTATCCCGGTAAACTTCACGACCCAGTGCATCAGTCACCATTATTTCTTTATTGCTGTCATTATTAAACTTAAGTGTAAATGTACCTGAAGTGGGGTTCGGAAATAGCTTTATCTCCTGCTCCTGTTTCGCACCTGTAATGGTTGTGGAAATAACATTAAACGCATTAGAGATGTTCTTACAACCGTTGCTATCGGTTATTTCCACCTTGTAGGTGCCTTCCAAAGTAATTTGCCATTTGCGGGTATCGGAGTTGTTTAAAACTACATCGTTATAATACCATTGGTAAGCTACGGCCGGCGTAGAGATAAGAGTATCGTTATACTGGCTAATAACCGGAACGACAGGAGAAGCATGAATATTTACCTGCACCGGTTGTGAGGTACTATTACCGCAGTTATTAAATGCCTTAACCGTAAAAGTGCTGGAATGTTTAACCGTAATAGAACTATTCACCGAGCCGTTAGACCACAGATAATAGCTGCCACCTGATGCGGTTAAAACTACCGAATCGCCGTTACAGGTATTCAATGTGCCCGAAGGCGTAATTTCTGCCAGCGGAACCGAAAGAACGATTACCTGCTGGCTGATAGTATCTGATATGGTGGAGTTTTTTGAGATAAGCGTAACAGTATACGTACCAGAGGAACTATAAATTTTTGAAGGGTTCTTTAATACCGAGCCGGTGTTATCTCCAAAATCCCACCGGTAGGTGGTTGAGTTGAGCGAAAGGTTGGTAAACTTTACCGTATCACTACCGCAGGGCTGCAGCGGGTAGTACGAAAAATCAGCCTGCACATTGCTGGAGTCGAGAATGACTACCGGAATAGTTACCGTATCGCAACGGAGAGGCTGGCAAATACTGTTGCAGCTAACCAGTGTAACCTGGTAGGTACCGGAATGATTAAATGTGTGGGTTGGATTTACGGCAGCAGAAGTATTTTGAACGCCGCTACTTGAATCGGCGAAATTCCAGCTGTGCTGGTCGGCATTGGCAGTAGTATTATTAAAATCAACGGCCACGCTTTGCACACCCTGGTCGAGATACGGCACTGCCGGTGTTTTTGTAAAAGAGGCGATAGGTGTAAGGCAGCGGATAATGTCAATGTACTCGGCATTAGTAATTACCGTTACGCCGGAAACAATAGTACCTGAAGCCACCAGCACCGGTCTTTTAGTGGCGTTATCAAACCAACTGTAGTCTACCGATGTTGTAGCAGGTACCGGTATCACTGTTCCGTTTAGTATTACGGTATCGGTACTGTAAATAAGTGTTTTTAGTTTCAGTGTACTGGCGTATGTTTTATACGGTGTTTTTAGCTGGCCCCAACCTTCTATTTGGTTAACCCGCTTAGCGCAGGCCTTGTAAATAAAACTGATGCCTAAACTTGTAAGGTCAACACTATAGCGGCTGGTGCTGCTGTCCTTATTTCCGTAGGCCAGTGGAAAGCGATAAATGGTATCGGGCCGCTGGTACGCAATAGCAAACGGCACCTTTACATCACTAAGGCCAAAGGTTAGCCCCAGCACATTAGCAGGCAAAACCGCTGATGTTTTATTGTAGTGTTGTATGACGTTGCTAAAGCTAAAGCTGCCAAACTTAATAGAGTCCAAAAGGCGGTGGCCAAGGTTCACCAGCGCGTTCCACTGGTTGTTACAGGCTACCGTGCCCGTGCCGCCTGCTACACACGACGTTACAAAGCTTAATTTATAGCCGGTGCTCTGCGCACTTAAATAGCGGTCGTAGCTTTGGCTAAGCGGTTGCAGCAGCGAAAAATCCCAGCTGGTATTGGCTCCGGTAATGGAATAGTCATTAACCCCTATGCTATCGGTAACAGCTTTGGTAACTAAAAAACTATCGCCTGCCGAGGCGAAGTTAGAAGAGGTATAGGTTATTTGCGCCAGCGCATTGGAGCACAGGCAGGATTGGAGGAAGAAAAAAGAAAATAGCCGGAACAGGGTAGTAAGTTTTTTCATAAACAGTGATTAATGGTTATCAAATAATCTTCTGTTGCATGGCAAAGAAGGGTTCGCACAGTCAACAGCATTATGACCTTGAAAAAAACTGGAGGATTAATGAATATACCAACAAAACCCCGGGGTGTTGAATCCCGGGGTTAAACTGTATGTTTCTAAGTTCGAAGCGTATTCCTAGTTATCCTTCGCGCCCTGCAATATCCAGCACTTAATGCGGTTAAAGGAACACTGGTCCAGCTTAGGTTCCGGTAGAGGAGGCATAGGGTCAATACTGCCGGGCTCTATATAGGTGTAAAGTATCCCATCCTTTAGTTGGGCGCTATCCGTATATATATATCCGGTACCATTAAGTGTAAGGTTGTGGTAGGCTACTGTTGAATCGAGCACCAATCCTCCCTCCTGCGCAATATTATCATGACAATCTGCCACGGCACACTCAGTTTGAAGAATCGGTATTATATCCGCCTTAAAAGAAATCTCAACTGCACATTTATCGCAGTCTTCATTATAGGCGGCCTGGTCCTTGGTGCAACCCGAATACAACATTAACACAGCAAAAAACAAATAGGTGGCTTTGCGCATATAGCACGAAAATATATTTTTCTATTCGTATTTAAACATCGCTGGTATACTATCTGTTACTAAAGTTGCCGTACCCACGTTTATGGCATAAGTATCGGTAGTACGGTTCGCTTCCACGGTCATATCAATATTCTGTAGCAGTTTGGCAAAATCACAGTTAAGGTGCACTTCCGAGGCCCTGTCGGCCATCACACTGAAAGAAGTTAAAGGCATAGTTATTTCCTTTAAGTGCTCGTTCCCACCTATTTGGTAGCTAAACGGCACTACATTACTTCCGTCTTTCGCTACTGAAATATCCACGCTTCCTATCAGGTTCATAAACATATAGCCATGCCAGGTCCAGCCAAACCACATTCCTAATTCGTTAGTGGAAAGGGCGCTATCGGCACCTGTTGTACTATGAGATGCAGGTTCGGAGGCATTCGTTGCAGAGTCTAAACCTACGTTAAACCTTATATCGGTATAATCGCCTACCGGCACATTGCCCACCGTGTAGTCCTCCGCTTCCATCCGCTTTATTACATAAGCGCCTGGAACAGTGTACCAGTTGCCATCGGTGCTTTTAATACTGATATTGGACAGGTAAAATTGTGCGGTAGTTAAAGCCATTAAACGGCCATTAGCATCGGGGTAAAGCTTGCCGGCAGAATCCACTTCCTCATCATTAATATAGGTATGCATGTGCAGCTTCAGCCTGCCGGTGGGTACTTTCTCTTTATTACAGCCACCTGTGGCAAACAGAAACAGCACTGCCACCAAAGGCACTAATATTTTAAAGTAATTCCGGCTTTTCATTTTTATCGGTTTTCTTGCTTTTAAAATTCATACTGAAGTTGTAATACAATCCGGTTTCAAATAACACGGTGGGTGAAGGGGCACCCGTCCAGTTCTTTATATTCATCAGCACCGGCGAAACAGTGGCTGATACCGCGAACTGTTTGTAATAAACATCCAGCCCAATATCACTGGCCAGGTACTGGCCTCCTGTATAGGTTAACGTTGTCTTTTCGTATACATTGTAAAAGGAGTAGTTGTAATTAAGGCCCAGCAAAGGCATAAGCGAAACCTTTTTTGGCAACTTGAAAATGTAAAACACATTTGCTCCTCCCTTCATCTTATCGCCAAACCGGAAGTGTTTACTATTCATCAGGTTCTTTTTGTACGAAGCTAAAAGGTTCAACCCGAATTGGCGAAAACGATAAGTGTAAATAGCGTTAAAAAGAAAGTCGACACTGCCGGTACCCAATTGCAGATCGGTAAGGAAAAGGCCGTCATCGTTCATATTGAACTTTCCGGTAGGTAGCTTAATCCCCGCCCCCAGCCTAAGCTGGTGCTTGCTTTCCTTGCCCTTGCATTTTAGCGGGTTGAACACCGAATACTGAACCAGGAAGCTTATATCGCCCAAACCCGCAGTGCGCTTAATGCCTGCCGTTGTTTTTTGCGTAATAAGGTTAACCGGTACAAATGCCGATACCTGGAAACGCTTTGGAAGGTTGAACCTTGCAAAGGCATCGATAGTATGAATGTTCTCTACCGTAGGTATACCGGGACCCATGGTGCTCATATCCATTCCCGGTGTGTGCTGATGGCCTGTCATAGTATAGGTAGTAGTATTGTAACTGCCGTACGAATAACGTATACCTACCACGTGCTTATCCATGTTTGGCAGTATAGCATAGTTGGCACCGGCACCGGTACAGCAACAACTTTGCGCAAATGCGTTAGTGCGCAAAAGAAAAAGTAAGAGCAGTGCTGCTCCCGCTTTCACTTTTGTAGCTGCGTTTAAGGTATACATTGGAAGGTTACTTTTTTACCGGTAGAGTTACCATCGTGGTCAAGGCTGGCAATTAGTTCCAGTTCAACGCTGGTAGTGTCACCCACAAAGGTATTCACCCAAAAAGTATCTACAGTAAGGTCGGTGGCATGGTCGTGTACACCTACAGCGAACAATGACACCTTATCTTCTTTACCGCGTATGTAAATGCTGTAACCGTGCAGGGATTCTGCAGCTTTAATGGTACCGGTAACATAAACCGTATCACCCAGGCCGTAAGCAGCGCCATAAGCTGGCGAGGTAATATTAATGGTGGCGGTATTTAAACCCTCCTCCTTGCTGCACGAACCCAGTAAAAAAACGAAAGAAAAAAGAATGCTTATAGTAATGATAGAAGATGATCTCATAAAAAAATTTGCTTTTGATATTAAATAAATGCAACACACCGGCTGACGGAGCTAATACCCCTTAACAGCCATAAATAAGAAGGCGGAAAACCTTAAACGGTTTGTTCGGGCGGAAGCGAAATACCAAAAGCGGAAGAGAAAGAATTAGCCTGCAAATAAGGTTTGGCAAGGCCTATACATTGTAAGTTGAAAACAGGGGCAACCATTTCCTTTTCATCAAAAACCAGCACTTGCTCTTCCTGGTTCTTAATAGATTGGGATTGCTTCGTAGCACGCTCTTCCGCCTTTTTTAACTGCTTGCTTAAAAAACAGTGCCCGTTACAGTGCATAGCCGGGTTGTTCCGGTTTTCGCAAAGCTTTTGGCTGATGTACTCCTTATTGATATGGTAATACATGCCAATGCCCACATTTACAAGGGTTTGGCCTATAATGGTTACCAGTAATAATATGGCGAGCGCTTTTTTCAATTTTTGAATTGCGGAGCAAATGTAAGTGCTGGTTTCTATACCGCCAAATATGTTTTGTAAAGACCTCTCCCCCTAACCCCTCTCACCTCAACCGCCCTTCGGGCACCTTCTCCTAAAGGAGAAGGGAAGCGGTAAACATTATTTGGAGAGGGGCAACGCCCTCCTTTACAATGTCTTACACCGGTAATTAGGGAAAGTAGTTCTCCTTTGGAGAAGGATTTAGGATGAGGTCTTTTTAACCGGATTTGGCCCGTATCAACTATCCGCGTACATTTGCCCTTCGCCTTAGGCAACATGAAACTTAAAAACACATACCTGCACAAACGCCTTTCGGGCCTTATGGCCGTGCTTTTGGCAGGCCTGTACCTGGGCAATGTGGTAGTAACCGATGTGGCTCATCCCCTGTTCCACCAGCACGAACATGAGGAAGTACACACCGCCAGCGCCGAGCAGGACCCCTGCCACCGCGCCATTTACCACGGCGAGAAGGAAACAGGCGAAGCCCACCATAACCACGTTTCGCAGGTACACGAAAAATGTACGCTTTGCGATGTTATTATTCACCGCGACCACCGGCTGACTGAAACACCGCAGTTCACATCGGCGGAAGCTGCGGCAACACCTTTCTCGTTTTATCTTGTCTTTTCTTCTTTCGGTTCGCAACCTTCATCACTTACCCGCGGGCCACCGGCTATAGCTTAATCATTTTACTGCTTCGGTAAAATCCTTGTTCTGCAACAGCGGCTTATGCCGGTGCAGGCTAATTCTTTAATCTATAACCATTATGAACAATGAGATTTATAACTTTTATCCTGCTGTTGTTAGCAGCACAAAATAGCAGGGCACAAAACAGCATCAGCGGGCAGGTGCGCGACCAGGACACCAAAGACCCACTACCCGGTGCTGTTATCTATATCCCTGACCTTAAATTAGGAACCACTACAGATACAACCGGTGCGTTCACGTTTACCAATATAGCTGCCGGTAAGTTTTTACTGCAGATAAAATATGTAGGCTATGCCTCGAAAGTAGTAACAGCCAGCACCGCCGATTCTTCTGCTTTAATCATTTACCTATCCGGCTCAGCCGGTGAGTTGCGGGAGGTAGTAGTAACCGGAATTTCCAAAGGCACAGAAATACGGCGCAGCCCGGTGCCTATAGTGGCCATTGATAAGGAATTTCTTACCACCAATCTTTCCACCAACGCTATTGATGCCATTGCCAAAGTACCGGGGGTAACACAGGTTACCACCGGGCCCAATGTTTCTAAACCATTTATACGGGGACTGGGTTTTAACCGCATACTCACCCTTTACGACGGCAACCGCCAGGAAGGACAGCAATGGGGTGATGAGCATGGTATAGAAGCCGACCAGTATAGTATTGACCGCGTGGAAATTATTAAAGGCCCCAGCAGTCTTAGTTATGGCTCCGATGCCTTAGCAGGTGTAGTAAACCTGATACCTGCCGAACCGGCACCGGAAGGAAAAATGAATGGTGAGATAATTACCGAGTACGGAACCAACAACCGCCAAATTGGATTGTCGGGAATGTTGCAGGGCACTAAAAAAGGATTCGACTGGATGGCACGTATATCGCACAAACAGGCTACCAACTATACCAACAATTACGATGGCCGTGTTTTTGGTACCGCCTTTAGCGAAACCGATGCCAGCGCTGCGCTGGGTGTACACCGGCAGTGGGGTTACTCGCACCTAAGCTTTACCTTATACGATAATTTGCAGGAAATACCCGATGGTAGCCGCGATAGCGCCACCCGCCGGTTCACCCGCCATATTACCGAGGAGGACACCGTTCAACAAATTGTATCGGACGCTGACCTTACCAGCTACCGGATTGAGAAAATACACCAGCGCGTACAACACTACCGGGTGTATAGCAACAACAGTTTTCATTTAGGCAAGTCAGGCTCGCTGGAAGTAAACCTTGGCTACCAGTATAGCAGCCGGCGCGAGTTTGGCCACCCGGTGCTTTACACCATACCGGCGCTTTACCTGCAACTGCACACCATTAACTACGACCTTAAATATCACCTGCCCGAATTAAAGGGCTGGAACCTGGCGTTAGGTGTTAATGGCATGTATCAATCTAACAACGTTACCAAAGGAACTGAATTTGTTATTCCATCGTACTGCCAGTTTGATATCGGCGCTTTTGCTGTAGTAAAGAAAAGTTTCGGAAGGCTGGACCTTGAAGCCGGGGTGCGATATGACGTTCGCCAATTCAACAACAGCGAACTGTTTACCGGTACCGATACCAGCACTGGTTTTGATATGCCGGTTTATGGAGCGGATACCATTGGCGCTAACAAAGTGTTTTCCGCTTACAAGGCCACTTACCATGGATTTACCGGTAGTATTGGTGTAACCTATAACGTTACAGAACAACTAAGCCTTAAGCTGAATTTTGCGCGCGGAATGCGCTCGCCAAACGTGGCTGAAATTTCTGCCAATGGTGTACACCCAGGCACCAATATTTACCAGGTGGGCAATGCTTCGTTTAAACCGGAGTTTAACCTGCAGCCCGATTTTGGTATTGCGTTCAACTCTAAATACGTTGTACTCTCTGCCGAAATATTCTACAACTACATTCAAAACTACATCTACAACCAAAAGCTACTGACAGCCTCAGGCGCCGATTCGGTGATAGTTCCCGGCAACCAAACGTTTAAATTCCAGTCCGGCAGTGCGCAATTGTACGGCGGAGAGTTAAGTTTGGATATTCACCCCGTAAAGTCGCTGCACATTGAGAATGGTTTTTCGCTGGTGTATGGAGATTTTTTGGGTGCCAAAGGGCAAGCCGTAGCGGATAGTGAACGTTACCTGCCGCTGGTCCCGCCTGTACATGGGTATACCGATGTGCGTTATGATTTTGATATTAAACCGGCGCGTATTATTAATGCCTTTATAAAAGCAGGCATTACTTATTACGCCTCGCAAAACAGAATTTATTCCGCTTTTGGTACGGAGACCACCACACCCGGTTACGTATTATTAAATGCCGGAGCCGGTGCCAGCATAACCGATAAGCAGGGCCGAACAGTTGTTAGCATTTATGTATTGGCAAACAACTTACTCAACACAGCTTACCAGGATCACCTAAGCCGGTTGAAATATTTTGAGCCTTACCCGGGTAATGCCACCGGCCGAAATGGTATATATAACATGGGTACCAATGTTTCTATTAAACTGAATTTCCCGTTGGATTTTAAAATATAGAAGAGTTATTGGTTAAAAGTTAATGGTTAATTGCAAGAAAAAAATAGTGCTTTTGCCTTTTAAAAAAACACAATTAACCATTAACTTTTTTCCTATTAACTTCACCGCCTATGGGCAAAAAGCGTGACCTCGTTCTTATCCGTCACACCAAATCCAATTGGGGTGACTTTTCGTTGCCCGATTTTGACCGCCCCATAAAAAAGGACCGCGTAGATGATGCCAAACAAATGGCCTCACACCTTAAAGCATTAAAACTTCAACCCGAACTTATTGTTTGCAGCCCTGCCAAACGTACCCGCCAAACGGCCGAATACTTTTGCGACAAGCTGAAATACGATGAGGGCAAAATCCTTTTCGATAAACGCATTTACGAATCTACCCCCGAAGATATTTTACAGGTAGTACACGAAGTGGAAGCGTCTGTAAAATCGCTGGTGGTTATTGGGCATAACCCCTCCCTCACCTACTTTGCCAACCTGTTTATTGAGGAAAAGATCGACGAACTACCTACCACCGGTGTGGTTTGGATAGAATTCGAAACACCGGATTGGGAGCTATACCGTAGCAACAGGGGAAAGTTGAAGTACTTTTTGACACCTAAGACGTTGTAATTGGTTGATGGGACAACAAGGGACAAGTGAAAACCAGAGGGCATCCTCTTACTTTTGTCCTTGTTCCGTGTCCCATGTCCCCTCTTAACGTGTTTTAAACAATTTAAAAATCGACCCTGCGTTAAGCTAATATTAACTGTGCGATTATGCGTAAAGTGAGGGTTATTATGGCGTTATTGGTATCAATTTCGGTGCTGGCAATGGAAAGTTGCTCGGTAAAACGCGACTGCCGGGGGCACGTAAAGCACAGGCTAGCTAACGGCATCTGGATTTAACAAATCGTTAAATTTAGGGAAGGCTGCCCCCAATCATTTTTAAGTCTTATCCAATCCTCTATATTAGCTATCCGCCTGATACTCTAACAGTTGTTAGGCGGCTGTATGGCAAAGAACGGTAAGTTCATCAACCGTGAAATAAGCTGGTTATCATTTAACGAAAGGGTTTTACAGGAAGCCGCCGACCCAACGGTTCCGGTACTGGAACGACTGCGATTTTTAGGAATTTTCTCCAACAATCTCGATGAGTTCTTCCGGGTGCGTATTGCCACTTTAAAACGTTTGGTATTATTCGGAAAGCGGGCAAAGGATACCATCCACTTCAAACCCAAGAAAATTTTAACCGAAGTTCAGAAGATAGTATTGGAGCAAAGTAAGGTGTTTGAAGAAACCTACGCCGATATACAGAAGGAACTGCACCAGCACAAAATATTTATCATTAACGAAAAACAGCTTACAAAGGAACAAGGTGAGTTTGTAAAGAGTTACTTTAATGAAAATGTGCGCCCGGCCCTTGTCCCTATTATGCTCAACCAGGTTAAAACCTTTCCTTACCTGCGCGATAAGATAATTTACCTGGCCGTAAAGCTTTCGGTACGCAACCGGCCTACCGATAAGCAATACTCGCTGATAGAAATACCAACGGATGTAGTAGACCGGTTCCTTATTCTTCCTTCGCAGGGGCAGAACCAGTATATTATGCTGCTGGATGATATCATCCGCTACAACCTGCCAGAGGTGTTCTCCTTCTTCCCGTATAACAAGTTTGAAGCTTACACTATAAAAATTACGCGCGATGCCGAGCTGGATATCGACAGCGACATATCGCAAAGCTTTATCGATAAAATTTCGAAGAGTGTAAAAGCAAGGCAAAAAGGCAGCCCGGTACGTTTTGTGTACGACAGCCATATTACCAAAGACCTTTTCGCTTTTATTAAAACAAAAATGAACCTCCGCGAATCTGACAACCTGATACCCGGTGGTCGTTATCATAATTTCAAAGATTTCATCCGCTTTCCGCAGGTAGGCGGTAAAGCCCTGCGGCACGAAAAGCTGAAACCGCTGATGCATAAGCAACTGCAAAACAACCGCAGTTTTTTCGAGGTATTGAAAAAGCAAGATGTTATGCTGCACTACCCCTATCACGGGTTTGTAAACTTCCTGGAGTTTTTGCGCGAAGCAGCTATTGATCCGGATGTACGCACCATACGCATTACCCTTTACCGGCTGGCTAAAAAATCGATGGTAATAAATGCGTTGATAAACGCTGCACAGAATGGCAAGCATGTGGAAGCCGTTCTGGAATTGCAGGCGCGTTTTGATGAGGAAGCTAATATTACCTGGGCCAAATACCTGCAGGAACAGGGTATACAGGTTATTTACGGTGTACCGGGCTTAAAGGTTCACAGTAAGTTTTGCCTTATTACCCGTATTGAAAAAGGAAAAGCAAGAAATTACGCCAACATAACCACCGGTAACTATAACGAGTTTTCCGCACAGGTGTATTGCGATGATTCATTACTTACTGCTGATACGCGCATTACCAAAGAAGTAGAAAATGTATTCGACTTTTTTGAGCGCAACTACAAGGTTCACAACTTTAAGCACCTTATTCTTTCTCCGCAGTTTACGCGTCCGCGCCTGATGGAACTGATAGAGAATGAAATTAAGCAGGCCAAAAAAGGAAAGAAGGCGGAGATATTCCTGAAGATGAACAGCCTGGTGGATGAGGAAATGATAACGCAACTGTATGCCGCCAGCAAGGCCGGAGTAAAAATCCGCATCATCATCCGCGGTACGCTGGGCTTATTAGCCGGTGTGCCGGGCCTTAGCGATAATATTGAAGCCATAAGCATTGTAGACCGCCTGCTGGAGCACTCCCGTGTATTCATCTTCCGCAATGGTGGCGATGAACTCTATTTCATTTCCTCTGCCGACTGGATGAGCCGCAACCTCGACTCGCGGATTGAGGTTACCTGTCCGCTCTACGAAAAGAAAGTACAAAAAGAACTACGCCAGATACTGGAACTACAGTGGAGCGATAATGTAAAAGCCCGCGCCATGGACCCCATGCAGCTAAATGCCCGCCGACCTACCCCTGCCAACAGCAAAAAAATACGTGCACAGCAGGCTATTTATGAGATGTTAAAGTGACAGGGGACAAGGGAAAACACAAATGAATAAATTGGGGAATTAGTAAATGAAAAGGCAGGGATAGCGTTAGCGACCATTGCGCCCATGTTCCGCTACCATTTTAATTACACTACCTTTAGCAAAATAATCAGCTAAAGGCGAATGATTAAAAAAACCTCACTCCTTCTTCTTACTTTAATTGTCCTGGCAATTTGTGTTTTTATGGGCAGGCAATACTTACACTACGTAAATGACCCCGACCCCAATAAAAAATTTATAAAGCCCGGTGTGCACCTATCACTGGTGCAGGTAACCTCTATTACCGATGATAAGATAGAAGCTACCCTGAAACTGATAATTAAGAATGAACTTCCGTTTTCGTTTAATGCCGATAGTCTGAACTATCTGATTTTCATGGATAGTGTCCCGGTAATAAAAAACCGTTACGAAAAGTCGTTCGTGATAAAGGGTTACGATACCACCCTTATTTCTTTACCCATTACTATATTAAAAAGCGACCTCATTTCTACACTTAAACAAAATGAGCGGCAGGATGTGGACAGCATAGAATACCGGCTGCAAGCCTCTTTCTTTTCCAATATCATTTTCCGCAAAAAATACGACCTGGAGTTTTCAAAGGTGCTGCCATTATTGCACCTGCTGGAAACGAAAACAGAGAAGCTGGAAATAGATTCGCTTAATTTTAAACGCGCGGCGTTAACCTTGCCTGTACTGGTAACTAACCGGAATAATTTTACGCTAAAAGCGAAGGATGTAAAGTACGAACTTAGCCTGGAGGATAATAAAGTGATAAAAGGAGCCATACCGGGCACTGTAGTTTTTAAGAAAAAGGACATTAGCGAATTGCGCATCCCCCTAACGCTTAATTATAAAGAAGTAAGTAAAACCCTTTGGCCGCTGCTGGTAAAGGGCAAGCAGGTAAACTACAAGCTGCGGGTAATGTACCGGCTTGATTCTCCGGCGGCTGCGCTGCATAATACACAAGTAATTATTGGCAACCAGGGCACCTTGCAATCGCTTTTGAAAATGGCTAATAAAAAGAAGGAAGAAAAAAAGAGAGAAGAAAAGAAAGCAAAAGAGGAAAAGAAAGAAGAAAAAGTGAAAACCAAATGAGTAAATTTGGAAATCAGCAAATGAGTAAATGAACCGAATTATGCCTGAGACTCTCCCAAAACTAAAAGATGGCGTTCAATGCAAGGTTATTAAAGGAACGCACATTGGCAAAGCAGGTACCGTTACCGACATTAACACCAGCAAAACGGGCCACATAACTATTACCGTTGTTCAAAAAAACGGCGACCGGTTTAAAACACTGGGCAGGAATGTGGAGGTGTTGGGAAAGTGACAAGGGACAGGTGACAAGTGAAAATGCAATAACCTTCATCGAAATCCTTCGGACCTACCCCGCGCAATTCTGCGGGGTTTCGTTTTCAGATTATATAACCTGGTACTCAACATCCTTCTCTCCCTATAGCTATCGAACTCCTGTAAAAACCTGTCTACCGAAAGGCAGGCGTCGTTACACTCAAAACAGCAAGTTATTTTAAAGGTTCAAATTATTTTGAGTTACTTTAACAGAACAATTTCAACTTATGAAACACTTTATACTTTCCGCGGCATTTAGCATTATGTTTCTTTTTCCTCATGCACAGAATCCAAACTGGCTGTGGGCTAAAACGCTAAGCGGCGGCAATACTGATCTGGCAGCCTCTGATATCAATACCGATGCAAATGGAAACTCATATGTGATTGGCTCCTACAACAGCGGCTCTATGAATTTAGAAGGCATTATTCTTACCAACACGGTTTACAACTGGTATGATGTATTTATTGCCAGGTACAACAGTAGCGGAACACCGGTATGGGCAAAATCCTTCGGGGGCACCAAGCATGACTATGGCATTAACCTGGTGGTTGACAATAACGGTAATATTTATTGTTCGGGGTATTTTTCAAATGATACTATCAATTTTGGCGCAACAACGCTTTACGGGGGTGGAGGCCAGTATGTTTTCGTTGCAAAGTATGATACAGCAGGAAATTTCATCTGGGCAAAACGATTAGGGACCGGCTCATATAACACACCCGATGCGCTGGAAGTAACAGGTGATGGCAGCATTCTTCTATCCATGCGTTTCCAGGGAACCACCACTACCGTTGGCGATTCTGTTTACACAAATTATTCCGGGGGCGGCACTTCTGATGTGGTATTTGTAAAAATGGATGCAAATGGCAATATAACCTGGAACAAAAGAATTGGAGGAAATAAAAACGACCGGTTTGACGCCCTCAGGAGTTTGCCGGGCGGCGATATTATTGCCGGTGGATATTTTGCAAGCGACACTTTTTTAATTGATACAGTAAAGATAGGCAACCTGAAAACAAACCTGCCTTCGCAACTGGACGATTACCTGGTTATGAAACTTGACGTTGATGGAAATTACATATGGTCTCAAAATGGCGCTACTCCCAAGTCTGATGCACTGTATGACCTTGACGTTGATAACAGCGGTAATATTTATGCCACCGGCGTATTTTACGATACCATTTTTTATTTTGGCAATGATACACTTCACAACCCCAACCCCAATTACCAGGATTTATTTATTGCAAAGTTTGACAACAATGGAAATAAAATGTGGGCTAAAAACATTAACTCACCGGGGGCTGAATCCGGTTATGCAATAGATGTAGATTCTCATGGTAACCCTTACGTTTTAGTCCAGTTTAATGAGGACAGCGTTTTTTTTAACGGGCAGTTAATTACCGGGGACAGTAGCCTCTCTATGTTCGATGCCGGTGTTTTTAAATTAAGCCCCGATGGCGACCTGCTATGGTATAAATTGGTAAGTGGCCAACGAAATGATTTTGGCCAGGCGAGCGCTTTTGATGATAACGATAATTATTATTTCGTTGGAACATTTGATAGTTACACATTAAAGATGGATAATTTCAGCTTCAGTAACAACATAAATTTCGATATGGTTATTGGTAAGTTAGGCTTCAGCGCTACCGGTATCCGGGAACCTGCATCACCAAATTCCATTCTTATTTTTCCGAACCCGGCAAGCCATCAAATTATTTTCGACCTATCAAAATCAGGCAATAGCGATGGCGAATTAATAGTTACGGATATTGTTGGAAGAACCGTGCTGATGCAACAAATAAATTCATCAATAAAAGCAAATGTTGAATCATGGAGCAGTGGAATTTACACTGCCACTCTTCAATTTGCAAACGGCGGGCAGTTAAAATCAAAATTCATGGTAGAAAAGTAATCCTTGAATTTGCAGGTAGAACCTGCCACCCGGTGGAAAAGTAGTAATAATCATGGTTTAGGGGCTGAAGTTTCTTTGCTATGCACAAGTCCCAACCCAACAAAGCCAACAGGAGAGCGCCAAACTCTTTGTATTATCTTAACCTAAAAACAACACACCCCTACGCCCCTCTCAAGAGGGGAACGCTTCCACAAAACCCCGTTGAAAACTCCGCTATTTTAACAGGATAGGTGGCAGTAATTTGGCGGGATATAAGCAAGGGTTTTGGAGATTAAGAAATTTGCTGCGATTGATATAGGTTCCAACTCGGTACGGCTGCTTATAGCCAATGTACTGAGGAATGGAGAAGGCCCCCTGTTTAAAAAAAGCTCGCTTACCCGTGTGCCGGTGCGCCTGGGCGTTAGCGCCTTTACCGACCACAAAATACCCGAAGTGGCTATCCGACATTTAGAGGAAACCATGATGGCCTTTAGGTACCTGATGAAGGCCAACGACGTGTTGCATTACCGGGGTTGTGCCACCAGCGCTATGCGCGAGGCCAGTAACGGTCCGCAAATAGTAAAGCGCATTAAGCAAAAGGCGGGTTTAACCATTGATATTATTAGCGGCAATGAAGAGGCCGACCTGATATTTAAAAGCCAGAACGCCAGCCTGGGTAAAATAAAGAACTGCCTGTTTGTGGATGTAGGGGGTGGTAGCACGGAGATAACGGTTTTCAGCAAAGGCAAGCCGGTAGCGGCAAAGTCGTTCCCGATAGGTACGTTGCGTATTATGCAGAACCAGGTAGATAAGAACGATTGGAAGAAGGTGAAAGACTGGGTGAAGATAAAGGCCAAAGGCCTGAAGAACTTTTACATGGTAGGCAGTGGTGGTAACATAAACCGACTGGCCAAGCTGGCGCAGCTGGAGCAGAATAAAGCCTTTAACCTGGCTGAACTGAGTGAACTGGTGGAGGACATAAAAGCGCATAGCTACGAAGACCGCTTAAAGATATTTGACCTTAACCCCGACCGCGCGGATGTAATTGTACCGGCCGGCGAAATATTCATAAACATTATGGATTGGGTAGATGCCGATAAGATATACGTACCCAAAATTGGCCTCGGCGACGGCGTGGTGCGCGAGGTTTACAAAGAATACCTGAACGGCAAAAAGAGTACCTTCTAAACACCCCCAACCCCCTAAAGGGGGCTTTTCAGCCTGCATTTTTGTAGTAAATCCTAAACCTAAATTATAACTGCATGGGTTGATAATGCGGGTTAATACAAAAGGCAAGATAATTTCCTCAAATAGATTCAACTAAAAGCTAATTTTTACTTTCAAAAAGGAGGGCCAAGCCCCCTTTAGGGGGTTGGGGGTGTTTTTTTTTATCTTAATATTGTTGAGCTAAACACAAGGGCATGAACGCTGAAGAGTTGTACCTGAATTTTATTGATAAGGAGAGGAATATTTATGAGCCTGCCCAGCTATTTCACCAAAACCGTAACGAGGTAAGCAGTTTTTACCAGAACCTGGCCTCGCCCGGTCAGGATGGAGCGCCTTTGGAGCTACAGAATGACAAGCTGGTATGTAAAAAGACCAACCGCACTTTCCCTATAGAAAACAACGTGGTTGACTTTATTAAGGCTACCGAAGTAAAGAAAGAAGATGCCGAGTGGCAGCGACTGAACACGCAGTTTATGAACTACCACAAGTCGCTATCGGTTTACACACTGGTAAACAGCACACCGGTAGGTAATTACCTGGGCCTGAGGTCGGGAATGGCGGATATTAAGAACAAAACAGTAATTGATGTAGGTGGTGGAACCGGTGAAGAGTTTGTGTCGTTCTTCCACTACCCGGAAACACTGAACTATTACCTGGTAGACCCTAACCTGCGCCTGTTGCACGACCAGTTCCTACGCATTTACCCTAAGCTTACCTTTTTAAAGATGAGCCACCTGCTGGCGTATGCCGAAGAGCTTCCATTTAAGAGCGGTTATGCCGATGTGGTAATGACGATTGCCGCTATCGATCACTTTAAAGATTACAAGAAATTTTTCGCAGAAGCCTACCGGGTATTAAAGCCGGGAGGAACATTGTTCGTTTCCAGCCACCTGGATCTTCCCCCATCGGAGCAGGATGCAACCAAAACATCGAAGAAGATACTTTCAGAAAGCTTTTTTGAGCGCTTAACGCGCTACCTGTACTACAAAAAAAGCAAAGTGGGCCACGATGACCACACCTACCACTGGACCAACCTGGAGCCTTTCGAAACCGGTATTAAAGAGAAAGGATTTACCATTACCAAAAGCGAGATGTTTAAGCGTTATTTCTTTGTGGTGGCTCAAAAACCGATGTAATACAGGTTAAACGGTTAATCGGTAAAACGGGTATCAGGTAAATACACCTTTCATAAAACGTAAAGAATACCAAAGTTCGCACGGAGACACGAAGGTACACGGAGAATACAAATACGGAGAGATACAGATTTCCCGATTTCCTGATTTACTGATTTACGGATTACCTAATAACCCATTAACCGTTAACCAATAACCTACAGTATTGCAGCAAGGGCTTTATGGGCGCCATCGCAAATGGGCATTTTCTGGCTCATGCCGCAGCGGCAGATAGAAACCTTTTCTCGCTTTTCGTGGGTAGTACCATCTTCCATTATCACCACAAAGTTACCGGTAATGGTTACCGGGCCGCGTGGCTTAAGCTGTATTACAGCGTGGTCTAACTTTTCTGGTTCTAATTTTTCCTCCATACTAAACGGATGTTACCTTGAGCGGTGTCGAAGGGTATAAATATAAATGACATGGTTCGACTGCGCTCACCACGACAAGATTTTATCTCGCAACGCTAACACTTCTCTTCTCGCGTATCACGGTCACTTTTACCTGGCCGGGATAGGTCATTTCCTTTTCTATTTTCTGTGAGATAGCAAATGAAATTTCTTCGCTCTTCTTGTCGTCCACTTTATCTGCCTCTACAATTACACGCAGTTCGCGGCCAGCTTGTATGGCGTATGCCTTATCTACTCCTTCAAAACTCTGTGCCAGTGCCTCCAGGTCTTTAATACGCTGCAGGTAACCTTCCATTATTTCGCGGCGGGCACCCGGTCTTGCACCTGAAATAGAGTCGCAGGCCTGTATAATAGGAGATATCACATACTTCATTTCCATTTCGTCGTGGTGGGCGCCTACGGCGTTTACCACGGCAGCATGTTCACCATACTTTTCGCAAAGCTTGGCGCCCAGTAAGGCGTGCGATAATTCACTCTCTTCATCAGGCACTTTGCCTATGTCGTGTAGCAGACCAGCACGTTTAGCCAGCTTAGGATTAAGACCCAGTTCAGCAGCCATTGTAGCGCAAAGGTTAGCTACCTCGCGGCTGTGTTGTAACAGGTTCTGACCATATGATGAACGGAAGCGCATACGGCCTACGTAGCGCACCAGTTCCGCATGAAGGCCCTGTATACCCATGTCGATAACGGTCCTCTCTCCTATTTCGCGGATGTGTTCATCCAGTTGTTTCTTGGTCTTTACCACTACTTCCTCAATCCGGGCCGGGTGTATACGTCCGTCGGTAACCAGTCTCTGTAATGCCAAACGGGCTATTTCGCGGCGGATAGGATCATAACCGGAGATGATAATTGCTTCCGGTGTGTCATCTACCACAAACTCGCAACCGGTAGCAGCTTCCAGTGCGCGGATATTTCTTCCTTCGCGGCCGATTATCTGGCCTTTCTGTTCGTCGCTCTCCAGGTTAAATACCGATACGGTATTCTCAATGGCGTTCTCGGCGGCGGTACGCTGTATGGTTTGTATAATTATCTTCTTGGCTTCCTTGTTGGCTTTGCTCTTGGCATCGTCAATCAGTTCCTTGGTAAGCGAAAGCGCCTGTGTTTCAGCTTCCTTTCTCATGCTCTCTACCAGTTCGTTCTTAGCGTCTTCCTTGGTAAGGTTGCTTATCTGCTCCAGTTTCGAAACGAAAATGTCGTGGCTCTTCTTCAACTGTTCGTTCTTGGTATTAACCAGTTCCAGTTGTTTGTTCAGGTTTTCGCGCAGGCTTTCAATTTCCTTTTCCTTCTTACCTACTTCCGCCACCTTCTGGTTTACTTCAGCCAGCTTTTGCTGACCATCAGTTTGCATTTGCTTAACCTGGTTTTCCTTTTCAATAACCTTTTTGTTGCGTTCGGCTACCTCGGCTTCGTGCTTGCTCTTCATTTGTATGAAGTGCTCCTTCGCCTCCAGCTCCTTGGTCTTTTTGCTGTTCTCGGCGTTGCGCTTGGCGTCGTTTATTATTTTCTCGGCGGTAGATTGGGCTTCTGCAAGTTTCTTTTTAGACACTTCTTCTGCTTCCGCTTCTATTTCTTCGTTCTTTTTCTTAGCCCCGGACTTTCCGAGGAAGAAAAAAACACCTCCCGTTATGCCCATCAAACTGACGGTGATTAGGAGTATGATGATGTTGCTCATTGTTCGTATTGCTTTATGGTGATGGTGGTATTAATGTCTATAATTCAAATTGTACCTGTATAACACAGGCATATTTACTTTTTACAAATTACTGCTAAACAAAAACAGGAGAGAAATAACGGGAAGAGTTATTTTGAAGAGCCGTTTAGTATATTGTCCAGCTCGTTTATCTTTTCTTCCAGCAAATGACCGGATTGTTCCATTTGGGTTTGAAGTTTCACATTCTCTACTGACAGGTTGAGGAGGCACATGGCCATATAATCCTGCTTATCCTTGCCAGCGAAGAGTTTCTGGTACTGCCTTATGTTGTCATTTACCAGCTTAACTGCTTCTTTTAACTTTTCTTCATCACCCTTCGTCACTTTCAACGGGTAGGCTCTATCGGCAATTACCGCTTCCATACTAACCGTTTCATCTTTCCCCGCCATAACAATCAGTCGTTTAACAGTTTAATCGACTCGTTGATCTCTCTAATGTATTCGTTCAGTTTTCTTTTTAGTTCGGTAACGCGCAGGTCTTCAAACATCTCGCCTCCCGATATATTGCGGGCCAATTTAATGATTTTTATCTGATTTGTTAACTCTGTGTTTTTAAGCCTCTCCGCCTCAATGGCCGCCGTTAACTCCTTTACCCGGGCCTCCATATCGGCCACCTTAGCCTCCAGCTCCTGCCTCTGCTTCATCAGCCGCCGGGCTTTTACTATCGAACTGTCCGCTTTTGCTAATAAATCCTTCATATAAACTTCACCAAAAGTAAAATAAGAAATGGAAATGGCAGGGGTATTTAACCAATCTCCCTTGCTCTTATAATTATTTCACTAAGTAAACAGAAACTCAAAACCCTCTGTGCTCACGGCCCCTTTTAGGGGGTTCGGGGGTTACCCCTTCCTGATAGTCGCCCCCAGCTCACTTTCATACTTGCTCATCAGCCGGGTCATCACCTTTTCAATCTCCTCGTCGGTAAGGGTTTTATCAGGGTGTTGGAAGAGAAAACTAACTGCATAGCTCTTTTTGCCCTGCTCCATTTTGTCGCCTTTGTAAACGTCGAACAGAGATACTTCCTGCAACAACTTTTTCGACTCCGCTTTGGCTATCTTCTCAATAGACTCAAAAGCAAGGTCGTCCTTAACTATCATGGCCAGGTCGCGGCGAACAGAAGGAAATTTAGGCAGCTCGGTAAAAGATGTTTTAGCATACTGCGACCTGTCCAGCAAGTAATCCCAGTTCAGGTCGGCGAAGAACACTTCATTTTTAATGTCATACTTCTTAAGCACGGCCTTCGACACGCTACCTAATTTTGCTATTACCGCCTCCTCATTCTTTAATACCAGGCTAAAGGCAAACGGACTTTTTTCTTCTACTGAAAACTCCAACCCGGTATGCCCCATGCGCTTAAGTATATTTAGCAGAATGGTTTTTAGGTGATAGAAATTATATCCCGCTCCTTTGTCCAGCCAGTTATGTTCGGCTGTTTTACCGGTAACAAACAAAGTAAGGTGGCGCGTTTGCCTGTACTCGCCATTAATGCGGTGATAGCTGCTGCCAAACTCATATAGGCGCAGGTCGGTAGCTTTGCGGTTTTGGTTGTAGGCAATTACCTCTAAACCGGAGTACAGCAAAGAAGTACGCAGTGCATCCAGTTCAGCCGTTTGGCTGTTCAACAGCCTAATTTGTTGCTTCTGCAACTCCTCTTCCTGCTCGTAAACCGAATGCGTAATAGAGTTCGTCCACATTTCGCTAAAACCGGAACCGGTTAGCATGTTGGCTACTACATTCTCTTGCTTCTGTACATCTACCTTCGCACTAAACGACAAGCTTGACCGTATCGCTTTAGGTAAGGCAAAGCTGTTATAACCGTATATGCGCAAAATCTCTTCCACTATATCTGCTTCGCGCGTTACATCGCTTTTAAAAGCAGGTACCTGTAAATGCCAGGTGTCGCCATCTTCCTTCTCAATCTTTATTTCCAGCAGGTGCAGTATGTTGCGCACTGTTGCTGCATCAATTTCAAAACCCGCCAGGCGCAACATGCGACTGAATGAGACGGCGAATTTTGCGCCTTCAATCTTACCTGGGTAGATGTCTGTAATCTCCGAAGCCACCTTTCCTCCTGCTACTTCCTGCAACAACATGGCCGCGCGCTTCAGTGCTTCCACAGTTATGTTCGGGTCGCAGCCCTTTTCAAAGTGGGTAGCTGCATCAGTACGCAAACCAAGGTGGCTGGATGTTTTACGTATACCGGTTGCCGAAAAATATGCGCTCTCTAAAAATATAGTGGTAGTAGCTGCTGTTACGCCGCTATCAAGTCCGCCGTATACACCGGCAATACACATACCGCCTTTGGTATCGCATATCATCAGGTCTTCAGCGCCAAGTTTTATTTCATTTCCATCCAGCGTTTTGAAAGGCGTTCCCGCAGGTAGCTTTTTTACAATTACCTTTTTGCCCTGTATCTTGTCTGCATCAAACGCATGGAGTGGCTGTCCATATTCGTGCAATACAAAATTAGTTACATCCACCACGTTATTGATGGGCTTAAGTCCAATCGCTTTCAACCGGTTCTTCAACCAATCAGGCGAATCTTTTACCTGTAAGTTTGATATAACCACACCCGAGTAACGTGGACAGGCATTTGTATCTTCAACCGTTACCGCTATTTCAGATTTAGAATTTGGGATTTCGAATTTTGAAACATCCGGTTTTTTGAAACTAACTTTTGATTTATAAGCCACATTCAATGCAGCCGAAAGGTCGCGCGCCACACCAATATGCGAAAATGCATCGCCACGGTTCGGCGTTAAACCAATCTCCAGTACAAAGTCTTTCTCGATTTTAAAATACTCAGCGGCTTTCGTTCCTACTTTTGCATTCGCATCCAATACCATAATACCGGCATGGCTGGTTCCTAATCCCAATTCATCTTCGGCGCATATCATGCCCATGCTTTCCACGCCGCGTATTTTCGCTTTCTTAATTACCAGCTTATCGCCGCCACCGGGATACAGAGTACCGCCTACTAAAGCTACTGCCACCTTCTGCCCGGCAGCCACATTAGGCGCACCGCAAACTATCTGTAACAATTCGCCGGTACCAACATCCACTTTGGTTACCGAAAGCTTATCCGCATCAGGGTGCTTGGCGCACTCCTTTACTTCGCCAATTACTACTCCTTCCAGTCCACCGGGTACGGTTTCGTAGGTAAGTACATCTTCCACCTCCAGCCCCGTGCCTGTTAATACTTCTGCCAGGTCCTTTGGGCTAAGGTTAAAATCAACGTAGTTCTTCAGCCAATTGTATGATATCTTCATTGGTGGCAAATCTAAAAAAATAGCCTTAAGGGGAAGGCAGTAAAAAGGCCTTACGGCTTCATTTTTACCTCTTTGGTCTGGTAAACGTGCCTGGAGCGCAGATACTCGTGTACAAACGCTACCACGTGCATATTACCGGCTTTCCAGGCAGGGTCCACCGTGGTTTTATAGGTTTTGCGAACTACAGTGCCCGCCTGGTGGGTGGGGGCTATAACATCACCTTTGGTATCGGTAATAATCTGCCTCATTACATCGTTGTGAACGTAGAAAGTATCAATGATAACGCCATCCAGCTGTGGGGTTACAATGCCGTTCTCTACCAGGGCAATGGTCAGTTTGTTGGGCTGGGTATCAGCGCTGGTGTAATGCATTTCGGCGGTTACGGTTACCTCACGGGTGGCGGTGTCAAACGAGCTGTTTAAACGCAGGTTTACCGGCGTAATAGACAGAAACTGGTTAGCTACATTATTGCTCCACTTAGGCAAATTCAATAACAGGTAAGTTTCCGAGGGAAATAAAGTACGGTCAATAGTTCCGGCGGGTTCAGAGCCTATTTGGCCAAAGTAATCGAACAGTATTTGCGACTGCTGGTTCTTCAGCGTGTCTTTACTAAAAGGGTATTGGCCACCTAGTGAATTGATGGGATGATAAGCTAAAGAGAAAAACCTATCCGGGTATTGTACTTTCATCTGTGCTACCAACTGGTGCGCCTGCGGACAGTTGGTGCAACGTACCCCGGTCATTTCCTCCAGCAAAACATTCTTTGGTTCCGGCGTTTCTACAACCGACTCAATGTACGTAGTATCCGATACCGAACTCTTATTGCCATGCAGGTTAATATCCGGTCCAACCTCCTCGCACGATTGCAGGAAGAGCGCTGCAGCTACCATTATACCCCAAAATATTTTCATACTGCTTTATTTAAAAAGTTGATGTTACTGCAAATTTAACCCCGCTGAATGCCGGCTCTATACGGCATACGCCACCGGTGCAAACAATACCTTCCACCTGCTTTACGTAGCTAAGTGTAAACCGGTGCGGCCCTAAAGTATACCCGGCAAAAAACGAATAATAGTGGTTGGCGTTCGGGTTAATTTCGTGATTGGGTTGGAAATTCCACATATCCGAAACGGCAAACGAAAAATGCGGAGCCAGGTTAAACTCTACCAGTGCATATATCCACTGTCCGTAATCCAGTATTACATGCTGGTACTGCGCCTCCACGCGTATAGAGGCCTTGCGGTTAAACTTGTACGTAAATTCACCAAAGGGCGTATAGCTGTTAATAACCGGCGAACCTTCCTTACGGTATATAAATTTGTTGTAGCGCACGTACTGGAAACCCAATTCAAATTCCACCTTCTTAGATGGTTTAAACACACCCGATACCTGCCCTTCACCAAAGAAAGCCGTGTCAGTAGGGTTATACTTCTTCAATAAAAAATCGCGCACGTAAGAACCGGTAAAGGTTAATGTAACTTTATTGCTGGGCGAATAAGTGATCTCTGCACCAAAAGCCAGTTCGCGGTTTTCTAACGACGGCGCAAAATAACGCGAAGGCAGGCGCAATGAATTTTGCCTTGATACCGGCGGAAGGAAATTCATCAGGCCGTCAAACAGCGCCTCGGTTGGATTAGGTGAAACATGCAGATAAAAATTCTCCGTACGCTTAAATTGTAAGGTTATACCAAACCCCTTGCGCGAATAGTTGAGCGAGGTATAAAAACAATTCCCCGGCGAATAAATAAGCGAATCCTTCGAGTCGCGTATCTGGTCTTTCTTTATTGCCTCCGGTGTTTTGTAAGCAGCCTCAAAATACCAGCTAAAACCGCCAACGCTTAAAGTATTGTAAGCCGTAAAGGCGTAGGTATTGTACTTAGGTACAAAGCGGCCAATAGTATCATAGGTTTCAATAGTAGATACAATCAGGTCTATGTTCTTCTGGTCCATACTGCGGTTAATAACGCCAATACCGGGCTGTAGTGTTACCTTCTTCACCTGGAAATTTCCATCGGCATTAAAACCCAGTATCACCGGTCCTTGAAAAGCGAACTTCAACTTCTGTACACCCGCAAAGGCTTTCAACCTTACCTTGTCTTTTATATCGTATTGCAACCTTGCACCCAGCAGGGCATTATCTATACCCAGCGAACGCTCCTCGAACGAGCGGTAAATAATGCCGGTTCCTATCTGGTCGTACAGGTAACCGGCCGTAATGGTCATATCCTTAATTTTTTTGCGGATAAAAAAGTTGCCCAGGCCGGCACCGGTGTAAGGCGAGGTAGGCACCCGCAGTATAGAGTTGTAAAAGAAATCGAGCCGGGCGCCTATATCCAGCTGGAACTTCTCGTTGCTGTAATTCAGGTTCAGCCATGCATCGGTACCCACCTTGTAATTATCATAATGGGGCATGTTAAAGGCGCCAATCTTCGGGTCGCGGATAAAAAAGTTAGTATTACTTTGGAAAGAACCGTTGAAATACCCCCACTGCCCGTAAACATTTACTAACAGTAAAGACAAAACAATAGTTAAAACTAGGTAGCGTTTTTGCATACAGGGTACTATGATACGGCGTAAAGTTATACGAATGAACCATTCCACAAAAATCCTCTACATTTGGGTACAATAATTGTTACTTTACCGACGTTAAAAACAAAACGCGCAAAATCCATCCAATGAAAAGAACCTTTCTGTCCTTAGCTATCATTGCTTCCGTTACCATATTAAATGCCCAAACCGAAAAATCTGCCGCCGAGAAAATACTTGGCGAAAAGACCCTGCCCGGCATTACATTAAATGATGTAAACGGCAAGCAGGTAAACGTGGCCGACTATGCCAAATCGGGCAAAATTACGGTGCTAAGCTTTTGGGCTACTTGGTGTGTGCCCTGCAAAAAGGAGCTTACCAATATGAACGACGTGTACGCCGAGTGGCAGAAAAAATATAATGTGCAGATAGTTGCCGTCTCAATCGACGATTCGCGCAGCACCGCCAAAGTAAAACCCTACATCGATGGACAAAGATGGAATTACGAGGTGTTACTGGACGTAAACCAGGACCTGAAAAGGCAGCTTAATATTCAAAGCGTTCCGTTTACGCTGGTGGTTGACCAAAACGGAAAAATAGTTTACAGCCACAGCGGCTATGTAGATGGCGATGAATATGTGCTGGAAGAAGAGCTACAAAAACTGAATAAATAATTATTCAGCCTCTCCAAAATCTTTTAAAGCTTACTGAATTTTTTAACCGCTACGGCATTGCCTTGTGCATCACTTACCTTTAGCAGGTACATGCCTGTTGCTATGCCGGTTACATTTACTTGCCTGCGGTCAGTGTCATTATAATTAAGCGATTGAATAATGCGACCTTGCATATCGGTTAACTGTATTAGTTGCTGCGTAAGTATTCCGCTAACGGTTAATACATCTGTGGTTGGATTAGGAAACACGTTAACTGCCTGGCCATTACCTAAATCATTAATACCGGTAGCGCACTCTGCTATAGAAGTAACAAAATAAGTAAGTGTATCAGGGTTGTTTGTGCTGCCGTCAATACGTGCTATTACGCGCATCATGCCCGAACCTGTGTTGCAATAAGGATAAAACACTGCCTTTAAAAACACGGAGTCGCCGTTATCCACTACATCCGATACGTGGTCGTTGTACAAACGGTTAAGGCCGTTATCATAACATTGTATGTTATCGCACAGGCCTATGTCCCAGCCATCGGTAATGCTGTCCTTAATAACCGACCATATAACTGTAATCCCGCTATCCGTATTATTATGCAGGTAGATGTAAGCATCTACTTCTTCAAACTGGTCGGTAACGCTATGGCTAACATGTATAGTATCGTTAGGGGTATAGTGATACTGCGCAGAACAAAATAAAGTAGAAAAACAGGCTATAAACAGGTAAAAGTGTTTTTTCATAATGATATTGAATTAAGCATAAAATGATGTGACAACAAATATAACATCTCTGGGCAAACAGGGCCTTTTCACAAATACCAGCCATGTTAACGTTGTTAATTACCTAATCACCCGAAAAAGATTACATTCGCTAACATCAATTGTTAAAACAATTATTTACCTATGAGAAAACCTTTACTGTTTATTATCCTGGGACTTATTGGGGTAGTATCCCATGCCCAAACCGTTCTTTCCGAACAGCACTTTTCGGGCAGCGTTAATAGCCTGGGCTGGACCGTTGTTGATAACAACGGCACCAACGGAAAATGGATCAAAAAAACATCCCCAATAACCCTGCCTAATAACGTAAGCTACTCTTTTAAGAGTCCTACTGCGGCAAACGGTTACGCCTTAATGCAGTCGGCTAACAATACACTCAACGTAAATTCCGACCTTATATCGCCACTTATTAATTGCAGCAACGATTCATTTGTAGCGATCGAGTTCCAGCACTGGTTTACCCGTACCACCAACAACAGTAACGTACCAGATGCCATAGTTTATGTAAGTACTGATGGTGTTAACTGGTCGCAGATATATGATGCTTACAACGAATCATTTGGAGGCAATGCCGAACTGGTGCAACTGAACATCTCTAACAAAGTTGGACTTAGCGATAGCGTGTATATAAAGTTCCATTTTCAGTGCACCAATAACGGATGGTGGGCAATGGACGATATCAGGGTATTAGGTCTCAGTTCTAACGCTGCTGCTTTTACCAGTATTGATGTAACCGAATATTCAGGTGTTAGCCATGCTTACCTGGTACAGGGTACTTTCCAAAACCGTGGTAACAACCCGCTTACCAGCGCTACCATGCATTACTCTATTGATGGCGGAGCGGAAGAAACTGAAACATTCAGCAACTTTATTCTTCAACCTTTCGAAAGCCAGTCGTATATATTCTCTCATACAGCGGATATAACCACTGCTGGTGTTCATACCATTACTATTTATGCTACCGACCCTAACGGGCAGGTAGTGTCTAAGGTGGATAGCTTTAGCAGGGATGTAACCTTCCTTACCAATGTACCGGTTAAAAATGTATTACTTGAAGAGTTTACTACTGCACCGTGCGGCTGGTGCCCGGGCGGAGCTACCTGGATAGAAAAATTAATGCAAACCGAAGGCAGTTATGCTATACCGGTAGCGCACCATGCCGGTTTCTTCACCGATGCTATGACTACCCAGGCCGATGAAGATCTTTCGGCGGCTTTTGGTGGTGGTGCGCCGCAAGGCTCTATTGACCGCGTGTTGTTTGACGGAGAAGGAGATATTAACGTAGGCGCCTATTCGCTGGCGTACAGCGATTACAGCTGGAGCCGCGCCTGGGAGAACTATGTAGTTAAACGGCACAGAGAGATCCAACCGGTAAAGCTGAATGCAATCAACGTTTATAACGATGTTACCCGCGAACTGGATGTAACTATCGATGCTACCTTCTATGCCGCCTTAACCGGTGATTTCCGTTTTCAATGTTACATAGTTGAGGACAGCATAGCAAAAGTTGGAAGCGGTTACGACCAGGCTAATTATTACTACTACGATCCATCGGACCCTGGCGTTAACCCATGGCTTGGGCAGGGAACTTTTAGCAACGGTACTCCATACATTCGTGGCTATGTGCACAATAATGTAACGCGCGAATCGCTGGGCGGTACCTGGGGTACTTACGGACTTGTGCCTAACACCACCGGCATTAACAGCACCTACTCTGTAAGCTACCGCGATACAATTCCTTCTACCTGGAGAGCCAACCACCTGCGCTTAGTGGCGTTTGTGCATAGCTACAACAGCAACTCTCACAGCGGCAAAAACGAAGTGTTGAACGTAGTTCAAATGCCTTTGAATGGCTCAGGAACTATCAGCGCCCCTCCGGGTATAGCAAGCGCTGTTGAAGAAATAGAACCGGAAAATTTAGGCGACGTTTCCCTGTATCCTAACCCTGCCAACAATTACACTTACATCCGTTACAACTTAGCCAGCGAGGCCAAAGTAAGTTTCGACATTTACAATGCTATGGGACAAATTGTTTCAGCCGGTAATGCATCGGTAGTTCCTAAGGGAGCCGCTACTGCTTACGTAAATACGCAAGACATGGAAAACGGATTATACCTGGCCGTTATGAAATCAGAAGGCAAGATGCTTCGCACTATCAAGTTCATGGTAAATAAATAAGCGTAAGCTTAACTAAAACAAAAAAGCCCTTCCGGTTCCGGAGGGGCTTTTTTGTTGGTGGCGAACCATAGCCCACGGTTTAAACCGTGGGCTATGGTTCGCAATCCTCGCGCAAATAATTATTTGAATGACTAAATTTCCTTTCCCTTGTAAAGGGAAAGGATGTCGTCCCGCTAGCTATCGGGACGACAGGATAGGGTCAAAAGGGCAAATTCTTCCGTTTAATAAACATTGTAAATGTGGACGTTCATCTATAATAGATGAAAATAGACGAATCTGCACTGAATCTATCACTACCTGTACACCAGTATTGGAATAAGTAGTACCCTACTATTTGAAAACACTCTTGTGTTCACGAAAGGGAGACCCTAATGAAACCCAAGATCTAACTCCTTTTCCGAAAGACAATAATTTGCTCACGGCATCGTTTTAAAACAATTAAAAAATAACCCATGAGAAATTCAGGAATGTTGGCCTTTCTTCTTTTACTACTCGTGATTATTCATTCCTGCAAAAAAAATTCTCCGCAACCACCGCCAAGTTATCCTGATTACTCTCAATTGACAGTAGGCAACTATTGGATATATGAACGCTATAACATTGATTCGCCTGGCAATGCAACAGCTTCCGGCATTTTTGACAGCTGCTATGTTGAAAAAGACACGCAAATCAATAATACTGCCTTCTTTAAAGTTATTCGTCCGCAACCTTTGGGCGCATATTATAACACTACATTTATTCACGATTCCCTTCATTATCTGATAAATGAGGAGGGACAAATCCTCTTTTCATCTCAAAACTTTACAGACACTTTCAGCCATTATTGCATCACCGCCGGCGCTGACACAGTGTGCGAAATTGTCCTAAAGATGGATGACATGAATTTTTCAACCACTACAGCCGCAGGTACTTTTACTACTTCAAGTTTAAAACAAACGTTCAATATGTATCCATACTGGGCTTACGCCGGCAATCCGAGGTATCTAAACACCCGCTATGCCGAGAATATTGGTATCGTTACTGAAACTTTGCCTTTTTTTAGCAGCAATCCCAACTATGTAGAGAGACGCTTAATCCGGTTTCATTTGAACTAACACCAAATCTGAGTTACTATTTATTCAACCGCTGACGGAAACGGAGGATTGTGTTTGCCCAGGGTCACGAAAAGGAGATCTCGCTGACTAAGAATTTAAAATTTTACATTATACTCAAAATTGTCGGGTTGCCTGGGCCATCACCTCCCTTTTTTAAAGCCACATTTTCAATATGGTTGATGACAGCAATAAGTTTATCAATATCTACGGGTTTCGTCCAAAGGCGCGCGCCATAAACACCGATATACATCTTTTCGTACTCATTTAATTCGTCAACATCAATATAACTACCTTTCCTCTTCAAAAAAATACAAAGGCTTTTTAGCAAGAAAACGAAATCGTTTATTTTTTCCTGAGATGTTAAGTGTTCATCTAATTGCAAATCTTGCCAGCCAGGATGGTCATCAAACGAAACTTCGACTAAAATCTCGCGATACTTCATCAACCACTCTGGCTGTTCTTCCTTCTCAAGAATTACCAGCATGTATTTTGCTATTAATGCAACTATGGCATCAGGTATCCAGTAACCTTTTTCCTGAAAGTTTATAAAACTATGACCCATTATTCCATGATTAATATGCGAACTTCTTTTAAGGCTTTATCTAACCATTTCCTAATTTTCTCATTTACTAATTAGGCTCACAGCATCCCCTCATCTGCAAAACTGTAATACCGCTTCTCTCCTATTATCAAATGGTCGAGCAGCGAAATATCGAGTAGGGCAGCAGCGCTCTTTAGCTTCTTTGTCAGGTCAATATCCTGCTGACTGGCTTTAAGGTTTCCGGAAGGATGGTTATGTACTGCAATCATTGACGAGGCCAATAATTCCACTGCGTGCTTCAAAATTATTTTCATGTCGGCCACCGTGCCCGATACTCCGCCCGAGCTGATGTGTTTATGCGTAATAACCCGGTTAGCTTTATTCAGGTACAGCACATAAAATTCTTCGTGCGGCAGGTCGGCCATTTCAGGGTATATGTAGTCGAACGAATCTTTGCTGGCGCGGATAACAGGTTTCTCGCGTATATCGCTGGCCTGTCTCCTTCGGCCCAATTCTAATGCCGCAACAATGGTTATGGCTTTCGTATCACCCAAACCTTTCTCCAGCTTCTTTACTTCATTAACCGTCAACTTACCCAAGTCATTCAGGTCGCCCTTTACATGGTGTAGTATCTTTTTTGCTATATCCAATGCTGAGCTACCGGTAACACCCGTACGCAACAAAATTGCAATCAACTCTGCATCGCTTAAGGCAGATTTGCCTTTCAACTTCAGTTTCTCGCGCGGGCGGTCTTCTTCGGCCCATGCTTTTATCGATAGAAATTCTTTGGTGTCTTCCATAGTTCACTGTTTATTCAAATACCATTAAGCTACGATGTGCAGAGTAATCGGTTGCGGCATTGCAATAAACCGGGCTGGTCCCGCCTCCAGACCATTGTATCAGCCATTCCATTTGAAGAGTGATTGGCACCCCGGGTGTTACCGTATATGATTTTGAAAAACTTGCATTCCAGCCGACAGCCACACCAAGTGCAAATGTAGTTGCGTTTAGGTAAGTTCCGTTTGCTAAAGTATTTGCCCCAGCAATTATCGGTCCATTGGTAATATCCCTCACTCTTAAGGCAACAAGCCCCATTGATTGACGGGTGACATCAGCAGAACCCGATGCTGTGGCTAAAATATAAATAGATGATTTGGTTGGTGTAAATGTAAGACTCATTCCGGGCATGAGTACGTAGGAGGTACTTGAAGTTGTAATATCGCTTCCGGTATTATTTGTAACTGCAATTAAATTAAATCCCCCGGCCGGACCTGCAAGCCCTGTGGCACCTGTAATACCTGTAGGACCAACTGGCCCACCGCTAGGTCCGGTTGGTCCAGTAACACCATTTATGCCATTTATACCATTTGTACCGGGTGCCCCGGTAATTCCTGTAGCGCCAGTAGGCCCAATCGTACTGCCAGATTTTTCTGCATAAAGCGCGTAGGGTACGCTCATCAATTCCGTTGTACCCATATTTGTATAAACATTTCCACTTCCAATTATGACTTGCACTTCCAGGTATTTCTTGCCTCCACTCCAGTTTATGTTGTTGAATGTATCGTTTATTGGATTGCCCTGACCAATTACAGCAGTAAACACTCCCAATGCATTGGTACTATCATTATGTCTCTCCCGATAAATAACATTACCATTCTGCAAGCCATCGTAAATAGTAAAAAGAAACGAAACCCGCTGGTTGCTTACCAGCCCGCCAGAGTTATCGCGTACAACGGTTTGATAATTGATGCCCTGTGGTACTTGAGCGCTAAGCGGCCCAACAAAAAACAAAAAGCCGTAGGCAATAATAGCGCTGCGCCTAAAAGCGCGGGGCGACCATACTTTCATGTTAGCGTGTTTATACTTTAAATATAACCTTTTATTATTTCCACACGTGCGGGCACGAGATGCTATCTCTTTTTCAGAGATAGTATCTCTAAGCGGGCCAGCAGTTGTGGTAGAGATACCATCCCCGAAAAAGGGATGGCATCTCAGTCAAATAAAGCCAACCGTTGGTCGTTAATAGCGCATGAAATACTTAACCCTGGTTATAATTATTGGCTTCTTCCTTGTATCAGGCTGTAAAAAAGACCAGCCGCTTATGTATGCCACCATCCTGTCGCCAGCGGAAGGCAGCACATTTCACCACGGCGATTCAATTACAGTTACCATTGCGCTTCACAACGCCGGGAAAAAGCATTACGGCTACCCATTAGCTCTTTATTTAAATAACTTTCCCGGCGCCTATTACCGCAATCTTATTAAAGAGCTGACCGTTAGCAAGGATACCATTTACCATACAGGCTTTGTTGTAACTCCGGGTATGCCTGACACCGCAATTCTTTACGCAAAGGCAGGATATACGCTTGGGTCACAGACAAATTCTTATGCACCGCTAACAACCATTTATATTCAACCGTAAAAGCGGTGTATATTTTATAAAGTGTTTTCTGAGATGCTATCTCTTTCCCGGAGATAGTATCTCTAAAAAACAAGCCAGCCCCAAAGCAGTAGAGATACCATCCCCGAAAAAGGGATGGCATCTCAGTCAAATAAACCCACTACTTGGGCGTTTATGACGAATGAAATACTCTACCCTCTTTCTGCTTCTTATTTTACTGGGCGCATCAGCATGTAAAAAAAGCCCGACCTATTGCCGGATTGTGTCTCCTGTTCGGGGCAGCATTTTCCATTCAGGGGATTCCGTTCCGGTCATCGTACAATTGTATGAAGGGAAGGAACTTTACGGCGATTCACTTTACGCCTGGAGCACCACCAACAGATTCGATTCTCTTCACGTCAAAACACTTTTGATAAGCGATAGTGCCTTCTATCATTTTTACTTCGTGTTTTACACCAACATAGGTGATACTATTGAGTTAGAATCTGGCTTTCATTCCGGAGGACGACCTACGCAAACTTTAACTCAATCAACGATTTATATTCTGCCATAAAAAACGAAAGGCGACACCCTTAAATCCCTGACTGCCGTCAGGCAGGCCCTAAAGGGGACTGGAAGATTCTATTGCTGTTAATAAGCTGTTTCCGGTTCTATTATAAAATAAAATCACTTATTACCGTTTAAGGCAAATGAAATACCTAACCTCTATTGTATTTATTACTTTGATTGCAATGGTTGGCTGTAAAAAGGAACAGGCGATTGCCAACTGCGAAATTATTTCTCCGGTTTCAGGTAGCGTTTTTCATTCCGGTGACTCCATCCCTGTCGTTATCCGCTGCACCTATATAAATACAAACTTTTATGGCGACACTCTCATTGTCTGGAATAGTAATTGGCATTCCTATCCTGATTCTTTAAAGGACATTAATAAACTGATCATAACTTCAGATAGCATTTATTACACCTATATGAGATTCTACACGGCAACATTTGATAGTTGCGCGCTTTATTGGGCTATTCATGCTATCCGACCGGAAAGTGTTATCTATCAGCCTCAGGCAACTATTTATATTCTCCCGTAAACAAAAAAGGCGACCATTGGCCGCCTTTTGTATATCTGGTATCCCATCGTCCCTTTACAGGATTTTGGGGTACTAGTGTGTATGTTGCAGTGATACTTCCTTCGCTATGTCCTGCAGTTGCTTTTCAATAACGTCGGTCATTGGGTTGCGCAGCGCTCTTAAAGTATCAGGGAAACGTGTTTCCAATTGAGTAAGGAAATCAGTTTCAAACTCTCTCATTTTGTTCACCGGAACTTTATTAGCCAGGTTCTTAGTGCCAACGTAAAGAATAGCGATTTGCTTTTCTACCGTAAACGGAGTGAACTGGGGTTGCTTAAGGATTTCCACGTTACGGGCACCCTTGTCAAGTACCGCCTTGGTAGCAGCATCAAGGTCAGAACCGAACTTAGAGAAAGCCTCCAGCTCGCGGTACTGTGCCTGGTCAAGCTTCAAGGTGCCGGCCACTTTCTTCATACCCTTAATTTGAGCGTTACCACCCACGCGCGATACCGATATACCTACGTTAATAGCAGGACGGATACCGGCGTTGAACAGGTTCGACTCAAGGAATATCTGCCCGTCGGTAATAGAGATAACGTTGGTTGGGATATACGCTGATACGTCACCGGCCTGTGTTTCGATAATAGGCAGAGCGGTTAACGAGCCACCACCCTTTATCAGGTGACGGATAGAATCAGGAATATCATTCATTTGGCTGGCCACTTCCTGGTTAGCATTTACCTTTGCGGCTCTTTCCAGCAAACGGCTGTGCAGGTAGAATACGTCGCCAGGGTAAGCTTCACGTCCCGGAGGGCGCTTCAACAGAAGCGATACTTCGCGGTAAGCTACCGCCTGCTTCGACAGGTCATCGTAAACGATAAGCGCCGGGCGGCCTGTATCACGGAAAAACTCGCCGATAGCGCAACCTGCGAATGGAGCGTAGAACTGAAGCGGAGCAGGGTCAGCAGCTGAAGCACAAACTACTACGGTGTATGCCATAGCGCCGTTTTCTTCCAGTGTTTTTACCACACGTGCAACGGTAGATGCTTTTTGTCCGCAGGCAACGTATACGCAGAACACCGGTTCGCCCTTTTGGTAAAATTCTTTTTGGTTGATGATGGTATCGATAGCCACGGCAGTTTTACCCACCTGACGGTCGCCAATGATTAGCTCCCGCTGGCCACGGCCAATCGGAATCATCGAATCGATAGCCTTGATACCGGTTTGAAGCGGCTCGTTTACCGGCTGGCGGTAGATAACACCAGGGGCTTTACGCTCCAGTGGCATTTCGTACAGGTCGCCGCTGATAGGGCCTTTACCGTCGATAGCTTCGCCCAGTGTGTTCACCACGCGGCCTACCATACCATTACCGGTCTTTATTGATGCGATAACGCCGGTTCTTTTAACCGTGTCACCTTCCTTAATTTTATCTGATGGACCCATCAATACCACACCCACGTTATCCTCTTCCAGGTTCAGAACTATGGCCTTAATACCACTCTGAAACTGTACAAGTTCACCGGCACGGGCGTTGGTTAAGCCGTATACGCGGGCAATACCGTCACCCACCTGCAATACGGTTCCTACTTCTTCTAATTCGGCTGCTGTCTTAAAGTTCGAAAGCTGCTCACGCAGTATCGCCGAAATTTCATCTGGTTTTACGTCTACCATGGTCGTTTATGTTAATGGTTAAATGTTATTAGTTAATCGTATCTATTGCTTGTTTACTATTGCCTATTCACTAACTGTACTTCTTAATGTACGAATCGTCCTCTACTATCGAATGCAATTCATCCAGTCTTCTTCTCACACTCTGGTCAATCTGCTTATCTCCGTATTGAAGGATAAAGCCGCCCAGCATATCTTCGTTCACTTCTTCCTGCAATTCAATTTCCTTTAGCAGTTCCTTAGCCTTCAGCGATTTTACAATGGTTTGCACCAGGCCACTCTCCAGTTTAACAGCGCTTATAAGCTTAACCGGTGTAATACCGCGCATAGCGTTGTACTGAACAATAAACTCGTCAACTATCTCGTGGAAATGCTTTTCGCGCCCTTTCTTCATCATCAGCACCATAAACTGGTACAACAGGTCAGTTATCTTTCCTTCAAAAAGCTTCTTTACAATAGCCAACTTCTTATCGGTAGGAATAATAGGACTCTTAAAAAGCAATATCAGCTCGCGGCTGTTTTCGAAAATGGCATCCACACTTTTAATATCAGCAAAAACCGCATCCAGCACATTCTTTTCCTGTGCCAGTTGTATCAGCGATTTCGCGTATCGTGTTGCTATTCTGAATGAACTCATCTTACTCTTTTTATTTTATCCCCTGTCCCTTTTTACTTTCTAGTTGCTGCTTACCGCCTCTGGTTTTGAAAGTCCCGACTCCTTAGCCAGGGTGTTTACATAAGCTACCTGCTGGTCGTTGCCTTTCAGTTCTTTTCTCAGAACCTTCTCAGCAATATCAAGCGCCATTAAACCAACGGAGTTCTTTACTTCGGCAATAGCAGCCTTCTTTTGTATTTCAATTTCGCGGAAAGCAGACTGAATTTTCTCTTCCGCTTCTTTCTGTGCCTTGGCCATAATGTCGCTCTTCACTCTTTCAGCAGCTTCCTTGGCATCGTGCAATATCTTGTTGCGCTCTTCCTTAGCCATGTTCAACAGTTCTTCGTTCTTGGCTACCAGTTGGCTCATTTCAGCACGCGCCTTGTTGGCTTCATTCAACGACTCTTCAATGGTCTTCTCTCTTTCCTTTATCATGCCTAAGATCGGCTTCCAGGCAAACTTGGTAAGGATAAATAACAACGAGAAGAATGTAATAAGCATCCAGAAGATGAGTCCAAACGCCGGTTTTACTAATTCCATGTTTTGAGATTTTAGATTTTTATTTTTTTCTTTTTTGTAGAGACGCAATATGTAGCGTCTTTACCAATTCATTTTTTCACCTTTTTCCCTGCTTAGGGTAAAAAACCGGGCAACGCAGCCAACCGCTTTTGCTGCCCGGATAATTTTTGCGGACTAGCTCTTGAAAACAACGAGCAGACCAACAACCATCGCAAAGAAGGCAGCACCTTCTACAAGGGCGGCGGTAAGGATCATGTTAGCACGGATGTCACCGAGAGATTCTGGCTGGCGGGCAATTGCCTCAACCGCACCTTTTCCGATTTGTCCGATACCAACACCAGCGCCAAGGGCAGCAACTCCTGCACCTAAAGCGGCAATACCATAACCCATTCCCAGGTTGGCTGCTTCTAATAAAACTGTGTTAAGCATTTGTTTGGTTTTTAAAAGTGAATAAACTCTTTATAGTTTTTACTATTTCTCTTTTCTTGTTGTCAATTGCAAACTGCCAATTGCCAACTGGTTTTTAATGATGTGCGTCTTCTAACGCTGTACCGAAATACATGGCCGAAAGCAGCGTAAATACATACGCCTGTAAAAATGCTACCAGCAATTCCAGTAATCCCATAAACACGGTAAACGCTACCGATACTATACTTACACCAAAACCTGCACCTGTGTTCATTTCGCCGAAGATGAAAATCATAGCAAAGAAAGACAGGGCAATGATGTGGCCCGCTGTCATGTTGGCGAATAGTCGTATCATCAACACAAAAGGCTTTAAGAACACACCCAGTATTTCAATAGGAGTAAGAATGATAAGGATAGGCTTTGGCACACCCGGCATGGCAAAAATGTGACCCCAGTAGTGTTTGGTGCCATTTACCGAAGTAATAATAAAGGTAATGATGGCCAGTACCATAGTAACTGCAATGTTACCGGTAAGGTTAGCGCCACCCGGTGCTACCGGTATAAGGCCTAACAGGTTATTAAACAATATAAAAAAGAAGATAGTAAGCAGGTAAGGCATAAACCTTTCGTACCTGGCGCCTATGCTTGGCTTGGCAACTTCATCGCGGATGAAGATGATAAGCGGCTCTACAAAAGATTGTAATCCGCTTGGCGCCTTTTTAGGGTTAGTAGTGTAAGCATTAGCTACCGAAAGAAATATCAGCAACAGGCAAACTACGCTAAACAACAGGCTGGCTACGTTCTTGGTAATTGAAATATCGTAGATAGCTGCATTCACTTCTTCATCAGGCTGGCCTGCTTCGTTCAGGGCTACAATTTTGCTTCCTTCTTCCAGCTTGTAATCGTACTTGCCGTGGGCAATTTCATAACCGTGGTGGAAAGCGCTCGACATAAAGCAGTCAAGGCCCTTTGGAGTGTAAAGAATAACCGGCAGCGGAATAGACACCGAATTGTGCCCTTCACCCCATAAATGCCAGTCGTGAGCATCACTAATGTGCTCCATTATCATTTTACCGGCATCAAACTTTTCCGATTTCTCTTCAGTAGCTTCAGTGTGGCCTTCTTCGTGTTCGGCTTTTACCGGAACACTGAAAAGAAGCATTAAAACAGGAAGGAATACTGTTAAAACGTATCTTAAACGGGTATTTATAGCTGCTGTCATTTTAACTTTTCAAAAGCGGCTGCAAACATAAAATAATCCGCGAATTGCTGAAAGAAAATACTGAAAAAAAGAGGTAGTTATTAACAAGGTAATTCCGCTATTTCACCCCTCTCCTTTGGAGAGGGGATGGGGGAGAGGTCACTTCATTTTACGCAGGTCGCCATACAACATACTAACTTCAAAAACGGTAAAAACCGCGTAGTAAAACAGGAAGTGTAAAACCACCGCTTTCTGGTTTTCGGTGCTGAATACCAAAAACCCGATAAGCACGGAAAGGTAGAGCAGGAATTTAGCCATAGTAGCTCCCATAAAATAACGGATAAAAGCCTGGGGTGAGTTCTTCGCCGAATTTAACAACACAAAATGAATGAAGACAGTAACCAACACAAAAACGCCCAGTAAGACATAACCGCTTTTAAGCCGCCAGTGCTGCCCCAGTTCCCCGTAAAACTGCGTTTGCAGAAACATACATAGGGCAGTTAAAACAACTGTAAACGCTAAAAATTTAATAAAAGAGGTCTTCATTACGCCTGCATTAAGCCATTATAAAGCGGCGAAATTAATGGAATTGCATGTTTAAAAGTTAAATTGTTAAGTACCCCTGATGTTTTATTTTTGGGCAACTAACCGCACATGTCATGAAAAAACTTGTACCCTACTTATTCTTTACCCTGATTATCAGCCAGTTCGCCAACGCGCAGTTCTTCTATGGCTTGCGCAGCAGCAACTGGGGTGGTGTAACCAACATAAGCTACAACCCGGCCATAGCCGATAACCGCTATAAGTTCGATATGAACATAATAGCGGCAGGGGTTACTTTCAGCAATAACTACCTCGGCTTTAAACGCAGTGTTCTTTTCAATCCTTCTTCGCTGGGGGTTGATAGTTTTCAATACAAAGGCGATGTAAAGGAGTTTTTGAACGGCAGGCAAAAGAACGTGTACCAGTCTTTCCAGATTCAGGGTCCGCTTTCCTTCATAGTATCCTTCGGAAAGTATAACCGCAATGCCATTGGGGTTTCTTACCACGCCAACTTCGTTACCAACTTTGACGGTGTGGGCGAAGAGGCAGCCCGTTTTGCTTACTACGGCTTAACCGGTCCCTCGGTAGATAATTTCCGCAACCGGTTCTCTAACAAAGACCTTTCTATTAATGCCATGGGCTGGATGGATTACGGCTTAACATATTCGCGCGTAATAATCGATGAACCGAAACACATGTTCAAGTTAGGCGGTACGCTTAAGTTACTGCAGGGTTTGGGCGCCGCTTACATGTACTCCAACAATTTCGAGTACCAGTTCAACTCTGACGATACCCTGAACATTTATAATACCGATGTAAGCTACGGCCACTCACGTAATTTCAATTTTACACAGGATGGCTATAAACCTTCATTCGATTTTAAGCAAGCCAGTCCAACCGTTGGCGCCGACCTGGGATTTGTTTATGAGTACCGCCCTAATAAAGAAAAATACCGCTACACTATGGATGGCCGCGATGATAATTACCGTCGCGACCAAAACCTTTACCTGTTACAAGCGGGGTTTACCGTTACCGATATCGGCGCGGTAAACTTTGCCCGCGATAGCGGCTCACAGGATTTACATGCCGATATACGCGACTGGTACATCAAGAACTTAAACTTCACTAACGGTGTAAATGGCTTTGATGATACACTGCGCGCCAAGTTCGACCTGAAGGACACTTTCGGTGTGTTTAAAGTATGGTTACCTACACGTTTTAATTTCTGGTTAGATGTGAATGTTGGAAAAGGTTTCGGCTTCAACGCATCTGCTACTATATCACCGGTTATTGCCGGTCGTAACAACCAGGTGCACCATTTAAATACTTTTGGTGTAACTCCGCATTACGACCATGCATGGTTTGGCGCTTACCTGCCTTTCTCATTCAACAACTTTGGCAACGTAAACCTTGGTGTTACTTTACGCATGGGACCGGTAATTATTGGCACCCAGGATATCCTTGGTCTCTTTGCCAAAAAGTATATAAAGAATGCTGATGTACACATTGCATTGAAGATTCCTATTCCGTATGCGAAGCCGCGCGACAGGGATAAGGACGGTGTATCGAACAAGAAAGACCGTTGCAAGAAAGATCCGGGACCGTGGATTACCAGAGGTTGCCCTGATAAGGATAATGACAGCATTGTTGACAAGGATGATAAGTGCCCTGATGTGGCCGGCCTGAAACAATTTAAAGGCTGCCCTGATACAGATGGCGACGGAATACCTGACAACGAAGATTCGTGCGTATTGGTAAAAGGCTTAGCCCAGTTTAACGGCTGCCCTGATACCGATGCCGATGGTATTGTTGATAGCAAGGACGAATGTCCTGACCAGGCTGGCCCTGCAGTATTTAACGGCTGTCCTGATAAGGACAACGACAGCATTCCGGATAAGGCCGATGAGTGCCCTGACCAGGCTGGTCCACGTGCGTTGAAGGGTTGCCCTGATAAGGATAATGACGGTGTAGCTGATAAGAACGATAAGTGCCCTGATGTGTTTGGAACCATTGAACACGCCGGTTGCCCTGATACAGACGGTGATGGTGTTTACGACGATACCGACCCTTGTATCAACGTTAAGGGACCACGTGAGAACAATGGTTGCCCATGGCCGGATACTGACAACGACGGAATACCTGATAAGGACGATGCCTGCCCTACCGTATTTGGTTTACCTGAAACCAAGGGCTGCCCTAAGTTAGAGAAGAAGGAACTGGAAACAGTGAAGTATGCCTTTGATAACCTGGAGTTTGAAACCGGTAAGGATATTATCCGCACCAAGTCGTACATATCACTTAACTCACTGGCCGACCTTTTGATTAAGAAGAGCAACTACGGCCTGAAGATTGAAGGCCATACCGATAACGTTGGCACTGCTGAAAAGAACCAGACCCTGTCTGAAAAGAGGGCAGCAGCTGTTAAGGCTTACCTGGTGAAGAGAGGAGTTGATGCCAGCAAGCTGGAAACATACGGTTATGGTATGACCAAGCCAATTGCCGATAACAAAACCGCCGCCGGTCGCCAGAAAAACCGCCGCGTGGAAATGACCATTACATTCAAGTAATACAACCAACCCTAAAAACCAAAGCCCTCTGTAGCAATACAGGGGGCTTTTTTATTTACCGACACCCGAAGTCTATTCGACTTCGAATGTCTTTGCTATTCCGCCAAAATCAGCAAGGGTTTCGTACCTACGGCACGATATGGATTGTGTTTTGTTTCTTCTACCGATATGTTGTGCCTACGGAACAAAACCTTCTTTCACATTTCAGGGATGCTCTACACGTGCCGTAGGGACGAAATATCGGTAGCTAAACAAACAAGTAGAACCCTGCGTCTCGTAGAGACGCAACCTGCGCCGGCGAAATAGTCATTCACACCTGTTGATTTGGAAGTCGTACCATTGATGTATGTTTGCCACGGTTATGGAAACGGTTTTAAAAAATAAAGTACTACAAACACTGGCGGAATTACTGCGCAGCAACAGCGCTGAAATAATCGCACGGAACAAACAGGATATTGCCGGTTGCGGGGATATTGATGCCTCGCTGCTGGACCGGTTGAAGGTAGATGAGAAAAAAGTGCAGGGTATGGTTAATTCGGTGTTGCAGGTTTTGGCCGCACCGGACCCTGAAGGGCATTTACTGGATAGCTATACCCACCCTAATGGCCTGCAGATTGAAAACCGCGCCGTGCCGTTTGGAAACATACTTATTATTTATGAATCGCGGCCCGATGTAACGATTGAAGCAGCTATACTGGCATTTAAAGCCGGCAACCGCATATTGCTGAAGGGAGGCAAAGAAGCAAAGCGCACCAACCTATACCTGGTACAACTTTGGCAACAGGCCCTGCAAAGCAACGGAGTAGAAAAAGACTTTGTAACTTATCTTGACCTTAGCCGCGAAGAAACGCAGCAACTAATGTTGGGCAAGGGTGTAAAAATAGACCTCATCATTCCGCGCGGTGGCGAGGGACTAATACAATTTGTAACGAAGAACACCAGCATACCGGTTATCATCAGCGGGCGCGGAAATAACTTTTTGTTTGCCGATGAGGATGCCGACTTTAATATAGCCCTGAACGTAATACTGAATGGCAAAAAACGGCTGAGCGTTTGTAACGCATTAGATAAAGTGCTGCTACATAAAAACCTGAACAACCTGCCCGCGCATATCGGCGCCTTGACAGGCGCACTGAACAAAATGGGCATCAGTGTTTACGGAAATGAGGATGTACGCCAATATGATAAAAGCATACTGGCACCGGAGAGCGACAAAATGATGGAAGAGGAATTTCTTAGCCCAAAAATATTTTTTGCAATGGCGACGGGTATAGAGGATGCGATAAGCACCATTAATAAATATTCAGGCGGGCACTCTGCGGTTATTGTAACAGCCGATAAAAAGAAAGCAGCTAAATTTCAGCAGGAAGTGGACTGTGCCGCTGTTTACCATAATGCCTCTACCCGCTTTACCGATGGAGGTGAGTTTGGCTTTGGCGCCGAGATAGCCATCAGCACCCAAAAGCTGCATTTCCGCGGACCGGTTGGCCTGTCGCAACTGGTAACCAACAAATGGTTTATTAGCGGGCAGGGGCAAGTAAGAGAATAAATACAACATACCGTGAAAAAGAAACTTGTTTTAAAATTAGGTTCTTCTACCCTTACCGGCGGTACCGATAAAATATCGAGGGGTAAAATAGAAGACATAGCAAGGCAGATAGTAAAACTGCGCGATGATTACGATTTTGTAATTGTAAGCTCTGGCGCCATTGCCACGGCGCGGCAGTTTGTAAATATTGTGGGTTGGGACACCCAGGTGGCCAGCAAGCAGGCCATGTCGGCCATTGGGCAACCCAAGCTAATGCAGATTTATTACGAAGTTTTCAGTGATTTTGGATTGAAGATTGCGCAGTGCTTAATGACCTACCGTGATTTTGAAAACGACAGCAGCCGCAATAACACACTTAATACCATTGAAGAATTATTGAAGTATCACTACATCCCCATCATTAACGAGAATGATACTGTTGCTGTAGAAGAATTGATATTAGGCGATAACGATAAGCTATCTGCTTTAGTGGCCACTCTTATTTCCGCCGACCTGCTAATGCTGGCATCGGATATTGATGGTGTGTTCGACAAGAACCCCCACCTTTACCCCGATGCCCAACTGGTGCCGGAGATATACGACCTTGATACTGTAAAACATTATATACAGGAAAAGGAAAGCAAGCTGGGCACCGGTGGCATGACCAGTAAAATACAGGCCGCCGAAATTTGCATGACGGAGAATATTGAAATGTATATACTGAACGGCGGGCGCAGTAATTTTATAGTGGACGCCTTAGATAACAAATCTCCCCGCACCCGGTTTGTACCATTATCCGGCAGCGCGGGCTAAACCTCATCATTAAAATTTGGATTTTGAATTAATGCCTTTTCATCGGCATATCTGCACATCATCAAATCAACACATCAGTTTTCCATCATCTTCAGCAACAACTTTCCATACAAAGCATAAGTGCTTTGGTGGTAACGCTGCAGCATCTTTTCTTCTTTAGCTGTAAAATTCCGGTAGCTGTTCTTTTTTGCAAGAATGGCTTTGACAAGAAGGAAGAAATAAGGATAACTGGAAGTACGGATACCGTAACCATGAAAGCGAAGGAACTTAATATGCCGGTCGCACATTTCCAGCGCCTGGCTGGCCTGGCCGGAAAGCACAAAATAAGCCGTCAACAAATTCCGTAACTCCACCTCATATTGAAAATACACACTCTTGGGATTTTTCTCAAAACCCAACTGAATAAACCGGAAAGCCTCTTCGTATTGACCGGTAAGCAGATAAAACTTGCTGAACGACAGAATATCGCGCGAGGATATTTCCAAGGCCAGCCGGTTACCGGCCTTCTTTCTTTTCTCCAGTAATATATCACCGGCTATACTGGTGTGCCCGGTAATAAGCGCTACCTGCAAAAACTTGGTAACGTAGTAGCCGCGGTCGGGTATTTTGTCCATCATCCCCTGCTCCATCGCCCGTTCAAATTTTTCGTACGACTCATCGTAGCGGCTGGTAAAGTACAGGTACTCCGCAGACTTTAATTCCAGCCGCATCAGGTTAATGCGGTTGGCGGGACTTTTAAATTTCTTCAATGCATTCAGCGCATCGCCGGTAAGCTGAAGGCTTTTATCAAAATGGCTGATGGCGTGATAGAAGTAGATGTGGTTAAAGTAATATTCCGCCACCAGCTCCTCGCCGGCGCCGGCAGGTAGAGGACCTGTTTTCTTCAAAGCTTTTTCAAACTTCTGCTCTTCGTCCATAACGTTGCCCGCAGCAAACGACTTATGAATGCGGGTGTGTAATATTTTGTAGGCAACTACCTGCTTCGCTTCCTCCTGCTCCCTGCCCTTAAACAGGCCGATGTATTTTTTCCCAAGCCAGTTTATTACACTTTCATCCTTATCAGCAATTGGCAAGTTGTCGTGTATCAACTCAAAACACTTCCGTATAAATTGAATATGCCTTTTCTTATCCTTCTCCCCTTCCAACCGGTTCATCTGTCGTTTCAGCTCAGCATAAAAATGGCGCTTATACATGCGTTGCTTGCTCAGAAATTCCAGCACCAGCCCGGTATCACTGCCAAATAAATGGTGATAACACTTTAGCAACAACTCCGATGATATTTTATCGAAATGCTCTGCCGATATTTTCAGCGTCTCCAGTAAATTCTGCTTATTAAATTTTGCAGTAGCAGGGTAGGAATACAGAAGGCTCCACACCTTGCCCGTAACGCCTTTAGGCTTTATCGGACCCAGCTCCCTCTTTTTCTCCTCCGGTAAATACTTTAAAAAGTCAAACAGTAAATTCATCTCTCCTATCCCGTACCAATATACATAATGATGCGCTCTTTCCCTTTTTCGTCAAAAAAAGTAATTGACGTATGTGGAAAGCAGGCGCTACCGCATCTATATATTACTCTTCTGCGGGTCTGTGACCCGTCCATACACAGGGATGGAAATTTACCCGTCCGGCTAGCCCGGGCGGGTAATACCGGAGAAAATACGACAGTAAGGAAAACGGTTTTTTGGTCATCGGAATGGTTGATTGCCAGTCTATTTTTGGACCGTGGGGAAAGATATTTAGCGAGGCGGGGAGAGAAGACCTGCAGGACACACTGCAGGGAAAGAGATAACCATCAACCCAAACTCCATTTGGCGGCAATATATAGTTTGCCGCCATTTTTTTTGCCCTGAATGCAACACCCCGTAGCGGTTAAACATCCGGAAGGCATATTGAAGACATCCGAAGTTGTAAAAACTTCGGATGTCGGGCGCTAAAAAACAAACAGCTTCAATACCACATAAACAAAATCAGTCGCCTTCTCCTTCAGCATCTGCCAGAAAGATGATTTGGTTTTTGTATAAAAACGGCTGTTCATCCGCCTATGCGAAACGGCTGCCGCTGTATTTCCACCAAACTTAAAAATATGTCCCCTGTAAGTTTCCATCATTACACTATTTGAAGATTCTGTAATTCATTCAATACTCTTTCTACTATCCTGTCGCAGTACACCAGGTTAAACTCATATATCTCATCGGGCGTGTATATTTTTTCCACTTCGTGGCGCATCATGGTCTTTGCCCGGTTCAACCGCACCTTTACATTGCTTTCGGTAATATCCAGCGCCTGCGCGGTTTCCTGCACACTAAGCCCGTTTAATTCGCGCATGGCAAATACCAGCCGGTAATCGTCAGGCACCTTCTGCAGTGCGCTCTCTAACACATGGCTCAGCTCTTTGTTTAAAATCATCTTTGTAGTATCGGATGGATTAGAGAACATAGCGTTACTGTTCTCCTTTACATTGTCTCCCATATTCACCTCGTTTTTATAACTGAATTTTTGCTGCTTCCGGTAACACTTGCGCAGCATAATTTTTATAAGCCATGTTTTAAGCGACGACCGGTTCTCGAATTTTGACAGTCCTTTGTATGCAGCGATATAAGTTTCCTGCATCAGGTCTTCAGCATCGTGGTGGTTATAGCCGTACGAACGCGCCGTTTTATACAGGTAAGGATTATAGCGGCGGATTAGTACCTCGTAAAGGGCACTGTCCCCTCCTGTTATCTTTTCAATAAGCGCTGCATCATCATACTGCAGAAATTGTGTTATGGAGTTATTCATCCTGTACCGCTATTTTATATTTCAAAATAAGGCTTCCACCCAAATGGTTACCTACCAATAAAATCACTACCAACATCAGCTTCAAAATCACCTTTACCCAACTATCGGTTGGCAGCTGGGGGTATTGTTTTATTGCGGTGGCAACTAAAACAGTATACCCTGTCAGCACCGATATATTTATACCCCCATGCACCAGTGCTTTTATTTTAACCTCCACGTCCTTTATCTTCCACATATCCCAGGTGCCAAAAACCACTGCCAGCCAACCCAAACCAACGCCGCCCGATAATGCACAGAACGAAGCTTCCTTTAAACCTGCGCCGTTTGTTTGCAGCGCCAGGAACGAACACACCAGGTCCATTGGGAATAATGCTGCCGGAAAATGTACCAGCATCATATGCACAGGATGTCCGAATAGCTTCAAGGTGCGGTCCAATTATCAGTCAAAAGCAAACAATAACAACATTACAAAACCGCTAACCGCCAGCAAAGCATGTACAAATGCTATACCAGTAGGCCGCTTTTTCTTTACCATATCCATATAGAACAGGTAAAAACCACCCAGTGCTGCTATAACAAACAGTATAATACTCACCTTCGGGAAACGCTCCGGGTTCTGCACGGCGTACACTATTAATAATACCAATGCCGTGGCTGCTGCTGCCCCATGCGAGTAAACCACACCCCGCGGGGCCTCTTTCTGGTTAAGCCATTTTATTAAAATGGTAAGGCCAAATACCGCCGCTACGGCGAATAAGGCAATTGCTGCATAGATCATGGTCGTTTTTATTGGTTACATACCAATAGAGCAGGCGACTTGCAAAAAGGTTACAAAGAAATTTGGTCCGCTTAAAGTTTAACGTCCTCCGAAGGAGTCCTACGGACCTCGTTAAGGAAACACCAGCAATTGCAGCAAAAACACCGCAATACCCGCTGCAAAACCAATTAGCGCCAGCCAGCTGATATTTTTCAGGTACCAAAGAAAATCTATCCGCTCAATACCCATTACCGCTACCCCTGCCGCTGAACCTATGATAATAGTACTACCACCGGTGCCGGTAGTAAGCGCCAGGAACTCCCAAAAAGGATGATTAGTAGGAAATTGAGCCATAGTGTACATGCCCTGCGCGGCGGCTACCAAAGGCACATTATCAACCACAGAGGAAATCACCCCAAGGGCGGTACCAATAACGTAATCGTTTTTAAGGGTGGCAGTCAAAAACGAAGACAGTTCCTTTAATACCCCCACTGATTCCAGGGCCGCCACTGCTAACAGTATGCCCATAAAAAACAATATGCTGGGCGTATCCACCTGGCTAACTGCAGTAGAAATAGAAAACTTCTCCCGCTCCTCTGTATCCTTTTTGCGGTGTATAAGCGAAGTAACAAACCACAGTATGCCCACTGCCAGCATCATGCCCATAAAAGGCGGCAGGCCGGTCACCATTTTAAAAACCGGCACAAACAACAGTAAGCCCATGCCTACCATAAAAATAGTGTCCCGTTCAAAGGCCCTAACCGATGACAGCACAATAACCGGTGGTTCAATTTGCTGCTTGCGGAATTTTACCGATACCAGTAACAAAGGAATAACACTTACTGCCAGGCTGGGTAAAATCAGTTTGGCCACAATATTATCACCGGTAACCTGGTTACCTATCCATAACATAGTGGTGGTTACATCACCCAGTGGCGACCAGGCCCCGCCTGCATTGGCTGCGATAATTATCATACCGGCAAACCATAAGCGGTCGTTCCTGTCGCTTAAAATGCGACCGGTAATAGAGGTCATTACAATGGCAGTGGTCAGGTTATCCAACACGGCCGAAAGAAAAAAAGTAAAAACGGAAATAACCCAAAGCAGCCTTACCTTGCTGCGGCTTTTTATCCGTTCGGTAATAATGTTAAACCCATCGTGGCTGGCTATTAGTTCCACAATGGTCATTGCCCCCAGTAAAAAGAACAGGATAGAGGCAATATCTCCTAAATGATGCATCAACTCAGCGCTAAGGTGACTTGTATCTACACCGCCTAAAGCATACACCGTCCAGCACAGCACACCGGTTACCAAAGCGGAACCGGCCTTGTCTATCTGTATCTTCTCCTCGAACATGATACAGGCATAACCCAGGAAGAACACAATCAGGATTAACGTAGTTAGCATGTTGCAAAATAGTGAAAAGCAGGATGTAATGGTATTAGCAAGCCTTATAACGGCAAAAATTAATAACCAGCCTATTATGTATAGCTGCCAAAGTGATATATTTATCTATCCACTTAATCCTAAACCTTACTCGTATGGAAGAAAAACAGAACCCCGAGGATAAATTAAGTGCAGAAAATGAATTACTGCGCCTGAAACTTGAATTGGAACATGGTATGCAGGCAAACGAAACAAGTTTGCCACCTGATGCCGAAAACCAATGGCTTAACTATATCTACAATTTTGAGCAGCAATACAAGGATGCCAAACGGGCAAAGGTTTATGATTTAATTGGCAGACCCGATTTCAAAAAAGCAGAAGACCTGGAGGAGGGCGATATTGAAATGGAACTAGAACGCCTTGTGGAAATTCTAAACTCCCAAAGTATTGCACTTGATGTGATATGTGATTATCCCGTTTCGGTAATATATAAATTCCTTACCGAAGAGCTATTTGAATATGAAACTGATGATATGAGCATTCCGGGAATGGTAACGCACTTTACGTATGAGGAATTTCATCCTAATCACGCCTATGATTTGGAACGTCATTCAAGAGATTATGCGGAATCCATTTTCAGCAAGAAATGGAATAACGAATTCAGCTTCTTTATAGCTTCTAAAATCATTGAGTTTAATGGTAAGACTTTCCCCAAGGAAGTGCTTTCCGATAAAATATCAGCCTTCCAGGAATTACATAAAAATATAACTCTACACGACTTTACAGTTAAAGACTTGCAATTCTCGCTTGATGACCTGAAGGCCGTAGTTGAAACGGAATTGAAGATATTATTTGAATTTGAGAACGGAGAACCAACCGAACAAATTCAATCAGCTAAGTTCTACTACCAGGGAGAGTATTGGGAATTTTACCGGTTAGAATTAAAGGGTCTGAATTTATAAGTTTTCCCCTTTATCAAAATCAGGAAAATATTCTTGCTGCTTAACCCTATCTCAATTCAAAAGATTCTTCAATCTCGCCTCATCAAGCAAAGTTATTTTGCCGTCCTTTATTTCTATCAGCTTTTCGCCTTTAAAATCGCTTAGGGTGCGGATAAGGCTTTCAGTGGCGGTACCTACCACCTGCGCCAGGTCTTCGCGGCTCATTTCTATACGTGGTTTATCGGCCGGACCTTGTTTAAATTTATCGTACACTTCTAACAAGCCGTTGGCCACGCGCTTACGAAGCGAATTGTAGGCGAGGCTCAGTAATTTCTCCTCCTGTTCCACCAGGTTATGCGATAGCAACTGAATGAATTTACGTGCCACCGTTGCATCGGAACCAACAAGGGTAATAAAATCCTGCTTGGGTATCAGCATCAGTTCCGAATCTTCCAGCGCCTCTGCGTTATCCGCATAAGGTGTTTCTTCCAGCAAGGGTATATAACCGAAAAATTCTCCGTCCTTATAAATAGCTGTTATTAATTCCTTGCCGGTATCGCTTAACTTAAAAGTTTTTACCTTACCCTTTACCACAAAATACAAAGCCTGTGGCCGGGCATTTTGGTTATACACCAATTGCTTTTTACGGTATGCCTGCCCATCGCGGGTGCCATCGGTCAGGTTCAGCTTGCTGGTTAGCTGTACCTCCTTCAAAAAATTGCTAACTCCATCGGCACTACCGGCATAATCGGTTTTTAAAATCGCTGCTTTCTTCAATCTCATCTCAATAGCGTTCAGCAGTTCAATTTCCTCAAAGGGTTTGGTAATGTAATCGTCCGCTCCCATTTCCATTCCTTTCCTGAAATCGGTACGCTCCGCCTTGGCCGTAAGAAAGATGAAGGGGATACCGGATGTATTGGCATTCTTATTCAACAAATGCAAAACACCGTAACCGTCCAGCACAGGCATCATTATATCACATATAATAATATCCGGGGGTTCTTTCAGTGCCAGGTCTACTCCTTTTTTTCCGTCCTCGGCAGCGGTGACAGTGTAGCCGGCCAGTTCCAGAATTTCAGCGGTGTTTTCGCGTACCGCCTTGTTGTCTTCAATCAGTAGTATTTTCTTGCTCATATGGTGTGGAGGGTATGGTTATAGTAAATATAGTACCTTTTCCTAATTCACTTTTTATAGTTACCGTGCCGTTCAGTAATTCCAGGTATTTCGATACAATGTGCAGACCCAGGCCCGTGCCGGCTATGTTGGTGGCGTTGCGGGCCCTGAAAAAACGTTCAAACAAATGTTGCTGGTCTTCGGCGGAAATACCTATTCCGGAATCCTTCACGCTTAATTCCATTGTATTGTCTTTGCCTTTTCCTTTTATTTCAATAGTACCGTCTTCGGGCGAAAACTTAATAGCGTTCGAAAGCAGGTTCAACAGAATGTTTTTTAATAATCGCTTATCGCTACATATTTCATTAAAACCTGTGAAGCTGAACTGAATATGCTGTGTGGGTTTAGCTATTTCATTCATTTCAGCAATAAGGTCTTCCATAAATTTCCGGCACTCCATTTTTTCGAACCGGGGTTTAATCAGGCCTTCTTCCAGCTTTCCAAGCGATAGAAGGTCTTCCAGCATTGCGTTCAAATGTTTTACAGCGTCTTTTATGCGTTGTACATGCTTATCGCGCTTGTCCTGGTCGCTTTCATTGTTGTATTTTGAAATAAGTGTGGCTGATGAAAGCACCGTGCTTAGCGGGGTACGAAACTCATGCGATACCGTTGAAACGAAGCGGGATTTTAGATCGCTCAGCTCCTTTTCTTTCTCCAGGCTGGCCTCCAGCTCATGCTTCGACCTTTCCAGCTGGGCCAGTGTTTCGCGCAGCATCAATGTGCGGTCCTGCACTTTTTGTTCCAGTTCGCTGTTCAGTTTCTTTATCTCCTGCGATACTTGTTGTAATTCCTCGCGTTGCCTTTGCTGCACCATTTCGTGCTGCTTCCGTACGGTAATATCAATAATAAAGGCAATAGCGAATGAGCCCTCATCGGTACGGTAGTGGCTTAAGCTTATTTCTACCGGGAAAGTACTGCCATCTTTTCGTTGCGCATACAAATCCCGCCCGGCACCCATGCTACGGTTAACCGGGTGCTGGTGAAAATGTTCCCGGTGCTTTTCGTGTTTAGCCCGTAAGGTAGCCGGTATAAGCAGTTCAATACGCTTACCGGTTAACTCGTTCGCATCATAACCAAACATCTTTTCGCCATAGGGGTTCACCAGTATTATTTCGCCGCGCTGGTTAGCCAGTATAATTCCCTCTGTTGCATAGGTAAACAACGAGGCCATCAACTGGTTATCCTTCATTTTATCCTTCATGGCAGCTCAAAAGTTTGATGTAGTTCCGGAATGCTGATATTGGCATATCCCTTCAGCCGTAACTTGCCGGCAAATGTTTGCTGTACAGGATATTCGCCATGAACCAGGAACAATTGTTTGATTTTCTGTGGTTGCTGGCAGGCAATAAACTGGCACAGGTCATCATAATCACCATGGGCGCTTAAGCTTCGCATGGTTTTTACTTCTGCATTAACCATATAATGCTTGCCAAAAATAGTAACTTCTTTCTGTCCGCGCATTAGTTTACCACCCAGCGAACGGGGTTCGCAATAACCTACCAGTAATATAGTATTGCGGGTATCGCTGATGTTATTTCGTATATGGTGCTTTACCCTGCCGGCATCAGCCATACCCGATGCCGAAATAATGACACATGGAGCAGGACTATCGTTCAGCGCTTTCGATTCTTCGACGGTGGCAATGTAGTGCAGGCGCTTAAATCCAAATGGTTCAGGGTCTCTTTTGCGGTATTCCTGGAATTTTTGATTCAAAGCATCCAAATGATTCTGCATTACCTGCGTGGCTTCTACCGATAAGGGCGAATCAACAAAAAAATCTATTTGCGGAAGATGCTTATCGATATCCAGCCGGTTAAGGGTATAAATAATCTCCTGCGTACGGCCCACACTAAAAGCAGGTATAATAAGCTTCCCTTTCTTTTCCAGGCAGGTATCTACAATAATATCAAGCAGTTTAGTGTCGGTCAGGCTTACATCTTCGTGTAACGAGCTGCCGTAGGTTGATTCAAGAATAAGGTAATCGGCCTGGCGGTAAGTTTGTGGCGGATACAATAATTCATCATTATACCGGCCTACATCGCCGCTAAAAGTAAGGAAGTGGTCTTTGCCATCCTCCTTTATTTTTAACTGCACAGCTGCGCTGCCCAGTATATGGCCTACGTCGGTAAAATGAAATTCAATTTCCTCATTCAGCGCTTTAGGCTGTAAATAGTTTACAGTTTCAAATTGCTTTAAGCTGCGTTCCACATCATCAATCGAGTACAGTACCTCTACCGGTGGCTCGCCGCGCCGTTCGCGCTTTTTATTGTGGTACCGGATATCGGCTTCTTGTATGTGCGCCGAATCGAGCATTAATATTTTAGCCAGGTCGAACGTGGCAGGGGTACAATATATTTTGCCTTTAAAACCCTGGCTTACCACGCGGGGTATAAGCCCGCAATGGTCAATATGTGCGTGAGACAAGATGAGGAAATCTACCTCTGCAGGGTTAAATCCAAAATTGCGGTTAAGCTCGTCAGCCTCGGCCGGGTTACCCTGGAACATACCACAATCCAGTAATAATTTAGTACCGCTTTTTAGCTCCAGCAAATGTTTGCTGCCTGTTACCTGGCGGGCAGCGCCGTGAAAGCTGATCTTCATATTTGTAATGATACAAAATTATCAAAGTGCAGCAGGCCTCTAAATGACAAAAATCAGCCCATAAACCTATACGGGTCATAATTTTATACTGCGCTGCCCGGCACTTTTGCAGCAAGGTAATAAGCATTTATGTATAAAGCAATTCACATAGCCACGCTAATTGTTTTATTGCTTAACACCATAGGTGCCTTAGCCGGGGGGCTTTTATTAATGTACGCCCCCGATGGCTCCCTGCTGGCCATGCCTTTGCATTACCTGCAACACACGCCGTTTTCCAATTTTTTCATTCCGGGCATTATTCTTTTTACCTGTAATGGCTTAACAGGTATTGTAACCACGCTGTATACGTTTGCAAAACGCGGGCGTTATGCCGGGATGGTATTTGCACAAGGAACTGTTTTATGTGGCTGGATATTGAGCCAGGTACTGCTACTCCACACGGTTTATTTTTTACATATAGTAATGGCCGCGACAGGATTTTTCTTAGTACTGGCAGCAATAGCCTTGTACTCAAAACAAAATAAGTCCGGGACCCGGAACCCGACAGTTTTGTTTCTTTCACTGCTTATGGCTGCTTTAATAATTGTGGTAAGCCTTACCGGCCTTACCGATAGCGAATTTTATTCCGTTGAGTCAACGGGGTGGAAATTGCAAGCCATAGGGCAGGATTTTATTGACCTGCTATTGGTAACACCCGCTTTACTTGTAACCGCTATCCTCGCCTTTTACCAAAAACGTGGTGCCCTGTCCTTTTGGGCAGGTGTAGTTCTTTACCTGGCCTACACTTTCGTTATTTATTGTTTCGATGTTCACTTCAACAGGTTATTCCTGGCATACTGCCTGCTGCTGGGACTTTCGTTTTACTGCTGTTTATACTATCTGTATAATTCTATTACCGTACCTTTTAAAATAACCGTGCGTTCAAAAGTTAATGCAGCCACAGGCATGTATTTTATGTTTATAGGTTGCCTGTTTTATCTACTATGGTTATCGGAAATTTTGCCGGCTACCATTACAGGCATAATACCGTTAAGTCTGCAACAAGCAGGGCTATATACAAACCCGGTACATGTGCTGGATATTGCAATTCTATTGCCCGCCTTATCTATAACCGGTGTACTATTACTAAAAAACAACAGCGCCGCCAAAGCGATTGTTATCCCTTTGCTCTTCTTTTTTGTGCTGATGGATATAACCATTGGCTTTTTAAGCTGGTACATGGCCTTAAAAAACAATGAAAGTGCCGGACCAGCGCCTGTAATAATGGGTGCGCTGGCCGTTGTAAGTACAGGGTTCCTCATCTTTAATGTACCCGGCCATTCTGCAGTACATGAGGTTAATCATATCGCCCCCCAACAAGCATCATAACCTTTGCAGTAGCCATCCTCCAACTTTGCCGTATCATTTATAACAGTTAAAAACTAATGGTTATGAAAACAAATATCGGCGCTTTCGATGGCGCAATAAGAGTACTTATTTTTATCGTTCTGCTTGCTAATGCAGTAATACAGGGTACTCTTGCTGCCTGGTTGTGGCTCATTCCGGGTGTAATTCTTTTTGCCACTGCGTTAATGACCTGGTGCGCTTTCTATGAAATACTGGGCATTAATACAGCCCGCAAATAAAGGCTTTGTTAGGCCATATATTCTATCCTTCACATGGATAAAACAGTGCATAGTGTGGGGTCAGCTTGTTACCATTGCGGCGAAAGTTGCAGTGGTAACATTGTTTTTCAGAACCATACCTTTTGCTGCGAAGGGTGTAAAACTGTTTATTACCTGCTGGATAGCAATAACCTGTGCGACTACTACAGCCTTAACCAGGCCCCGGGTTTTTCATTAAGGGCAATATCAAAGCCAAAACAGTTTGCTTACCTGGACGACGGGGAGATAAAAAGCAAACTTTTAAAATTCAGCGACAATAGCATTTCGACAGTTACTTTTTCAATACCCCGGATTCATTGCAGTTCCTGTATTTACCTGCTGGAGAATCTGCACAAAGTATTTAACGGAGTATTAAAGTGCAACGTCAACTTTTTGAAGCGGGAAGCCAGTATTGTTTTTGAGCATGAAAAAATATCGCTGGCGCAACTGGCCGAATCGCTTACATCTATAGGCTATGAGCCGCATATTAACCTTACCGACCTTGAAGAGAAGCCAAAGCAGGATCTGTTCCGCAGTTATTACATAAAGATAGGCATCGCGTTTTTTGTTTTTGGCAACATTATGCTGCTCAGCTTTCCTGAATACTTAGGTTTGGATGTTTTAAGCGAAAGCCCTTTGCGAAAATTCTTTGGCTACCTCAGCTTTCTGTTAGCCTTGCCTGTAATGTTCTATTGTGCATCAGAGTTTTACCTCTCGGCATGGAACGCGCTACGGCAACGAACGCTAAATATGGATATACCCATCGTACTGGGTCTTATTGCCATGTTTGTGCGCAGCAGTTACGAGGTTTTTTCTCATACAGGCGGTGGTTATTTCGATACACTTGCCAGCCTGGTAATGCTGATGCTGATAGGCCGCTTTTTCCAGAACAAAACCTATTACAACCTTTCGTTTGAAAGAGACTACCGCTCCTATTTTCCGGTAGCAGTTACCGTTACGCAGCATAACCGCGAACTACAAATTCCTTTATCGAAATTAAGGGTTGGCGACCACATTGTAGTGCGCAATATGGAACTGGTACCGGCTGATGCAGTGCTTTTTTCTGGCAACTGCAATATTGATTACAGCTTTGTTACAGGCGAGGCTACCCCGATAGTGAAACGCCGTGGCGATATTATATACGCCGGCGGCAAGCAGGTAGGCAGTGCGGTGGAAATGGAAATAATAAAGAATGTTTCGCAATCGTACCTTACCCAATTGTGGAACGATGCTGCGTTTGGAAATAACCAAAGCGAACATATTACGTCGCTGGCTACCCGGGTTAGCAAATGGTTTACACCGCTGGTAATTTTAATTGCAACCGGCGCTATGGTGTTTTGGTGGAACAAGGACATGCACAAAGCGCTGAATGCCTTTACTTCGGTGCTTATTATTACCTGCCCTTGTGCCTTAGCCTTATCATCGCCTTTTACTTTAGGTAATGTACTGCGCATATTAGGCCGGCATAAAATTTACCTTAAAAACGCTTTTACTATTGAAAAGCTGGCGCAGGTAAATGCCGTGGTGTTTGACAAAACCGGTACCCTAACCAATACCAAAGAAGCCAAAATTGATTTTATTCCTCTATGCGGTAACTCTCTTTCACCCTACCATATAAAGCTGGTAAAGTCAGTAGTATACCATTCCTCTCACCCGCTTTCCAGCACATTGGGATCCTAAGCTTAGAATTCCACGTGGACAAGTTGTCGCGG
>JADMIO011638324.1_pt1 | contig 85317 bp, 77 predicted proteins | sample 8958161 | NCBI WGS metagenome assembly JADMIO01 (sample SAMN16585339, study PRJNA669376) | soil metagenome | isolation source: Crop rotation soil | place: USA: Cullars Rotation, Alabama | collected 2011 | reverse complement strand
CGCGACTTCAAGTCACGTGAATTCCAAGCTTCGGATCCCACTGTGCTGGAAAGCCTCGCATGGGAGGACGCCGATCAGCCGTTGCGCGTCCACGATCGCGATCGCGTCGGCGTGTGCATCGGCAGCGCGGTCGCCGCGATCGGCCGGAACATCGAGGACGGCCTCACCTTCTTCGAGCGCGGCATCGGCCGCGTGCATCCGATGTCGCCGTTGCAGTACCCGGGAAGCCTGCCGTCGCAGATCGCGATCATGCTGGGACTCCGAGGGCCGGCGTACGCGGTCTCGACCGCCTGCACCGCCGGCGCCGACGCGATCGGTCTCGCCTACGGACAAGTGGCGAGCGGCGTGCTCGACGCGGCGCTGGTCGGCGGCAGCGAGGCGCCGCTCTTTCCCGGGCTATTCGCCGCCTTCGACCGGCTGCAGGTGCTGTCGCGTGCGAACGACCCGCCGGAGCGGGCCTCGCGGCCGTTCTCCCGCGACCGCAGCGGCTTCGTGCTGTCGGAAGGGTCGGGCATCGTTGTGATCGAGGCGGAGGAGATCGCGCGCGAGCGTGGGGCTCGCATCTACGCCGAGCTCGCCGGGTTCGGCGCGACGTCGGACGCGTTCCATCACATTCGGCCGGCGCCCGACGGCGTGCAGGCCGCGCGCGCGCTGGTCGCGGCGCTCGCCCACGCCGGTCTCACGCCGGCCGACGTCGACTACGTGAACGCGCACGGCACCGGAACGGTCGAAAACGACGCCGTCGAGACGCTCGTGATCAAGCGCGTGTTCGGCGAGTGCGCGTCGCGCCTCCCGATCAGCTCGTCGAAATCGATCTTCGGGCACTTGATCGGGGCCTCGGCCGCGGTCGAGCTGATCGTTTGCTGTCTGGCGCTGCGCCACGGCATCGTGCCGCCGACCATCAACTACACGGAGCCGGATCCCGCCTGTGACCTCGACTACGTCACCACGGGCGCGCGGCGACAGCCGTTGCGGCACGTGCTGTCGACGTCGTTCGGATTCGGCTCGCGCAACGCCGCACTCGTGCTTCGCGAGTGCGCATCATGAACGGGGGTGTCGCCGTGGCGAGCGTGCAAGAGCGGGTACGAGAGATCCTCGCGATCGAGCTGCAGGTCGAGCCGTCGGTGGTGCTGCCGCAGGCGAGTCTGCGCGCGGATCTCGGGATGGACTCGGTCGCGGCGTTGAACGTGCTGTTCGCGGCACAGGAGACGTTCGGCGTCCCGGAGATCGACCCGATGGAGCTCGCCGACGTGCTGACGGTCGCGGACGTCGAGGCGCTGGTCCGTCGTCATTTGGAAGGCGCCCCACACTGAGAGCCGGCCCGCGCACGATCGCGCACGATTTTCCGATGAGCGAGCCCGCGCGCGTCGCATCGGCGGCGTCTCCGTCGCACGAGCTGGCGGCGGCGCGCGCGCTGCGGGCCTATCTCCGGCTAGTGGCGCGCACCAGTCGATATGCCGCCGTCGACGCCGCGGGCGGGGCGCTCGACGTCGACCGCCTCGCGGATGCGGTCGCCCGTTTCGGCGACCGGCTGATCGCGACGTATTGGATCGACAACGCGCTGCCGTTCGCGACGCTGTCCTGCGCGAATGCCGGGCTGATGGCGTTCGCGCGCCGCTTTCGCTTCTTGATCGACGACACGCTCGGCGGCCGGCTGAGCGGCTACTCGATCGCCAGCGGCGGCGGCCGCTACACGATGCTGGCGCTCCCCGGGAACCCGCTTCGCCTGAAGCAGGTCGGTACCGTCATCGCGGAGGGCGGGTCATGCATCTTCCCGGTCGATGGCGGTGGTCCCTATCGCGAGGCCGGCACCGGCATCGTGGGACTCGCGACGGCGCTCCGGGCGGCGATCGTGCCGCTCACGGTGCAAGCGTCGCGGGCCCTCACGTATCCGCATCGCTCGCGCTTGCGCGTGCCGCTCCCCGGCGGCCGCATCGTGGTCGGCGTCGGCGACCCGATCGCGGTTCGCAAGGACACACCGCGCCGCGATGCCGCCGCGGCGGTGAAGCAGGCGCTGGATCGTATCGAGACCGTCGCCCGCGCCCAGCTGTAAGCGGGCGCACCCGACTGCAGACCGCATATTTGATAGCTATTCGCTGCGCGGGGTCCTCACTAGCGTAGTCGGGCGCGCGCGTCGTGGGGGCGCGGCGCTCTCGCATGGGTCTCGACACCTCGACACAAGCGCTCAACCTGCGTCGTCGCTACGTCGAAGGGCTGATGACGCGATTCATCGGCGCGCTCGCTTTCGCGTTCACGCTGGGCCTGGCGAGCGCGTTCGAGATCGGCCTCACCTGGCAGCAATTTCAGCCCGCCTTCTGGATCCTGATCTTCAACGCACTCGTCAACGTCGTCTATTGGTTCGACGGCAAGCGCGCCGGCTTCGCCCTCTCGCGCTTCTCCATTCACTGGACGATCGATCTCATCGCCAATACCGCGATCATCTACTACCTCGGCGGCATCGACCTGCCGCTCGGGCAGTTCGCGTACTTCACGATCATCCCGACGGCGGCGATCTTCGTCTCGCAGCGGGCCGGCTTCCATCTCGCGACCGGCGCCACCGTCGCATACGCGTTGCTGGCCGCGGCCGAGGGGCTCGGCTGGCTGCCGCCGCGCGGCATCTGGGGACACCACTTCGGGCCGAACACCCGGGTCTTCGTCGTCAGCATGTCGGCCGTCTTCTTCTACATGTTCGCGTATTTGGCCGGCACGCTGTCCGAGCTGGTGCGGGCCGCCAACGAGGAGCTCGCCAGCACCAAAGCGGTAGTCGAGGAGCAGAACCGACTCCTCGAGCAGCGCGTGCGGGAACGGACGCGCGACCTCGAGGCGCGGACGTCGCAACTGCAAGACCGTACGGCCGAGCTCGAGGAGCTCGTCCACATCGTGACGCACGACCTGCAGAACGTCGCGGTTGCGAGCACCGAGACGACACGCAAGTTGGTCGAGCTCGACGGCGAGAAGTTCTCCAACCGCGGCCAGCGCTACGCCGAGCGCCTGCTGCGCGACTGCCGCCTGATGGCGACCATGCTGCGCGACCTGCTGGAAGCGGTGACTCAGAGCGAGGTCGCCGACCGGCGCGAGCTCGTCGACGTGGGGGCCGTCGTCCGCGAGGCCGTCGCCCGCGCGCAGGGCGTCGTCGAGGGGAAGGGCATCGAGGTCGAGATCGGCGAGCTGCCGCCGCTCCGCGCCGAGCAGCAGAAGCTCTACCACGTGTTCGAGAACCTGGTGAGCAACGCCTGCAAGTACGTCGGCGACAAGCCCGAGCCGCGCGTCGAGATCAAGGGCGAGATCCAGCCCGGACACGTCGAATATTTCGTCCGCGACAACGGCGTGGGCATCGAGCAGAGCCAGCTCGGCCGCATTTTCCAGCTCTACCACCGCTCGCCCGACCAAACCGTCGCGGGCGTCGTGCAGCAGGGACACGGCATCGGTTTGGCGGTCGTGAAGCGCATCGTGCAGCGCTACGGCGGCAGGATCACGGTCGAATCGGTGCACGGCGAAGGCTCGACGTTTCGCATCGTCTTTCCGCGTGACGCCGGAGACTCCAACGAGGCGAGGGTGGACGCATGAGCAACCATGCTCTTCTGGTCGAGGACAACAGCTCGCACGCCGAGCTGATCGCGGACGAGCTCGAGACCGCGCTCCCGGGTTGGACGCTCGACGTGGCGCCGACGCTCGCGGAGGCGCGCCGGCACATGAGCGGGCGGGTCTACGACCTCCTGGTGTTCGACTTCCGGCTGCCGGACGGCGACGGCATCGAGCTCCTGCGCGAGATCCGCGACGCGGGGGTCGACTCGCCGACGGTCTTCGTCACGACCGCGTCCTCCGCCAAGCTCGCCGTCGACGCGATGAAGCTCGGCGCCGACGACTACATCGTGAAGGAAGAGGGCTACCTCGCGGTGCTGCCGTACCTCGTGCAGGAGGTGCTGAAGAGGCGCCAGCTGGCGCGCGAGCGGCAACAGCTCGAGGAGCGCCTGCAGCGCGCCGAGCGCGCCGCGAGCCTCGGCTATCTGGCGTCCGGTCTCGCGCATCACATCAACAATCCGCTGGCGACGATCCGGACCTTTCTGCAGCTGCTGCCGACCAACGTCGACGATCCGGAGTTCCGCACCAAGTACCTCGAGATGGCGCTCGCGGAGAGCGAGCGCATCCGCGATCTCGTGCGCGACATCATGCGGGCGGCGACCGTGCCGCAGCAGAGCCACGAAGTGCAGCGTGTCGAGGATCTCGTCGAGCGCGCCGAGCACGCGATGGCCGGCGCCATGCAGGTGAAGCACGTCGTCTGTCGGAAGGATCTGCCGGCGAGCCTGCCGCCGGTGCACGTGCACGGCGAGGCCGCGACCTGTCTCTTCCTCAGCCTGTTGCAGAATGCCGTGCGCTTCTCGCCGGAGGGCGGCACCGTCGAGATCTCCGGCCGGGTCAACCGGGCGACCGGCCGGGTGGTCGTGACCGTGCGCGATCACGGGCCGGGAGTCGCGCCCGCCGATCGCGAGAAGATCTTCGAGCCGTTCTTCACGACCGCGGTCGACGGGCTCGGCATGGGATTGTTCGTGGCGTCGCGGATCGCCGATCTGCAAGACATCCAGCTGGCGTTGGAAAGCGGCGAGCGCGACGGCGCGTCGTTCCGCGTCGGGTTCCGCCTCGCCGAGGCGCCGGAGTCGCGCGCCGCCGTGCAAGAGGCGCCGGCGACGAGCTCGTAGGGCGGATCGCCCGAGCGCGATCGCGGCGCGCTCGGTGGTGGTCCCAGCTGGCGAGACGCTATCCGCTCGGTACCTCCCGCGCTCGCTGCGCTTCGGCCGGGCGCTACGCGGGCGGAACGCGGACACCGTGCTACGCCGATGCCTCGCCCTGGGGCGGGGTCGCGACGGTCGTGCGGCGACGGACCTGCGGCTCGAACGCGACTTGCAGCTGCTTCAGGCCGCGGATGGTGACGGTATCGAGCCACATCGGAGTCTCGGAGCCGGCGAAGCGCAGCGCGGGGCAGCGGCGGAGCAAGGTCGCGATCGTGATCTCGGTCTCGATCCGGGCGAGCGCGTTGCCGAGACAGTGATGAATGCCGCCGCCGAACGTGAGGGGCTCGTTGTCGATGCGGGCAGCGTCGAACCGATCCGGCTCGGCGAAACGCGCCGGATCGCGATTGGCCGCGGCGAGCAGCACCACCACGACGTCGCCCGCGACGATCATCGTCTCGCCGACCGCGACGTCGGCGATCGCCACTCGGCTCGTCATGTGGATCGACGGCTCGTAGCGGAGGAACTCGAGGACGGCGGCGCGGACGCGCGGCGGATCGATTGCCAGCCGGTGCATCTGGTCCGGGTGGCGCAGCAGCGTCAGTACGGCGTTGCCGACCAGGCTCGTCGTCGTCTCGTGCCCGGCGCTGAACAGCAGCATGCAGGTGCTGATGATCTCGTCCTCGCTGAGCTTTTGACCGGCCTCTTCGGCGGCGATGAGACGCGTCAGCACGTCGTCCGCGGGGCGCGTTCGCCGTTCGCGAATCAGGGCACGCAGGTAGTCGGTCGCGCCGACGGCGGCCGCGTTGCCGCGCGCCAAGACGTCCGGCGGCAGCACGAACTCGAGCGTCGCCGCGAAGTCACGCGACCAGGTACGCAGGAGCGCGTGGTCGGCGCGCGGGATGCCGACCATGTCGCAGATCACTTGGACGGGCAGCGGATACGCGAGGTCCGCGATCACGTCCATGGCGCCCTCCGGCGTCACCGCGTCGAGCAGCACGTCGACGAGGGTTTGGATGCGCGGTGCCATGGCGTCCACCACGCGCGGCGTGAACGCCTTGCTGACCAGCGTCCGCAGCCGCGTGTGATGCGGCGGATCGTTGTACAGCATGGTGCTGCCGAGCATGCGGCGGAGCGGCGAGTCGCCCATCTGGGCGTCGAGGAACATGCTGAAGTCGCGGCCGAGCCGGCGATCGCGCAGCAGCACGTGGGCGTCGGCGTAGCGCGAGATGAACCAAGCGCCGAGCGGACTGCGATGCACCGGGTCCTCGGCCCGGAGCCGCCGATACTCGGAAAAAGGATCGGCGTGAAACTCCGGGGAATACGGGTTGAAGTCGGCCATCGCCCACCTCCGCGCGGGATTTCTCCGTCAGCGTGAGCGGGCTTCCTTCCCTGGCCGACCACCCCACCAATCGACGTGCGTGATTATGCTGCCGCTGCGCCCTCACGGCGTCTACGCACAAAAAGGCCGATGTCTTCGCTCACGCCGCGATCAGCCGAGAGGCGGACTCGGTTTCCGTATTGAGGTCGTCGCAAAGTGCGATATACGCTCGTCGCGTGGACGGTGGCGGGTGACGAGGAAATGACGGCACCATGAGCGTGGTCGGCAAGTCGGCACTGCTGGTCGAGGACAATTCGTCGCACGCGCTCCTGATTCGCGACGAGCTGGCCGCCGTACTCGACGGCTGGCGGCTCGACACTGCCGCGACGCTCGCCGAGGCCCGCCGCATGATGGCGGCGCACGGCTACCAGCTCTACGTCCTCGACTACTGGCTTCCCGACGGCGACGGCTTGGCGTTGATCCGCGAGATCCGTCAGACCGACGATCGCGCTCCGACGCTGTTCGTGACCACCTCGGCGTCGGCACGCATCGCCGTCGAGGCGATGAAGCTCGGCGCCGACGACTACATCGTCAAGGAGGAAGGCTACCTCGCGATCCTGCCGTACCTGGTTCGCGAGGTGCTCGACCGCTATCGGCTCGCCGAGGAGCGCCGCGCGCTGGAAGAGCGGCTGCAGCGCGCCGAGCGCGCCGCGACGCTCGGCTATCTCGCGTCCGGGCTCGCGCACCACATCAACAATCCGCTCGCGACGGTCCGAACCTTCCTGCAACTGCTGCCGACGCACCTGAACGACGTCGAGTTCCGCACCAAGTACCTGGCGATGGCGCTCGCCGACACCGACCGCATCCGCAATCTGGTGCTCGACATCATGCGGGCGACGACGGTGCCGGCCGAGGGTCAGGAGGTGCACGGCCTCCAAGAGATTCTGACCCGCGCCGAAGAGAACGTCAGCGACGAGCTGAAGGCGAAGGGCGTCACGTGCCGCGTCGAGCTTCCCGCGGCGATGCCGCCGGTGCGCGTGCACGGCGAGGCGGCGGCCTGCCTCTTCCAGACGCTGCTGCAAAACGCGGTCCGCTTCTCGCCCGAGGGCGGCGAGATCGTCGTCGACGCCACCGTCGACGACGCAACGGGCCGACTCGTGACGTGCGTGCGGGATCAGGGGCCCGGCGTTCCCGCCGAGCACCGCGAGCGCATCTTCGAGCCGTTCTTCACGACCGCCGTGCACGGGCTCGGGATGGGGCTCTTCGTGGCGTCGCGCATCGCCGACCTGCAGAACATCCAGCTCTCGCTCGACCCGCAGCCGCTAGCGGGCGCGAGTTTCCGCGTCGGGTTGCCGCTGGCGTAGTCGGCGCCGCAGAACGTTGACACGCGATCGGCGTCTTCAGTACACGGCGCCGCATGGCCTACGTCACGCGGACGTCCGTCGTCGTCGTACTCGGGATCGCCCTTGCCGGTTGTGCGTCGCTGCAGCTGCGGCCGGCGGACTCGACGGGTGCGAAGGTCGGGAAGGTCGCGGTCAGAACGCTGATCGCGGTGCCCACCCTGGGGGCCTCCGAGGCCGAGATCGCCCGCGATGCCGATCGGGAAGCCGTCCGCGCGTATCGCGAGCAGCTCACCGCGCAAGTGGCTGACGGCACGCTGTCCACGGACGACGCGGAGAGGCTGTACGCGGCCCACTACCTCGAGTTCCAGAAGCGCGAGCGACGCCGGCTCGCGCGAGGGGCGTTCATGGCGCCGCTGGCCCGAGCGGGGAACGCGCCATCGTCCGCGGGCTGGAGTCCGGCCCTCCAACCCTCGACTCGTTAGCCCACGCAGGCGGGACCTGGTGCCCGACTGGGTGCGACGTAGCGTCGACGCGGCGGCGATGGTAGGCGACCTCGGCGTCGCGCGCAGTCGACTCGGAGCGACGCAAGGAGGGAGGTATGCGACGAATGTCGATCCTCGTGGTCCTGCTGTGCGGCGCGCTCGTCGCCGCCGTCGCGAGCGCGGGCTTCAGCCCGCAAGTGACGTCCGCGCTCCAGTCGTCCAAGGAGATCTACGTCGCGACCAAGCGGCACGACGGCAGCATGAGCAAGGTCGTGCCGGTGTGGTTCATGTTCGACGGCGATGCGATCTACTTCGCGACCCTGCCGAGCAGCTACAAGGCGAAGCGCATCAAGAAGGGAAGCCCGCTCTACGTGTGGGTGGGCGCGTCCGACGGGCCGCACTTCGTCGGCCCCGCCGAGCTGATCACCGACCCCGAGGTGGCGGCGCGCATGGCCCCCGTCTACGCGCAGAAATACTGGATCGCCTGGCTCGGCCTCTTCAAGCCGAACCCCGAGCGCGTCCGCACCGGCAAGACGGTGATCGTAAAAGTGCGTCCGCCGGCGTCATAGACCCGGCGCCGCCGCATATCGCGGGCGGGCGCGGCGAGTTGGCGACGCGCCGGTCAGCGGCTAGAACCGGCACTTCGTGCTCACGATCTCCAACCTCAGCAAGACGTTCCGCGGCCAGCGCATCCTCGACGGCGTGAACTGGTTCGCGCCGGAGCGGACCTGCATCGGGCTCACCGGCATGAACGGCGCCGGCAAGTCGACCCTGCTCCGCATGATCGCCGGAGAGATGGAGCCGGACAGCGGCGAGATCGTGCTGCCGAAGAGCACCTCCGTGGGCTATCTGCCGCAGGAGGTGGTCGGCGTCTCCGGGCGGACGGTGCTGGCCGAGGCGCTCGACGCGTTCGCCGATCAGCACGCGCTGGAAGCCGAGTGTCGGCGGTTGGAAGACGCGCTGGCGCACGCGCCGACCACCGGACCCGAGCACGACGCTCTGATGGCGGCGTACCACGACGTGCGCGAGCGCTTCGATGCGCAGGCCCGCTACGACCTCGAGGCCGAGACGGAGCGTGTGCTCACCGGCCTCGGGTTCCGTGCCGGCGACTTCACGCGCGACGTGGGCACGTTCAGCGGCGGCTGGCAGATGCGGATCGCGCTCGCCAAGCTCCTGCTCCGCCGCCCGCGCGTGCTCCTGCTCGACGAGCCGACCAACCACCTCGACCTCGAAGCGCGCACCTGGCTCGAAGAGTTCCTCGCCGGCTGCGAGTCGTTGGTGATCCTGGTGGCGCACGACCGCTATTTCCTCGACGTCTGCGTGCAGCGCATCACCGAGGTCTCCCGCGGCAAGCTCACCGACTACACCTGCAACTACACGCGCTATCTCGAGCAACGCGAGGAGCGCCGCGCGCAGGAAGCCGCGGCCTACGCCGATCAGCAAGAGGAGATCGAGCGCGTCGAGGCGTTCATCCGCCGCTTCCGCTACCAGGCGACGAAAGCCGCGCAGGTGCAGAGCCGCATCAAGCAGCTCGAGAAGATGGACCGCCTGACGCCGCCCGACGGCCACGAGCGCCGCGTGACGATTCGCCTCCCCGAGCCTCCGCGGAGCGGCCGCATCGTGGTCGGCCTCGAGGGTGCGGTGAAGTCGTACGGCGATCTCTCGGTGTACGGCGGCGTCGACGTCGCGATCGAGCGCGGCTCCAAGCTGGCGCTGGTCGGGCCGAACGGCGCCGGCAAGTCGACGCTGCTCAAGCTGTTGGCCGGCGTCGAGCCGCTGACGGCCGGCAAACGCACCGCCGGCCACAATGTGCGCCTCGCGTACTTCGCGCAGGATCAATCGGCGGTCCTCGATCCGAACCGAACGGTGCTTGCGGAGATGATGACGGTGACGCCGGTCGAGATGGTCCCGCGCGTGCGCGATCTGCTGGGCGCCTTCCTCTTCAGCGGCGATTCGGTCGAGAAGCCGGTGCGCGTGCTGTCGGGCGGCGAGCGCAACCGGCTCGCACTCGCGAAGCTGCTGATCGAGCCCGCCAACTGTCTTCTCCTCGACGAGCCGACCAACCATCTCGACCTGACCGCCAAGGAAGTGCTGCTGGAAGCGTTGCTCGCCTACGAAGGCACCGTGGTCCTGGTCGCGCACGACCGCTACATCCTCGACCGCCTGCCGACGGAGATCCTCGAGGTCGGGCACGGCGAGGCGGTCAAGTACCTCGGCAACTACGAGGACTACGTCGCGAAAAAGGCGGCGCTCGACGGCGGCGGCACGGCGCCGGTGGTGTCACTGCGCGCGCCGGCGACGGCTCGCCGTCACGAGCCGGACGCTGCCCTCACCAACGGCAAGGTCGATCGCGACGCGGAGCGCGCCAAGCGCGAAGCCGAGCGCCGGCAAGCGCGCGCCGCGGAGAAACGCCAGAAGGAGGCGGCGTCGGTCGAGAGCACGATCGCGGCCAAGGAGGCCGAGCTCGCCGAGCTCTCGGCGGTGATGAACGATCCTGACTTCTATCAGACGCACCCGAATCCGCAGGCGGCGTTCTCGAACTATGCGAAGCTGAAGCGCGAGGTCGAGGGGCTCTACGAGAAGCTCGAGCGGCTCGGGGCGTAGTCGTTCGGCGGTGCCGCGGGGGTGCCGGGTCGTTCGTCGCTCGGGTCGGTGGTCCCCAGATGGGATGAGAGGGCCGGCCTCCACGGCGTACCCTTGGGTCTCCACCGTTAGACGGGCTCGAAGCCCAAGGGGGCCGGCCATGACGAGCAATAGCAGCGGGAGCATGGGTGTCACCATCGGGTTGGATAGCGGGGATCGCCACAGCGAGCTGTGCGTGCTGGACGCAGCGGCGGCGGTGCGACAACGGGCGACCGTGGCCACGACGGCCGACGGGTTGCGCCGCGCACTCGCGCCGTATGCCGGCGCGCGCGTGGTGCTCGAGGTGGGGACACACTCCCCGTGGGTGAGTCGGCAGCTGATGCAGTGGGCTACGAGGTCGTCGTCGCCAATCCGGGGCACGTGCGCCGCATTGGCGGCGCAGAAGAGTGACGGCATCGATGCCGAGCTCTTGGCGCGTCTTGGGCGGGCCGACCCGGCACTGCTGCGGCCGATCGTGCATCGCGGCGTTCCGGCGGCGTCAGCGAGGTGCGAGCTCCTCCGACGACCCGGCACCCCCGCGGTGCGACCGGCGCTGCGGTGCTCTCGTGCCTTCGAGGCTTCGTGCCGCCTACCGTCGCGTAGGGGCGGCGTAGAACGACTCGGCCGAGGGCAGCTGCACCAGGAAGTCGTCCCACTCGGGCATCGTCGGGAGGGGGACCACTCCTGATCCCTGCAGATGGTTGCCCTCGGGGTGCCACCAGGGGAGGGGGCGGGAGCGCCAGTCGTTCCGCAGCGGGAACGACACGTGCGAATAGTAGTGCAGGAGGCGCACGGCGAAGCGCTCGCCCTTGTGTTGGTTGCGCTCGCGATCCCAACGCCGCCAAGCGCGTTCGACGTAGATCTTCCGCAGGAACGAGCGATCGCCCCGTTCGAGGTCGGGCCGGTAGATATTGTGGGAGCTGTCGCGCCAGTGCACCTCTACGGCGTCGATGTCGTCCGCGGCCCAGCGCTGGTGCAGCTCGAGCGCGTGCTGGGGCACGCCGCCGGCGGTGAAGTAGATGTCGTAGTCGGGGTCGAGCACGAGCCACTTGCCGAAATGGTCCGACCACACTTCGGTGACGACGTGGCTGTCGCCGGGCGTGAAGCGCAGCTCCACCCGCCGCGCGGCGCCGCCGAGCGCGGTCACGGCCTGCACCAGCAACGGCGCGACCGTGCCGCAGAGGTAGCCGCCCTCGCCGCGGTAGCCGTCGAGCAGCGCGGCGCCGTCGAAGGCGTTGGCGTCGGGTGGTGACGGATTCGGCAGGTGCGGAAAGCGGTCCCGCACCCAGTGCATCAGCAGCACCCAGCGCTCGAAGTCGTTCTTCCCGGCGGCGACGACCGCGTCGAGGTCGTGACGACGCCGGAGCGGGTCGAGATCACGCGCGGCCTCGAAGGTGAAGCCCGCGCCGCCGCGTCGGACGCCCATCAGCTGCTGCGCGAGCGGCGCCAGATACCGGAAGACGAGGCGCTCGACGCGCAAGCGCGGATAGTCGGCGCACAGCACGTAGATCGCTAGGGCCCCCACGATGAGAGCGCTGGCGGCGAGAGCGTAGGGAAGCGTGCGCACCGGAAAGTCGCGACGGCGAACCGCGCGGCCGGCTTCATAGCCGACCCGACGCGGTCCGGCTACGGGAGCTGACGGCGTTCAGTGAGCGGCGTGCGAATCGTGGCGCGCGCTGCCGTTGCTCGCGACGCGCGATTGCACGCCGGTCTCGACGACCGGCGTGCGGCGGCCGGAGGCGCGCCAGCCCCGCCGATCGGTGTCCTCGACGGAGACGCCGACGAGCCCGGCGTCGCGCAGCCACCCGCGCAGTTCCTCGCGCTCGTGAAAGTGCGTGATCGGCGTCGACACCCGATCGTGAACGCCCGCGACGCGCGCCTTCCACGAGTGGCGCACGTAATCGGCGAGCGGCAATCGGCGGACCAGCCCTCCGAGGCCGGCGGCGTCGAGCGCGCGCAGCGGCTCCCAGTAGAGCACGCTCAGGAGAGCGGCGACGGCGCGCGAGATGCGCAGCCGGCTCGTTCCCGAAAGCGTGCGCGTGACGGCATGCAGGGCGCGCATGTGCGAGAGGCGATAGCTGAATCGCATCCCTCGATAGCCGTACACCCAGATCGCCACCAGGCCGCCGTCCGGCCGCGCGAAGTCGACGACGGCGTGGAAGCCGGCCGCGGGGTCCGGCAGGTGATGCAGCACGCCGAACGACCACACGACGTCGAAGAGCCCGTCGCGGAACGGACGGTCGTGCACGTCGCCTTGCACGACGTGACAGCCGGGACGGTCGAGGGTGTTGCGGTACGCGACCTCGACGCCGCCCGAGAGGTCGATGCCGATCACCTCCGCGCCGTGATCGCTCGCCGCGACCATGTGCCGGCCGAATCCGCAGCCGACGTCCAGGATCCGGCGTCCGCGCAGCTCCTCGAGCGTGAGCGTGTCGCCGAGATTGCGTTGCAGGTTGCGATGCCACTGCTCGGCGAGCGCCGGTCCAGGAAGCTCGAGATCGAGCCGCTGACGCGTGAAGCTCTCGAGCGTGTCGGCGAGCGCGTGGTCGGCGCGCGTGTCGACCGCGAACTCCGCATGCGCGGCAAAGAACGCCGCGTGACGCGACCGCAGCTGAGCCAGAAGCGGTGGCGCCAAGAGCCGCGGGATGCCGGCGATGATCGGAAAGGCGTGCGCGCAACCGTCGCAACGCAGCGCTCCCTCCATCACCTCGTGCTCCTCGCGAAAGACGTCGAGCGAGAAGCGAGCCCGACAATGGGGACAGACGAGCAGACCGAGAAGCGAGCGCTGCACGGGTCAGGCGCTATGCAGGCGCCATTGCGGAGTCAAGGCACTGTGCGCCGTCGTGGAGCAGCTCGGGTGACGGCGGCCGTCGCTCTGGCGGCCGTGCACGACGCGCCCGGCGGAGCCGGCACGTCGTCAGGCTTGCGCAGCCGCGAGCGCGGCGCCGCTGGCGCGATGCAGCAGGCAGGCGTCGATCAAGTCCGCGATCTGGCGCGCCGCCGCCGCCGGTGCGACGCCGCCGTCGTGGATGTTCGAGATCAAGGTGCGCTCGGGCTCGGTCGAGTCGCGCGTCGGCCGGTAGATCACGTAGGCGGAGAGGCTCTCGGCGGTCGCGAGCCCCGGTCGCTCGCCGACGATCAAGCAGCACACCTCGGCGCGCAGCGCGGCACCGATCTCGTCCTGCACGCGGACGCGGCCGTTCCGCACGAAGAGCGGCGTGCCGAGACGGTGCCGGCGCTTGGTGAGGAGACGCGCGAGCGCGCGCAGCAGCGTTCCGCCGTGCGTGACCACCGCCGCCGACGAGAGGCCGTCGGTCACGATGAGCTGGACCGCGGGACGCTGCCGGCAACGCGCCAGCTTGGCGCGTGCGCTCGGCGCCAGCACCCGGCCGCGGGCGGGGTCGTGCACGTACTCCGCGCGCGTGGCGGCGCGCGTCGCGATCTCGGTGAGACCGAGACGCCGCACCAGCGCGGGAGGGACCTCGGTGAACACCGCATCGCGGGCGCGCGCGTGGTCGCCGAGAAAGCGCAGATGCTCCTTTACCGGCAACCGCGGCCCCGTACGTCCGATCGCGAGCCGAGCCGGCGTCGTCGCGAGCAGCGCCGCGAGCGCCTTCGGCGTTGAGCGCGGCATCGTCATCCGCGCAGGAAGAAGCCCGGGTCCCCGGCGCGGGTGGTCAGCCGGCCGTCGGCCATCAGGCCATGCTCGACCATCCAGGTCTCGAACTCCGGCGCGGGCCGCAGTCCCAGCAGCTGACGCAAGGTCGCGCCGTCGTGGTAGCTCGTGCACTGATAGCTCAGCATGACGTCGTCGCCCGCGGGCACGCCCATGAAGTAGTTGCAGCCGGCGGTGGTCAGCATGGTCGCCAGCGTGTCGCAATCGTTCTGATCCGCCTCGGCGTGGTTGGTGTAGCAGGCGTCGGCGCCGAGCGGCACGCCCAGCAGCTTGCCCATGAAGTGGTCCTCCAGACCCGCGCGCACGATCTGCCGGCCGTCGGCGAGATATTCGGGACCGATGAAGCCGACCACGGTGTTCACCAGGAACGGATCATAGCGGCGTGCGAGACCGTAGCAGCGCGCTTCCAGCGTGACTTGGTCGGCACCCCCGTGCGCCCCGGCCGACAGCTCGGAGCCCTGGCCGGTCTCGAAGTACATCAGGTGATGCGCGCCCGGGCGCTGCGGCTTCAACGTGCCGCGCTCGCGGATCATCGCGCTCGCCTCGTCGAGCATCGCCACCGTGATCCCGAAGCTGTGGATCGCCGCTTCGGTGCCGGCGAGGCTCTGGAACATGATGTCCATCGGCGCGCCGCGCTCGAGCGCGCGCATCTGGGTGGTCACGTGGGCGAGGACGCAGTTCTGCGTCGGGATCCGCCAGCGCTCGATCAGCTCGTGCGTCAGCTCGAGCAGCGCCGTGACGTTCGCGACGTCGTCGATGCACGGATTGATCCCGATCAGCGCGTCGCCCGCGCCGTAGGCGAGGCCTTCGTAAATGGCCGCGGTGATGCCGCGCGGATCGTCGGTCGGATGGTTCGGCTGCAGGCGCGTGCTCAAGCGTCCCGGCAAACCGACGGTGGTGCGGGCGCGCGTCGTGACCGGTAAGCGGCGGGCGGCGTACACCAGGTCGAGGTTCGAGCACAGCTTGGCGACGGCCGCCGCCATCTCGGCGGTGAGGCCGCGGCTCGCGCGCCGCATCGCCTCGGTGGTCGTGCCGTCCGCGAGCAGCCAATCGCGCAGCTCACCGGCGCTCCAGCCCGCGATCTCGCGGTACACCGCCTCGTCGACCCCCGCGTCGATCACGCGGCTGACCTCGTCTTCGTCCAGCGGCGCGACGGGATGGGCGCGCAGGTCGGCCAACGTCAACTCGGAGAGGACCAACTTCGCGGCGACGCGCTCCTGATGCGAACGCGCCGCAATGCCGGCGCGTTCGTCGCCCGACTTCGGCTCGTTGGCGCGCGCCAGCACGTCGCGCACCGAGGCGAAGCGGTGGCTCCGTCCGTGCACGCGCGTCGCGAGCCGCATGGCGCCCGCCTCTACTAGAGGCGGCGGGGGGAGTCGAGGTGTGCGTCAGGACGACGGCGCGTCGGCGCTGAGCGCGATCTCGGGCGCGATCCAGGAGCGCGCGCTCTTGCGCACGTCACGCAGGCGGATCCGGCCGTCGGCGTCGAGCACGAACGTCGCGGGGAACGCAGTCGGCGTGCCGTCGGGAGCCGGCGTCGCGAGCCCGAGCCGTTCGATCAAGCCGCCGTCGTCGACGAGAAAGTAGAAGGGCAGCGTCCGATCGCGTACGAAGCGGAGACCGCGCGGGGTCGCTTGCGCGGCGCTCAACACGACCGCGACCCGCACGTCCCGGCGGTTGCCGAGCGCATCGGCGAAGTCGAGCAGACGCGCTTTGGTGGGCGGCGACCAATCGAGGCTCGGGACGATCAGCACGACCGCCGGCATGCCGTGGAGGTCGTCGCGCGTGATGGTCGCGCCGCTGACGTCATGCAAGCGGAACTCCGGGAACGGCTCGCCCACCCCCGGGCCGGCGCCGGGCAGATCGTCGCGGCGCGCCGCGTCCGGCGCATAGCAGCCGCCGATCCGCAGCGTCACCATCAAGAGGTACACACACAGCAGTGTGATCCCGATGCGCCCCGCGAAGCGTGACGCCGGTGGAGCGACGGGCTCGCTCATGACGGACGCGACGGCCGCAGCCACACGAACCCGAGTGCCAGCATCAAGAGCACGCCCGACTCGAGACGCAGCTGGTCGCCGGCGAGTCGATATTCGCCCGAGTACCAGGCGAGCAACCGGACGATGGCGCCGAGGACGAGGCCGATGGTCGTCGCCGTCGCGATGCCGGTCGTGGTGACCGGCGCGCGCACCACGGCCACGAGGCAGGCGGCCCACGCGAGCAACGCCGACCCGGCGAGCCCGAGCAGGTAGTAGCCCCAGGCGTCGGTGTCGAAGAGCGGCCGGGCGAACACTTGGAAGAGCGCCCGGTCGATGAAGCCGCACACGAAGACCACCCCGAAGAGCCCGAAGAAGAGCGCCGTGACCGCGGCGAGCAGACGATAAGCGGCGTGCCCTGGCATCGTGGCGGTCGGGTCTCCTCGCAGAGGGTCCGCGGGCTGTCAACGGGTGACGCGCTGGCGAGGCGTGGAGACGACGTGTAAGGGATGCGCGCCGGTGGGCGGCCGCTCGCGCGTCGTCACTCGCCGCAGGAGGTCAGACGTGCGGGCCGTTTCCGATCGAGTTGCGGAGCTTTCTCCGACCACCCACGCGCGCCGCTGTCGCGGCGGCTGTCTCACGGGTGACGGCCTCATCGAGACCGTCGACGGGCCGGTCGCGATCGGTGGGCTGGTCGGCAAGTCGACCGTGGTGATGACGCGGTTGCCGGATGGCCGCCTCGGGTTTCGCATGTTCACGAAGATCGCGCTGACCGCCGCGGGCGTTCCGGTGCTACGCGTGACGTTCGACAACGGGCAGTCGGTGCTGGTCGACACCGGCCACGTGTTCTACGCGCGCGACGGCGCCGAGCGCCTCGTGACGGATCTCCGGTCCGGCGAGCCGCTCGACAGCTTCGCGCATTTCCCCGAAGGCTACGAATACCAGCGCATGGACGGCAGCACCGCGGTGTCGGCGGGCGGGGTGTGCGTCGCCGGCGTCGAGCCCGCGGGTACCGCCGACGTGTTCGGCGGCGAGGTGCACGAGACCGGCCGCTACTTCGTGAGGGCCGGCGTCCTCTGTAAGGCCTGACCCGAGCGCGTCGCCCCGGCGCTCATTCTTGAGCCGGCGGCAATTGCCGGCAGGGCGGCGCCGCGAGCGGCGCGGCGGGCGCCATGTCGCTCGGAACGACGCGTTCGCCACCGTGGGGTCTTCCGGCGCTTCCGCTCCAGAGCTCGCTCGGGGCGACGCGCGTGATGCGCACCATGCGCGCGGCGCCGCCGGATGCAACCTGCAGGCTCACCGACTCCGCGGTCGGGCCGCGCAGGCGGCGCGCCGCGTCGGCCACGGACATGCCGCGCGTCGGCGTGCCCGCGATCGCGAGGATGCGGTCGCCCGGTCGAACGCCGGCCGCCGCCGCCGGTCCGTCGGGGACGACGCGGTCCACGAAGAGCTCCTGCTCGCCGCTCGCGGTCGCGTGTTGGTCGAGCGACATGCCGATGATGCCGATGCCTTTCGCGGCCGCCTGCGCGCGCGGCGGTGGACACGATTGATGCTGACCGGACTGCAGCGTGCGGGTACACGCCGCGAGCCCAACCAGCGCGGCAACCAACGCCAGATGACTACGCATCGCTCTTCTCCCTTGGGGGGCTTCGCCGCCGGCGCGTCCCGGCGGTCGCGTGTCGTCCGCGTCGGCGCGGAGGGTCGGAACGCCGACGCGTCCCTTATAGGAAAATTCCGCCGCGCTTGGCGAGTAGAGCGGCGAGACCCGTCTCGACGGCGTCGCGGATGCGCGCCGTCAGCACGGCGACCCGCTCCTCCTCCGGACGCCCGTCATCGGGCGGCGGGAGGATCGGCGGACAGAAATGCATCGACCACTTGGTCGGGAGCGGCAGCCCACCGGCGAGGCCGCAGAGGGGGAAGGTCGGCGTTACGGGAATCCACGGTAGCCCCACCAGATTCCCGGCTCGATAGAGCCGCGCGATCACGGGATAGGCTTCCTCCGCACCGACGATCGCGACCGGGACGACTGGGCTACCGGTGCGGACGCTGAGCCGCGCGGTACCGGTCTTGAAGGGTCGGAGGCGGTAGCGCTCGGTGCATAGCTTCTCGACCCCGGCAATGCCTTCCGGAAAGAGCCCGACCAGCTCGCCGCGCCGCAGCAACAGCTCGGCATTCGCGAGGGACGCGCTGACGGCTCCGAGCCGGCGGTAGAGCGGGCCGATCAGCGGGAGTGCATCGACGAACTTGTCGTAGAGCACCCGGAGACAGCGCCGCGCAGGATGGCGCAGCGTCAGCGCGGCGGCGAGCATGAACGCGTCGGCCGGCACCGCGCCCGAATGGTTCGCGACCACGAGGGCGGGGCCGCTGGCCGGCACGTTCTCGAGGCCGCTGACCGCGACGCGCCAATAGCTCTCGAACATGAAGCGAAAGAGGGGCAGCGCTTGCGTGCGGAACTCGACGTCGAGGCCGAAGGGATCGACCTCGGGAAGCGGTGCGCGGCTCCGTTCCGCCGGCGTGTGCGTGTGCGTCGGGGGAGGAAGCGGCTCGATCGCGGGCGCGGCGGATGCGGCCGTCGGGACGCCGGGCGCCGGCGCGGGCGCGGGCGCGGCGGATGGAGCCGTTGGGATGGCGGGTGTCAGCGGCGGTGCGGCGGCGACGGGCGGTGCCGGCGTCGCGACGCGAACCGTGGCCGCCGGCGCGCCGTCGAGCATGGGCGGCGGGCCGCCGATCGGCGTCGCTCGCACCGCGACATCGTGCGTCGCGAGGTCGGCGAGGCTCGCGATCAGCGCGGTCGCCGTCGCGTCTGCCACGTAGCGCAGCTCGACCGTGACCGGCGCGCGATGCCGGAGTCGGAGCGCCAGCGCTTCGCGCCGCACACGCGCGATCGCCGACTCGTCGAGATCGGCGACGAACGTCGTCGCCGGTTGCGTCCCGTCGGTCAGGAAGAGGGTGGCTGCCAGCAGGCCGTCGGCGCGTCCGGCGGACACAGGAGCGTCCGCCGATGCGAGTGGCCTGGCGACGGCATTGGGCTCGGTGCGGGCGAGCATGCGATCCCACCATGGTCCGCGCCGACCTCTACCTTGTCAACGCGGCTTCGCACGGTGGTGCGCTGGATTTTGACCTTGCGTCACCGTCCGGCCGTCGATATTTCGAAGGGCCGTTCCGATCTCTCGTCGGGGCTTGCGAAACGTGACGATCCCCAAGGCCCGACGTCCCATCATGTTCGTGTTGCCGACGCTCGGTGGCGGAGCCGCCCGTGTGGTGGTGACGCTTCTGCGCCACCTCGATCGGACGCGCTTCGAGCCGCATCTCGTCGTCTTCTATACCTTCTACGGGTTTTGGTTCCGGACCGAGGTGCCCGACGACGTCGTCCTGCACGTGCTCGAAGCGCGGCGCGCGCGGAACGCCATGCCCAAGCTGGTGCGCGTGATCTGGCGGGTGCGTCCTGCGGTGCTGGTGGCGACGCAGGGCTACATCAATTTCCTGTTGCTGCTCGCCAAGCCGTTCCTGCCGTCCTGCAAGGTCGTGATCCGCGAGGTCATCGGCGAGCGCTACATGGAGCACAACCGCTACCGGGATTTTCTCTATCGATGCTATCTTCGTCTGGTGCGACGCGCCGATCGGATCATCACGCAGACGGAGGCGGTGGCGAAGCGCTTGACCGACGAGATCGGGCCGCGCCCCGGTCAGGTGCAATGCCTCCACAACGCAGTCGACGTGGATCGACTCGCGGCGGCGGCGCGCGCCGCGGAGAATCCATTCGTCGGTCCCGGCCCGCACCTGCTCGCGATGGGCCGTCTCACGTACCAGAAGGGGTTCGACCTGCTGTTGCAGGCGATGGCTCGAGTGCGCGCCGCGGGTGTCCCGGCGCATCTCACCATCGTCGGCGTCGGCGAGCTGGATGCGGCGCTCCGCGCCCAGGCGCTCGAGCTCGGGATCGCCGACGCGGTCGATCTGGTGGGGTTCCAGGAACAGCCCGAGCGCTTCTTTTCTCACGCCGACCTGTTCGTGCTGTCGTCGCGCTACGAAGGAATGCCGAACGTGGTGTTGGAGGCGCTGGCGTGCGGCTGTCCGATCGTCGCGTTCGATTGTCCGCACGGCGTCAGCGAGATCGTGCACGACGGCGTCAACGGACGACTGCTGCCGCCGGAGGACGTCGAGGCGCTCGGCGGCGCGATCGTGGAGCTGCTCCGCAACGACGACCTCCGGATGCGCCTGCGGAGCGGAATCCCGTCGGTGCTCGGCTCGTTCGCCGCGCCGGCGGTGAGCGCGCGCTGGAACACGCTCTTCCAAACGCTCACCGAGGCCTGAGCGCCGGGAACAGGCGTAGCGATCCGATCATGTGCGGCATCTGCGGCATCGTCGATTTCGAGGCAGGAAGGCCGATCGCGCCCGAGCTCGTGAACCGCATGCGGGATACGATGAGCAACCGCGGGCCCGACGACGCCGACACCAAGATCCTGCCGCACGCCGCGCTCGCGCATCGCCGTCTCAGCATCATCGACCTCTCGCCGCGCGGCCGTCAGCCGATGAGCAACGAGGACGGCTCGGTCTGGATGGTTTACAACGGCGAGATCTACGACTTCGAGTCGCTACGCAGTGAGCTGCTGGCCGCGGGGCATCGCTTCACCAGCGACTCGGACTCCGACGTCGTCGTGCACGGCTACGAGCAGTGGGGCATCCACGGGTTGCTGGAGCGCATCAACGGCATGTTCGCGTTCGCGATCTGGGACGCGCCGCGCCGCACGTTGCATCTGGCCCGCGATCGGCTCGGCAAGAAGCCGCTCTTTTACGGGTGGCATCACGGCCGGTTCCTCTTCGCGTCCGAGCTGAAGGCGCTCTGGATCACCGACCCCGGCGGCTGGCAGGTGCGGCCCGATTCGTTGGCGCGCTTCCTCTATTGGACGTACCTCCCTGGCCGCGAGACCATCTACGCGGACGCGCATCAATTGTTGCCGGGGCATCTGCTGACCGTCACGGCGGACGGGCATCGCGAGGAGCGCTACTGGCGGCTCTCTTTCGCCCGCAAGCTGCGGCAGTCCGAGAGCGAGCTGGTGCGCGAAGCGGACAGTGTGGTGGCGGCGGCGGTGCGGCGTCGTTTGCGCAGCGACGTCCCGCTCGGCGCATTTCTCAGCGGCGGCGTCGACAGCGGCATTGTCGTCAGCTGCATGGCGGAGCATAGCGCCCAGACCGTCCGCACGTTCTCGATGGGCACCGGCGACGCCGCGCACGACGAGCGCACCTATGCCCGGCGCGTCGCTGAGCATTGCGGGACCGCGCACACCGAGTTCGAGGTCACCGCCGATGCGTGGAGTCTTCTGCCGCGGCTGGTGTGGGAGTTCGGCCAGCCGTTCGGCGACGAGGCCTGCATCCCGACCTACTACGTCGCGCGCTCGGCGCGGCAGCACGTCACGGTCGCGCTCACCGGGGACGGTGGCGACGAGTCGTTCGCGGGCTACAGCCAGCATCGCGGGCGTTATCTCGGCGCCGCGCTCGGCCGGATTCTGCCGCGCGCGCTCCTCGATCGCTGGCGGCAGGGCAGCCGCGGTCTGCTCGACGCCGGCGACCGCGGCTGGCAGGCCTCGGCGGCGCGCTTCCTGCGCTATGCCGATCAGGATCCGCTCGTCAATTGGGCGGGCTCCACGACGTGGGCCCTTCACCACATCCCCTCCCTCTGGGCACCGTCGTATCGCGGCCTGGCGGCGCGCGACGTGCTGCTCGGGTACGCGCTCGAGGCGGCGCGCGACTTCGACGGCGAGTCGGCGCTCGATCGCGCCCTCCACCACGATCTCACGGTGCTCCTGCCGTTCGGCTACAACCCCAAGGTCGACGTCGCCACGATGATGAGCAGTCTCGAGGCGCGCTGCCCGTTCCAGGACCGCGAGGTGGTCGAGTGGGCGGCGCAGGTGCCGGCGGCCGCGAAGCTCAAGCCCTGGGAAGGGAAGGCGCTGCTCAAGAAGGTCGCGGCCCGCCGCCTGCCGCGCGACGTCGTGTATCGGCCGAAGCACGGGTTCTCGATTCCTCACGACGCCTGGTTCCGCGGCGCCTGGGCCGCGCCGGCGCGCGGCATCATCTTCTCGGAGCGCGCGCGCGCCCGCGGCTTCTTCGACTTCGACTACCTGGAGCGCCTGTGGGCCGCGCATGCTTTCGGTGCGGCGCGCCACGGCACGCGCTTCTGGCTGCTGCTCTGGTTGGAGCTCTGGTTCCAGACGTTCGTCGACGGCACGCTCGGCCCCGAGGCCGCGATGCCGGCGCTCGCGGTGGGATGAGCGCGATGCGGATCTGTTACATCGTGCACTCGCAGAGCCACTTCGCGGCGCCGTACATCGACTATTTCGCGGCCCGCGGCCACGACATCCACCTGATCAGCTTCACGCGTGACCCGCTGCCGAACGCGATCAACCACCATCCGTTGCCGCACGACTGCGATCCGACCTCGAGCCCCATCTTCTACGTGCGCGCCATTCCGCAAGTGCGGCGCTTGGTGCGCGCGATCGCGCCCGACCTGGTGCACGCCCACTTCCTGACCAGCAACGGCATGGTCGCGACGGCGAGCGGGTTCCACCCGCTGGTGGTGAGCGCGCGCGGCAGCGACGTGCACAACTCGCTTCGTCATCCGGCGCGGCGCGCGCTCATCCGTTTCGTCTTGCAGCGCGCCGATCTGGTGAACCCGGTGTCGGCCGAGCTGGCCGAGAAGGTGGCGGCGCTCGGCGTCCCCGCGGCGAAGACGCTGTGCCTCTCGCAAGGCATCGACGCACGCCGGTTCGCCGTTCCGCGTCCACCCCGCTCGGACGGCGTGGTGCGCCTGATCTGCACCCGCAAGTTGCATCGGCCGTATCAACCCGCCGTGATCGTGGCGGCGCTGGCGAAGCTCGCGGCGGACGGCGTCGCGTTCTTCATGACTTTCGCGGCCGGCGGCCGGGATCTCGAGGCGTTGCGGCGCGACGTGGCGGCGCGCGGGCTGGCTGACCGCGTCACCTTTCTCGGCGGCTACGCCGCGACCGATCTGCCGCGCCTCCTGGCCAACGCCGACGTCTACGTGTCGGCGTCGCTCTGGGACGGCACCAGTCCGGCGCTGCTCGAAGCGATGGCTGCCGGTGTCTATCCGGTCGTCACCGACTGCCCGGCCAACCGTGAATGGGTGCGCGGCGAGCAGGCCGGATTGGTCTTCCCGGCGGACGACGCGGCGTCCCTGGCGGCGGCGCTGGCGCGCGCCGTCCATGAGCCGGCGCTCTGGAGCGCGGCCTGCGGCCGCAACCGCGAGGCGGTGCTGCGACGGGCGGACCGCGAGACCAACATGGCGGTGTTGGCGCAGCACTACGATCGACTCGTCGAAGCGGCGGGCCGGCGTCGATCGGCGACCGGCGCCCGGTCCGATTCCGTCGCTGCGCTCGCGCCCGCGCGCGACCCTGGTTGAGCGCGGTGGCGGGACTCGTCTTTCGGCTGCGCGTGCTCGCGGCGCGGGCGGTGTCGGCAACCGGGACCTATCGGGCGCTGCGCGGTGCCGTCGGTCGCGTGCGCGGCGGCTTCGTGCTGGCCTACCACAACCTGCCGGCCGAGCGGTTCGTCGAGCAGATCGAGGCGCTGGCGCCCTGCCGCCCGGTGTCGCTCGACGAGCTGGTGGAACGACACGCGAGCCGACAGCCGACCGGCGAGATGTTCGCGATCACGTTCGACGACGGCGTCGGCGATACCGTGCGGGCGATCGCCGCGGCCGCGTCGGCTCGCCGGTGGCCCGTCAGCTTCTACCTGCCGACGGCGTATCTCGACGAGCCAGGCGGCATGCCGTTCCAGTGGCTGCGCGCGATCCAGCGGCATGTGGTCCCCGTCAGGGTCGAGCTCGGCGACGACACGGTCGACTTCTCGGAGCCCGGCGCAGTGGCGGCCTTCGCGAAGCGGATGACCAAAGCGATGTACACCCGGCCCTGGGCCGAGTACGGACCGCTTCTGCGCCGCCTCGCGAGCGCGTTGGTCGAGCGCGGCGCCGTCGATGCGCGCCTGCTGGCGCCGCCGGCTGCGATCACGTGGGACGAGGTCGCGAGCTTGGCGCGCGATCCGCTGGTGAGCTTCGAGAGTCACGGCGTGACGCACACCGCGGTCGCGGCGCTCTCCGGCGCCGATCTCGTCCGCGAGCTCGTCACCAGCCGCGACACGATCGCGGCACATTCGGGCAGACCATGCCGTCACTTCTGCTATCCGTACGGCAGCCCGGCGAGCATCGGTGCGACGGCGGCGGAGGTCGCGCGTCACTACCGCTCGGCGACGACGATGTCGCGCGGCCGCTTGGGACGCCACGATCTCGCGTTGCTGCCGCGCGTTCCGGTGTATCCACACGACGACGCGGATCTCGTGCGACTGAAGGTTCTGACGGCATAGCGTCCGCTCGCTTGACTGCCTTCAGGTCGGTGGTACTCCACTGCGATGCTCGAGCGGATGCGTCGACAGACCGAAGACATCATCCGCTACTACGGCGAGATCGATCGGCGGATCAGTGCTACCGGCGCCGACGGCGTCCCCGGCCTGCTCGAGATGTCGCGCCAGCTCGAGTCCGCGATCGCCGTCGTCGCAACGCAAGAGATCGACTGGGTCGTGGCCGAGGTGCGGACGCTGCTCGACCAGCTGGTGCGGATCGACGCGCAGCTCCAACGCGTCCGCGAGCTGAAGACCGTGCTCGACGGCGGTGGATATTCCGTCGAGCCCTCGCGTCGGCGTTCGTCATAGTCGAAGCTCTACCTGCTGCTGTTGGCCGCACCAGAAGTTTGGACGCTCGTGCGAACCTGCACGAAAATTTGCCGGTGCTGCCGCGTGTTACATATTGATTTTCTTGGTCTTTTTGCGTCCGAGACGGGTATTTGTGGCATTGGAATTGCTTCCGCTACCTGAGCCCCCTTCGCCGCCGCCACGGGCGCGCGAGTCCGGCAGTCGCTTCAGCACAAGGAGACCATCGGCGTGACCCAGGAGATCCGCGAACTCATCGACCGCATACTTTCTTCCTACGACGAGATCGACGCTCGGTTCACCGCCGCCGGCGGCCTCGGCAGCATTCTCAGCCTCTACGAGCAGGTGCGGCGCGAGTTGGAACGCGTGTCGTTCCAAGAGCTGGATCGCATGACCGGCGAGATCAAGAACGTCATCGAGGCGCTGCTCACCATCGACTACGAGCTTCGCAAAGTTCAAAATTTGAAGCTCGTTTTCGAAGCCCGCGCCGGGCAGGGCAACCAGTAGGAAGCCGTCCGGTCCGGCCGCCATCCGGGTCGACGAGGGTGCATCGGGGGTCGATCGCATCCGTCGGGTGCCGCAGCGCTGCCATGATCCGGCGGCGAGAAGCTATCCGCCATCTCCGCGGAATTACAAAAATTTCACGCGGTTGACGCGAAATTTTGCGGGTTGAAAGCACACATGCGCCCAAGTAGACTCCCTGGCGTTGGGGCTGCTCTTGCAAAGCCGCGAGTCTTTGGCCGAGCGCGAAAAGCGAGCCACAACGGCGCAGAGAGCCAATCCCCCCGCATGACCGCCCATCGCGATCGACCCCGTCCAGTCTTACCGCCACCCGAGGCCGACGTTCCCGCCCGGCAGGAGGAGCGCGCCGAGCACGGGAGCCTGGTGGTCGTCCAAGAGCGGGTGCTGGCGGAGATCTCGCACGAGCTCGGCAACTTTTTTCACAAGCTCTACTACTGGTCCGACTTCATCAAAACCGACAACGAGACCGCGAAGAAGGCGGACTCCACGGCCGGCCACATGCTGGAGCGGACGATCGCGAACCTCGAGGAGTTCCTCAAGGTCGCGCTCGAGTACTTTCATCCCATCACGTTGAACTTCACCAAGGTGCCGGTCGGGGAGCTGCTGGACGGCTTCATGGTCCACCTTGGATCGCATCTGAACGGGAACGCCGTCGAGGTACGACGCGACGACATCCACCCGCCCGCGACGATTCTCGTCGATCCGACGCGCATATCGCAGGCTTTCCGCATCGCGCTGCACCACGTGCACGAGGACCTGAAGCTCGGCGGCGCGCTCGTCGTCACGCTCGGCACGGCGCGACGGCGCGATTTCGACGGGCTCGAGATGCGTCTGGATGTCGAGCCGAAGGTGCCGGCGTCGTCGCTCTTTCGCGGCGCCGAGGCGGGGGTGGAGTGGGCGGTCGCGCAAAAACTCATCGAGCTGCACGGCGGCGAGATCGTCGAACGTTATGAGACCAACGGGCGGAAGGTGGTCAGCATCTTCCTGCCGCTCTACGTCTAGATCGGGGCACACGAACAATGGATACGCGGATTCTCATCGTCGACGACGACCCTCTGATCTGTCGTCAGCTCGAAGACCTCTACACCTCGCAGCAGTACCTCGTGAGCAGCGCCGGCAACTCGTCCGAAGCGCTCCGGCTGCTCGGCGAGCACGATTTCTCGCTGGCCGTCGTCGACCTGCGCATTCCCGGCACCGACGGCATCGGCCTCACGCGCGAGATCAAGGAGCACTGGCCCGACCTCGACGTGATCATGATCACCGGCTACGCCAGCATCAAAGGCGCGGTCGAGGCGATCAAGCAGGGCGCCAGCGACTACATCACCAAGCCCTTCCAGAAGGAGGAGATCCTCCTCGCCACCGAGAAGGTGCTCGAGAAGCGCCGCCTGCTCGACGAGATCAACTACCTCCGGAACCAGCTCTCCAACCGCTACTCGTTCGCGAACATCGTCAGCCGGAACCGCGTCATGCACGAGATCTTCGAGTCGATCGAGGTGCTCGCGCAGAACGACGCCACCGTGCTGATCACCGGCGAGTCCGGCACCGGCAAAGAGCTGGTGGCCCGCGCCGTGCATTTCCAGGGCAAGCGCAAGTCCGGCCGCTTCGTCGCCATCAACTGCGCCGCCTTCCCCGACACGCTGCTCGAGAGCGAGCTCTTCGGGTACGAGCGCGGCGCCTTCACGGGTGCCGTCCACGATCGCGTCGGCAAGATCGAGTTGTCGAGCGGCGGCACGCTCTTCCTCGACGAAATCGAGAGCATCACGCTCAACATGCAGCTCAAGCTGCTGCGCGTGCTGGAGGAGCGCGAGGTCGAGCGCCTCGGCGGCAACCGCAAGGTCAAGGTCAACATGCGCGTGATCGCGGCGACCAACGTCGAGCTCACCGAGCTCGTCGCCGACGGCCGGATGCGCGAGGACTTCTTCTACCGCATCAACGTCGTGCCGATCCGCATCCCGCCGCTCCGCGACCGCATCGAGGACATCCCGCTGTTGGTGAGCGAGTTCCTCCGCAACAGCGAGATGGCGCGCGAGCGCGGCATCACCCGCGTCTCCAACAAGGCTCTGTCCGAGCTGATGGGCTTCCACTGGCCGGGCAACGTGCGCGAGCTCGGCAACGTGCTCGAGCGCGCCATCCTGCGCACCACCGGTCCGGTGATTCGCGAGGTCGATCTGCCGGGCGCCGGCAAGCGCAAGGACGTCGACAGCCTGCGCCGCACCTACGACTACGAGGTGCCGCTGAAGGAATATCTGCGGCGCGCGGAGAAGGACTACTTGAGCCACGTGCTCAAGAAGAACCGCGGCAGCATCAACCTGAGCGCGAAGCACGCGCTGGTCGATGCCGCGACGCTCCACCGCAAGATGAAGCTCCACGCCCTGCAACGCGAGGACTTCCGCGGCCGCGATCGCGGCGGCGAGCCCGATCAAGCGCTGGTCGGCTGATCATTGGTGCGGCGGGTCGTACACGCGTCTCCCGCTCCGCTGGCGCTCGGCGCCGATTCGCGGCAGATGAGCTGACGTCGTGTACCAATCGTTCTTCGGGTTCCGCGAGAAGCCGTTCAATCTCACGCCCGATCCGAAGTTCCTGTACCTGAACGCCAGCTACCGCGAGGCGCTGGCGGCGCTCCACTACGGCGTCAACGAGCGCAAAGGCTTCGTCTCGCTGATCGGCGAGGCCGGCACCGGCAAGACGACGCTCTTGCGCCGCCTGCTTTCCGAGCTGCCGCGCGAGACGCGGAGCGTGCTGGTCATCAATCCGGCGATCGGTTTCGAGGACATGCTGCGCTTCATCCTCACCGACCTCGGGCATCCCCCGGCGGCGGGCGCCAACAAGCTCGACATGCTGGAAGCGCTGAACGTCGAGCTGCTCGACACGCTCGCGCGCGGCGGGAACGTCGTGGTGCTGATCGACGAGGCGCAGGACCTCACCATCCCGGTCCTCGAGGAGCTGCGGCTCCTCTCGAATCTCGAGACGGCGAAGGAGAAGATCCTGCAGCTCGTGATCGCGGGACAGCCGGAGCTCGACGATCTGTTGGCGCGTCGCGAGATCCGTCAGCTGCGGCAGCGCATCTCCGTACGCGCTCGTCTGCGGCCGCTCGCGCGCAGCGAGGTGCAGGCGTACGTCGGGGCGCGCATCGCCGCCGCGGGCGGCGACGTGCGTGGTCTGTTCACGCCGGGCGCCCTGTATCGGCTGTGGCGGTTCTCGGGCGGCGTGCCGCGTCTGATCAACGCCGCGTGCGACAATGCGCTCATCACGGCCTACGCGGCGGGCCGGCGGCAGATCCGATGGCGCGACGTCGGCGAGGCCATGCGCGACCTGCGTCGTCAGGTCTCTTGGGCCCCCAGCCGGTTGGCGCGCGGGGCAAGCCTGTTGACGGCGGCAGCCGTCGGCGGCGTGATCGTGCTGGGTGGGCTCTGGCTCATGCGGGAGCGCCCGGCGTTCTTGGCGCGCACCGTGCCTCCCTCCGACGCGGTCGGCGCGGGACCGGCAGTGGCGCCGCCGGTGCAGGTCGCGGCTGCGCTCGCGACCGCCACCATCGTGGCACCGACGGTGGCACCGACGCCGATCGCGACGTCGGCGCCCGCCGTCGTAGGATCGCCCGACGTCGTCCCCAGTGGTGCCCCGGTCGCCGCTGCGGATGAGCCCGTGGCGACGGCGACCGAACTCGCGACTCCCGAGCCGACGGCGACCCCGACGCCCGAACCGCCGACCCCGACACCCACCCAGACGGAAATGCCGACCGCGACGGCCACGCCGTCTCGTCGCCACGCGCGTAGCTCGGATCTCAAGGTGCGCATCACCAGCGGCGACACGCTGACGGACCTGGCGAGCCACTACTACGGCGGCGCGGGTTCCCGCGTGCTCGAAACGATTCGTGAGGCGAATCCGTGGCTCAGCGATCCCGACGTGATTTGGGTCGGCAAGATGCTGATCCTCCCGGCCCCGCGCGTCACCGACGATCCCCCGGAACGCGGCAACGCGCCGACGATCGATACCGATCTCCCGGCCTCCGATGTTCCGGACGCCGAGGATGACCCGTTTTCGGATAAGGCACCGGACGAGCGGCTGCCGCCCGCCATGGACGACGACACGTCGACCCCGTAACGGGCGGGTGGACGTCGCATGTCCGCGACGCAACTTTGGACGCGATGCGGGCTCTCCGAGGCTCGTTTTGCCGCTTTTGCGGTCGGCCTCGCACTGCAACGCGATGCAGCCGCATTGCGAGATTGCATGCCTAACCTCTCAGTGTGTCTGCGGTTCCCGATCGTCGGGTCGGGCCGTTCCGCGACACCTCTGCAAGATCCGGCAGAAACGCAACGAGATCATACTGCGTCCGGGGTGAGCCAGAGCTCTGCGGCCCGCAAAGGCTGACCGCATCGAGGGGCGCAGGTGCGTGCAGTCCCAGCAGGAAAGCGGACCCCGTCCGAACGTCCAAAAAGTGAGAAATGTTGCGGGGTCATGATGCTCCATGGCATTGAACTTGCTCCATTTCGGCGCGTCCCACTCGATTCTTCTCGCATGCTCGCCACGTCATCAGAATGGTTCGTCGTCCGCAGCAAATCCCGCAAGGAGGAGCTGGCGCTGCGCAGTCTCGAGCGGCGCGGGATTGCGGCATTCTGCCCCCGGATTCTGGAGCCCATCGGTTGGACCAACGATTGGGCCACGGTGCCACTTTTCCCTGGATATCTGTTCGTCGACATCGTACTTCACGCGTCTTACCACGCGGTTACCTGGACACCGGGGATCAAGGGATTCGTGTCGTTCGGAGAAATTCCAACCGCCATTGCGCCCGGAATCGTCAATTTTCTTCGGCAGCAGACCGGCGTCGATGGCATAATCAGGCCCGATCGAACCTTTCGTGCCGGCGATCGGGTGCGCATCAAACGTGGGCCGTTTGCCGGCCTGATCGCCATCATCGAAAAGCCATGCCCCGAGCGCGGCCGAATCCGTGTACTGATGGACTTCTTGCGCCAGGGTACCTCCGTGGAAATCCCGCTCGCCGCAGTCGGTCGTCTCTAGTTTCGTCTCGAACTTTATCTCAGCAGGGTGGCGACACCCGTGAAGTTACGGTGATGTGGTTGTGGAGGGATTGTCAGCACTTACGAGAACTGCGATGGCGGAGCCTCGTCTCGAGGACCCAATCACTCTCCGTCGCGCGCAGCAGCGAGGACACGGTTCGATGAAGCGATCAGCAACACACAGAGGCTCGATGACGTCGGCGTTGGCCTACGTCGTGATCGGTGCGGTCGCGCTCGGCACGGCGTCGTGTGCCGAGGTGGGACGCAAGTTGCCGGCGCCCGAAGAGGTCATGGCGAAGCAGCAGGGGCCGGTGGAGCGCGGCGAATATCGATTGCTCGCCGGCGATCGCCTGACCATCAAGTTCCCGTACCATCATGCGACCGACCAGGAGCTGCCGGTGCGGCCGGACGGCAAGATCAGCCTCGACGTCACGGGCGAGATCATGGCCGAGGGCCTGACGCCGGCCGAGCTAGCGGAGATCATCAAGCAGCGCTCGGCGCGCTTCCTCCGCAACCCCGAAGTGGTCGTGATCGTGACCGCGATCGGCGACCGCCGCGTGTACGTCGGCGGCGAAGTGAACCGACCGGGATTCGTGACGATCCAGGAGGGCATGACGCCCCTCCAAGCGGTCATGGCGGTCGGCGGCTTCAAAGACTCGGCGCTGAAGAGCGACGTGCTCTACATCGCCCGCGCCTCGAGCGGCGACTACAACGCGAGCCGCGTCGATCTCCAAGAGGTCGTCACCAACGGCGCGCCGGAAACCGTACGCTTGGCCGCCAACGACGTCGTCTACGTGCCGGCGAAGCGCATCTCGAACCTCGGCTTGTTCGTGAAGCAGTACATTCGCGACATCCTGCCGGTGGAGTCGCGTGCCGGTGCGACCGCGCCGATTCCGATTCCGTGAGGCGAGAGGACCACCGTGCAACCTGAAATCTTGAAATCGACGAACGGCGGCGTTCCGTACTTCGCGGAGGCGCCGCCCACGCAAGACGGAGCAGCGGCGATCAAGCTGATGCTCTACGCCGTCTTCAAGCGGAAGTGGCAAGTGCTGGCGGTGATCGCCGTCGTCGTGCTCGCCATCTTGGTGGCCGGGCTGACGCGGCCTCGCATCTACAAGAGCACGGCGAAAGTGATGATCCGTCCGGGACGCGCCGAGGTCCAGGTGAGCTCGGGTGAGCAGCGCGAGATCACCTTGCCGGTCGCGGCGACGACCGAGCAGGTCAACTCCGAGATCGAGATCATCAAGAGCGCGGAGCTGTCGCGCCAGGTGATCGACCGGATGTCCGCTGCGGGCACGCCGATCTTCGGTGAGAACAGCGATCTGTCGATCGACGAACAGGTCGGGGTCCTTCGCAGCATGCTGTCGGTCGGACCGACGCCCCAATCCAACGTGATCGCGATCGAGCTCTTCGCGCGCAACGCCGAAAAAGGGCAGGAGATCTTGAAGACGCTCGTGAGCGTCTATCTCGATCGCCATGCGCAGGTGCACCGGGCGACCGGCGCCGCGGAGTTCTTCCAACAGGAGCTGACCCGTCAACACGAGCGGGTCGCGCAAGCCGAGGCCAAGCTCGCGGAGTTCGTGGAGCGCGAGCGCATCGTGGTGCCCGAGGATCAGATCCGCTGGGCGGTGAAAGACGCGATCCGCTATCGCGACGTGCTGCGCACCCAGAACAACAAGATCACGGTCGCCGAGCGCAATCTCCAGACCATGCGGAAACAGCTCGCCGAGCAGCCCGAGCGCGTGTTCGCCGACGTCGAGCGCGTGAACCCCGAAGCCCAGCTGCTGACCAACAAGCTCGGGGACCTCGAAGCCAAACGCGCCAACCTCCGGCAGCTCTATACCGACGAGGACCGCAACGTCACCGACGTCGAGGGCGAGATCACGGAGCTGAAGCGCCGGCTCGCGTCCTCGAAAGCGGGCACCGGCATCGTGGGGCGCGAGCGCATGACCGCGAACCCGATCCGCGAGGTGCTGATCCAGGAAATTCTGCACCACGAGCGCAACCTGTTCGACCTGCAGGAGCGCGTGAAAGCGCTACCGTCGTTCCTCAAGAACTGGAAGAACGAGAACGAGGAAAACGCGATCGCCCTCCGCAAGAAGACGATCGAGCTCGCATCGCTCGAGCAGGACGTCTCGGCGGCGCGTGAGTCCTACCGCTTGTTCGAACGCAAGCAGGACGAAGCCCGCATCTCCGAGGCCCTCGACAAGGAAGGCATCGTGAACGTGAGCGTCCTCGATCCCGCGAGCCTCGCCACCAAGCCGTTCAACTCGATGAGCCCGATCATGGTGGTGGCGGCCTTGATCGCCGGCATCGGGCTCGGCGTCGGCTCCGCCGTCGGCATCGAGTTCCTCGGCCGCAACTTCAAGCTGGAGGAGCAAGTGGAGCAATATCTCGAGCTGCCGGTGTTCGCAGTCATCCCCGACATCAGCGAGCTGGATGTCGTCGAGATGCCGCGGTCATGAGCAAGATCTACGAGGCGCTGCAGAAGGCGCAGGACGAGCGCGAAGGCGCCGCGATCGCCGACGCGCTCGAGGGTGAGCCGCGACCGGCGCGCCGCGGTTGGTGGCGCTCGGGACGCAGCAAGAGCAATGGGCACGCCCGCGGCAGCCTGCGCATCGACTTCGACCTCGCGCCCGACATCGAGGAGGCCTATCAGCGTCTCGGCACGCACCTGCTGTTGCCCGGCCGCGAGCCGACGGTGCTCCGCGACCTGATGGTGGTCGCCTCGCAGCATGCCGAAGGCGCGACCACGACGGCGGCGCTCTTCGCGTCGACTCTGGCGAAGCGGAAGAAGCTGGACGTCCTCTTGATCGAGGCCAACTTCCGCACCCCCGCTCTCGAACAGGTTTTCCCGATCCAGCGCAACGGCGGTTTCGCCGAGCTGGTGGACGGCCGGCAGGGCATCGATCGGGTCGTGCAGGCGACGCCGCAGGCGCAGCTCTTCGTCATCACGAGCGGACATTTCGAGACGTCGCCGTCCAACGTGCTGGAGTCGCCGCGCTTCGCCGAGGTGATGGAGAAGCTGCACGAGCGCTTCCAGTTCGTCGTCTTCGATTCCGCCCCGGTGAACGTGTACACCGACGCGCTCATCCTCGGACCGCGGATGGACGGCACCGTGTTCGTCATCGAAGCGGATCGTACGCGCATCGACGAGGCGCAGCGCGCCAAGCGACAGCTGGAGCGCGCCGGCACCAAGATGCTCGGGGCGTTGTTGAACCGTCGGAAGAACTACCTCCCCGGTTTCGTCGAGGACCTGGTTTAGCAGCGGCGTCGGCGGATGAGCGTCGCGGCGGAGCAGGTATTCACCGGTTACGAGCCGGTCGAGCGGGGCACGCGTCGCGGCGCCGCCATCCTCGGTGTGGCGGGGCTCATCGTGCTCGGCGCGATGCTGGCGTTCGGGACGTTCGCGGGCCAGGAGGCGACGGCGCTCGCGCTGATCGTGGCGTCGATGATGCTGGTCGTCGTCATCGCACGGCCGCCGGTCGGCATCCTGCTGCTGCTCACGAACTATCTGTTCGCCAGCTACCCGACGCCGATTCGCGGTGGCGGTCTGCTCACGATCAACAACGTGCTCGGCATCATCCTGGCGGTCATCCTGATGGCCGAGCTCACGCAGCGTCCCGACTTCTGGTTCATGAGGACGCGGCAGGTGCATCTCTTCATCGCGATCGGCATCGTGCTGTGGGTCGGCACCTTCGTGTCGTACTGGCAGTTCCCCGATCTCCGCATCACGTGGGGCAAGGTCCGCACCCTCGACCAGACGGCGCCGCTGACGCGCGATTTCGTCACCCGCTTCGCGTTCATCTTGCTGGCCGCGAAGTTCCTCACCACGAAACGGCACATCAAGATGGCCGTCACCGTCATCATGTTGTGCTTGATCCTGGTGGTGCCGTCGGCCTTGATCGGGTGGGCCACCGGAGCGTCCGAGCGCGCCGCGGCGTCGTTCTCGATGGGCACCAACTCGAACCGCCTGGCCTTCCTCTGCCTCATGCAGGCGGCGTTCTGGTGGCATCTCGGACAGCATCAGCGCTCGAGCGCGATCCGCATGATCTGCTACGGCGTCATCGGGACCTTGATCCTGACGGTGCTGTTGACCGCATCACGGAGCGGCTTCCTGGGTCTCGGCGTCCTCTTCTATCTCCTCATGCGCAACCGGGGCGCGATGAAGGGCGGACGCATCAAGATCATCATGATGGTCGCCCTGATGATCGGCATGATGCTGACGATCGTCCCGGAGGAGAACCTCGCGCGCATCGCCAACCTCAACCCGTTCGCGCAGGGGCGCGGCGGCGACATCGGCACGCACTCCACCGAGCGCCGCGTCGAGACGGTCGGTCTCGGGTGGGACATCTTCCTCGAGTACCCGCTGTTCGGCATCGGTCTCGGCAATTTCCGCGAGGTCGCGAGGCAGGTTTACAACGACCCGTTCTACCGGCCGCCGCACAACTCCTATATCTGGGCGCTCAGCGAAGGCGGTATATTCTGCTTCATCCTCTTTTTAGTGCTCTACTATGTTACGATCCGTGATATCAGATGGCTGCAGCGATCGCCGGCCACGCCCGACGACCTCCGCTGGATAGCCGCTGCGCTCGAACCGAGCATCTACCTGCTGCTCTTCTACAGCTTCTTCGCCGACATGTGGTTGAACCCCATCACCTACATCCTCATCATCGTGACGATCGTCTTCAAGCGCTACGTGAGCTCCCGCCGTGCCGTTCTCGTCTGAGAGCAGGGCCCGGCCGATCGCGTTCTTCGCGCCGGAGCTGGTGAGCGGCGGGACGCAGCGGCACTTGCTCGAGGTGCTGAGGTTGATAGATCGCACGCGCTTCACGCCCGTGGTGATCGCCGCCAAGAGCGGCGGGCCCCTCGGCGCGGCCATCCGGGCGGCCGGCATCGAGCTCGTCGAGTTGCGGCTCGGTCCCACGATGATGAGCGGCGACTTTCTGCGTTGCGTTCGCGAGACCGCGGAGGTGCTGCGCGATCGGCGGATCGCCATCGTGCAGTACTTCGAGTGGCGCTCCGCGATGATCGCGCTGGCCGCCGCGCGCCGCGTCGGCGGCTGCCGCATCATCGCGGCACGGCGCAGCGTGCCCAAAGAGCGCGGCGTGCAGCGGATCTTGGCGGAGCTCGCGGTTCGCGTGGCGGATCGGATCGTGGTGAACGCGGAGCTGCTGCGGCCCGAGGGCCGGGCAGGGCGCCGCACCGACGTCATCCCGAGCGGCGTCGACACCGACGTGTTCCGTCCCCCGACGACGGTCGCCGTTGCCAAACGGCGCTTGGGCATCGCGGCTGAGCGCCCGCTCATCGGGACGGTCGGCCGCCTCGAGCCGCGCAAGGGTACGGCGACGTTGTTGGCGGCGCTCGCGGCGGTACGTGCCGACGGCCGTCACGACCCCGCGCTCGTCGTCGTCGGTGACGGTCCGCTTCGCAGCGACCTCGCCGTCGAAGCCGAACGTCTGGGCGTCGCGCCGCACGTGCAATTCCTCGGCGATCGCGCCGATGTCCTCGGAGTCCTGGAGGCGCTCGACGTCTTCGTGTTGCCGTCCCGCACCGAGGGCATGTCGAACGCGCTGCTCGAAGCGATGGCCGCGGCCCGTCCCGTGGTGGCGACGGCGGTCGGGGGCACGCCCGAGGTCATCGCCGAGGGCTCGAGCGGCTTGCTCGTGCCGGCCGATGCGCCGCCGGCGATGGCGGCCGCGATCGCCCGCCTGCTCGACGACGCGGCGCTCGCCGCCCGACTCGGTGCTGCGGCGCGGCAAACGGTCGAAGCCCGGTACGGCGCAAAAAGTATGGTACGCCGACTGGAAGCCGTGTATGCGGCGGTCGCCAGCTCCGGTGACATGGCGAGCCGCGGCCGCGATGCATTGGTGCCGACACGCAACTTGGACTCTCTCGAGGAGTGTCGTTGATGGCCGTGGCACGGATGATCGTGATCGGACTTCCCGGCGCCACGTTCGATCACATCAAGCCGCGTGTCGCCGCGGGCGAGTTGCCGGCGTTCGCGCGGTTGCTCGCCGACGGTGCACACGCCCAAGTCCGGGATGCCGATTCCGACCTCAGCGACGTCCTCGCCGGCCGCGTCGGGAACGTCGCGGCGGCGCACGGCAAGCGAGTCGCCGGCGTGCAGTCCTCCCAGGCCGGCGAGATCGTGCATGCGATCGAACGCAAAGAGTCGGACCTCTTGTGGGTCAGGTTCACGGCGCTGGCGACCATGCAGCAGACCGTCTGGCAGCGGATCGACGGCTGTCTCGCGGAGATCACGCGCCGCCTCGACGACGAAACCGGCCTCGTCGTGCTGTCCGGCGCTCGGACGCGTGCCGTGGACTCGTATTTCTTCCTGGCGAATTGGCTCGCGGAAGCTGGATTTTTGAAGATGACGCAGCACGTGCAGCCCGCCGTGACGCAAACGCTCGCGCGCACCGGCACCGAGGTCTACGCCTTGGTGCGGGCGCTGCGACGAAACGGTCTCGGCTGGCTGCCAAGGCTCTGGCCGCAACGCTCCGGGACGGCCGAGTCGGGGCCGCAGCCGTGCGGCGGGCCGCGCGCGGCTCACGTCGCGGAGGCGCCGGACGTCGCCGCTCTGCCGGCCGCGCCGCACGTCGATTGGTCGGCGACGCGCGTGTACGGCACCACGACACCGGGCGGATTGCGCGTCAACTTGCGCGGCCGCGAAGCCGGCGGCGTCGTCGCGCCGGAGCAATTCGACGCGACGTGCGAAGAGGTGCGGGCAGCGTTGCTGCGTTTCCTCGATCCCACGAGCGGCCGCCAGGTCGTCCGCGCGGTTCATGCGGGGGGCGACTGCGATCTCGCGATCGAGGCGGCCGAGCCGTACGACGTGAGAGGAGGCGTGGGCGCCGCCTCCATCGTCGCGGCCGGTCCGGACGCGAGCGACGTCAGTCCGAACGGCATCTTCCTGTTGGCCGGCGCGGCCGCGCGTCGCGGTGTCGGCCTCGGCGAGATCGCCGCCCGCGACCTGGCGCCCACGTTGCTGCATCTGATCGGCGTGCCGGCGCCGAGCGATCTCGGCGGCGCGGTCGCGGCGGCGGCGCTCGCGGACGGCCACCGCGGCGACGCCGTTCAGAACGGGCGCGCCACTCCCGGTGCGCAGCAAGGGGTCGGATACCAGTGAACGGCGCCGCCATCTTCGCGTACCACAACTTCGTCGAGCGGCCGGATCTTCCGGCGCCGCCGGAGCAGTCGTACGTCTTGAGCCAGGCGCAGTTCGCCGCGCATCTCGACGCCCTCGCCGCGCCGGGCTTGCAACCGAGCCGTCTCGCCGACGTCTTGGCGACGCCAGCACCCGGGCAGTTCGTGCTGTCGTTCGATGATGGCTACCTCACCGACTACACCGTCGCGTTCGCGCGCCTCACGGAACGCCGGTGGCCGGGCTGTTTCTTCGTGGTGGCCGGTCAGGTCGGCGCGCCGCGCGCGCTCGGGTGGCGCGAGCTTCGCGAGATGGCGGCAGCCGGAATGGAGATCGGCAGCCACTCCCTGACCCACCCGTTTCTCCACCGCGCCGACCCGGACGAGATCCGCCGCGAGTTCGGCGAGTCGAAGCGGATCCTCGAGGACGGTCTCGGCCAGGCGGTGCACTACGCTTCGTTGCCGCGCGGCAGCGCCGCTCCCGGAATGGGCGCGCTCATCAAGGAGCTCGGCTATCGGGCGTTCTGCACCAGCGAGCCCGGCCTCGTTTCGGTACGGACGGATCCCTACGAGGTGCCGCGCATCGCTGTGAAACAACGCACGACGCCCGGGTTCCTCCGTCAGGTGTGTGCCGGCAGCAGGTTCACGCTGGCGACCCTGCAGTCGGTGCACGCAGTGAAGAAGGTCGGCAAACACCTGGTCGGCGCCGAACGCTGGCGTCACATCCGCGGCGTGCTCTCGGGCGCCGCCGTCCGCGCGCGCGCCTGAGGCCGAGCCATGTGTGGGATCGTCGGACAGTTCAATCTCGGTGACGGTCAGCCGGTAGGCGAGCCCGCGCTCCGCCGCATGTGCGCGGCGATCGTGCACCGCGGACCCGATCACGAGGGACTGTTCGTCGACGGTCCGTGCGGTCTCGGGATGACCCGTCTCAGCATCAACGATCTGGAGGGCGGGCATCAGCCGCTCGGCAACGAGGACGGGTCGGTGATGGTCGTGTGCAACGGCGAGATCTACAACTCGCCGGCGCTGCGCCGCGAGCTCGAAAGCCGCGGGCATCGCTTCGGATCGCATTCCGACGTCGCGGTGATCCCGCACCTTTACGAGGAGCACGGCGAGGATTTCGTGCGTCACCTCGACGGCATGTTCGCGCTGGCGCTCTGGGACACCCGCACGCGGAAGCTCGTCCTGGCGCGCGACCGGCTCGGCATCAAGCCGCTCTACGTCGCGACGCGCGCCGGCGGCGTGGCGTTCGCCTCGGAGATCACCGCGCTCATGGCGGCAGGATGGTGCGAGGACCTCGATCTCGCGAGCCTCCACCACTACCTGTCCCTCGGCTACATTCCGGCCCCCGGCAGCATCTTCGCGGGAGTGCGGAAGCTCGAGCCCGGGACGCAAGTGACGTTCGCGGCCGGGCGGCCGCCGGCCGAGCGGCGCTACTGGCAGCTGCGTTTCGCGCCCGAATCGCCCGCGCGAAGCGACGGCGAGTACGTCGAAGAGGTGCAGGCGGCCCTGCGCGCGGCGGTGAAGAGCCATCTGCTGTCGGACGTGCCGATCGGCGTGTTCTTGTCCGGCGGCGTCGACTCGAGCGGGCTCGTCGGCCTGATGAGCGAGCACGCCACGCAGCGCATTCAGACCTTCTCGGTCGGCTTCGAGGAGAAGAGCTTCGACGAGCTCGACCTCGCCCGCCAGGTGGCGACGCGCTACGGCACCGACCACCACGAGATCGTCGTCCGTCCGGACGCGCTCCGCGTGCTGCCCGCCCTGGTGCATCACTTCGGCGAACCGTTCGCGGACTCCTCGGCGGTGCCCGTCTACTACGTCTCGGAGCTCGCACACCGCAGCGTCAAGGTCGTGCTCTCCGGCGAGGGTGGGGACGAGGTGTTCGCGGGGTACGAGACCTATCTCGCCGGCAAGCTCGCGGCGTTGTATCGGCGGTTGCCGGCGGTGGTCGCGCGGACGCTCTTGCCCGCCGTGGTACGACGGCTGCCCGTATCGCACGCCAAGGTGAGTCTCGACTACAAAGCGAAGCGGTTCGTCGCCGGTGCCGGATTGCCGCTCGCCGACGGACACTTCTGGTGGAAGGTCGTGTTGTCGGAAGCCGCGCAAGCCGAGCTCTGCGTCCCCGCGGCGCACGACCCGCACCTGGAGACCGCCGCGCTCTATCGCGCCGCCGCCGAGCGCGCCGGCAGCGACGATTGGCTGGCGCGCCTCCAGGCAATCGACGCCCACATCTATTTGCCCGACGACATCCTCACCAAGGCCGATCGCATGAGCATGGCGCACTCGCTGGAGGCCCGCGTCCCGTACCTCGACACGGCGTTGGTCGAGCTCGCGGCCCGCCTGCCGAGCGACGTCAAGCTGCGGCGCTTCAGCAAGAAGTGGATCCTGAAGCGCGCCCTCGCCAAGCACGTGCCCGACGCGATCCTGCAAGCGAAGAAGCGCGGGTTCAACGTTCCGGTCGCGACCTGGCTGCGCGGCGAGCTCCACGACATGGTCGGCGACGTCCTCTCGCCGGCGGCGCTCCGGCGCGTCGGGCTGTTCGAGCCGAACTACGTCCAGCGACTGATCCGCGAGCACGACGCGATGCAAGCCGATCACAGCCGGCCGCTGTGGACGTTGCTCGTCTTCATGAATTGGTACGACATGTGGCAGCAGACGCGCGCCGCCGGTCACGCGGCTCGCACTGCGGCTGCTCCCCCTCTGCCGGCCGCACCGCCGATCGGCTTGGCATCCCGTGACTCCTGAGACCGAGACCTGAGACCCCCAATGAGCATGCATACTCCCGTCAGCGCTTCCGTCACCCCACGGTTGTCGAGCGTGCCGCCGCCAACGGAGGCGGTGCGCACCGCCGCCGTAGTGCCGGGGGACGTCGCCGTCCTCGGCGGCTCGACACCGATCTGGCAGCGCCTGGCCGCCGCCGTCGGTTTCCTGCTGCTGTCGCCGATCGCGTTCGCGATCGCGGTCGCCATCAAGCTCACCAGTCCGGGGCCGATCCTGTATCGCGGCAAGCGTCTCGGTCGCGGCGCCAACGTCTTCACGATCTTCAAATTCCGCACCCTCGAGGTCGGCGCCGAGCAGCGCATCGGCGCGCGACTGCTCGAGCACTCCGACGGCCTCTACACGCGCATCGGCCGCATGCTGAAGCGCGGCAAGCTCGACGAGATCCCGCAGCTCTTCAACGTCATACTCGGCAACATGAACCTGGTCGGCCCGCGTCCCGTCCGGCCGATCTTCCTCGAGACGCTGTCGCGCGAGATCCCCGGCTACCTCCGGCGCTTCGCGGTGAACCCGGGCATGACCGGACTCGCGCAAGTGCGGGGCGGCTACTTCACCCATCCGCGCGACAAGCTCCGTTACGACGACATCTACATTCGGAACCGCTCGTGGTGGCTCGACGTGCGGCTGGTCACGCTCACCTTCATCAAGGTCTTGAACCGGTGGATGACGCTCGGTCTCTTGCTGACCGCATTGTTCCTCTCTGCGGCGTTGCTGCCCGGCTTGTTCCACTACCCGTTCCAGCTCGAGATCGGCACCTTCAAGCTGAGCCCGTTCGAGCTCTTCGTCGCGATCACGGCGGCATGGATCGCCGTGCAGCGCTCCCCGCGCCATCAGCTATGCATCTACGACACGCCGGTGAACCGCGCGATCGCCGCCTTCGTCGGCTTCACGTTGGCGGCTTCGTTGCTGTCGGCTGATCCGGGTGCGGCGGTGCAAGGCGTGCTGTACTACGTCGCGACCGGCTTCTTCCTGACGTTCCTGATCGTCAACACGCGGCTCTCGCAGACGGAGGCCAACCAGATCGCGACCGTGGTCGGGCTGTCGGCGGTCGCCGTGTCGCTGATCGGTCTCATGCAGGTCGGTCTCGAGAATCAGCTCGGCGTCCAGAGCGCACCGCGCATGTCGTCGACGCTCGGCAATCCCGTGCTGCTCGCGACCTATCTGGTGCTCGGCCTCCCGTTTCTGTTGACCCAGATGCTGCACAGCCGGACGCGCGAGGTGCGCGATCTCTGGGTCGCGTGCGCGACGCTGGCGCTGGTCGGCATCTTCCTCACCCAGACGCGCATGGGCCTGGTCGCGTTGCTGGTGACCTTCGGCACGTTCCTCTGGCGCAGCCGGTATCGCCTGCTGGCGATCTTGTCGCTGGTGGTCATCATGCTCGGGCTGGTGGCGGTGGGCGGCAGCCGTTTGCGGCTGTCGGTGCCCGAGGTGACGGCGGAGGTGAGTCGCCGCGGTGAGGCCGTCAACGAGGTGTTCTCGGCGCCCGCCGCGGAGCTGCTCTTCGGCGTCGGCAGCATCCGCCGCCAGGCGATGTCGCCGATCCCCGACAAGGATCGTCCGTGGATCGCCAACAACATGCACCTGACGCTCATCCGGCAGCACGGCCTGATCGGATGGGGCCTGATGCTGTGGATCTTCGGCGCTACCTTGGTCGCGCTCTATCGCGGCTACGACAGCATTCACGACCCGCACATGAAGCGCATCGTCTGGGCCATCTTCAGCTCGATGGTCGGCGTCTTGATCTCGATGACGGACGCCAACGTCTTCTTCAGCGTCACCATTCAGATCTTCTTCTGGGGCATGGTGGGTGTCGGTCTCGGCATCATCACGCACCTGACCGGCCGCCGCCCGACCTTCCGCGTCCTCTGGCGCTTCGGCGAGCACGGGGACTGAGAGCACATGCACACGACGGATGAACGGATGGCGTCGGCCGCGACCGACGCGCCGGTAGGGTTCGTAGCGAGCCTCGGCCGCGGTGTCTTGGCGGGCCTGGCGGCCGGGTTGGTGTGGTGGGCGGTCGAAGCAGCGGTCAACTGGGCCTTCGGCGGCGTGATGCCGCTGCGCGACGCGATGATCGTGCTGAGCCTCGACCTCGTCCTCGGCGTGATCGGCGGCTTCGCGGTCGGCGCCGTGCTCGGGCTCGTGGCGGCTGGCGGCAGCGTGGCGTCGTACGCGCTCGGCATGACGGTCGTGTACGGCCTGATTCGCGCCTACGAGCCGCCGGGATTGCGCGCCGAGGCGCTCTTCGTGGTGGCCGCCTCGCTCTGCGCCGCGCTCGCGGTGCGGCTCGCCGGACCCCGGCGCGGTTGGCTCGGCTTCCTGCACATCGCGCTGGTGGCGACGGCCGCGATCGCAATCGGCAAGACCGGGATCACCGAGGTCCAGAGCTCGTACTTCAGCAAGCAGGAGCCGAACGGCGCCGCCCTGCCGCTCTTGCTCGCGGCGCTGCCGGTGCTCGGCGTCGTGCTCGATCGTGCGATCGGTCTCGTCGTCCGGCGCGGCGAAACGCGCCTTGCCGCCGAGCTCGCGGCGGCGCTCCTGATCGCGCTGGTGTGGGGCAAGCCGCTCTCGACGGCACCGTTCGACGACCCGCGGCCGCTGCTCGCGGCGGCACCGGTCGGCGCGCCGGACGTGTTCCTGATCTCGATGGACACGACGCGGGCCGATCACATGTCGACCTACGGGTACGCGCGCGAGACCTCGCCGAACCTCACCGCGCTCGCCGCCGACGCGCTCAACTTCACGCAAGCGCGCTCGCCGGCGCAATGGACCGTGCCCGGGCACGCGTCGATGTTGACCGGCATGTACCCGAGCCGCCACGGCGCGCACTACGTCGGGGGCTGGACCTCGGGCCCCGCGATCTACGGCCGGCGTCGCGTGTTCCCCCTCGGCGACGACAAGACGACGCTCGCCGAGGTCCTGCACGAGCGGGGCTGGGCGACGGGTGGCTTCGTCGCCAACTTCGCCAATCTGTTCCGCGGGTTCGGGATGGCGCAGGGGTTCCAGCACTACGAGGACAGCCCCGGACTGCTGCTGCGTCCGTCCCCGCACGTCGTCGGCTTCGCGCAGCAGTTCGCGCCGGCCTTCATGAAGAAGCCGTTCCGCAGCGCGCAGGAGATCAGCGCCGCCGCCCTCACGTGGATGGACTCGTTGCCCGCGGGCCGGCCCGCCTTCGTCTTCATGAACTATCTCGAGCCGCACCACTGGCTGGCGGCGGCACCGTACGATCTGTGGGCACGCGATCTCCCGCACGCCGACCGGCTGGCGCGGAAGGGTCTTTTCACCCACGCCGTCCCCGCCAACCTGAGCAAGGAAGAGCGCGACTTCGTTACCGCGAACTACGACGGTCAGATCCTGGCAATGGACGCTGCGCTCGGTGAGTTCGTCGCCGAGCTCAAGAAGCGCGGCCGCTACGAGAACGCGCTCATCGTGGTGACCGCCGACCACGGCGAGCTGCTCGGTGAGCACGACATCGTCGGGCACGGCGGCCGGATGATGTACGAAGGGTTGCTGCGCATTCCGATGGTCGTGAAGATGCCAGGCGCCGACCGGCCGAAGGCGGTGATCAGCAATCCGGTGCAGCTCGTCGACATCCTGCCGACCGTGCTGCAGTCGATCGGGGCGCCGGTGCCACCGGGCGTGCAGGGCGCGCCGCTGCAACAGGTCGCGCACAACAGCATCGCCGAGGAGCACATCAACCCCGAGTTCGTGTCGTTCTACGGCGACGTCTACAACCGCGCGCTGCGCGTCATCTACGACGGTCCCTACAAGCTGATCACGACGTCGCGCGGCGAACGCTTCCTCTTCGACCTCGACACCGACCCGACCGAGAGCAAGGACTTGGCGCCCGCCGAGGGCCAACGCACGGCCCGCATGGAAGAGGAGCTCGACGCCGCCATGACCGCGATGGAACCGAAGGTCGCCACCGCAGCATCCCACTACTGAAAGAGGACCTGATGAGCGCATCCCCCCACCGACTCTCCGACCCCACGCTCGATCCGGCGGCCGCGCCGCGCATCTCGATCGTGATGCCGGTCTACAATGCCGAGCGTCTGCTCGGTGAATGCCTCGCGGCGCTGCGCGCCAGCACGTGGCGCGACTTCGAGATCCTGGTCGTCGACGACAGCTCGACCGACGGCTCGCGCGAGATCGCGGCGGCCCACGGCTGTCGCGTCGTGCCGAGCGGCGGCCGGCTCGGACCCGCCGGCGCCCGCAACAAGGGCGTCGAGGAGGCGCGCGGCGACATCATTTTCTTCATCGACTCCGACGTCGTGGTGCGACCCGACACGCTGACCAAGCTGATGGCGGCCTTCGATCGCGATCCCGAGCTGGCGGGCGCGATCGCAGTGCAGTCTCCCACGATGCGCTTTCGCAACCTCTGCAGCGTCTACAAGAACCTCTGGATGTACTACACGTACGTGCGGCGGGCAGGGGAGGACGTGCCGCTCTTCTACACGACCGCGGCAGGCATCCGGCGCTCCGCGTTCGTCGAGTCGGGCGGGTTCGATCTCAACTACACGAACCCGAACGTCGAGGACACGGACTACGGCCAGAAGCTGGCGCGGCTGGGGTTCCGCCTCCAGGTGCTGCCCGACCTCGAGGTCGAGCACGTCAAGGGTTACGATCTTGCCGGTCTGCTGCGGGTCGACTTCCTGCGCTCTATGTCGCTTGCGAGGTTGAAGCTCAGGAAAAGCGCTGACGGAATCGGCACCAACGACACGTCCGTGCCGACCGGCTACATCGTGAGCGTACCGCTGGCCGGGCTCGCGATGCTGGCGCTGGTGATCGGGCTCCTGCTCGGTAACCGCGCGCTCTTGATTGCGAATTTTCTCGCACTTGCCCTAGTTCTCGTGCTAAATGTGCCGTTTCTCAGCCTCATCCGGGCTCACGGCGGTATGCGGACGTGGGGCCTCAGCTGCGGTCTGTTGATCATCGAACTTCTCGCCGCGGGCGCCGGAAGCGCCGTCGGCATCGCCACATATCTCACCGGGAAGAAGTACTAGGAGGATTGTCGATGGGCTACCTGGACTACTTGAAGCACGGCACGAAGATGTTCTCCAAAAAGGGGGCGATGCCGGCGTACATGGTGTATTTCATCGCCGACGCCTGCAACGCGAAGTGCAAGCACTGCTTGCTCGCGGACGGCGCCCACCCCGGCTGGGAAACGCCGAGCATGCAGTTCAAGAAGCAGGAGCTCACGCTGGAGGAGATCGACAAGATCACCGCCAGCATGGGGAAGGGCTTGATGTTCCTGCTGCCCACCGGCGGTGAGCCGTTCCTCCGCAAGGACATCGGCGAGATCGTCAAGATCTTCTACAAGAACACGGGCGTCCGGAACGTCGGCATCCCGACCAACGGCTCGACGGTGGCCCGCACCCTCAAGATCGTCGAGGACGTGCTGAAGTCGTGCCCCGATCTCGACTTCGGCATCGACGTGTCGCTCGACGGCGTCGGCGCGCTGCACGACGAGATCCGCGTCTTCCCGGGACTCTTCGAGCGCTCGGTGCAGACCTACAAGGAGCTGAAGAAGCTCTCGAAGCACTACCCGAAGCTGAACGTGAACGTCGAGACGACGGTCTCGTCGCACAACGACAAGCACCTGATGGAGAACTACGCGTGGTTCCGTCGTGAGCTCGAGGTCGACAACGTCTTCACGCTGCTGACGCGCGGGTCGCCGAAGGAGTCGATCGCGAAGTTCTTCGACGTCAAGCTCTACGAGCAGTACGCCGATCTGATCGAAGAGGACATGAAGAGCGGCTCACTCTCGGGCTACGACACGTTCCCGTTCGCCGACTTCATCAACGCCAAACGCATCGTCCGCCACCGCCTGATCGCCGAGATCGCCAAGACCAACACCTACCAGATCCCGTGCTACGCCGGATCGCTCGGCGCCTGCATGTTCGCGAACGGCGACATCCTGCCGTGCGAGCTCTTGATCGACCGCAAGCTCGGCAACGTCCGTGACGTGAACTACGACTTCAAGAAGATCTGGTACAGCCAAAAGGCCGACGAGACCCGTAAGTTCATCCGCGACACCAAGTGCTTCTGCACCTACGAGTGCTTCCTCACCGTCAACATCCTCTTCAACCCCCGCATGATGCCGAAGATCCTGAAGGAGTGGAGCAGTCTCAAGATGCGGAAGGCGATGCGCGCGCTCGGTCTCGCCGAGAAGAAGCAGTCGGCGATCATGCACCGGCCCGAAGGTCAGGGCTGCATGAACACCGCCATCGCCGCCCACAATCAGAAGGTGCTGAACGGCACCAACGGACACGCGAACGGCCATGCCAACGGCGCCCTCAACGGGGTCGCCAACGGCGCGGCGCACTCGAGCACCGAAACACACCCGCTCAACTGATCAAGCCTGGGACTCGACGGCATCCGCCGCACGCGGATGCCGTCGCGGTCCTCTCCCGCCTGTTCCACAATTCCCCCCGGCATCACGCCGGCAGCCGACTGGAGGCTCCCACATGTACCGAGGCAAGCGCATTTCCGTCGTCATCCCCTGCCACAACGAGGAGGACGGTATCGCCGCCGTCATGGCGCAGATGCCGCCGATCATCGACGAGGTCGTCGTGGTCGACAACAACTCGACCGACCGCACCGCCGAGGTCGCGACCGCGGCCGGCGCCCGCGTGGTCGCCGAGAAGCGCAAGGGCTACGGCTACGCGCACAAGGCCGGGTATGCCGCCGCGAAGGGCGACATCATCGTCACGATGGACGGCGATGGGACCTATCCGCCGGACAGCGTGCCGCTCCTCCTCCACGTCATGCTCGAGGAGAAGGTCGACTTCATCACGGCGCGGCGCTGGTACTCGAAGAGCGGCGAGGTGAAGAGCCCGGTCCGCCTCCTCGGCAACGCCATCCTGTCGGGCGCGATGATGACGCTCTACTTCAAGTTCATCATCGACTCGCAGTCGGGCATGTGGATGTTCAAGAAGGACATCCTTCCCGACCTCGACCTCACCTCGAACGGCATGGCGCTCTCCGAGGAGATCAAGATCGAGGCCTTCACGCATCCCGGCATCCGCTGCCTGGAAATGCCGATCTACTACGGCGCCCGCATCGGCGAGTCGAAGCTCAACATCTGGCGGGACGGCTTCTACAATCTGTTCTTCCTCGTGAAGAAGCGCTTCATGCTGCGGAAGAAGCCGGCGCGGCTCCGGGTGGTCGAGCCGATCCGTCCCGCCGCGGACGTGGTCGAGCAACGGCGGGCGGGCGGCGTAAGCTGACCCGCTGATGGTCCTCTGACCGATGGCGCTGCCGATCGCGCACGCGACGGCGGGCTATCTCGTGCACCGCGCGGGACGCGGGGTTCTCGCGGAGGACCGCTCGTCGCTCGGCGGCTGGCGCCGAGCCGTCGTCTTCATGATCGTCGGGAACCTGCCCGACATGGACTTCCTCGTGGGGTTCGTGATCGGGCGGCCCGGTCTGCTGCACCGCGGGATCAGTCACACCGTGCTGGCCGCCGCCGTCTTCGCGGTGGTCGCCGCGGCCGTGGTCCACTGGCGCTGGCGGGAACGGTTCGCGCCCGCAGCGCTGCTCTTCGGCGCGGCCTACCTCTCCCACCTCACTCTCGACTTCTTCACCATCGACACCCGGCCGCCGAGCGGTGGCCAATTCCTCTGGCCGTTCTCCGCGGCGTACTACATGTCGCCGGTGACCTTCTTCACCGAGATCCACATCGATGGCATGACGCGCGCCGGCTTCCTTCGCACGGTGCTGGCGTGGCAAACGGTGGCGGTGCTCAGGCGCGAGATCGTGATCGCGGCGGTCGTGCTGGGTGCCTGGTTCGCGGCGGAAGCGGTGCAGGCCCGTCTCGCGGCGGTGCGCCGTCCGCTGCTGGCCGTCGAACCCGGAGAGGAGGATCTCGCCTGATCCGCTCCTGGCCGCTGATCGCGTACATCGCGGCGCTGCTCGCGCTGTTCGTGCGCTTCGTCGATCCCGAAACGGTCCGCGCGCCGCGCCACTTGGTCGCGAGCCCGGAAGACCTGCGGCTGGTGCGACGCCATCACGCGGTCTTCTACGCGATCGTGCTGGCGGCACCGCTCGAATGGTGGCTGCGTGGGCGGCCGGCGGCATGGACGCAACTCGTCGGCGGGCTCGCGCTCGTGGCGGGGATCGTCGGATATCGTCGTGCCGGCGGCGCCCTCGGCGAGCATCTGAGCCCGCTGGTGGCGCCGTGCGAGCCGGCGGCGCTCGTCGAGCGCGGTCCGTATCGTCTCCTCCGCCATCCCATGTACCTCGCCGAGCTCGCGCTCGCGTTCGGCGCGCCCCTCTTGCTCGGGGCCCGCCTGACCCTGCTCGTGAGCCTGCTGTTCGCCGTGCTGGTGATCCGGCGCATCGGCGTCGAGGAGAAGCTCCTCGGGGCGCGCCTCGCCGACTACGGAAGCTACGCGGCCCGGACGTACCGGCTCGTGCCTTATGTCTACTGAACGCCCTGCGCCGCGACTGTCGTTGCCCCTGGTCGTCGGCTGCGCGTTGTGGGCCGCCCTCGTCTACGCGGCCTATCTCGTGAGCTACGTGCGCTGATGGCCGACGTCGCGATTCTCCTCGCGATCATCGCCGTCGCGTTCGGCGTCGGGCGGCGATGCGTCCGCGCGGTGCCGTTCGAGAACGGCGTGGAAGAGAGCGGGTTCGCGGTCGGGCTCGGCCTCGCGCTGCTCGCCTATGCGACGCTCGCGCTCGGAGAGCTCGGTTTGCTCCGGCGTCCGGCGCTGATCGGCGTCCTTCTGCTGGGCGGCTGGTTCGGACGGCGCGAGACGGCCGCGGGGTCGGCGCGGGCAGTGCGCGCCGCGCGCCGCTGGCTCGCCCGGCGCGAGCCCGGCGAACTGATTGCGGTCGCCCTCGGCCTGCTGATGCTGGCCGCCGAGATCGTGCTCGTACTGGCCCCGGCCGTCGGCGGCGACCAGACGAAGTACCAGCTGGTGTATCCGCGGCTCTTCGCGGAGTCGGGCGCGCTCGTGCCGACGCCGTGGAGCTTCTGGGGGTACATGCAGTACCTCGTGAACATGTTGTTCGCGGCCGCCTTCGTGCTGCGCGGCGACGTGCTGGCCCGGCTCGTCAACGTAGCCTACGGAGTGCTCGCGACCCTCGCGGTGTTCGCGCTCGCGCGACGCTGCTTCGGCCGGGCGGTCGCGTGGTGGGCGGCGCTCCTCTTCTTCACGATGCCGTTCACGGCGACCTTGATGATCCGCGCCTGGGTCGAGTTCGCGCTCACGCTCTACGTGCTGCTCGCCATGCTGGCGGTGCTGGCGTGGCGCGACAGCGGCGATCGCACCTGGCTCGCGCTCGGCGCGGTCGTCGGCGGTTTCGCCGCCGGGACGAAGCTGATGGGCGTGCTGGCCCCCGCGCTGCTCGGCCTGGTGGTGCTCGCCACGCAGCTCCGCCGCGGCGGGCTCGCGTCGGCGCTGCGGGCAACCATCGGATTCGGTCTGGTCGCGATGCTCGCCGCGTCGCCCTGCTATCTGAGGAACGCCGTCGCGACCGGCAACCCGATCTTTCCGTTCGGCTACGGCATCTTCGGCGGCGCCAACTGGAGCAGCGACGCGGCGCGCGGCCTCGACGACTACTACGCGGCCTATCGCGAGACGCACATGCAGAAGCGGGGCGCCGGGGCCTACGGATCGTGGCTCGCGGCGCTGCGCTTCCCCTGGGACGCGACGATGACGCCCTACGCGTTCGAGAACGTCGGCCGGTTCGCCTACGATGTCGGCCCGTTTCTCCTCGCCTTCGTGCCGCTGGCGCTGGTCGTCCGGCGCGACGCGCGTTCCTGGGTGATGCTCGCGGTCGCGCTCACCTACGCGGCGATCGTCGTGCTCGGCATGTGGGCGCATCCCCGCTACATTCATCCGGCATTGACGCTGCTGCTGATCGTCACGGTGGCCGCGGTCTGGCGGGTCGCCGAGGCGAGCCCGACGCTGCGGCGCGCGGTGGTGGCGCTCTTGGCGATCACCGTCGCCGGGCAAGCGTTCACGGCGCTCCGCGTGGTCGCTCCGCTGCTGCCCGACAGCGTGCGCGTCGCCACCGGCCGCATGTCGGAAGACGCCTTCCTTCGGCGGTACGAACGGCGCTATCCATTGTGGGACCTCGTCAACCGCGAAGTCCCGCAGAACGGCAACGTGGTGATACTCGCGATGATCCCCCACCCCTACCACATCACCCGTCGCTTCACGCTGGCGAGCCCGCTCGAGCAGGGCGCGATCGACTATCGTCGGCTGACGACCGTCCAGGAGTTCTCCGACGCGCTCGCGCGGTTCGGCGTCACCCACGTCGTGCGCGAGCCGGAGGAGGAGAAGGCGGCCGACAACCCGGTCGGCGAGCGCGTCACCCGCCTCTGGGACGAGCTGATCGCCCGCTCCGAGAAGGTCAGCGAGTCGCCGGCGGGCGTGCTCTATCGGCTCGCGCCGGCGAGGAGTGGAGCATGAAGCACAAGCCGAGCGGCAGCATGCTGCTCGACATCGCGGGGCTGATCGGCTCCCGCTTCATGCTGGTGGTGTTCGGGTTCGCGACCGGCATCATCACGGCGCGGCTCTTGGGTCCTCACGACCGCGGTCTCTTCACCCTCCTGGTGATGCTGCCGCAGACGCTGGTGAACTTCGCCAAGATGGGCGTCGCCCAGGCGAACGTCTACTACGTCCGGAAGCGCGCCATCTCGGTCTCGACGGTCGCTGCCAACTCGCTGGTGCTCTGCCTGGTCGTGTCGGTGTTCCTGTTCGTGGCCTGCTGGTTCGGCGGGCAATGGTTCGTGACGCCGTTCACGAAGGGGGCCAAGTCGACGTACGTGTGGATGGCGCTCGCGCTCATCCCGTTCGTGCTGATCGAGAGCTACTTCATGTCGATCCTGCAGGCGGTCGAAGCGTTCGGCGCCTACAACATGCAGTCGATCTACAAAGCGGTGCTCGGCTTCGTCGCGATCGCCTTCGCGCTGCTCGTGCTGCACGGACGCCTGTGGGAGGCGTTGGTCTCGCAGGTCGTGGTGTTGGCTGCGTGCAATCTCTGGCTGCTCGTGCAGGTGTACCGCGTCGCGCCGTTCGGCCTGCACTGGGACGGCGAGGTCGGCCGCGGGACGCTCAGCTTCGGCGCCAAGTCCTATCTGCAGACGCTGGCGGCGCACCTGCACTACCGCATCGACCTCTACCTGATCGCGCTCTTGCTGAACCCGGAGCAGGTCGCGTTCTATTCGATCGCCGTCAACATGACGAACCCGATCCTCCAGATCCCGGACGCGATCGGCACGGTGATCTTCCCGAAGCTCGCCGGGTCGTCGGACGAGTCCGCGCACGCCCGCACCGCGGTGACCTGCCGACACACGCTGTTCGCGACGCTGATCGCCGCGATCGTCTATGCGACCGTCGGCAGTCAGGTCATGCTGCTCTTCTACGGCCACCGCTACGCGCCCGCGATCCCGCCGATGCTGATGATGCTCCCGGGCATCATCATGATCTCGCTCTACCAGATCCTCACCCGCAACTTCACGAGCCGGAACCGTCAGCAGGTCAACATCATCGCCGCCGCGATCGCGCTCGGCGTGAACACGTCGATGAACCTGGTCCTGATCCCGCGCTTCGGCATCCTCGGCGCGGCGATGTCGACGGCCGTGTCGTACACGCTGGCGGCGCTGATGCTGCTCGTGGTCTTCGTGCGCGAGTCGGGCAGCAGCTTCCGGAGCGCGATCCTGGTCGACGGCGACGATCTGGCGCGCTATCCCCGCATGCTGATGGCGGCGGGCGCGCGCTTCCGCGGCGCCGGCAACGCCGCCAAGTAACCGTTCGCGTTTACGGCACCGGCCGGGCGAGGTACGTTCGGCGGCGATGGGCGCGGGACGGAAGGTGTTGGTCGTCGGCTTGGACTCGGCGCCCCCGAGTCTGCTCTTCGAGACCTTCCGCGGCGAGATGCCGACGCTCTCCCGGTTACTCGAGCGCGGCGCGTACGGCCGCCTGTCGAGCACGAACCCGCCGATCACGGTGCCGGCCTGGACCGCGATGATGGCGAGCAAGGACCCGGGTCAGCTCGGCTGCTACGGGTTCCGGAATCGCAAGGACCACTCCTACGACGGGTATGCCTTCGCGAACTCGGCGCAGGTGAAGGAGCCGCGCGTCTGGGACCTGCTCGGCGCCGCCGGCCGGCGCTCGATCGTGCTCGGCGTGCCGCAGACCTATCCGCCGCGGCCGATCGTCGGCGAGATGGTCACCTGCTTCCTCACCCCCTCCACCAAGGCCCAGTACACGTTTCCCCAAGACCTGAAAGCGGAGGTCGAGGCCGTCGCCGGCGGCTACGTGCTCGACGTCGACGACTTCCGAACCGCCGACAAGGAGGCGCTGCTCGCGCGCGTCTACGTGAAGACGCGCAAGCACTGGGCGGTCGCGCGACATCTCGCGGGCACCAGGCCGTGGGACTTCTTCATGCTGGTCGAGATGGGCCTCGACCGCATCCACCACGGGTTCTGGAGCTACATGGACCCGCGGCATCACAAGTACGAGCCGGGGAATCCCTTCGAGTCGGCGATTCGCGACTACTATCGCCATCTCGACCAGGAGCTCGCCGCTCTGCTGGCGCTCGTGCCGCGCGACACGATCGTGCTGGTCGTCTCCGACCACGGCTCGAAGCGCATGGACGGCGGCATCTGCTTCAACGAGTGGCTGATGCGCGAGGGCTTCCTGACCTTGAAGGATCCGCCGACGACGCCGACGCCGATCGGCAAGGTCGCGATCGACTGGAGCAAGACCAAGGCCTGGGGCGACGGCGGCTACTACGGCCGCTGCTTCATGAACGTCAAAGGCCGCGAGCCCGAGGGCATCGTTGCTCCCGCCGACTACGAGACCGTGCGGAACCAGCTGATCGCGGGGATCGAAGCGATCACCGATCAGCACGGGAAACCGATCGGATCGAAGGCGTTCCGCCCGGAGGACCTCTACCGCGAGGTGCGCGGCGTCGCGCCGGACCTGCTCGTCTACTTCGGCGACCTGGCATGGCGCTCGGTCGGCGCCGTCGGCATGGGCGGCATCCACACCTTCGAGAACGACACCGGTCCCGACGAGGCCAACCACGATTGGTACGGCGTCTTCGTGATGGCCGCGCTCGACGGACCGTCGCCGCTCACCGGCGATCTCGGCGATCTCTCGATCTACGACGTCGCCCCGACGATCCTGCGGCTCTGCGATCAGCCGGTGCCCGCCGACATGATCGGCAGGGCTCTGGTCGCGTGACGTGTCGTCCCGCCGCGTAGCCGTCGACGTCCTGACCGGCTTCCTCGGCAGCGGGAAGACGACGCTCCTCTCGCACGCGCTCGCCCACGGCCTTGCCGGGAAGCGGGTGGCCCTGGTCGTCAACGAGATCGGTGACGTCGGCATCGACGGCACGGTGGTCACCGGACTCAACTACGTCGAGAAGATGGTCGAGCTCTCGAGCGGCTGCATCTGCTGCTCGATCGACGAGTATCGGTTCGATCTCGCCATTCAGGAGATCGTCGAGACCGTCCGTCCGGATCTGATCGTCATCGAATCGACGGGGCTCGCCGACCCGGATCCGCTCGCCTACCGCGTGAAGAGCGCCGGCCTGCAGCTCGATGCCATCATCACGGTGGTCGACGCGGCGAACGTCGAGCGCTGGCTCCACGAGGCCGAGGTCGTCGCAACGCAGATCGCGGCCGCCGACTTCCTGGTGGTCACCAAGACCGACCTGGTGACGCCGAGCGACGTCGCGCGGGTCCGGAAGCGCCTCGCCCGGATGAACGCGCGGGCGCTGCAGCTGACCAGCGTGCGGGGCGCGCTCGACGCCGACGTGCTGTTCGCGACCGACGTTGCGGGTCACCGCGAGCGCGGGCGGCAAGGGCGGGCGACGTCCGCGCACCTCGCGCGCGACGCGTTCGGCTCGTTCGTCTACCGCAGTGCCGTCGCGCTGGAGCAGCCGGCGTTCGAGCGGGCGTTGGCCGACTTGCCCGCCGACGTGGTGCGCGCCAAGGGCATCGTCCGCCTGGTCGACCGCGATTGGCATTGCGTCTTCAACGTGACGTGCGGCCGGAGCGAGCTCGGCTGGCTCAAGCTCGGCGACGACCACACCGAGAGCTCCGCCGTGTTCATCGGCCGCGACCTCGATCGGCATCGCCCGTCGATTCTCGAGGCGCTGGCCCGCTGCGAGCGTCCCCGCTCCGGTCGCATATAGACCCTGCAACACCGCCGCCGACGCATTTTTCGCATCGTCGGCCGGCCCGCTTTCGCTTATCGTATCCACTCTCAGCACAGCCCCCGCTCAGGAGGAGATCCCCCAATGGAGTTGTTGGACAAGATTCGTAGCCGGAAGGCCAAGACCGGCGTGATCGGCCTCGGCTACGTCGGATTGCCGCTCGCGATCGAGTTCGCGCGAGCGGGCTTCCACGCGATCGGCATCGACGTCGATCAGCGCAAGGTCGACGCCGTCAACGCCGGCACGTCGTACATCGTCGACACGGCGTCCGAGGACATCGCGTCGCTCGTGACGACCGGACGTCTCCGCGCCACCAACGACTTCAGCGTCATCGCCGAGTGCGACACGGTGAACATCTGCGTGCCGACGCCGCTGCGGAAGACCAAAGACCCGGACATGACGTTCATTCTGGCGGCGGTCGCGGAGATCAAGAAGTACATTCACGCCGGGCAGCTGGTGATCCTCGAGTCGACGACGTATCCGGGCACCACCGACGAGGTCGTCTTGCCCGCGCTCGAGGAGGCCGGTCTCAAAGTCGGCCAGGACTTCTTCCTGGCGTTCTCTCCCGAGCGCATCGATCCCGGCAACAAGCAGTACCAGACGCGCAACATCCCGAAGGTCGTAGGCGGCGTCACGTCCCACTGCACGCAGGTCGCGAAGGCGCTGTACGAGCAGAGCATCGACACCGTCGTGCCGGTCTCGTCGACGCGCGTCGCGGAGATGGTGAAGCTGCTCGAGAACACGTTCCGCAGCGTCAACATCGGCCTGGTGAACGAGCTGGCGTTGATGTCGGCGAAGCTCAACATCAACGTCTGGGAGGTGATCGACGCGGCCGCGACCAAGCCGTTCGGGTTCATGCCGTTCTATCCGGGTCCCGGCCTCGGCGGACACTGCATCCCGATCGACCCGTTCTATCTCGGCTGGAAGGCCAAAATGAACGGCTTCGAGCCGCGCTTCATCGAGCTCGCCGGCCAGATCAACGAGTCGATGCCGAAGTTCGTGGTCGACAAGGTGACCGACGCGCTCAACAACGACGGCAAGGCCGTCCGCAACGCGCGCATCCACGTGCTCGGCGTCGCCTACAAGCGCGACGTCAACGACGTCCGCGAGTCGCCCTCGCTGCACGTCATCAAGATGCTGATCGACAAGGGCGCCAAGGTCACGTACAGCGACCCGTTCGCGCCGCGGATCCGCGAGGACGGCATGGAGCTCGACGAGGTGCCGGTGCGGCAAGCGCTCGAGGCCGGCACCGACTGCGTCGTGCTGCTCACCGACCACACCGCCTTCAACTACTCGGAGATCGTCCACCTGGCGCCGGTCATCATCGACACCCGGAACGCGCTCCGCGACTTCATCGGCGGGAACATCGTCCGGCTGTAAGACGCATGACCGAACAGACCAACTCCGCGTGCGTCGCATTTGGCGCGCTCCGCGCCAGGATCCGCGATCCGCGGACCATCGGCATTCGGCGCCAAACGCCGAAGCGCACGGGGACGAACAGGGATAGCTGAAATGAGCGCCGCTCCCAGCGCCTGGCCGATCGCCGGCGGACGGGTCTCCGTCGCGCTGGTGGTCGGCACGCTGGCTCACGCCGGCGTCACGCGCCACGTGTCGGCGTTGGCGCGCGCGCTCGGTGCCGGCCGGCATCGCGTCCACGTGTACGCGCTGGAGGAGCCGACGGAGCCGGCGACGAGCACGCTCGCGGCCCTCGGCATTCCGCTCTCGGTACTGCCGCGTCGCCGCTCGTGGGAGCCGGCGCGCGTGCTCGCACTCGCGCGAGCGCTCAAACGCGACGGCATCGATCTCGTCCACGCGTTGTTGCCGGCCGGCGCCGCCTACGGATCACTGGCCGCGCGCTTGGCCGGAATTCCCATCGTGATCGTGTCGACGCGCGCGGGAGAGCCGCGCGCCGACGGCACCACGCGCGCGCTCCTCCGCCGGGTCTACCGACGCGCGACCGTCGTGCTCGCGAACACGCGCGCCCAGGCCGCGCAGACGGCGACCGAGGCGGCGCTGCCCATGGAGCGCGTCCGGGTGGTGTACGACGGCGTCGACCTGTCGCGGTCCACGGCACCCGGGATGCTCGACGGCCTCCGCGACCGCGTCTGGCATCGCCCGCTCGTGATCGGCGGCGCCGGACCGGAGGCCACCGGCCGGCCGCTCTTCTTCGCGGCCGCCGCGCGTGTCGCCGCCCGGCATCCCGAGGCGCAATTCGTCTGGTTGCGTGATGGGGTCGCGCCCATGGGCGCGGCCGAGCCGTCCCCCGGTCTTCCCGTGACGGTCGTGCCGGTCGCGAACGATCTCGAACCGATCCTCCGCCAGCTCGCGATGCTGTGTCTGGCCGGGGCGCCCGAGTGCCCGAGCCTCGACCTGGTACCGGCGGCCATGGCGGCATCGCGGCCGGTCGTCGCCACGCACGTCCCCGGCATCGACGAGTTGATCGCCGACGGGGCGGGTGCGGTCGTGCCGGCCGGGGATCCCGAGGCCCTCGCCGCCGCCGCCCTCGCGTTGCTCGAAGACCGCGGGCGCCTGCGCCACGCCGGCCATGCGGCGCGGGCTTTCGCGGAACGCGTCCTCGATGCCGACGCCATGGGTCGCGCCACCGCCGCGCTCTACGACGCGTCCCTGCTCGGACACCTGTCGGACGTCCCGGCGCCGGACGGTCGTCCCGACGACGGCCGCCGCTGAGGGGGTATTGCGTGCCGGCGCCGTACGATGGCAAGGGTACGCGCCCCGCCACGGCATAGGAAACCGAAGGAGCCAACAGCAAAGATGAGCGACAACGCGATCCGCCGCCGGCTACTCAAAGAGTACCGGCAAGCGAACGATGCCAACAAAGAGATGCCGTTCCTCCATACGCGCCAGCACCTCACGGAGCGGCTCGGCGAGAGCTACGAGACGCTCGCCCCGCACGTGCAGTGGCTGGAGCAGAACCGCTATCTCCACTGGAAGGCCGCCGACGTCTTCAAGATCTCGCCCAAGGGCTTGCGCTCCACGCATACCGACGCCGACCTACTGGTGGAGTTCCCGGATTGACCGCCGACCCTTCCGAAGCCCAGGGCGGCGTCGTGGGCCGCGCCTTGGCGGGGGGAGTACTGGCGGGGGTGGCGATCGGCATCGGTGAGGCTCTGATCGTCACCTTCGAGCGTCATCTCGGGCTCGATTTCGGTCTCTTCTTCTTCGCGTTCCTGTTCTACGGCTGCACCGGCGCGGTCATCGGCTTGGCGCTCGGTCTGGCGTTGCGCGTGCTGACGCGCGCCGGCGGCGCCACGGCGTTCGCGCTCACCGGTGCCATCGTCTTGGCGGTGCTGGTCACGATCATCGGCCGCTTCCGGGTCTTCCGCGACGTCTTCAACGAGACCTTCGACGGGGCGCCGATCTCACCGCTGATGTTCCAGGTCGCGTCGTTGGTGGGGGCGCTGGCGGTCTTCGCGCTGGCGTTTCTTGTGCTCCGGCTGGTGGCGCGCCGGCAGCCGCTGCTCGCGTCGCCCTTGGTGCTCGCCGGCGTGCTCGTCCTCGGACTCGCCGCGACCGGCGCCGCCATGGCGCTCGGCCCGAAGCACGCGGCCACGGTGCGACAGGTCGCGATCGGCGCGGCGGCCAAGGGTCCGAACGTGATCCTGATCATGGTCGACACGCTCCGCGCCGACCACCTCTCCTGTTACGGCGCCAAGAGCAACCAGACACCGGCCATCGACGGCCTCGCGGCGGACGGCACTCGCTTCGCGCACGCTTACTCGCAGGCGTCGTGGACGCGGCCGTCGGTCGCGACCATCCTCACCTCGCTCTATCCGTCGTCGCACCGGGCGATCCACAAGTCCGACGTGCTGCCGGACGCCGTGGTCACGCTGCCCGAGGTTTTGCAGGGCGGCGGCTACGCGACCGTCGGCTTCGCCAACAACATCAACGTGGCGCCGCTCTTCGGGTTCGCGCAGGGGTTCGGCGAGTACGTGTTCCTCGAGCCCGAGTTCTTCTTCGGAGCCACCGAGTCGGCGGCCCAGCTCACGATCTACAACCAGCTGCGGTTGATGCGAGAGCGCTACGTCTCGCAGAAGAAGTGGGTCGAGAACTACTACCAGCCGGCCGACGTCGTCACCGACCGCGGCCTCGAATGGATCACGGCGCACGGGAAAGAGCGGCCCTTCTTCATGTTCCTGCACTACATGGAGCCGCACGACCCGTACTTCGTCCACCCCTACAACGGCGAGGCCTACGCGCGCGTCGCCAACCCGAACCCGGATCCCTCGCTCGCCGACAAGTACCGCGCCGCCTACGACGGCGCGATCCGTTTTCTCGACGGCGAGCTGAAGCGCCTCTTCGACGACCTGAAGGCCAAGGGCGTCTATGAGAGCTCGCTGATCCTGCTCACCGCCGACCACGGCGAGGAGTTCCACGAGCACGGCGGCTGGTGGCACGGCACGACACTCTACGACGAGCAGCTCGCGGTGCCGCTGATCGTGAAACCGCCGAGCGGCGGCGCCGCCGGCGTGGTGAACGACGCGATGGTGTCCAGCATCGACGTCGCGCCGACGATTCTCGCGGCGGCGGGACTGAAACCGCCCGAGCAGATGGTCGGGAAGGCGCTCGGCCTCGGTGCCGGCGCCGCCGCGCCGCGCGATCACTCGTTCGCCGAGAGCGAGCTCGAGGGCAACAACCTGCAGGCCTATCGGAGCGGCGGCATGAAGGCGATTCACGCCAATCCCGGCAACCCGCGCGGGCTTCCGGAGCGGCAGCTCTTCGACGTCGCCAGCGACCCCGGCGAGCAACGCGACCTGGTCGCGACCAAGCCGGACGACTTCAACAAGCTGGTCGCCGACATGAGCGCCGTCCGCAGCCACGCCGAGTCGGTCGCGGTCGAGTCGACGGGCACGTCGATCGACGCCGCCAGCGAAGAGCGCCTGCGTGCGCTCGGCTACGTGCACTAGGAGCCGCTCCGCGTGATCGCGATCGTCGGCCTGGATGGGGCGACGTGGGACCTCGCCGGGCCCTTCATCGCGGCCGGCGACATGCCCACGCTGGCTGCGCTCCGCGAACGCGGCAGCGGCGGCGTGCTGCGCTCGACGACGCCGCCGGTGACGTTCCCCGCCTGGTCGTCGTTCATGACCGGGACGAATCCCGGCAAGCACGGCATCTTCGATTTCACCCGGCGCGTGCCGGGGACGTACGAGGTGGCGTTCGTCGGCAGCCGCGAGCGCCGTCTGCCGACGGTGTGGCGGCTCCTGTCCGACGCCGGCCGTCGCGTCGCGGTGCTCGGCGTCCCGACCACGTACCCGCCCGAGCCGCTGAACGGCATCATGGTCGGCGGCTTCGACAGCCCGGTCGCGACCGGCATCGACGGCTCGTTCGTCTACCCGCGCGAGTTCTATGCCGAGATGACCCGCGCCGTCGGCGCCTATTCCGTCACCGATTTCCAGGAGCTCACCATCGGGCCCGGGTGGCACGCCGATGCGTTGCCGAAGATCCTGGCCGGCGTCGATCGCAAGCGCGACCTCGCGCGGTACGTGCTGCGGCGCGAGCCTTGGGACTGCTTCATGGTGCTCTTCGGCGAGGCCGACACGGCGAGCCATCACTTCTGGATGTTCGCCGATCCGGGCTCGCCGCGCTTCGATCCCGAAGGCGCGAAACGGTTCGGGGGCGCGCTGCGCGACGTGTACCGCAGGCTCGATGCCGCGCTCGGCACGCTCGTCGCCGAGCTGCCCGCCGACGCGACCATCCTGGTCGCGTCCGATCACGGCTTCGGCGGGGCCGGCACGAGCGTGCTGCACCTGAACCGCTGGCTCGCCGATCGCGGCTGGCTGACGTTCCGCCGCGGCCGACGCGGCGTCGGCGCCGCGGTGGCACGCGCGATCCGGCGGGTCGCGCTCGCCACGCTGCCGCGCGGTCTGCAGGAGCGGCTGGTGCGCCGCGGAGGCCGCGACCTGGCGCGTCGGCTGGAGAGCTGGTCGCGGTTCGGGGCGCTCGACATGCGGCGGACGCGGGCGTTCTCGGAGGAGCTGAACTACGCGCCGAGCGTGTGGCTGAACGTGCGCGGCCGCGATCCCGAGGGTCAGGTCGAGCCGGGAGCCGACTACGACGCGTTAGTCGACGAGATCAGTGCCGCGCTGCTGGCGTGGCGACACGCGGAGAGCGGGGCGCAGATCGTGCGGCGCGTGCACCGCCGCGACGCGCTCTACGACGGTCCCGCGACGGACGAGGCGCCCGATCTCGTGATCGAGCTCGCGCTCGAGGACGGGTACTCGTTTCCGTGTCTGCCGACCGCGCCCTCCGAAACGCGCAGCGTCCGCCGCCTCGAGCGCCGCGAGCACGTCGCCGGCAAGGGCGGCGGAATGAACGGCAGCCACCGCGCCGAGGGGCTCTGGGTGCTGGCGGGACGGGGCGTCCATCCGATGCCCCACACGGGCGCGTCGATCGTCGACGTGGCGCCGTCGATCCTCCACCTCGCGGGTCTCGCGGTCCCGTCGTGGATGGACGGACGCGTGCTTCCCGGCATCTCGGGTCCGGTCGCGATCGCCGACGACGATCCGGCGTTCCCCGTGACCGAGCCGGCCGACGATCACGAGGCCGAGCTCAGGCGGCGACTGCACGCGCTCGGCTATCTCGAGGACGCCGCTCCATGATGCCCGCACGCGATCCACGGGCGGCACCGGAGCGGTCGTATCGCGTGGCGCTGGTCGCGGCGTGTCCGTTTCCGACGCTCCAGGGCTCGCAACTCTTGGTGCGTCAGCTCGCCCACGGTCTCCAGCGTCGCGGCCACGAGGTCGTCGTCGTCACCTACGCCGAAGGTCTCGAGCAAGCGCTCGCCGACCTGCCGGTGCGGCGCATCCCGCGCATCCCCGGCTGCCGCGCGCTCGGCTCAGGGCCGCGCGCGGCGAAGGTGCTGCTCGACCTGGCCCTCCTGGCACGGCTCCTCGGCGTGCTCGAGCGCGAATCGATCGAGGTGGTGCACGCCCACAACTACGAGGCGGCGCTGATCGGGCTGGCGGCACGGCGTCTCACCGGCGTGCCGCTCATCTACCACAGCCACAACGCGCTCGCGGAGGAGCTGCCGACGTACTTTCGCGGCCGCACCGCGCGGCGGCTGGCGGCGCTGGTCGGCGCGTTCGTCGATCGCGAGGTGCCGCGGCGCGCCGATCATTGCATCGCCATCTGCCGCGAGCTGGTCGGCTTCCTGCGCGCGCGCGGCGTCGACGCGGGCGCGATCGAGATGATCGCGCCGGGCGGCTCGCCGGAAGAGTTCCCGGCGCGCTCGCTCGCCGAGGTGGCGGCGATCCGAGCCCGCTTCGGCTTCGGCGAGCGGCCCGTCCTGCTCTACACGGGCAACCTCGACGGCTACCAGAATTTGGAGCTCCTGCTCGGCAGCATCGGGATCGTGCGGCGGACCGTCGGCGACGCGCTCCTGGTGCTGGCGACTCACGCAACGCCGCGCGCGCTGCCGCCCGCGCTCCGCGCGTTGCCGCCGGGCGTGCGGCTCGTGACCGCCGGCGACTTCGCGACCGTCCGCGATCTCTTGCAGGTCGCCGACGTGGCGCTCTGCCCCCGGCGCGAATGGTCGGGCTTCCCGATGAAGCTCCTCAACTACATGGCCGCGGGCAAGGCCGTCGTCGTGTCGGCCGGCTCGGCGAAAGCGGTGCGGGACGGCGTCGACGGCTGCATCGTGCGCGACGGGAGTCCCGACGCGTTCGCCGGCGCGATCCTCGAGCTGTTGGCCGACCCGAGCGAGCGCCGCCGTCTCGGCGCCGCCGCTCGCCGCACGGTCGCGGACGAGTACGGCTGGGAGCGCGTCATCGACCAGGTCGAGGCGACGTATCGTACCGTCCTGCATCGGAAAGAAGCGGTGACCGCGGTGGCGCCGCGGCCATTCGGCATTCTCGAAACCTGATCCACCTCACACACCTCCAAGGAGACCGTTGCGCATGTCGTTACCGATCATCGGCATCACCATGGGAGATGCCGCCGGCATCAGCCCCGAGATCCTCGTCAAGTCGCTCGCCGACCCGGAGATCCGCACCTTCTGCGAGCCGATCGTGCTGGGCGACGTGCGCGTCCTCGCGGCCGCCGCGCGGGCCGCGGGACTCGAGATCCCGTTTCGCACCGTCGAGCGGCCCTCCGCGTGGCGCTCGGACGGCCGCGCCTTCGGCGTCGTCGACTATCACGACGTCGATCCGGCCACGGTGAAGATCGGCGTGATCGAGCCGGCGTTGGGCGCGGCGGCGGTGCGCTACACGCGCGAGGCGGCGCGCTACGCGCTCGCCGGCGAGATCGACGGCATCGTGTCGGCGCCGCTCAACAAGGAGTCGATGCGCGCCGCCGGTTTCCATTACGAGGGCGCCACCGAGATCTTCGCCGAGGAGGCGGGCGTGAAGCGCTACGCCATGGTGCTGCTGCTCGGCGAGATGCGCCTCTTGCTGCTCACCAACCACATGTCGCTGCGCGAGGCGTGCGACAAGGTCACCAAGGCCCGGGTCCATGAGAAGATCATGCTCGCGCACGAGGCGCTGGTGGGGCAGGGAATCGCGGCGCCGCGCATCGCGGTCTCGGCGCTCAATCCGCACGCCGGCGAGGGCGGCCTCTTCGGACGCGAGGAGATCGAGGAGATCGAGCCCGCGATCGCCGACGCGCGCGCCGCCGGGGTCGACGCCATCGGTCCCGTGCCCGCCGACACGGTCTTCTACAAGACCAAGCAAGGCATGTACGACCTGACGATCGCGCTCTATCACGACCAAGGCCTCGGCGCGGTGAAGCTGCTCGGCTTCGGGGACGTCGTCACGCTGCTGGTCGGGCTGCCGTTCATCCGCACTTCGACCGGCCACGGCACCGCGTTCGACATCGCCGGCAAGGGCATCGCGAACCACAAGAACCTGCTCGAAGCGATTCGCACCGCCGCCGAGCTCGGCGCCCAGCGCCGCGCGGGCACGACCGCGCGCCACGCCGCCGGCGCCTGAGCCGTCAACCGAACCAGGAAAGGAATCCGACGAGTGCCCCCGACCGAACGAGAGCTCCGCGAAGAGCTCGCCCACTACTGCCGATTCGTCTACCACCGCGGTCTGGTTACCGGCACCGGCGGCAACCTGAGCGTCCGTTTCGGCGATCACGTGCTGATCACGCCGAGCGCGGTCTCGCTCCGCGAGTGCACGCCCGAGGACTTCATCGCGGTCGACCTCGAGGGCAACAAGGTCGGCGGGCCCGAGCAGTACATCCCGTCGAAGGAGGTCTTCCTCCACACCGCGGTCTACAAGGCGCGGCCCGACGTCGACGCGATCTCGCACCTCCACCCGCCGAACTGCATCGTGTTCGCGGTCCGCAATCGCTCGATCCCGTTGGTCACGATCACGGCCGAGGTGCGGCTCGGACCGACGCCGGTGGTGCCCGAGGCGCCCTCGGGATCGGTGAAGCTCGCCAATCTGGTGCGCGACGCGGTGTTGGCGTGTCCCGAGGCGCACCTCATCCTGCTCGAGCGGCACGGCGTGCTGGCGATAGGCAAGACGCTCTGCGACACCGTCGACGTCGCCGACCTCGGCGAGGACACGGCGCGCGTCGCCCATCAGTTGTCCCTCGCGACCGGCGACGCCGACCGCCGGGTGTGGGACGTCTCGGTGCCCGATCGGCCCGACATGCACTTCTATCCGGGGGACCCCACGCTCGAGCAGACGCAGATCCGGGCCATCAACCGCGGCGACGCGGCGAACCTGACGCACCTCTCGCTCGGCGCCCACACGGGGACGCACGTCGACGCGCCGGCCCACTTCATCGACGGCGGGCCCACGCTCGAGCAGGTGCCGCTCGACCGCATGGTCGGCCCGGCGCACGTGCTCGACCTGCGCGGCCTGGCTGCGATCGACGCCGCGGCGCTCCGTCGGCACGAGGTCCACGCCGGCGACATCGTGCTCTTCAAGACCGACAACTCCGAGCGCTGGGCGAAGCCGGGGTTCCAGAAGGACTTCACCTACGTGACGCTCGATGCCGCCGAGTACCTGGTCGAGCGCGGCGTCAAGACGATCGGCATGGACTACCTCTCGATCGAGCAGTTCGGCAGCAAGGACTTCGCGGTCCACAAGCTCCTGCTCGGCCGCGGCGTCCTCATCATCGAGGGGCTCGACCTCGGCGAGATCGCGGCGGGGCCGTATCTGCTGTCCTGTCTGCCTCTCAAGCTCGAAGGCGTCGACGGCGCGCCGGCGCGCGCGGTGTTGCTGCGCTGATGGACCTGACCGCGATCGCGGACGATTTGACCGGCGCCTGCGACGTCGGCGCCGAGCTCGCGGCCGCCGGCCATCGCGTGCGCGTCGTGGTGACGCCGGGCGGCACGACGACGGCGGACGGCGACGCCATCACCATCGTCAACACCCAGAGCCGCGCGCTCTCGGCGGCATCCGCGACGGCGCGCGTCCGGGACGCGTTGCGGGGCCGTCCGGCAGACCTCGTGCTGAAGAAGATCGACACGGCCCTGCGCGGCCATCTCGGCGCCGAGCTCGACGCCGTCGCCGCGCCCGTCTTCGTGCTGGCGGCGATTCCGTCCGCCGGCCGCGTCACCCGTGACGGGTGCCAGTGGTTCGGCGGCCAGCCGCTCGCCGCGACGGAATTCGCGCGCGATCCCGAAGGCGCTGGTCCCGAGTCGTCGATCGCCAAGGTGGTGGCGCGCGAGAGCAGCCGCCGCGTCGCGGTGCTCGGCCGCGAGCTGGTCGCCGCGGGCGGACTCGCGGACGAAGTGGCGCGCGCGCGCGACACCGGCATCGACGTCTTCGTCCTCGACGCCGAGACCGACGCCGACGTCGCGACCGGGGTGGCGGCGATTCTCGAGCTGCCGCGGCCGCTCTGCCTGGCGGGGTCGATCGCGCTGGCGGCGGCGCTCGCCCGTCACCGCCGTCCGCATGCCGATGCGACGGCCGCGGACGTCGCGCGCGTGCCGCTCCCCGCCTTGATCGTGAACGGCAGCTTGCACAGCCGGGCGCGTGAGCAAACCGAGGCCGCTGTCGCCGCCGGTCTGGCGGTCGCGGTGCTCGTGCCGGCGGACGGCGACGCCGACGTCGTGCAGCGAGTCGCGAGCGCGACGGTTGCCGCGCTGGCGGCGGGATCGAGCGTCGTCGTGACGCCCGCGACGGCCGCGACGGCGCCGCCGGGCGAGGCGCTCCGGGCCACCGAACGCCGGCTCGCCGACGTGGTCGGCGCGATCGCCGCGCGCACCAGGATCGCGAGCCTGGTGCTGATCGGCGGCGAGACCAGCTACGCGATACTTTCGGCGCTGGCGGCCGACACGTTGGCGATCAGGGGGCGGGTGGCGCCGCTCATTTCCTACGGCACCATCGTGACCGGCGTCCTCGCCGACACCGTGCTCGTCACCAAAGGCGGGTCGGGCGGCGCGCCCGATGCGCTGGCGCGCCTGCTCGCGGCCGAGGTCGACGCGCCCGCGCGGACGGCAGGCGCTCGATCGTGAGCACGGACACCCCGCTGCGCGTCGCGCCCGACGTCGTCGTCACCATCGAGTACCGCGCCACGCTCACCAATGGCGATCTCGTCGACTCGACGGAGCGCTGCGGCCCGGTCACCTATCTGCACGGGAACGAGCAGATATTCCCCGCGCTCGAGCAGGCCGTCGATGGGCTGCTGCCCGGGGAGGAGCGGCGGCTCACCCTCTCGCCCAAAGACAGCTACGGCGAGCACCGGCCCGAGCTGGTGCGCCGTCTGCCGCGGGCGCAGCTGCCGCCGGACCTGGAGCTCACGATCGGCAAGCGCTACACGGTCCGACCGCCGCGTGGTGAGCCGATGATCTTTCGCATGGTCGGCCTCGAGGGCGACGAGGTGTTGGCCGACTTCAACAACCCCGCCGCCGGCGAGGGACTGGACATCTGGGCCAAAGTCGTCGCCGTGCGGGCGGCGACGGCCGACGAGATCCGCCGAGGGACCTTGCGATGAAACTTTCGATCGTCATGCCGGTCTACAACGAGTCGGCGAGCATCCGGGAGATCCTGAAACGCGTGCAGGCGCTGCCGCACGCGAAGGAGATCGTCGTCGTCGACGACGGCTCGCTCGACGGCACGCGCGACGTCCTGCGCACGCTGGCGGGCGGCGAGGTGCGCGTGTTCTTCCACGACACGAATCACGGCAAGGGCGCGGCACTCCGCACGGGGTTCGCCCACGTGCGGGGCGACGTCGTGGTCGTGCAGGACGCCGACCTCGAGTACAACCCGCGCGACATCCCCGCGCTGCTGGCGCCGATCGAGCGCGGCGAGGCGGACGTCGTGTTCGGCTCGCGCTTTCTCGGCGGACCGCACCGCGTGCTGAATTTCTGGCACTACGTCGGCAACCGCTTCCTGACGCTGCTCTCGAACATGTGCACGAACTTGAACCTCACGGACATGGAGACCGGCTACAAGATCTTCCGCACCGAGGTGCTGCGGCAGGTCGACATCGAGTGCGACCGCTTCGGCTTCGAGCCGGAGATCACCGCCAAGATCGCGCGCTTGCGGTGCCGCATCTACGAGCATCCCATCTCCTACGCGGGCCGCGACTACGACCAGGGTAAGAAGATCACCTGGCGTGACGGAGTCGCAGCCCTCTATCACATCGTGAGGTTCAGCCTGCCGCGGCACCGGAAACGGCCGATCGTCGCCGTCACCGCCGAAGAAATCGCCCCCCGTCCCGCCGAAGTCCTCGACGCGCGCCGTCGCGACGTCGAGCGCTGAGCAAAAGGAACACCCTATGAGGAAACGTGAAAAATTGACGCCCGAGGAGCGCTTTGCGCTCGCCCTCGACCTCATCAAGCGCGAGCACTCGTTCGCCGAGGTGTGCTCGCACTACCACGTGAGCCACACCACCGCGTACAAGATCCGCAACGCCTTCCTGGAGGGAGGACGGCGCGCGCTGGCGGGAGCCCGCGGTCGTGACGGCGGCGAGCGGGGGATCGACGACGAGCCGATCGCGTCGGATGCGGCGGACGCATCGCAGAACGGTGACGCCATCGGATGAGACGACGGCTTCCCACCCTGACGGTGGTGGGCGCCGTGGTCGCCGTGCTGGCCGCCATCGGTCAGCCGGCGACCTCGGGAGACCCCTACGTCTGCTACAAGGGCGGCGCCGTGAGGGCGCCGTTTTTGCCGAGCTTCGTGCGCCGTCCCGGCACCGTCGTCCTCGATCGCTTCAGCTCGGCTGCCGCGAACGACCAACATCGCGTGGACGTGCAGAAGCCGATCGCGGTTTGCAATCCCGCGGTCATCGACGGTCGTGATCCGCTCGAACCCGAGACGCGCTTGGAGGCGTTTCGGGCTCGGCTCGCCCGTACGCTGCCAGCGCAGCCGAAGACGCCGCGGCTCGTGCTGCAAACGCGCGACCGGATCGGCACGCTGAAGCTCGTCCTGCGGTCCGCCGACCGGTTGTTGCGCCCCGCGTCCGGCCTCGAAGGGCCGAATGGGGCGCCGGCGCTGCCGCCGACCGCGGTCGACGACTTCAAGTGCTACACGGTGAGAGTGGCGCGCGCGCCGCGCGGCCAGCTGCCGTTTCCGCGCTTCGCGCCCGTACCGCTCGTGGTCACCGACCCTGACGACTTCGCGACCCGCACGTTGACGCTCGTGAAGCCGACGCGCTTCTGCAGCCCGGCCGACGTCGAAGGCGCGGACCCGAATGCGGCCGGCCACGACGGTCAGCTGCTGTGTTACCAGGCGAAGCTCACCAAGCTGCCGGGGTTCGCGCAGCCGCGGTTCGTGAAGCGCGTGCTGTCGACCAGCAGCGGGTTCGGCGCCGACGTGCTCTCGCTGCGCGCGATCGACGAGGTATGTCTGCCTGCCACGCTGGTCCCAGACCCGGCCGCGACTCCGACGCCCGCCGTGCGGACCGCGACCCCGACGCCGCCGGGCAGGACATCCACGCCGTCGCGCACCCGCACCCCGACGCCGAGCCGGACGGCGACTCGGACGCCGACCCCGACGGTCACCGTCAGCGGCACGCCGACGCTGACCGCCTCGCCGACCGCGACGCGCAGTCCGAGCCCGACGTTGAGCGCGACGCCGACCGTGACCCTGACTCCGACGCCCACCCTGAGCGCAACGCCGACCGTGACCCTGACGCCGACGCCGACGCTGACCGCCACCCCGACGGCGACCACCACCGGGACTCCCACGCTGACCGCGACCAGGACCGCGACGGTGACACCGACCGCCACGTTGAGCGCGACGCCGACAGCCACCCTGACGGCGACCGCGACGCCGTCGGCGACCTCGACGGCCGCGACGGCGACGCCGACTCCGACCATCACGCGCACACCGCCGCCGACCCGCACGCCGCCGCCGACGCCGACCGCGACGCTCTCGGCGAGCCCGACGCTCACCGGTACACCGACGGCGACCACTACCGCCACGGCGACGGCGACGCCGTCGGTGACGACGACCGCGACCCCGACCGCCACCCTGACCGGTTCGCCCACTCGCAGCGCGACCCCGACGGTCACGCGCACCGCGACGCCGACCAAGACCACCACCCCGCCGCCCACCAAGACGGCGACGCCGACGGTGACGAAGACGCCGACTCCCACGGTCACCCGCACGCCGACGCCGACGCGCACGGCGACGCCGACCGTGACGAAGACCCCGACGCCGACCGTCACGGAGACGCCGACGCCGACCAAGACCGCCACGCCAACGCCGACCCGGACGGCGACACCGACCAGGACCACGACGCCGCTGCCGACCAAGACGGCGACGCCGACGCCGACCAAGACCGCGACGCCGACGGTGACGAAGACACCGACGCCGACCAAGACGGTCACGCCGACGCCGACGCGCTCCGCGACGCCGACCGTCACGCGCACGCCGACCCCCACGTTGTCGGCGACGCCGACGGTGACGTTCACACCGAGCCCCTCGCCGACGCTGACGCCGTTCGGCGCCGTGGTGTCGATCGACGTCGATCCGGACTCGCGCACCATCAATCAGGGTGCGTTCACCTTCTGCACGGCGGTCGCGACCTACGAGAACGGCGCCACCAAGAACTTCACACAGCGGGTGCAATGGAGCAGCAGCGATCCGGCGGTCGCGTCGATCAGCAACGTCGACAACGAGCGCGGCAAGACGACGGGCAACGGGCCCGGGACGGTGACCATCCGTGCCTTCGATTCGGCGAGCGGCGTCGACTCCAACGACTCAGGGCAGAATGGCTCCATCACCGTGCTGGGACCGCTGGAGAGCATCGAGCTGAAGCCGCTCGAGTCCACCGATCACGTCGGCGAGATCCGAGCATTCACGGCTACCGGCCATTTCGCCGGCGGCACGACTCAGAACCTGACGCAGAAGGTCATCTACTCGTCGCTCGACCTGAGCGTTGCGGTGCCGCACAACACGGAAGGCCGGATGAGTGAAGTGGAGGCGGTCGGGGTCGGCACGGCGGTCATTCGCGCCAGCGACGCCAACACCGGCATCGTCAGCAACGACGCGCTTTATCACGTCGTGGCGCCGTAACGACGGCGCCGGCATAGTGTGCCCTCGTAGGGAGTCTCTTCGATCATGAACAGGACGTTTGCTGCTTTGAGTCTTTTCGTACTCGGCATCGTCGCGCTCGGCGGCGGGCCGTCGTTCGCCCAAGTCGGCCCCGCCGGTGATCCGGTCGTCTGTTACAAGGCGCGCTCGCTCGGCGGTCGCGGTGGGTTGCCGTCGTTCACGCCGCGCGACGGTGCGGTCGTGATCGACACGTTCAGCACCGCCCGTCCCGAGGACCAGCATCGCGTCGATCTCGGGAAGTCGATCGGTCTCTGCGCGCCGGCGAGCGTGAACGGCGAGCTGCTCGTCGACCCCGCCACGCATCTCGAGGCCTACAGCTTGAAGGTGTCGCGGGCGGCGCCGCGTCAGCCGCGGCACAACGACAGCCTGCACGAGGTCGTGAACCTGTTCGGCGCCTTGAAGCTCCGGGTGCTGACCGAGGATCGACTGTTGGCGCCGACCAACAAGGCGCTCGGCACGGGTGGCGCGGCTCCGCTCGGCACCGCCGGGATCGACCGCTTCAAGTGCTACGACGCCAAGGTCGCGAAAGCCGCCCCGGGTGCGCCGCCGTTTCCGGTATTCACTCCCGTTCAGGCGACCGTCACCGACCAGTTCGGGGCGCGCCTGCTGAAGGTGCTGAAGCCGCGGCGGTTCTGCGCGCCCGCCGACGTCGACGGGACCGATCCGTCGGCGCCGACCGACGTGCGTTATCTGGTTTGCTACCAAATCCGTCTCGCCGCCACGCGGCCGAAGCAGCCGCGCTACGTCGCCACCGCGGTATCGACCAATCCGAGTTTCGGCCCCGAGGCGCTGAGCGTCGGCAAGGGCGATGAGCTGTGCCTTCCCTCGTTCAAGGACCCGGCGCAGCCGACTCCCGTTCCGACCGCGTCGCCCGGAGGCGGTGGCAACGGCGAGGTGATCGCGATCCACATCACGCCGAAGACCCGCTACGTCAGTCCCGGCGGGAGCTCCACGTTCACCGCCACCGCCGATCTGGCGGGGGGCGGCACCGCGAACTACACGCAGAAGGTCATCTGGACGTCGAACAACCCGGGCGTCGCGCTCGCCGCCAACGCCACCGGCGACCGGAGCCGCATCAGCGCCGTCAATCCCGGTATCGCGACGATCTCCGCGACCGACCCAGTGAGCGGCGTCACCTCGACGGTGTCCGCCGACGACGCGACCTTCAACGTCCCCGGCGATCTGCTCGGCATCACGCTGACGCCGGTGTCGCCCGCGCTCGACGTCGGCGAAGGCAAGAGCCTGGTGGCTATGGGATCGTTCGAAGGTGGGGTCACGCGCAACATCACGCAGCAGCTCGACTACAGCTCGAGCAACCCGAGCGTCGCGGTCGCGACCAACCTCGACGGCAACAAGAGCCGGGTCGAAGCGGTCGCGCCGGGAACCACGACGGTGTCCGCCGTCGACCCGGTGACGGGCGTCAGCAGCGCCGATTCGAACGGCAACGCCGCCGTGACGGTGCTCGGCGCGCTCGAGAGCATCACGTTGAGCCCGCTCGACAAGAGCCGGCCCGCCGGCCAGTTCCAGAGCTACGTGGCGACCGGCCACTATGCGGGCGGCGGGACGCAGAACCTGACGCAGGAGGTGACCTATGCCTCCAGTGATCCGAGCGTCGCGACCGCGCCCAACACGCCCGGCAACAAGGGGCGCATCGATACCGTCGCCCCCGGCACGACCACCATCTCGGCGTCGCATCCGAGCGGGATCAGCACGACGGCGGGCGGGAACGACACCACGCTCACGGTGACTGCCGCGGTCTCCAACCTTCTCAGCATCACGCTCTCGCCGACCAGCGCGACTCGGAGCGTCGGCGAGTTCCAGAACTTCACCGCCACCGGCCACTACGAGGGCGGCGGCACGCAGAACCTCACGCAGCACGTCGTCTACACGTCATCCGATCCGAGCATCGTGTCGGCCCCGAACGAAGCCGGCAACGCGGGCAAGGTGACCATGGTCGCGCCCGGCACGGTCACCATCACGGCGACCGATCCGATTTCGCAGATCAGCACCACCGACTCCGGGGACGACGCCACCATCACCGTGCTCGGCGCGCTCGAGCAGATCACGCTCTCGCCGGTGCAGGCAACGCGCGCCGCCAACCAGGTGATCACCTACACGGCGATCGGCCATTTCGGCGGCGGCACCACCAAGAACCTCACCCAACGCGTCGACTACGCCAGCTCCGACCCGACCGTCGCGAGCGCGGCCAATGAGACCGGCAACAAGAGCAAGGTGACGACGCTCGCCCCGGGCATCGTCACCATCTCGGCGACCGATCCCGTGACCGGCGTCAGCACGACCACGACCGGCGACGACGTCTCGCTCACCGTGATCGGCGCGCTCGAGCGCATCACGCTGAGCCCGGTGACGTCGACCAAGGCGCCGGGCGCAATCCAGCGCTACGCGGCGACCGGCCACTTCGGTGGCGGCGTCACGCAGAACCTCACCCAGTCGCTGATCTACTCGTCGAGCGATTCTGCCGTCGCGTCGGCGTCGAACGTCGACGGCGACCGCAGCCGCGTCGACGCGATCGCTCCCGGGACCGTCACCATTTCGGCCATGCACCCGACCGCCGGGGTCAGCACCACCGATACCGGCGACGATGCGACGCTGACGGTCGAGCCCTGACCCGCAACGTGCGCTTCGGCGCTTCGCGCCGAATGCTCCGATGGCCCTCGCGCCCGCCGGCCGACTCGACGGTCCGCCCGAGGGAGAGATCCCGCGGCGAGCTACCGGGCGTGCGTCGGGAGGTCGATCGTGAAACGCGTGCCGGTTCCCACCGTGCTCGCGACGGTGATCCGTCCGCCCATGCTCTCGCAGAAGCGTTTGACGATGTAGAGCCCGAGGCCCGATCCGGTGCGGCCCCGGCTCCCCGTGTGGAAGGGCGCGAAGACGTGCGGCAGATCGTCGGTCGCGATGCCGCTGCCGGTGTCGGACACCTGCAGCCGGACGTCACGCTCGTGCGGCCGGGCCGTCACCGCGACCTCGCCGCGCTCGGTGTGGCGGAGCGCGTTGTCGATCAGGTTCTGCAGCACCTGACGAAGCCGAAAGCGATCGCTCTGCAAAGCCGGGGTCGCGGCATCCACGTGCCAGGTGAGGGCGACGTCGTGCGCGGCGCGGTCCTTCAGGGAGCCCGTACAGAGCTCACGCACCACCTCCTCGACGGCGAAGGGCTCGGGCGGCGCCGCCGGCGCGGGCTGGTTCGCGAGCCGCACCAAGTCGAGCGCTCCGGTCAACATCACGTGCAGCTCGCGCGCGTGGCGCTCGATGGTGGTGAGGACCTCGCGTTGCTCGGCGTTGCAGGGCCCGTACGTGTCGTCGATCAGCAGCTGCGTGTAGCCGAGCATCACGTTCAACGGCTGCCGCAGATCGTGGGACAGCGAGGCGAGGACTTCGGTCGCCTCCGGCTCGTGAGGTGCTGACGCAGGTGGCTCGGCGCGCTTCAGAGCCACCGTGGCGAGAGCGGCGGCGCAGCGCGCGAGGCCGAGCAGCTCGAGCGCGAAGCCGGTGCCGCTGGGTGGGCGGAGCTGCATCGTGAGCCGGTGCGGCTCGACGTCGAGCGGCAGCGTCAGCACGCTCGTTCCGTCCTCCTCGACGGCAACCACGGGGCGCTGCTCCCGGAGCGCTTGGCGCACGAGCGCGTCGTCCGTCGCGCCGAGCGCGTCGGTCGCAGCCGATTGCGTCGAGTAACTGCCCCGGACGGCGACGCCGCCCTCGACCAGCGGTGCGAGCAGCCGCACCGAGCCGGCGCCGACGACGAGCGCAGTGCCTTGGCAGATGCGATCGCCGAGCGCGGCGCCGTCGATCGCGCCGAGCAGGAGGCGCTCCTGCATGTTGAGCAGTTGCTCGAGCCGAGCGGGATCGAGCTGCAGAGTGCCTTGGGTACTCACGTCGTGTGCGAAACGGTGATGGTGCGTTTCCCTCGCACTGTAACGTCGGGTCTCTTCGACGGTCAAGCAACGACGGTGGTACGCGCGCATGCGGTCACGCCGATGGCGGAGCTCCGTCCGGTTGGCTGGCTGCTCTCCGAGAGGTGTGGCAGGATGCGGCGCTCGACCATGAGCCCCTCGAATCCTCCCCGCAGCGGTTCGCGGCACGCATGATTCCCGCGCGCGTCTTGGCGTCACCCTCCGCGTCGGCGCCGGCGATTCGCGTCGCCGGGCTCACGCACCGCTATGGCGAGCGCCAGGCACTTTGCGGGATCGATCTCGAGATCGCGCGCGGCGAGGTATTCGGCGTGCTCGGGCCGAACGGCGGCGGCAAGACGACGCTCTTCAAGGTGCTGGCGACGTTGCTGCCGCCGCAGTCGGGGCAAGTACTGGTGTTGGACGAGGACGCGAGCCGCGCCCCCGAGCGTGTGCGTCGACGGCTCGGTGTCGTGTTCCAGCATCCGGCGCTCGACGCCAAGCTGACCGTGCTCGAGAACCTGCGGTGCCACGCCGCGCTCTACGGTCTCACCGCCGGCGACGCGCGCGCGCGCACTGCGACGTTGCTTGAGCGCCTCGGTCTGGCCGACCGCGGCGGCGACCTGGTCGAAACGCTCTCCGGCGGCCTGGCGCGCCGGGTCGAGCTCGCGAAGGGCTTGTTGCACGCTCCCGATCTCGTGCTGCTCGACGAGCCGTCGACCGGGCTGGATCCCGGAGCCCGCCGCGACTTCTTCGAGTATCTGCTGCACCTCCGCGACCGCGACGGCCTCACGGTGGTGCTGACGACGCACTACATGGAGGAAGCCGAGCGCTGCGACCGCGTCGGGTTCGTGCATCGCGGCGCGCTGGTGTCGGTCGGCCCCCCGGCCGAGCTGAAGGCCGCGATCGGCGGTGACGTGGTGGTGATCGAAGCCCCCGATCCCGAGCGGCTGCGGATCCGAATCCAGCAGCGTTTCGGCTGCGACCCGCGGCTCGTCGACGGCGCGCTCCGCGTCGAGCTGCCGCGCGGGCACGAGTTCGTGCGCGAGGTCGTGGAAGCGTTTCCCGGCGACATCAGCACCATCACCTTCGGGAAGCCGACGCTCGAGGACGTCTTCGTGCACGTCACGGGCGAACGCTTCTGGAGCGATGGAGCGGCGCGATGAGCGGCGTCGGCGCGCTCTGGTGGCGCGAGGTCATCCGCTTCCTACGGCAGCGCAGCCGGCTCTTCGGCGCGTTCGCGCAGCCGCTGCTCTTCTGGATCCTGCTGGGCGGCGGCTTCAGCGCGTCGCTGCGCCCGCCCGGGGCGCCGGCCGACCTCGGCACCATGGCCTACTTCTATCCCGGCATCATCGGCCTGGTGCTGCTCTTTACCGCCATCTTCTCGACGATCGCCGTCGTCGAGGACCGCAAGTCGGGCTTCCTGCAAGGCGTGCTGGTCGCGCCGATCTCGCGCGGCCGCATCGTGCTCGGGCAGGCGCTCGGCGGGACCACCCTCGCGGTGCTGCAGGGCGTGCTCTTCCTCGCGCTGGCGCCGTTGGTGGGAATTCATCTCTCGGCGCTGTCGATCGCGGCGACCGTGCTGGTGATCGCGGCGATCGCGTTCGCGCTCACCTCGCTCGGCCTGGTGATCGCCTGGCGGATGGAGTCCACGCAGGGGTTCCACGCCATCATGAACCTCATCCTGATGCCCATCTGGATCCTCTCGGGCGCCTTCTTCCCGGCCTCCGGCGCGGCCGGTTGGCTCGGGTGGCTGATGCAGCTGAACCCGCTGACCTACGGCATGGCGGCGCTCCGCCGCTGCCTCTATCTCGGTGCGCCGGCCGCCGTCGGCCGCATTCCGCCGCTGGCGCCGTCGCTGGCGATCACCGCCGCGTTTTGCGTGATCACGTTCCTCGGCGCCACCGCCGTGGCGCGTCGTAGCTAGAACGTCGGCAGCTTGTCGGCTGCCATCACCATGAAGAGCAACGGCAGGTAGAGCAGGCTCGCGAACATCAGCCGGCGTGCGTCGGCAAGGCTGGCGGAGCGGGCGAGCCGGATGGCCGCCGACAGCATGCCGAGCCCGAGCACCAGCGAGGCCACGAGGTAGACCGGACCGGTGAGGCCGATCAGCGTGGGCAGCATGCCGACCGTCACCAACGAGAGCGAGTAGGCGAGGATCTGACGGATCGTGCTGCCGCCGTCGCGGTCGACGACCGGCAGCAGGCGAAAGCCGCCGCGCGCGTAGTCGTCGCGGTACATCTGCGCGATCGCAAGCGAGTGCGGGATCTGCCAGATGAACATGATCGCGAAGATCGACCAGGCGCCGAGGTCGAGGCGGCCGCTCGCCGCGGCCCAGCCGGTCAGTGGAGGCAAGGCTCCCGGTACGGCGCCGACCAGCGTGCAGAGCGACGTCCGCGGCTTGAGCGGCGTGTACGCGAACAGATAGCTGACGGCGGTGGCGGCGGTCACCGCGGCCGGGAGCGGCCCGACGCCGATCAGCAACATCAGCACGCCGACGACGGTGATGACGACGCCGAAAACCAGCGCGTCGCGCGGGTCGATGCGACCATCGGGAAGGGGACGCTGGCGCGTGCGAGACATGCGCGCGTCGCGATCCCGCTCGTAGTACTGATTGAGCGCCATCGTGCCGCACGCGGCGAGGCCGGTGCCGACGAGCGTCAGCGTGAGGCCGAGCCAATCGATCGGTCCCGCCGGCGCCCCGAGGTAGTAGCCGAGGAGCGTGGTCAGCGCGATCATCCCGACCAGGCGCGGCTTGGTGAGCTCCACGAAATCGGCGACGCGGCGCTCCACGACCGGCGTGACGTCCGGTGCGATCTCGTACGGCTCGACGGGTTCCAGCGCGGGCATCATGCGCGCACCCCCTCGGCCGCGAGGAAGGGCGCCGCGGCGTGCGGCACGGCCGCCGCGCGTCGCGCGCGGGCGGCGATCAGCACCGTCGTCGCGAGGATCGCGGCGCCGACTGCGACGTGCGCGGTGGTGGGCAGCACCGCCTTCCGCGACCAGATGGTGAGCGCGCCGAGCGTGATCTGCGTCGCCACCAGACCGACCGCGAGCAGCGTCGGCCGCACCAGCTTTGCGTCGCCGGCGCGCGCCCTCAGGATACGCGCGGCGGACCAGCCGATCATGGTGGTTACGACGAGGGCTCCGAGGCGGTGCGCGAAGTGGATCGCCACGCCCGCGCCCTCGAAGGGCGGCACCACGCGGCCGAGCGCGAGCGGGAAGTCGGGGATCGCAAGCCCGGCCCCCGTATGCCGCATGATCGCGCCCAAGACGAGCTGGCCGTACACCACGCCCGCCGTGGCCGTCGTGAGGCGCACGAGCGCGGGGTCGGCGGGCGGACGACGCGTCGCCGTCCAGTCGGGATCGGTGATGACGGCAAGCACGACCGTCACGCACAAGAACGCTTGCGCGAGACACGCGTGCGCGACCGAAATCGCGGGCGGCAGGAGAAAGATCACGGTCAAGCCGCCGAGCACACCCTGCGCGATGACGACACCGACCGCGGCGAGCGCCAGTCGACGCACCGTCGCGGGCACGTCGACCAGCCACGTCGACGCCGCGAGCACTACGGTGAGGAACCCGACCGTGGCGGCGACCATGCGATGGCCATGCTCGTAGAACACGCCGCCGACCATGCGGGGGAAGAACTGTCCGAATGAGAGCGGCCAGTCCGGCACGGCGAGGCCCGAGCCCGTGCTGGTGACGAGACCGCCGACGAAGATCAGCGTCAGCGTCGCCCCCACCAGCAGCATGGCAAACGCGTGCAATGCACGCGGAGCGCGTCGGCGATCGATCACGCCGCCTTCCTGGCGAGCAGCCCGAGCACGATCAGCATCAGCACCGGTACGCTCGCCCAGACCGCCTCGAGCGCGAGCCCGGCTCGGCGCGACGATCCCGCGACGCGCGAGCGCATCGCCAGGCGGAACGTCACGATCTGTGCCACCACGAACGCGATGCCGGTGGTCCAGTACACGAGCGGCAAGAGACCGCCGTCGCGGCCAGTGTAGGTTGCAAACGTTTCAGGAAGCCACGAGCTGAGCATTGCGCTGCCTTGGGTTCGTCCGTTGGATGCGTGACCGTGACCGGAACCGAGCGAGGAAATCGAGGACCGAGGAGGTCTACCGAAAATCCAGACAGGTCGCAAGTTTGCGGCCGGGTGCGGAGGGCACGACCGCACGGGGTGAAACCACTGGGCGACGCGGATTCACTCCGCGTCCCAAGGCCCATCGGAGGATCGAAACGCGCGGCGTTTCGACCGCACGGGGCCAGAATCCACTAAATGACCTTGTTGAGCCCGTACTCGATGATCCCGACCGCGCCCGCCTTCATGAGCTTCGGGATCAGCTCGCGCACGACGTCCTCGGCGATCACGCTCTCCACCGAAAACCAGTCCTTGCCGTAGAGGTTCGAGACCGTCGGCGCCGTGATGCTCGGCAGCATCGCGACGATCGCCTCCAGCTGGTCCTTGGGAACGTTGAGCTTCAACCCGACCTGCGTCTGCGCCCGCAGCGCGCCCGTGAGGAGCAAGCCGATCTGTTCGATCTTTTCCCGCTTCCACGGATCGGTCATCGCCGCGTGGTTGGCGATCAGCTGCGGGTTCGAGCTGAACAGCTCGGCGACGATCCGCAGGCCGTTGGCGCGCAGCGTGCTGCCGGTCTCGGTGACCTCGACGATCGCGTCGACCAATCCTTCGGCGGCTTTTGCCTCGGTGGCGCCCCAGGAGAACTCGACGTCGACATCGACCCCACGCTCCTTGAAATAGCGCCGCGTGTAGTTGACGAGCTCGGTCGCGACCGTCTTGCCGCGGAGGTCCTCCGGTTTCTGGACCGGCGACGCGTCCGGCACGACCAACACCCAGCGCGTCGGGCGAATCGTCGCTTTCGAGTACACGAGATCGCAGACGACGTGCACGTCGGCGCCGTTCTCGAGGATCCAGTCGTGTCCGGTGATGCCGGCGTCGAGCGTGCTGGCCTCGACGTAGCGGGCCATCTCCTGAGCGCGGATCAAGTTGCAGCGGAGCGCCGGATCGTCGACCGAAGGAAAGTAGCTACGACCGCCGGCACTGATCCGCCAGCCCGACTTGCGGAAGAGCTCGATGGTCGCCTCTTCGAGGCTGCCCTTCGGGATGCCGAGCTTGAGAACGCTCATTTCTTGTAGACCGTTGCGGGGTCGAAGCGGCGCGTCTCGACGACGTCCCAGCCGGCGTCGCTGCGGCGCCGGAAGAAGCAGCTCGGATAGCCTTCGTGACAGGCGGCGCCGCCTTCCTGATCGACCTTGAGGAGGAGCGTGTCGCCGTCGCAGTCGACGTGGATGGCGCGGACCGCTTGCCGATGGCCGGAGGTTTCGCCCTTCACCCAGAAGGCTTTCCGCGACCGGCTCCAGTAGGTGGCCCAGCCGGTCGCGACCGTCCGGTCGTACGACTCGCGGTTCATGTACGCGAGCATGAGCACGGCGCCGGAGGCGTCGTCCTGCACGATCACGGGAACCAGTCCGTCCCCTTTGGCGAAGTCGATGTCGGCGCTCATGATTGGAACCGAGCCTCGTAACACAGCCCAGAATAGCCGGCAATTCGCGGCGGTTGCGGCCGGTTGCGGGGCAGAGCGCTTCGGCCTAATGCTCGCCCACATGAGGCTCGGCGAGCTGGCGGAGCGACTCGGATGCGAGCTGCGCGGCGACCCCGCGCTCGAGATCACGGCAATCCGCGGCCTCGAGGAAGCGGGTCCGGGCGACCTGACGTTTCTCGCCAACCCGAAGTACGCGGCCCAGCTGGCGGCGACGCGGGCCTCGGCCGCGATCGTGGGAACGGCCGCGGCGGCACTACCGATCGCGACGCTCCGCGCCGACAACCCGTATCTGTGCTTCGCTCGCGCGTTGACCATCTTCCACCGCCCGCTGGAACCGCCGGCCGGCATCCATCCGACGGCGGTGGTCGCGCGCAGCGCCACGATCGCGGAGCCGACGTCGATCGGTGCCCACGTCGTGATTGGCGACGACGTCGAGATCGGTCCGGGCGCGGTGATCCATCCGCAGGTGACGATCTATCCGGCGGTGCGCATCGGCCGTGACTTCGTCGCGCACGCCGGCGTAGTGGTGCGCGAGCAGGCGCAGATCGGCGATCGCGTCGTCCTGCATCCGGGCGTGGTCATCGGCGCCGACGGCTTCGGCTTCGCGCCCGGGCCGGAGGGCGCGGTGAAAATTCCGCAAACCGGCACCGTGGTCATCGAGGACGACGTCGAGATCGGCGCCAACACGACGATCGACCGCGCCACGCTCGGTGCGACCATCATCCGGCGCGGTGCCAAGCTCGACAACTTGGTCATGGTCGCCCACAACTGCGAGGTCGGCGCGCACAGCTTCCTCGCGGCCCAGGTCGGGATCGCCGGCTCCACCAAGCTCGGGCGCGGCGTTCAGATGGGCGGCCAGGCGGGTGCCGCGGGGCATCTGACGATCGGCGATGGGACGCAGGTGGCGGCGCAGAGCGGTGTGCCGAGCTCGGTGCCCGCCGGCCGCGTCGTCGGCGGCTATCCTGCGACCGAGGCGACCATCTGGCGTCGCACCTCGGCCGCCTTGCTGCGTCTGCCGGAGCTGCTGCGGCGCGTGCGCCGGCTGGAGCGCCGGCTCGGCGTCGACGACACCGCCAGGACGGGGCGCGAGGACGGCGGCGAGCGCTAAGGCACGCGGACCGCGCGCTTGTCGACGCGGGTCGGCGCTCATATAACGAAAGACCGCTACCGTCCGCCGCGTCGCGGACGTCAGGTCTTTCCATGAAGATCCCGCTCACCGAAATCCTCGCCGTCGAGAACGAGCTCGAGTATCCGGAGCCCGTCGAGGCGCTGAATGCGACGCTCGGGGGCGAGAACGCGGACTATCAGTTCGCGGAGCCGCTCGACGTCCAGGTGCGCTACTCGCGGGCGCAGCTCGATCTCTTCTTCGACGGCGTCGTGCGCGGGCGGGCGACGGCGAATTGCGGTCGCTGCCTCGAGTCGTTTCCCCTCGACGTCGCACAGGAGTTCTCGCTGGTGCTGACGCCGGCAACCCCGCTCACCGGCGAGATCGAGCTCGCCCCCGGCGACCTGACGCAATCCTTCTATGAAGGGACCGAGATAGATCTGACGCCGCTCGTGTACGAGCAGATCATGCTCGCCTTGCCCACGCGCCCGCTCTGTGGTGAAGAGTGCCGGGGGCTCTGCCCGCAGTGCGGCATCAACCGGAATACCGGCCAATGCTCGTGCGTGGTCGAGGCCGGCGATCCACGCTGGTCCGTGCTCCGCAATCTCAAGATCGACCGCGACGCCTGAGCGCGCGGAGGAGGGCTCATGGCAGTACCAAAGCGACGTACGTCGACCACCAAGCGCAACAAGCGCCGCGCCCACGATGCGTTGCGTCCGGCGAGCTTCATCACCTGTCCGAGCTGCAACGAGCCGACACTGCGCCATCGCGCCTGTTCCCACTGCGGCGAGTACCGCGGTCGTAAGGTCCTCGACACGTCGGAGGCGTGACCTCGACGTCGCTCGCGGCGCCGCCCGGAGGTGCAGACACCGCGCTGCTGTTTCCCGGGCAAGGTTCGCAGCACGTCGGCATGGGCCGCGAGCTGGCGGCCGAGCACTTGGTCGCCCGCCGGACGATGGCGGAGGCCGACGCGGCACTCGGGTTCGCGCTCTCGGGTCTCTGCTGCGATGGCCCCGAAGCGGAGCTGACGCGTACCGAGCATTGCCAGCCGGCGATCCTGGCGGTGAGCGTCGCGATCTGGCGGACGCTCGGCGCCGAGCAGGAGCTCGTGCCGCGGTGGCTCGCCGGTCATAGCCTCGGCGAGTACACCGCCCTGGTGGTCGCCGGCGCCTTGGATTTCTCCGATGCGCTCCGCCTGGTCCGTTTGCGCGGGCGGCTCATGCAAACGGCGGTGCCGGAGGGCGTCGGCGCCATGGCGGCGATCGTCGGGCTCGACGACTCCGTGGTGGCGGAGCTGTGCGCCGGCGCGGCCGGCGAGGAGATCGTGAGCCCCGCGAACTACAACGGCGCCGGGCAAGTCGTGATTGCCGGACATCGCGCCGCCGTCGGCCGCGCCGCCGAGGCGGCGCGTACCGCGGGTGCGCGCGTCATCCCGCTGAACGTGAGCGCGCCGTTCCATTGCGCGCTCATGGCGCCGGTCGCCGCCGAGCTCGCGACCGCGCTCGCCGCCGTGACGATCGCGCCGCTCGCAGTCCCGGTGGTCACCAACGTCGAGGCCGCCGTCAACGCCGACGCGACCCGCGTGCGAGAGTTGCTGATCGCGCAGGTGACGGCACCCGTGCGCTGGTCGCAGTCGATGCTGGCGCTGCAGTCGCTCGGCTGCCGGCGGGCGGTGGAGGTCGGCCCGGGCCAGGTGCTGACGAAGATCGTGCAGCGCATGCGGCTCGGCATTGCGGCCGCGACGCTGACGGCCTCCGGTGCGCGCCGCGCCGCGGGAGCGTCGGCATGACACTGGCGGGACAGGTCGCGATCGTAACCGGAGCGGCCCGCGGCATCGGCGCCGCGATTGCGCGCGACCTCGCCGCTGCCGGCGCGCACGTCGTCGTCTGCTATCGCGGCGAGCAGGCGAAGGCGGAAGCCGTCGTCGACGACATCGTGACGCGGAGCGGCTCGGCGGAGGCGCTCGGCTTCGACGTCGCCGTCGCGAGCGCGGTCGACGAAGCCGTCCGCGGCGTGGTCGCGCGCCTTGGCAAGGTTGACGTTCTGGTAAATAATGCCGGCGTTTCTGCGGATGCGCTGATCGTGCGCATCAGCGACGAGCAGTGGCAGCGTGTCCTCGACGTCAACCTCAAGGGGGTCTTCAACTGCACCAAGTCGGTAGCCCGTCCCATGATGCGGGCACGTACGGGGCGCATCATCAATCTCAGCTCCGTCGTCGGGGTGACGGGCAATGCGGGGCAGGCGGCTTACGCGGCGGCGAAGGCCGGCATCATCGGATTCACCAAGTCGACGGCGCGTGAGTTGGCAGGGCGCGGTATCACCGCGAACGTTGTCGCACCGGGATTCATCGAGACCGACATGACGGAAGGCCTGGACCAAAGCGCCCGCGACATGTACCGGGCGATGATTCCGCTCGGCAGAATGGGCCGGGGAGAGGACGTCGCCGCCGCCGTCACCTTTCTCGCCGGGCCGGGCGCGGGCTACATCACCGGACAGGTCATCCACATCAACGGCGGTTTGTACGTGTGAGGAGGGAGCATGGCGTCAGCGGTTGAGGCCAAGGTACGCGAGATCATCTGCGAGCAGCTCGGTGTGAGCGAGGACGAAGTCACGCCGGAGGCCTCGTTCATCGAGGATCTCGGCGCCGATTCTCTGGACATCGTCGAGCTGGTGATGGCCCTGGAGGAAGAGTACGAGATGGAGATCTCGGACGAAGAAGCCGAGAAGATCCGCACCGTGCAGGACGTGGTGAACTACATCGAGAGCCAGAAGTAGCTGCGGCCGAGCCGGCGGCGCTCGGAGGACCCGGACGCGGTGCGGCGTCGCGGGATGATCGCAGAGACCGGCCGGACGTCGGCTCTGCGATTTTTTTTACCGGTGAGGAACGCGACGAAATGACCAGCCACCTAGCAGCCAGCGACCCCGAGGTGATGGATGCGGTCCGCCGCGAGACGGAGCGCCAGCAGCACAACCTCGAGCTGATCGCCTCCGAAAACATCGTCAGTGAGGCCGTGCTGGAGGCGCAGGGTTCCGTCCTCACCAACAAGTACGCCGAAGGCTATCCCGGCAAGCGCTATTACGGCGGGTGCGAGTTCGTCGACATCGTCGAGGAGCTCGCGATCACGCGCGCCAAGGAGCTCTTCGGCGCCGACCATGCCAACGTGCAGCCGCACTCCGGCTCGCAGGCCAACATGGCCGTGTACTTCTCCCAGCTCGAGCCGGGCGCGACCATGCTGGCGATGAATCTCAGCCACGGTGGACACCTGACGCACGGGAGTCCAGTCAACTTCTCCGGCAAGTTCTTCAAGGTCGTGCACTACGGCGTGCGCGAGTCCGATCATCGGCTCGACTACGACCAGCTGCAGGCGCTGGCGCGTCAGCATCGGCCGCAGATGATCGTCGCCGGCTACAGCGCCTATCCGCGCGAGCTCGACTTCGCGCGGTTCCGGACGATCGCCGACGAGGTCGGCGCGCTGCTCGTCACCGACATGGCGCACTTCGCGGGTCTGGTCGCCGCCGGTATCCATGCCTCACCGGTGCCGCACTGCGACTTCGTGACCAGCACCACGCACAAGACGCTGCGCGGGCCGCGCGGTGGCCTCATCCTGTGTCGAGAGCGGCACGCCAAGAGCCTGAACTCGTCGGTCTTCCCCGGGAACCAAGGCGGACCGCTCATGCACGTGATCGCCGCCAAGGCGGTCGCCTTCAAAGAGGCGCTCCAACCGGCGTTCCGCGACTACCAGCGACAGATCGTCGCCAACGCCAAGGCGCTGGCTGCGCAGCTGATCGAGCGCGGTTTTTCGCTGCTCACCGGCGGCACCGACAACCACCTGATGATGATGGACTTCCGCGGCAGCGAGCTGACCGGCAAGGTCGCCGAGCAGACGCTCGACCGCGCGCGCATCACCGTCAACAAGAACACGGTGCCCTTCGATCCGCGCTCGCCGATGGTGACGAGCGGCGTGCGTCTCGGAACCCCGGCCGTGACCTCGCGAGGCATGCGCGAGCCCGAGATGGCGGTGATCGCCGACTTCATCGCGCGTGCCTTGGCGCGCGTCGGCGACGACACGGCGCTCAAGGCGATCGGCGCCGAGGTGGCGGATCTCTGCCGGCGCTTCCCGATCTATCCGGAGCGCTGAAGGACACCCCTCCCGTTGAAGTGCCCCTTTTGCCGCGACCTCGAGAACAAGGTCATCGACTCGCGTTTGTCCAAGGAGGGCGACGTCATCAGACGGCGGCGGGAGTGCCTGCAGTGCACCCGGCGCTTCACTACCTACGAGCGCGCCGAGGAGGCGCTGCCGATGGTGGTGAAGAAGGACGGCCGGCGCGAGACCTTCGATCGCATGAAGATCGTGGCGGGCTTGAAGCGAGCCTGCGAGAAGCGGCCGGTCAGCATCGAGGCCATCGAGGAAGTCGTCGACCGCATCGAGCGCGGCCTGCAGGAGCGCGGCGAGAAGGAGATGCCGAGCTCATCGATCGGCGAAGCGCTGATGCGCGAGCTGCACGGGCTCGACAAGGTGGCCTACGTCCGCTTCGCGTCGGTGTATCGCTCGTTCGAGGACATCGGCGAGTTCATGGAGGAGCTCCAAGCCCTCCTGAAGGAGCGCCGTGCCGACCCCCAGGGTCGCAAGCCCAAAGAGCGCTGAAACGCGGGAGGTCCATCGGAGGACGCGCGCAAAGCGCGCGCCGCACGGGGACGATATCAAGGAGGCTCGCGAATTGACTTCGCGGGCCGACGTCCATCGGAGGACGCGCGC
>JADMIO010606933.1_pt1 | contig 85324 bp, 94 predicted proteins | sample 8958161 | NCBI WGS metagenome assembly JADMIO01 (sample SAMN16585339, study PRJNA669376) | soil metagenome | isolation source: Crop rotation soil | place: USA: Cullars Rotation, Alabama | collected 2011 | reverse complement strand
CGCGACAACTTGTCCACGTGGAATTCTAAGCTTAGGATCCCAATGTGCTGGAAAGTAGCCGGCGCTTGTTGGGATATTACAAAACGCAAACAGGCGGAAGAAGCGTTGCGAACAGCGAAAGATTTAGCTGAGAATTTAGCGGAAAAAGCGGAAGAAGCGAGTCGCGCTAAAAGTGCTTTTTTAGCTGCCATGAGTCATGAAATCAGAACTCCTTTGAATGGAGTGATTGGCATGACGGGATTGTTGTTAGACACGGAGTTATCCAAAGAACAACGTGAGTATATCGAAACAATTCGAATATCCGGGGAAGCGTTATTATCGGTTATTAATGATATTCTTGATTTCTCAAAAATCGAATCGGGTCGCATGGAATTAGAAAATGTCAATTTTGATTTGCGTAGTTTGATTGATGAAACAACGGACATGGCCTCCGCTCAAACCCAAATTAAAGGCATTGCAATGGGCGCCTATGTCGAAACGGAAGTGCCTGAGTGGTTGACGGGTGATCCAGCTCGTTTACGCCAGATTCTCAATAATTTTATTAGTAATGCGGTTAAATTTACGGAAAAAGGTGAAATTAGCGTCAAAATAAAATTGTTGAATAAAGACAATGACAAGATCAAATTATTATTTGAAGTGACGGATAGCGGTATCGGTATCTCACCTGAAGTGAGTGCTCGTTTATTCCAGCCTTTTTCACAAGGGGATATTTCAGTTTCACGTAAATACGGTGGCACTGGGTTAGGGCTTGCTATTTCAAAGCGTTTAGTTGAAATTATGGGCGGGGAGTTGGGCGTCGAAAGTGCACCCGGCCGAGGGAGTCGTTTTTGGTTCACGGCACAATTCATAGAGTGTATGACACCTGTTACAAAAATTGAGTATGAATTAATACCCCAACTGCATGGTGTTCGCCTGCTTTGCGTCGATGATAATGCGATTAATCGTGAAATTGTTAAGCGCTATGTGGAATCCTGGAAAATGCGCTGTGATGTGGCCATGAATGCCGCGGAAGCTTTGTCTATGTTAAAAAAAGCCGTTTCTCACAAAGATCCATACGTGCTTGCGTTAATTGATTATGTGATGCCAGGGATGAATGGATTTGAACTTATTCAGATTATGCGCCAACTTCCTGAAATTGCTCATACCCCTGTGATGATATTATCCTCCTTGGGGGCAACATTTAGTTCAAATGAGTTACAAGAACTTGGTATTACAATGAGTTTGGCCAAACCGGTGCGACAACTAAAATTATATGAAGCGGTTCTAACGGTTCTTAAGCAAACGTTTATTAAGGGCGATGTGGTTATTGCGCCTATCGTTGAAAAAAAGAAGCCCGTCGAAGTTAAGAATGCAAAAATTTTACTGGTAGAGGATAATGCGATTAACCAACAAGTGGCTTTACGTATTTTATCTAAATTAGGGTATTCCGCTGATGCAGTTTCCAATGGGATAGAGGCAATACATGCCGTCGATAAAATGGCGTATGATTTAATTTTGATGGATTGTCAAATGCCAGAAATGGATGGTTATACAGCAACGGAAGAAATTCGTAAGATAGAAGCCCCCTCTAAAAAGCGTACGCCTATTGTCGCAATGACTGCCCATGCATTGAAAGGTGATCGCGAGAAATGTTTGTTAGCGGGTATGGATGATTATATTTCTAAACCCATTAGTATTAAGGCACTATCCGATGCATTAGAGCATTGGTTAAATGAGGGCGAGGTCGTCAGCGAGCAAGCGTATCAATCAAACTTAATGTCGACTCCTGAAAGTGTTACAAATCACTCCATTATCGATATGAACCGCATTAAAGATATATTTGGGGATGATTCAGCAACGATCAATGAATTTTTAAGGAGTTTTGTACATTCGACCAATGAATTGCTCAAGGAAGTACACCAATCGATACAGGATCAGGACACTACGCGGGCAAAAGAACTCTTTCATCGGTTGAAAGGATCCTCAGGCAATAGCGGTATTACACCCATTTATACTTTTTCTAAAGAAGCGGAAGAAAAAGTTCTGCAAGCTGATTGGGAGGCTGCAAACAAATTATATTCAGAGATTGAAGCTATTTTCCAACAATTAAAAATTGAAGTGACAGCACTTAAAACAGAATCTTAAAATCTTACTTCTTATTCCCTTCATCCGTCATGCCATAGGTATATCCGCCTACATCCATATGAGTATCTAATAATGTTTCTATTTGTTTGCGGATGATTTGGTTATTGCTACCAATAAATTGGACTCCTATCCCTGGAACGACCTGGTGTAATGCGTTTTTAGGTGTTATCCAGATGACTTTTCCTTCAATACGTATGGCATCTTTTTGGGCCGGTAATTGTAAATCAATGAGGACTGTATCGCCTAGCGCGAAAGATTGTTGCGTTGGTATAAAGAGGCCCCCGTTTTTAACAAAAGGCATATAAGAGAGATTCAGTTCAATGGGGTCACCTAGGGTATAGGTTAAAACATCTTCGGCCATGATGACGTCCTCTCTTAATAAGGCCAACAAGTGGCTGGACTTTGTGTAATGGTACCGCTGCTGAGTGTTAAGGTTAGAGGCGTGCACGAAACGCCATTCTCGGTGTCGTTGGCTTGGCCGCCCACAGCCGTTGCGGTGATCGTATAAGTGGTTGCACCCACGTTTGAAATGGCTAAGGTATAGTAGCCTTGTGGTGTGGCGGTGACTCCTCCCCAGGCTTGGGCGAGGGTGCCATACTGTGTGTTGTTGGAACGATAACGTTCCTCAGCCAGTTGAATGGCAAATAGCGTATTGGTCGCATCCATCCGTCTGCCTTTGCGAACGAAAGGTGTATAGAGATTAGTGGCTAAGATAGTAAGAATCGAAATAATGAGTATGGTAATAGCGAGTTCAATGAGTGTAAATCCTTGAGCTGTTCTGTATTGTTTAGTCATTAGAATAGGCTGCCAATTTTAAAAATCGGTAAATACATGGCGATCACGAATCCGCCGATAATAATACCCAGTATGGCCATAATTAAGGGTTCAAGCAAGCTGCTTATATTATCAACAATTTGAGAAACTTCGTCTTCATAATAGTCCGCTATCTTGCTCATCATATCGGATAATGTTCCAGATGTTTCACCAATGGCGACCATTTGAATGACCATATTAGGAAAAAGTTTCGTTTCAGCCATGGACGTATTCAGTTGTTGGCCGCTCCGGACATCATCGCAAATCTTTAGCAAAGCTGTGCTATATGTTTTATTTCCCATCAAGTCAACCATGGATTTCATAGCCTCAACAATGGGCATGCCCGCTTCGAGGGTGGTTGACAATGTACGCGTAAAACGAGCAATGATGCCTTTTTGGATGACGGGGCCAAATATAAAGAGATGCAGTGACCAGCGATCCAATAAATCATGAAACTCTTTGTTTTGTTTGAGCATTTTTTTAAAGGCAACGACAGCTATACCAATGACGAGAATAATGACCCACCAGTAGGATCTAAAAAACTCAGACAGGGCGATGACAATGCGTGTAAAAAAAGGAAGAGGAGCGCCAAAGGAGCTAAACATGGCTTTGAACTGGGGTACGACAAAAATAAGTAAAATAAGGCTGACGGCAGTTGCAACAATCATAATCGCAATGGGATAAATGAGGGCTTTTTTGATTTTTTGTCGGATCATCTGTGTTTTTTCGAGATAAATAACCAATCGTTTTAAAATTTTATCTAAAGTCCCAGAGTTTTCGCCTGCTTTAATTAGGTTACAATATAAGCTACCAAAGTAATGGGGATAATGACTGAAAGACTCAGCTAGAGTTTTGCCACCGGATATGTTGGACTTAAGTGAAAGGATAACGTTTTTGAGGGCAGGATTTTCTTGGTCACGTGCAATGATATCCATCGCTTGTAAAAGGGGTAACCCTGCTCCAAGCATCGTTGATAAATATCGGGTAAAAAGCATGATTTCTTTGGGTTTTACTTTTTTTTCTTTGGAAAATAACTTGAATTGCCATTTGGGTTTCAGCGTAATGATTTCAATATCTAATTTTTTTATTTCTACCTGGGCTTCTTTAACATCATTTGCGTGCACAACCCCTTGTACGCGAGCGCCTTGTTTATTGATGCCTGTCCATTGAAAAGCCTGCGCCATTGGTCTATCCTGAGTCATGTCTCCATTGAGGTATTTTATCATTAAACCGTTACCTACGCAAAAATCGTCGCCGACTCCGAGCAAATGGGAGCTTTTTGATGAGTCATGAATCCATTAGCTGGCCGCCATCCTATGTGATAAAAAAGCATCCACGAGCAAAATACGTAAAATTGAAAGCATCGGCGAAACTAGGACTGGAGTTGGTGGTGCCTGTCCGCTTTAATCAACGAGAAATCCCCTTTATTTTAGAAAAAAATAAGCAGTGGATTCAAAAGCAGTTGAATAAGTTGCAGCAAGTCAAATCATCAGAGTGCTTTCCAACAGAAATCGCTTTAAGAGCGCTGGGTCAAACATGGGCTGTGCATTTTATCAAAAGCAATCACCCAAAATCACAATTAATGGTGCGCCCACAGTTAAATGAGTTAGTGCTACTCGGTGAGAAACAAGATATAGCTTGTTATGCGCTATTAACACGATGGGTGAAACTTCAAGCAAAAGAGCATCTATTGCCCGAATTAAAAAGACTGAGTGTCTTATGCCAGCTGCCTTTCGACAAAGCCTCCATTCGAGACCAAAAAACACGCTGGGGAAGCTGTACTTCTGGTAAGGTGATTAGCTTAAATTATCGGTTGCTTTTTTTCCCCCAGCCTCTTGCCCACCATATTATGATTCATGAGTTATGCCATACGGTGCATCTCAATCATTCCGAAAAATTTTGGCAATTGGTCGAAAAATTCGACCCTGAATGGAAAAAAAACCGCTTGGCCATTCGGCATATCCATACGTTTATGCCGAGTTGGATGATTTAGTTTATTTATGGCACAATGACTACTTAACAATTTAATTAAGGTGATAGGGATGAAAAAAACTAAAACGACCTCTTCGACGGTAAACATGAAAAAATTATCGGCTAAGATTTCAAGTGTGAATGCACAACTGGATGAGATTTGCGATTTATTAATGTCTTTAGAGACTGAAAAAAAATCTAAAAAGCCAATTCTAGTTAAGAAAAAAAAGCCGGCTAAAAAGAAAAAACGAGCAACAAAGGCCGTCGCGAAAAAAAAAGCCGTAAAACGTAAGCGTTCGTAACTATTTTTGCAGCAGTTCCCGCTAAAAACAGGCGGTAATGACGAGTTAGCGGGAGTCGCTGATAATCAACAATGCTTGGTTGAATTCTGCAAAATAGAGCTGTTTAGTATTCGAAAAAGCTTTGACGAGTTGATCAGGGTCCTCATCCGGTGAGGCGGGTAGATGATGAAGGTAATGTCCAAAAATCTGTTGGCAATCGTTGAAATAATTTTGGGTATACAAAATATGATTATGCCAAAACTCGTCTATTTGTCGAGTCGGTACTAATGATTGTGGCCAATGTTTTTTAGTGAGTAATAGGAAGTTTTTGTAAAGTTGTAAACAAGCTGTGGCATTGTCCATTGTCCAACGAGGTAATGGGTAATGCTCTGCGCACATGGCTTGGGCAATATAGGTGAGGTCTAATTGCTCTAGGTATAGCCTAGCCTCCTCCAAACTAACGATTGTAGAAGAAGAGGTATTCGAAAGAACGCTATTCGTCATTTGTTAAGCTGTACTGATTATTCTACAGTGGCCAGCCATGCATACACCACTGCAGGGGGCCGCTTCGGTCAGGGTGTTTTTTTCGTCCATCGTAAGTTGATTTTGGTAGAATGTGTTGGAAGGACGCATAAAAATTTCATCAAGTATAGAATCTTGGGTATTGTTTTGCATATTTTTGTTCCTTATTGAGGTGTAAAGATTTTAGCATTTTTTGCCATTAAAGCTACAAAAATTAGCGCTAATAGAACAATTTATTATTTTACCCCGATTATTTTTTTATCAAAATCAATCCAAACAATATGTTCTTTAAAAAAATTGCCCCCTAAGGAAGCATCCATATTCGGTAATTGGGTGGGTAGGACATAAAAGGTTTGAGAACCCATGTCTTGATTGTCTACCACAAAATCGGGCGTTTTAACCAAGTGACAGTTGAGATCCTCTGGCATAAGGTTGGCTGGGCATGTTGAAAATAGGCCAGCGAAGCTTGCAACTTCAGGTTTCATGGTGGAGTAATTATTACCTGTGTCCCATAATACACGAACAGGTGTATGGTTGATCACGCTACGCGTAATAATGACCCCAGATGGTCCAGACTCGAAGCTAAATTTCTTCCAAGGGATATTAACGTACTCGATCGGCAATGGCCCATGAAATAAAATAATTTTATTTCCCTGATAATCGATGATGAGAGAAAATTTTTTTAATAACTCAAGACCAATGATGCCATTATTTAATAAGGGTGATACACGACTTGTATCATTGGTAAATGGGCGTATCGTAGCAAATTGTGTGGCGGGGAGATGGTCTATTGTATATTGACCAATCGTTAATTGTTTAAGGGTGTATTCAATTTTAGGTAAGTGCTCACCTTTCCAATTGGTAAAATAACCTGTTACTTTCCCTTCCCCAGTATGGGCTTCATTTAAAATAGCTTGAGACAAAGAAACATACGTGCCACCACCACCCAGATCAACGTATAACTGGGTTTTGACTCCATTGATAGTCACGGGGACAAACGGAACCCCCGTATAAAACTGAATAGGTAAAATTGAATATTGATTGTTTTGTGCTATGACAGATAAGGGAATGAACCAACAGAAAAAAAGTATCCAACGCATTGTCATCATAAATCCTTACCTTTCCTTAAAATATCGTAATTCCTCAGGATGACAACCCATCATTATTTTTGTTTAGACAGAGCCATCCCTTTATTATAGGCTGATTTTGCAGCAGCATAATCATGTTTGGCAAGATAAAGTTTGCTTAAAATAAACCATCCTTGTGCATCATTGGGATTGGCCGCTACTTTGTTTTTGATTTGTGTGATAATACCGTCAATGCCACCGAGTTGATTGACAACTTCTTGTAATTGATAGTGTTGTTCTCCGTGGTTGATCCATGCATATAACGCCGATTTATTTCCTGAACATTGATAGAACGTGATACAAAAAATGAAAAGGCATACTGTGGTGATTACAAAAGGTTTTAATCCCCTTTTTTGCCGAATAAAGGGGATAGCTACAAAACTCATGCCTGTGAAGAATATGAAAAAAAAGGCAATGTATAATAAGTAAATCATGTGCATCCTCGGCGATTTGTTTTTTGACAAGCCCTTAAATAATAAAAGAGGTAGCCAAGACTGAAAAAAAGAATCACAGAAGGCCCAAACCATAATAATAAGGTGAGATAATTAAGCGGGGGCTGATAAAGGACAAAGTTTCCATAGCGTGTGACTAAATAATCAATGATTTGATTATCCGATTGCCCTTGCTGAATTTGATGATAAACCTGATCACGCAAGTCAGCCGCTAAACCCGAATTTGATTCTGCAATCGTTTGATTTTGGCAGACAAGGCAGCGAAATTGGTTGGTGAGCTGTTGAAAACGTTCTTGCTGACGTGCTGTGCTAAATGAATAATAGTCTTGTGCAGCAAAGAGAGAAGAAGAGAATACGACCATCAATAATAAAAAAAATAATTTATTTTTCATTCCTGCTCCAATTGTCCCATTAAAGGCGCAATCACTTGTTGCCAATTTTCTTCTGTCAATGGACCGGTTTGTTTGTAGCGAATAACGCCTTTTTTATCGATGACAAACGTTTCGGGTGTACCGTAAACGCCCCAATCAATTGCAGTTTTGCCTTGAGAATCTGTGAATACACGTTGATAAGGATTTCCATGATCGTGTAACCATTGCTTTGCATCGGCTTGTTCATCTTTATAATTAAGACCGTAGAATAAAACATGTTTATTGTTAGCAAGGTAAAGCAAAAATGGATTTTCTTCAGCGCAGGAATAACACCAACTTGCCCATACGTTTAATAAAATGACCCGTCCTGTTAAATCGTGATGAGTCAGTACTTTTCTGGAATTGAATAAATCAGGTAATGCAAAATGTGGTGCTGGTTTATTCACCAGTGGAGATGGGACAAGATTTGCATGCAGCGATAAACCTCTTCCTAAAATAAACAGAATTAAAAGAAATAAAATAAAGGGCGCAAGAAAACGTAGTTTAATCATTGTTTTTAAAACCATGTAATATAGATATCAGTCCACCCAATAATAATAAAAATCCCCCCGCCCAAATCCAACGTACAAAAGGTTTATAATATAAACGCACTGACCAGCTGTGATCATTCAATGGCTGTCCTAGAGCAACATATAAATCTCGCCACGGGTTCACTTGGATTCCTGGTTTAGCCAGTGTTTGCTGATAGGGATAGACTCGTTGCTCTGCAATCAAAGAATTCGTCGTGTTATTTTTTTGGATTTTAAAAATCGCTGCAATGCTTTGATAATTAGCACCATGAGTCGTTATCAGTTGAGTTAAAGTAAAATGATAATCAGCAAGCGTGACGGATTCGCCGACTGACATTTTAACTTGACGTTCTTCACTATAGGATTTGTTGATCGTGATGCCTAAGGCAAGAATTGCGATGCCTATATGCGCAATGATCATGGAAAGTGATTGCGATGTCAGCGAATATTGATTGCGCACCCAAGCGTGTAATGTGCCCAAGATAATCCATAAAGCAAATGAAATTCCCAAACTAGCGGCCCACTGAAAATCAAATCCAAGTAAAGTTGGGCCAAAGAATCCTAAGAGAAAACTTGCTAGTAGTGTTAAATGTATTTTTTTCATGAGTTTTTTGAGGGTATGTTGTCCCCAATTAACATGAGGTGCAAAGCCCATTAGAAAAAGTAATGGCAAGACGAGGGGAATAAAAACAAGATTAAAATAAGGTTCTCCCACAGAAATTTTATCAAGATTAAAAGCGTCCAAAACAATGGGGTATAGTGTTCCAAGCACAATGGTTGCTACAGCACTGACCAAGATAATACTGTTGATCAATAAAAAGGTTTCACGCGAAATTAATTGAAATTGTGGTGGATGATAAAAGTGTTTAATACGGTAGCCATAATACAGACAAGCGCCGCCAATGATCAGTGCTAGATAACACAATAAAAATAAGCCACGGCTTGGATCATTCGCAAAAGCATGTACGGAGACAAGTACCCCGGATCTTACCAAAAATGTCCCTAATAAACTGAGTGCAAAGGTAATAATTGCTAATAAAATGACCCAACCTTTAAAAGCACCGCGTTTCTGAGTAACCAACAAGCTATGCAATAATGCTGTGGCAGATAGCCAAGGAAGTAGAGAAGCATTTTCGACAGGATCCCAGAACCACCAGCCGCCCCAGCCTAATTCTCGATAAGCCCACCAACTGCCTAATACAATGCCACATCCTAAGAAAGACCAGGGCAAAATAACCCAAGGCTGACAAGCTTTTGCCCATTGTTTATCAAATTTCCCTTCACTCAAAATAGCTATTGCAAAGGCAAATGCAATGGCAAAACCCACATACCCTAAATATAGCATGGGGGGATGAAAAATAAGTCCAGGATCTTGTAAAATAGGCGTTAAATCGTTTCCAGTGATGGGTTCATTGGGGAAATCTCGTAAAAAAGGATTAGAGGTTGTTAAAAGAAAAAGAATGAATCCAGTACTTATAAAACCTAAGATTCGAATGATTTTTAAATACAGTGATTGTGGTAAGTGGGAAAAAAGCATAAAGCTCACCGTCCAGCCACTCAATACTAAACACCATAGTAAAAGTGACCCTTCATGTCCTCCCCAGGCCGCTCCGACACGATAGAGAAGCGGTAATAAAGCATGTGAGTGTTCTTGTACATAGACAACACTCATATCATTCATTAAAAAACTCAGGATAAGACATCCCATCGCAGCAGATAAGAAGCCTAATTGGGCAATGGCGGCCGTGGTATTCATCCGATTAAAAATTTTTCCCGGGACATGCGTTACGCCTACAGGATAAATTCCTTGAAGGAATGAAAAACATAAAGCAAGAATGAGAGAGAAATAACCAAACTCAGGGATCATGTCTTTTTCCTCAATTCATTTGCTAAAGGCCAGGGCATGTATTTTTCGTCGTGCTTGGCAAGTACTTCACTGGCTGAAAAAAAATGGTTATGTGTTAATTTCCCTGTGATGACTACACCCTGACCTTCTCTAAATAAACTGGGTAGTATCCCTGAATAATGGACCGTTATTTCGTTCTTATGATCCGTCACAACAAATGTTACTTGCTGCCCCGAAGCATCATATTGAACGCTGTGTTCTTTGACATAGCCGCCGATACGTATCATCTGTTCTGATGTAACGGGAGACGCCAAAAGTTGGGTGGGTGTGTAAAATAGGTTAATATTTTGTTTGAGAGCATACAACACTAGTCCAATGGCTGTGCTGACAAGGAAAAAAATGCTCAGAATCACGACGAGCCGTGTTTTTTGTTTACGATTCATGGGTCAATTGCTCTCGATACAAGGTTATTTTTTTTTTAATTTTTTTCATTTCCTGATAACTGATCCAAATATTGAGACAAAAAACAAATAACGTAATACCGTAAGCAGACCAAACATAAGCCCCATAACCACCCATTATCATAAAATGTTGTATCATGAATGAAAGACCTCACTAATCCACTGGCTTTTTATTTCACGCAACAAAATTTGGTTGCGCATACGTAGTAATAGAATAAATACATAAAATAAGAAAAATGCACCTATCATCGCGAGTAGAGGATAAAGCATGGCAGGCGCAATCGATGGTGCTGACAATTTACTGATACTGGGCCCCTGATGAAGAGTATTCCACCAAATAACAGAATAATGAATAATAGGTAAATTTATAATTCCTACAATGGCTATGAGGGCACTGGCTCTATCACGTGATTCTTTGTCAGTGATGACAGTTTGCAGGGTGATAAAACCCAAATAAAGAAATAATAAAATGAGCACTGAAGTGAGTCGTGCATCCCAAATCCACCAAGTACCCCACATGGGTTTTCCCCAGATAGAACCGGTGACGAGTGCCAAAAAAGTAAACCAGGCACCGATGGGTGCGCTGCAACTCATTCCAATGGCGGCAATTTTGATACGCCAAATTAAAGTGAGTACAGCACAGCCTGCCATGACAAAATAAATCAGCATCGCAGTGAAGGCGCTAGGGACATGTACGTACATGATACGAAACCCATCACCTTGTTGATAATCAGCTGGGGCTAAAAATAATCCCGTGAATAAACCATAAATAAATAACACGATAAAAGCAGTTCCTACGACAGGGACCCAGGCACGACTCGTGATATAGAATTGTTTTGTTGACAATAATTTTTGTTTTAATAAATGGTACATTATTGATTTGCTCCTGTTCGTAATGCGATGCTGGTTAACCAAGGAGTCGTCGCTAGACTCAGCAGCAAAAGAGCGCCCATGATAGCGAAATAACCCGTGAGGGGATAGGAGATTTCAGCTGCAAGGACTGTTCCAGTCCCAAAAATGATAACGGGAACATAGAGCGGCATAATTAAAATAGGTAGCAGTAATCCGTGTCCACGAATACCTATCACTAAGGCTGCGCCAATCGCGCCGAGTAGAATCAAGACAGGTGTTCCTAACACTAACGTTATTAAAAGCGCCATGTCAGCCCGAGGTGTCATACCCAGTAATAACCCCAGTAAAGGGGTTAAGAGGATCAGCGGTAAACAGTGGGTGATCCAGTGACTAAATAATTTACAAATAATTAATAACGTCAATGGATAAGGGCTTAATAATAATAAATCTAAATAACCCGTCTGTGCATCGCGATAAAAAAGGGACTCCATGGATAGAATGACAGCGAGCAGGGCAGCGACCCAAATAATCCCGGGTGCAATTTTAGCTAATAATACTTTATCAGGGCCAATGGCCATCGGAAACAAACAAACCACGAGAATAAAAAATAATAAGGGTGTTAGCCAGTTAAACGCTTGTTGTAGTGTTGTTTTTATTTCATAGAGAATGATCGTGCTAAGAGAGGATAGCATTTTTTTCTCCTAAGCGTATTCGTTTTGCAGAATCCATGTGAAGCGATTGATGAGTTGCAATGATCGCAATCCCGCCTTGGTTGAGATGGGTTTGCACAAGTGATTTAAATAACTGTTGTCCTTCGTTGTCTAAGGCCGTCAGTGGTTCATCCAGTATCCAGAGTGGCGTTGGGATGAGTAATAGCCGAGCGAGTGATAAACGACGAGATTGCCCTGCAGAAAGACAAGTTGCTTTGGTATCTCTTAAATGAAATAAGTTCAATGCTCGTAGGGTATTTTGCAAATCATCGATTGAACAGCAATTTGTTTTAAGCGCACTACTCAGCAATAAATTTTCTTGCACAGTGAGATGCAGTTTTAATCCAGTTTGATGGCTGAGGTAATGCATATTTTGTTGATAAACGTCTTTCGTGCGATGAATCAATTTGTTTTGCCAGAGTACCTTACCTTCCTGAGGCATTATTAAACCACTTAAAATACGCAACAGGGTCGATTTACCGCTTCCATTAGGTCCTTCAACTTGCAATAATTCGCCGCTACAAACGATCGCGCTCATTTGTTTAAAAAGGAGTTGGTCATTTCGTTCAAAACTCAGTGATTCAAATTCTAATGTCATGGTTTGTTCGCCATTAAAAAAATCATACTGAGTAAGCCTGAAAAGTGAACGCTTAACCAAATTTTTTGTAGCCAGCGTTTAGAAGTTAAATAATAAACAAAGCTAAACCAACTGATGGTTACTATTATGAAGCCAATCATCAGATGAATCATCCATTCGCGAGATAAATCATGAAGTTGTAGGCTAATGAGGGTAAATCCTGTCAGTAGTTGGAATAGAATAGCGGGCAAGATAACAAAAAGGGTCTGAGTTTGTATGCGCTGCACTCCTCCCTGCGTTTGAGAGAACCAAAGCGAATAGCTGTAAGCTATGCTTGTGAGTGCGAGGGTAGCACAAATAATGTGCGCAATCTTTATCCAATTATATAACATTTTTCACTAAAACTGTATTAAAAATGGCCGGATGCAAACCTTATCATAAACCAAGAAATCTGTCATGTATTTATAACCCTGGAAGAAATGTTGAGCGGGTGACAGCATCGTGAATAATCATTAATAACAATGAAATCAATAGAATAGCAAACCCTCGTTGGGTGCTTAACCGTCTATTGGAACTTAATTTTAATCCTAAGAGGCCTAAACTAAAAAGCAAAATCAAGACATAAGCGGCTTTGATCCAGGGAGTATGAAAAGTAAAATGAAAAGGGTAAACAATCAATGTGCCTGTCATCAAAGCAAAGAGCGTTAATAATAAGAGGTAATTTAAGCGGCGGCTTGTCTGGGAAGACAGTGTGAATAGACAATAGAGTGTTGAGCCCAGTAAAGCCAGTGCCGTTAGCACATGAATAAATTTTAAGAAAGAAATCAGCATTTACATCCAATAAACAAATACAAATAACAATAACCAAACGACATCGACGAAATGCCAATACCAAGCGACAGCTTCAAAAGCAAAATGATGATGTTCATCAAAATCATGAATAAACATTCGATATAAAATAACGCATAAACCAATGGTTCCAATCGTCACATGGAGCCCATGGAAACCGGTTAACATAAAGAAAGTGGTACCATAGATACCAGAAGCTAAAGTGAGACCTTTTTTAAGGTAAGCTTCAGCGTATTCATGTGCTTGCATGTAAAGAAATGAGATGCCTAATAAGACAGTGGCTAATTGAGCTATGAGCATCGTATAACGACGTGTTTTTAACAAAGCCCAGTGTGCAATCGTAATAGTGACACCGCTGGAAAGCAGTATAAAAGTATTGAGAGCTGGAATTCCCCAAGCTTCCATGACTGATTGAGGGCCTGCAAAAGATTGACCAGGATTTTTTAATAAAGGCCAGATAGCGTGGAATTGAGGCCAGAGTACCACATGACTTGCGCTACCTCCTCCTAAGTTGGGGACACTCACGAGTCGGACATAAAATAACGCTGCAAAAAAAGCGCCGAAAAACATGACTTCAGAAAAGATAAACCACAACATACCCCAACGAAACGAACGATCAACTTGATCGTATTTCAGTAATCCTGCTCTGTTTTCTCGAATAACAGTCCCAAACCATCCATAGATAATATAAAACAATATTAAAAAACCTAAGAAGGTCAAGTAAGGACCAATCACTACGTCATGTAACCAATTCGCCGTACCGACAACAATGCAAATCAAGGCAATGCAGGCTTTTAGCGGCCAACTGCTGGGTGCGGGGAGGTAGTATCCGCTTTTTTTATTGGGGGTAGCCATTGAAACTCCATTCTTTACCATAAACTAAAATCTTTGGTGGTCGTGCTTTGCTGCATCATATACTTGAGCGCTGCTTTGACTTCTGCATCAGAACAATCAGGACAAGCACCGTGAGGAATATGGCCATGTCGATCCGTCATAATGCGGCTATACGTTTCTAAGAAACCACGCTGAATAATAGGTTCCCATGTTTTCATATCACCCGGTTTAGGGGCTTGCTTAAAGCCAGTGGCGTGACAGACCGCACAGTTTTGATCGTAAAGCCGTTTTCCATCCTCGAGTGTGAGTTTAGGAATAGGGGCTGGCATTTTAGGGGCAGATTTGGCCGCTGCAATCATATAGTTGACGGTTTGTTTAATGTCGTCATCACTACAGGAAAGACAAGTACCTTTGGCGGGCATACCACCTTTGCCTTTGATTGCATTGTTATAAAGCTTATCCAGGCCGTTAGCTACTAGGGCATCCCATGCATTGGCATCACCAAATTGTGGCGCACCACCGGCGCCCGTGGTATGACAACCTGAGCAGTACGTTTCATAAAGACCACGACCCGGCCCGTCTTTCGATTTTCGGATGGGTGGTGTTTGACTTTGGACGGATTTTAGATAAGTGGCAAGAGACAGTAAGTCAGCATGTGATAAATACATTAAGCTATCATGGTTGACTTCCAGCATAGGTCCTTCAATGTGACCACCGCCAAGCATTTTGTCTTTCGTAAAGACCTCGGTTATTTCTTCTTCGCTGGTTGTGGCTAAATTAGCTTTAGTAATATTGGGGGCAAGATAACCTTGAATTTTAGCCCCTGTTAAATCGTATTTACGGATAGGCGCGCCTAAGGGGAGTGCGTCAGAAACCAGCTTGTAGGAAGGGGAATGACACATGGCACAGTGTCCCAGGCCTTCTGCTAAATAGGCCCCGCGGTTCCAGGCATCTGATTGTTTTGAATCCCATGGATAAGGGCCTGTATTTTCCCTAAAAAATAAAAAGCGCCAGCCAAATTGCATGAATCGCCAATTAAAAGGCCAGATCATTTCATGTTCACGGTTTTTTAGGTGGACAGGGGGTACCGAATCGAGGTATGCCTTAATAGCTTCTAAGTCATCCGTGGTGATTTTGTTAAAGTAAAGATAAGGGAAAGCGGGGTAATAGTAATGACCTTGGGGTGAAATGCCTTCACGCATGGCTTTAATAAATTGTTCATTGGTCCAGCGGCCAATACCTGTTTCTTTATCCGGTGTAATGTTAGGTGAATAAATCGTTCCAAAAGGGGTTGGCATGGGAAGACCACCCGCAAAAGCAGGACTATCGGGTTTTGAGGAATTCGTATGACAAGCGATGCAATCCCCTGCTTTCGTTAAATATTCACCACGTTGAATCAAGGCCGTGTTTTTTCCGGCGGTGTTAAGCGGCGGGTAGGTGGCATAATGTGGCGTTTCCTGATCCGATTCGGCCATTTTTTGGACATTTTGGTAAATGCCATGCAAAGTGTAGCTACTTATCCCAATGACCACGATGAATAAAACAACGATCGCAATTCCGACGTCTTTTCGGAGCATTTTTTTAAAAGCTTTTTTCACGGATGAACCCTTAGTGCCTATTAATAAATCCTAAGGTTGCTGATTTTATAGTGATTTAAAGTGAATGTACAAGTTTTTATAATAATCATTGAATCTACTTGAGTTATTTGAAAAATATGATTTAATTGTCAAGCTCTGAGCTGAGGTAATAATAATGCAACATCGACTGATTCAGTTTATTCTTTTTTTTAGTTTATGCGGATTGATGATACCCGCTTATGCAACGCCTGGCATTAACATGCCACTAGGCGTATCGCCTATTAGTCAAGAAATTTACCATTTGCACATGGCCGCGTTCTATATTTGTTGCGTTATTGGTGCGATTGTTTTTGCTGTTTTGCTTTATTCGTTGATCAAATTTCGTAAATCAAAAGGCGCTGAAGCAGCCCATTTTCATGAGCATATCGGTATAGAAATTCTTTGGACAACGATTCCTTTTTTAATTTTGGTTGCATTAGCTATCCCTGCAACGCGAGTACTTGCTCATATTCATAATACCGACAACGCGGGTTTAACGATTAAAGTAACGGGTTATCAGTGGAAGTGGAAATACGAATACCTGGATCAAGGGGTGAGTTTTTTTAGTAATCTTTCATCGACATTTGATCAGATCAACAATAGAGCGCCTAAGGATGAATGGTTCTTATTGGAAGTGGATAATCCGGTGGTCGTTCCTATCAATACAAAAGTGCGATTACTCGTGACGGCCGATGATGTGATACATGCTTGGTGGGTTCCAGAGCTAGGTGTTAAGCAAGACGCTATTCCAGGGTTTATTAACGAAAATTGGGTTTATATTACAAAACCAGGTGTGTATCGCGGCCAATGTGGTGAATTATGTGGCGTGTATCATGGTTTCATGCCCATCGTGGTCAAAGCCGTTTCACAAACTGATTTTGATCAATGGATTAAGGAACATCATGCACACCTTTCTCAAAAACCAGATCTTACTCCAATGAGTGAAAACGAACTGATGACCGTTGGAAAAGCACAATATGAGAAGAGTTGTGTCATGTGTCATCAAAGCACAGGGCAGGGATTGATACCAACTTTTCCAGCTTTAAAAAACAGTCGTATTGTGACGGGGCCTGCGACTGCCAATATTGGGTTCGTTTTAACGGGTGTACCGGGTACAGCCATGCAAGCCTATGGTGAACAATTAGACGATAGAACGATTGCTGCCATTGTGACATACACACGTAATGCTTGGGGTAATGACACCAAAGTAAAAAGACAAAAACAAGCCTTGATGGTACAGCCTAGCGATGTCGAAAAAGCACGTCATAGCAAAAAATAGCGGAGTTTAGATCATGAGTGACCTATTGAGTAATCATTCAGCAAGCGACCACGATGATGATCATCATGGCCCAGAAAAAGGGTTTAAACGATGGCTTTTTACGACCAATCATAAAGACATCGGGACGCTCTACTTAACTTTGAGCCTTGTCATGTTTTTTGTTGCAGGGGTGATGGCTTTAATTATTCGGGTGGAACTCTTTGAACCCGGTAAAGTGTTAATTGATCCTGAATTTTTTAATCAAATGACAACCATGCATGGCTTGATCATGGTTTTTGGCGTGATTATGCCGGCCATGGCAGGGCTGGCTAACTGGATGATTCCCATGATGATTGGGGCACCTGATATGGCACTGCCGCGCCTAAATAACTGGAGTTTTTGGCTATTACCTTTTGCATTTACCCTATTAAGCAGCACCATGCTGATGAGTGGCTCTGGCCCGAATTTTGGTTGGACTTTTTACGCACCGCTCTCGACCACTTATGCCCCGCGGAGTACTGACTTTTTTATATTTTCCGTGCATTTAATGGGTATTTCTTCCATTATGGCCGCGTTAAATATTGTTGTGACAATATTTAACATGCGTGCGCCAGGGATGACTTGGTTAAAATTGCCTGTGTTTGTTTGGAGCTGGCTGGTGACAGGATTCTTATTGTTGGCTGTGATGCCTGTTTTAGCCGGTTGCGTGACAATGATGTTGATGGATAGACATTTCCATACCAGCTTTTTCAATGCAGCGGGTGGTGGAGATCCTGTGCTTTTTCAACATATCTTTTGGTTCTTTGGCCATCCTGAAGTATATATTTTAATTTTACCGGGATTTGGTGTTATCTCGGAAGTCATTCCCACCTTTGCGCGTAAAAAATTATTTGGATATACCTCCATGGTGTATGCCACTGTTTTTATTGCCTTGATTGGATTTTTAGTGTGGGTGCATCATATGTTTACTACGGGTGCTCCTTATTTCGCTCAGTTATTTTTTATGTATGCTACGATGTTAGTGGCAGTCCCAACGGGTATTAAAATATTTAATTGGGTGGCAACCCTTTTCAAAGGATGTATCACCTTTGAAACACCCATGCTATTTGCGTTGGGTTTTTTGGTGATGTTTACCATTGGTGGTTTTTCAGGATTAATGCTGTCCTTAGCGCCCAGTGATTATCAGTACCGTGATAGCTATTTCGTCGTCGCACATTTTCATTATGTACTCGTTTCTGGCTCACTCTTTACAATCATTGCCGCTATTTACTATTGGCTGCCTAAATGGACGGGGCATATGTACAGTGAGCGTTTAGGGCAGATTCATTTCTGGTTGTCTGTGATCGGTATGAATATTACTTTTTTACCGATGCATTTTTTAGGTTTAGCGGGAATGCCACGTCGGATCCCCGATTATGCTTTACAGTTTACCGATTTTAACCAAATTTGTACGGTGGGTGCTTTTATTTTTGGTATAGCGCAATTGATTTTTCTCTATATCATTATTAAGTCCTGTTTTAGTCGTTCGGCTCCTAACGCAACCGCTCAAGTGTGGGAAGGGGCGCATGGACTTGAGTGGACATTACCTTCACCGGTTCCTTATCACACTTTTGAAACAGCACCTTTGATTGAATGAGTATCCAGATAAATAAAAAACAAAATCCTGATACGCTGCAAAAAAAAAATAAACGATTGCTGTTAATTTTGTTGGGTGGGGTTTTGTTCATGTTTGGTTTTTGTTACATGCTTGTTCCGCTTTACGATATTATTTGTAAACAGACGGGCATTAATGGGAAATCAGTTCTCACTGCAAGTCCTATTTCGCCTGGCATGAAAGTTGACATGTCTCGAACGATCAAAGTTTATTTTACAACGACGTTACATAATAATCTAAAGTTTAAGTTTATGCCTTTACAATCCTCGATTGTGATTCACCCTGGCGAAACAAAATTGGTTTATTTTTTCGCTGAAAATAAAACAGGACATGAGATGACTGCACAAGCTATTCCCAGTATCACACCGATGGATGCAGCTCGTTATTTGAAAAAAACAGAGTGTTTTTGTTTTACGCAACAATATTTTTTTGAGGGTGAAAAAGCCGATATGCCCGTTTATTTTTATGTGGATCCGAATGTGCCAAGTAATATTAAAGAAATAACACTGTCATACACGTTATTTGATGCGACTGGTTTTATAAAAAAACAAACACATTTTACAAAGGGTAGAATTGATTTATAGGATTTAAAGGGTATGTTTTTAAAAATTCACTATCGTTTTAAAAAAGGCATGACCCTTTTTTCGTTTTTTTTTATTGCGATATTTATATTACTTGGTATTTGGCAACAGCATCGTTATGAGGAGAAAAAATTACTCCTTTCTTTATACCACATGCGCCTCAACACGGAGCCAGTCCCCTTTTTAACGATCAAAGAAAACGAAAATCATGCGTTTCAACGCGTTAAAGTGAAGGGTTATTATGATCATTCGTCAACACTGTTGATACAAAATAAAATTCATCAAGGTGAGTTGGGGTTTGAAGTCCTCACGGCCTTTCAAGTGACGGGCGATCATAAGCAACTACTGGTTGATCGAGGATGGGTAAAACAATTCTCGGAAAATAACCTTCCCACAGACATGCAAACAATAACGGGCTATATCAAATATAATGAATATCAATTTATTTTAGGTGACAACATTTTACGTTCAAACAAGCTACCATTCATTATTCAAAAAATTGATTGGAAGGAGCTGGGTCGTCTGACACATCATGACTATTATCCTTTTATTTTAAGACTCAATCCTACTATGCCCTATGGCTATATTCGTGAGTGGGACATGGGCAATATATTACCCGAGCGGCACTTAGGTTATATGATTCAATGGTTTTTAATGGCTATTGTTTTATTCGTTGCGTATCTTTGTTTTAGTTTAGAGTGGAAATCATGAACAAAAAAATTTATTTACTGGTTGCTATCACATTATTGCCTATCCTGATAAGTACTTTTTTATTTTATCACCATACGGGGATTCAGCTTAAAACGATTAATCACGGCCAGTTAATTAATCCGCCTATTTCATCACAGGCCCTAGGCCTATTAGGCGAAAGTGAAAAAAAATGGCAAATTGTTTATGTTCCATCGGGATGTTGTGATGATCAATGTGAACATGAAATGTTTACATTGCATCAAATCCGTGTGGCGATGGGGAAAGAAAGTAAAAGAATAAATCTAGTATTGGTTGTGCAGTCTTCGTGCCCCCTGGCGGATCTACATGATTTCAAGAAATCGTTTTTTACGCTTCAACAATTGATCAACGCGTTGAGTTTACGTGGGCTTGGGACACGTGACCCCGAAAGTGAAAGACACGGTTGGGCGACGAATAAAATCTATTTGATCGATCCGCTTGGTAATTTGTTTATGTATTATTCGAAAGATCAAAATCCAATGGATATATTAAAAGATTTAAAAAAAGTATTAGAGGTATCTCAGATTGGCTAAGCAACGTTTTCTATCTTTGATTTCTTTAATGGCTTCATTTTTTGCGTTAGGGGTGATTGCCTTAGGCGCTTTTACACGCCTGAAAGATGCAGGCCTGGGATGTCCTGATTGGCCTGGCTGCTATGGCCATCTGATTGTTGCATCTTCCTCGTATAAAGCTTGGGCTGAAATGATTCATCGCTATTTTGTGGGTTGTTTGAGTATTTTTATCGTTGGAATTGCTATTATCCTATGTATTCGAACAAAAAAACAAAACACGCCGATCAATAATCGAGTATTAGGCGCTGGACTAATCATTCTATTGACCTACCAAATTATGCTGGGTATGTGGACTGTCACTCTGAAATTATTACCGATCATTGTCACCCAGCATTTGTTGGGCGGGCTCTTAATTTTATCCTTACTTTGGGTGATTTATTTGAATAATCAACAACTTAACAATAGAATGGCGGGCGGGCTAGGCAGGGGTTATTGGGGTGCTGGTTTGTTAGGATTAGTTTTATTATTTTGCCAGATTTTGTTAGGGGCTTGGACCAGCACAAATTATGCCGCATTAAGTTGTTCAGATTTTCCTTTATGTATGAATAATCAGGCAATGGTTTTTCATCTTAAGGAGGCGTTTAATTTATTTTCGTCAGTGGGTATTAATTATGACGGCGGAGTCTTGCCAGATGCGGTACGACAGACCATTCAGATGGTACATCGGTTAGGTGCTTTAGTCTTGACGCTATACTTTTTTGTACTCGGTTTGATTGTCGTCAAAAAATTGGTTCATTTCCCCGAACGATTAAAAATTATTTACGTGATCTTTGGGCTACTGGTTGTCCAAATCAGTCTTGGGATTATGAATGTTTTGTTTAAGTTACCATTGATTACAGCCTTAGCGCATACGGTCGTTGCTGCATTATTATTACTAACTGTGATAACATTTTTATTTCAGGCTAAGGGGCAGACGCATGAATAACACTATCATTCGTGATTATTTAACATTATGCAAACCCCGAGTCGTGATGTTAATGATCTTAACTTCTATTGTCGGTATGTGTTTAGCGCCTTCAATCACTTTTCCTATTATACCACTGATCGTCGGTAATATAGGCATTGCATTAGTGGCAAGTTCTGCCGCCGCTTTAAATCATATTGCTGATCAACACATCGATAAGATAATGGGACGTACTCAACATCGTCCTCTGGTGCAAGGAAAAATAACTGCTAAAAACGGCTTTATCTTTGCTACTATCATCGGTGTTTTAGGTTTAGTTATCTTATTTGTTTTTATTAATGTATTAACAGCCGTATTAACGGGGTTATCGCTAATGGGGTATGCAGTTTGTTACACGCTCTATTTAAAACATGCAACCCCCCAAAATATTGTGATTGGCGGTATCGCTGGCGCAATTCCACCTCTATTAGGTTGGACGGCAGTGACGGGTACGATAAGTCCACAAGCGCTTATTTTAGTTTTAATTATTTATGTGTGGACACCACCCCATTTTTGGGCTTTAGCAATTTACCGTTTAGATGACTACGCAAAAGCGAATGTCCCTATGTTGCCTCATACACATGGTGTTCCATATACCAAATTAAATATTGTTCTTTACACCGTATTGCTTATATGTGCAGCTTCATTGCCTTATATTATTCATATGTCGGGTCTTATCTATATCATTGGTATTACGCTAGCTAATTTAGTTTTTCTCTACCATGTGCTTCGCCTTTATTGCAGTCAAGACAAACAGCAAGCGATGAGAACATTTTGGTTTTCTATTTATTATTTAGGTATTCTATTTTTATTATTATTACTTGATCATTATTGGAAATTAACGGGATGAAAAAATACATTATTATCATATTATTTGTGGCGGCCATTGGTGCAATGATTGCTTATATTATCTCGAATCAACGTAATGCAATTTCTCAAACGCCAGTGATTGATGGTGTCTACTTGGCGGAACCACAATCCATTCAGAATTTTAAATTACAAGATCATCAAGGTAAACTATTTACGAAGGAGAATTTGAAAAGTCATTGGACGTTGATGTTTTTTGGATTTACTAATTGCGGAATGGTTTGTCCAACAACGATGGCCGCACTGAATACTTTTTACAAATCGATGCAAACTAAAACTTCCAAAGCATTCATGCCCCAAGTTGTGATGGTGAGTGTTGATCCAGATCGTGATACGCAATCTAAGCTTAATAGCTACGTACAAACATTTAATTCTCAGTTTATCGGCGTTAGAGGCGATGAAAAAGAAACAATAGCTCTCGAAAAACAATTGCATATTGCAGTCGCTAAGTTAGAGGTTGATGGGGAGGGGGAAAATCATTATACCCTTAATCATACAGCTGAAATTTTAGTTTTTAACCCCGTTGCAAAGTTACAAGCATTTTTATCCTATCCGCATGAACCGAAACAAATGGAAAAAGATTATCAATGGATTGTTGAACATGCAAAATAAACGAGTATTTGCATTTATACTAATGCTCATCAGTTTGCTGGCGGGTTGTTCAAAATCGGTTGTATTCCATGATACTAAGGGGGATGCCATACCGCTGTCCACCCTGCACGGCAAATGGGTGGTCATAAATTATTGGGCATCTTGGTGTCATAATTGTATGAAGGAAGTGCCTCAGTTAAATCGTTTCTATCACATACTTCCGAACGATACACTGATTTATGGTGTTAATATTGAAAGCTTGCCACCTTCCCAATTGGCTGAAGTTGTTCATCAAAAGTATATTCAATTCCCCGTGCTGATCGAGGATCCTGCTTCTTTTTTTGGACTCGATACAGTGACTGGAGTTCCCGTCACTTTTATTATTAATCCCAAAGGAAAGTGTGTCAAAGTTATCTATGGCCCTACAACGGATGTGCAATTGTCTTCATTTTTATTGACATTAAAAACACATGAAACAACTTAGTGTGGTTTTGTTATTGTTATTCAGCGGATTTTTAGGGTTTACTGTATCTTGGTGTCAACATCGACATCAAGAGATACAAATAATTCAAACTTTCCATTATCCCACGTTGTTTACCGCACAATTAAAAAATGATCCGAATGCAGGTAAAAAAATATTTAAAGAATTCTGCGCAACGTGTCATGCAGCGCAGCCGCTCATCGATCTTCCTGCCCCTCGTATCAATGATGCAAAAGCATGGAATGTTCATCGGCAAAAAGGGATTGATGTGCTTTTAAAAATGACGATTTCAGGCATAGGCGCAATGCCCGCGCGTGGCGGCTGTTTCGAATGCAGCGACGAGCAGCTCCGGCAAACAATAGAGTATATACTTAAAGTGGATGAAAAATGAGTTGAGATTTTGCATTTATTTACTCATAATCTCAACTTAAGATTTACATTGAAAGGGAGATATCTTTTTATGACGGGTCCAATTTATAGACAAGCTTTATCACGCTTAGATAAAGCGGCTAGTTTCGCAAAAATTGATCGTGAAGCCTTAGAAAAACTTAAAGTGCCTAAAGCATGTCTCGAAGTATCGATACCGGTTCGAATGGATGACGGCAGTCTAAAAATTTTTACGGGTTATCGTGTCCATCACAATGATGTACGGGGCCCTACCAAAGGCGGTATTCGTTTTCACCCACAAGTTTCGTTAGATGAAGTGAAAAGTCTAGCCTTCTGGATGACAATTAAATGTGCGGTTGTCGGTATTCCTTACGGCGGTGGTAAGGGCGGTGTGATTGTGGATCCTAAGCAATTATCTCGTATGGAATTAGAGCGTTTGAGCCGTGCATACATTGCGCAAATCGCCAATTTTATTGGACCTGATACGGATATTCCTGCCCCGGATGTGTATACCAATTCGATGATTATGGGTTGGATGATGGATGAATATTCCAAAATTGTTCGCCGATTGAGTCCAGCTGTGATTACAGGCAAACCTATTCCATTGGGCGGTAGCCAGGGGCGTGATGATGCGACTGCGCGAGGCGGTTATTATTGTATTAAAGAGCTTGAAAGAAAGAAAAATTGGAATCCCCGTGATATCCGAGTCGCCGTACAAGGTTTTGGAAATGCAGGACAATTTATTGCTGATTTATTGTTTAAGGACGGTTACAAAATCGTTGCTATTAGCGATTCACAAGGTGGAATATACAGACCTCAAGGGTTTGATGTTCCGAGTGTCATTCAAGTTAAAAATAGCGCTAAAGAACTACAGGCCGTTTATTGTGAAGGTTCTGTTTGTCAGTTAGTTGAAGCCACGGAAATTTCGAATGAAGAATTATTAGAATTAGATGTGGATATATTAATTCCTGCGGCACTCGAAAATCAAATTACCCATTTAAATGCGAATAATGTGAAAGCCTCCATTATTGTTGAGCTGGCAAATGGCCCAACAACATCTGAAGCTGATGCTATTTTGCATAATAAGGGCACTTTGATAATTCCTGATATTTTAGCGAATGCAGGTGGTGTGACGGTCAGTTATTTTGAGTGGGTGCAGAACAAATCAGGGTATTATTGGAACCTTGAGACTATTCATCAACGCTTACAAGAAATTATGCTGCGTGAATTCAAAAATGTATACACATTAATGGAAGAGCATGCGACTGATATGCGAACGGCTGCCTATATACATGCTTTAAATCGGCAGGCAGAAGCTGTGGTAGCACTCGGGACACATGATTATTTTTCACAGCCAATGGTTGCTGCTAAAGCTAAATTAGCGGCTGTTTAATCAAGCATGGTATTAGCTCGATTAGTTGGGTTATTCGCCTGTTTGTTCTTGATCAGCAGTTCGTGTATCGGCGCAGAGCTGAGGCGGACTGCAACGATACACGTCAATGGTAACCCGATTATTGTTGAAATGGTGTTTTCACAAAATGACCAAGTGCAAGGGTTAGGGGGGAGAAACCTATTATTGTCTCGTGCGGGTATGCTTTTCGTATTTCCTAAACCGGATCGCTATGGCATTTGGATGAGAGAAATGCGTTTTCCCTTAGATATACTTTGGTTTTCTGCAGATAGGCGTGTGATTTATTTTCTTCGAAATATTCAACCAGACACTTTCCCCCAAATATTTTATCCACCCAGCGCTGCTCTCTATATACTTGAATTAAACGCCGGTTCTATTGATAAAATGCAGATTAAAGAAGGCCAAACAATGATTCTTCAGGATCCTAGTAAGTAATCACGTCACTTAGGGTGATTTCACGTTTAATATGACTGGGGTCCTGTTACTGTATATGTTGTCATGCCAGCCGCGCGTTTTTTGCGCGAGGTGGCATCCAGCAAGTACTAGCCCCTGGATGCCAGCTAAAAGCATGCTGGCATGACAGAGTAAACATATACAGTGACGGGACCCCAGTCATATATTTAAACTAGATCTAATGATATTTTACGAGAAACAGCAGGTTGGCTGCTGAGTGCATAAGTCAGCAGGGCGCCCCATAAGATGATAAACCAAACAATATAGAGCCATAGTAAAAAAATGGGAATAATAGCAAATGCACCGTAAATTAATTCATAACTGGGGAAGTGGGTAATATAAAATGTAAATCCTATTCGAGAAAGTTCGAATAAACTTGCTGCGACAAATCCACCTAAGAAACCCTGGCGCCATTTAACAGAGACATTCGGCACTAAAATATAAAACAGTGAAAAAAGAATGGTATTAATTAAGATGGGTAATAATCGCATGGTCAGCGTGTTTAATTCTAAAATAGAAGTGGTTGCAGTGATCCAAGGAAGAGAGAATAAATAGGTGCTCAAAAATATACTTAATCCCATAATAACAGGTAATAATAGTAAAGTAAGGCCATAAAATATTAATGCCCATATTTTTTTTCTTTTTTTATGCGAGTGCCATATTTCATTAAGTGTTTCTTCAATGGTATTAATTAATAATAACGCCGTAACAAATAGGAAAAGAAAACTCAACATGGGCAAATGAGACGTTTGTTGAAGGAAAGCGTGTAAATAAGATTCGATAGAGAGAGCTGTTGAGGGAATAAAATTTTGCAAAACGTAATGCTCAGTGAGATTGGTTAAATTAGAAAAAAATGGGTATAAGGTAATACAAAATACGGTAATGGAAAGAAAAGGGACCAGTGCTAATAATGTTGTAAAGGCGAGTGCCGAAGCCAGTGCTATATATTTTTCTTTGTAAAAACGTAATGTTGCTGATATCAAAGCATTTTTAAAATAAATCAGAGTATATTTATAAGACGAGATTCCCATTCTTTTTTTTAACACTCTTTTTAAACAATGGCAAGTAAAAATCATGCTATAATATAAGTTAATTTACCTGTGGCTCATTTAAATATTGAGCAAAATATGTCCATATGATACATGTCATAAGGAAGCTAAAATGGGTAATCTGAGAATCATTACTTTTACACTGAGTGACCAATACTACGGCATTGAGACGAATTGTGTAAAACGCGTTTTTCCTGCTTTTTCAACGACACTCATACCCAATCCTCTCCCATTTGTCATGGGAATGGTGAATGTACAAGGTATTGCTCTACCTGTTTTTGATATTCGTCCCCTCTTAAATCTTAAAATAAATCAACTCTCAGTGACTGATAGTTATATTGAGGTTGATTTATGTACACATCATTATTTATTTTTGGCAAATCGTATTGTACATGTCAGCGAGTATGAAAAAAAAGACATACTGCCAACAGAAGAACGATTTATAAAACATAACGAGAGTATCAGTGGTGTAATTCGACAGAATGATAAACTGGTTGTTTTACTGAATATGGAAAAGTTGATTCAATAATTGAAGAGACTCGGTATGACAAAAATACTACCTAAAATAGATATGTCAATTATAAGCCATTTTATTGGGGAAGAAATGGGATTATTTTTCCCCGAGAATAAATGGGTTGAATTAGAAAGAGGTCTTAAAAGAGCTTGTCATGCATTTCATTATCAAGATCTTAATACTTGTGTGCAGTGGTTGATGTCTTCTCACTTGAATCAAGAAAAGACTGAAATATTAGCCAGCTGCTTAACCGTTGGCGAAACTTATTTTTATCGAGATACGAAAATATTTGAAACTATCGAAAAAGATAAATTAATTCCATTAATTTATGAGCGATATAAATCAAATAGACAGCTACGTATATGGAGTGCTGGCTGCTCAACCGGTGAGGAACCATTGAGCATTGCCATGACCTTAAACAGATTGATCCCCGATATTAAAAATTGGAATGTCCATTTAATTGCTAGTGATATCAATACTCAAGCGCTGGAAAAAATGTCTAAAGGTGTATATTCGCAATGGTCATTTCGGAATGTTTCACCCTCTATTCAATCATCTTATTTTAAAGAGATAGGACCAGGTCAATTTGAAGTGTTACCTTCGATTAAGAGTATGATCAAAACATTTTATTTGAATCTATCTCAAGATGTCTATCCGTCACTTCTAAATGATACCAATGCAATGGACATAATTCTGTGTAGAAACGTATTGATGTATTTTTCAGAGGAAAAAATAAGAAAAATTATAAAGCGATTTTATCATACGTTATCTGACGGAGGTTGGCTAGTGGTTGGTTGTACAGAATGCTATGATGAATATTATAGTGATTTTGTATCGGTACGAATCAATGGAATGACATTTTATCAGAAAAAAATTGAATCTCTCAAATCGAATGTGACAGACCCACCTATACAACGTAAAAAAATAGTCATTCAACCGGAGTCTCATTCGAAAGAGTTAAATGATATAGAAACGATAGAAAATTATGCTAATGCCGGTCGATTGAATGATGCCTTAAAAAAATGTGATGAATGTATTGAACAATATAAGTCACAAACTGAGTTCTATTATCTTAAAGCCATGATTTTAATAGAATTAGGTCAGGATGACTTGGCCATGCAGACCCTGAAATCCGTGATATATTTAAATCAAAAACATATCATGGCCTATATCAATTTAGGCTCTATCGCAAAGAGGCAAGGAAGAATAAATGATTCGAACGAATACTGCCAGTGTGCATTGTCACTGCTGCAACAATTAAATCCAGAATCAGTCATAGAAGGTTCTGGTGGTGTTACGGCCAATAAAATGATTGATATGGTTGGCATTATGAGTAATGCGAGGTAATGATAATGAATCATTTAACACATAATCAGGAGCGCATAATAGAGTACCTTGACCGTGCAAAAAAGAATTTAGAAATGAACACAGTACAACCATTAGATGAACAAGCGATTCTCAAAGCACGTGCAGAAATATTCTCAAAAGAAATAACCAGAGATCAATATCATGAAAATGAGATACAGGTAATTGAGTTTACTTTAGGTAGTGAGCATTTTTGCATTGATCTATCATTCATCGATTGTATATGTGAATGTAAAGAGGTGGTATGGATCCCTTCTCTCCCTCATTTTGGAAAGGGAATTTTTAATGTGCATGGAAGGATTATATATATTATTGACTTAAAAAAATTGTTTAGTTTGATACAAACAAACAATACAGAATCAAGTTGTATCATAGTGGTACAGTTCAAGGACATAACATTGGGATTTCTAGTGGATTATGTCTGTGGAGTGAAAAAAATTGAATTAAATAGTATTAGTTGTGAATTACCAATGATTGAAAATAACAATTCTAATTATTTGAATGGAATGGTATCCAATGAAATTGCGATGATAGATGTTGAAAAGATAATTTGCGATGAATGTATTGTGATCAATTATTCTGATATATAAAGATATAGGGGGTTATATGAAATGGTATTTAAACCTGAGCACCAGCAAAAAACTGTTACTAAACTATGGTGCCATTACGCTATTAATTTTTTTAGTCTGTGGTATTTCCTATCATGAAATTGATTCAATTAGTCAGTCACAACAAATGATTTATAAGCATGATTTTGCGTTAGTAAAAAACTTAATAGGCTTAAGTGACAATTTAAGCAAGCAAAGAGCCAATACGCTTAAATTAATTACTGAAAAAGACAATAATGGAAAAGAATTAGCTAGACAAGCGATTATAACTCAAAAAGTTGTCATTGATCAATACATTGATAAGCTTGATGTATTGGTTGAAGGTGATAGTGAAGCAAAAGAAAATTTACAAAAAATAAAATCAATCCTGGGCGAGTATCGAAAAACACGCGATGAGCAAGTTCTAGCATTTGTTCAATCGAACAATCCAGAAAAAGCCGTCGAAATCGTTTCAGGTGTACAGAGTGATAGGCTGATGTTAATCAGGGAGATTAATCAAAAATTGATTAATCAAGCAGATAAACATGTTGAAGAAATGATTGCTTTAAGTACTGATAATGAGACATTTGCAAAGAAAATGTTTGTGACTATCGGAATATGTGGTTTGCTTTTGGTGGTTATATTAACAATCATGATGCAAAAACTCATTGGAAAGCCTTTGAATGAGGTGAGTAAGGTAGCTGAGCGCTTTGGAGCGGGTGATTTAACAGTCAGTGTTCCTGTTAGGGATTCACAGGATGAAGTCGGTATTCTGACGCGGGTATTTGATGAAATGATTCGTAATAACGTGATTCTGATACGCGAATTCATTGACGGAATTAATTTAATTACAACTTCAGCTAACCAAATTGTTACATCCACAATGCAATTGTCTAGCAGTGTGAATGAGACAGCAACCGCTGTCAGTGAAACGACGACTACAATTGAGGAAGTAAAACAAGCATCGCAGATATCAAGCCAAAAATCAAAATTGGTTTCCGAGAATGCACAACATGCGGCAAGTATTTCTCAAGAAGGTGAAAAAGTGACACAAGAATCAAATGGCGGTATGAAACAAATCCTTGATCAAATGAGTAGTATTGCTGAAAGTATGATGCATCTAAGCGAACAAACTCAATCCATTACAAGTATTATTGCCACGGTCGATGATTTATCACAACAATCTAACTTGTTAGCGGTCAACGCATCCATAGAGGCAGAAAAAGCCGGTGAACAAGGACGGGGGTTCCGGGTTGTTGCTCAAGAGATTAAAAGCCTAGCTGACCAGTCAAAACAAGCAACGAAACGTATACGAGAAATCCTGTCTGAAGTCCAGAAAGCGACGAGTAAAGCAGTTCTTTCGACAGAGCAAGGCAATAAGGTTGTAGAATCAGGTTCAGATAAAGTTGAAAAATCAGGAAGTCTCATTTCAACTTTAGCCAAGAATAGTATCGATGCTGCACAAGCCGCTGATCAAATCGCAACATCAAGCCATCAGCAATTAATTGGTATGGAGCAAGTTGCAACAGCGATGGAAAACATTAAACAAGCAAGTATGCTGAACGTTGAAAGTGCCAGACAATTGGAATTGTCCGGCCATGATTTAACAGATCTTGGGTCAAGGTTAAAGAACTTGGTCGGTAGATATAAATTGTCATAATATATGCAGTATTTCGGCATTCTAAGAATAGATGGACACAACTTTTTTGAAAAGAAGAGTTTATTATGAATAATGATGAATTTCAGAAAAAACTGTTTGATACGTTTAAAATAGAAGCGGCTGAGCATATCTCTACCATTACAAATGGTCTTTTACAAATAGAAAAAGAAGATAAGCCAGCCAGATTAAAATTGGCTGAAACATTGCATCGTGAAATGCATAGTTTGAAAGGCGCTGCACGTGCAGTTAACTTACTGGAAATAGAAGGTGTTTGTCAACGTGTTGAAGAAATATTTTCTGCATGGAAACATGATGAAGCAGAAATTGACGTTAAATGCTTTGATATTTTACATCGGATATTAGAGCTACTTCACCATTATTTATTCAACGAGCCTGATAAAAACTTTAACTTTAATTCGGAATCAGAAGAGTTAATCAAAAAGATAACACATACTAATGATCATCCGCAATCAACGGTTCCAGTGACTGTCCAAAGGAATAAAGAGCAATCCATCTCGTATTCTGACCACTCACTTCAAGCGATTCGAATTTCTGGCAATAAATTAGACCAAATGTTATTAAAAATTGAGGAATTATTAATTGGAAAATTGATTACAAAAAGCCATGTTGATGAGTTAAATCAGTTGACCGCTATCATAAAATCACTCAAAAATGATGACAATCATTTGAAATTTAAGAAGATTGAAAATATTTTATTAAAACTAAACGATCAGTTCAATAAAGATGCTTATCACTTAAATAGTTTGATCGATAATGCCTTGAGTGATGCAAAAAAAATGATGACCATGCCCTTTTCAATGATTTTAAATAGTTTTCCAGGAATGATTCGAAATCTGTGCCGTGAGAAAAATAAAGAAGTCAACTTTATATTACAAGGTGATGATATTGAAATTGATAGACGAATATTAGATGAATTAAAAGACCCTTTAATTCATCTCGTCAGAAATAGTGTAGACCATGGAATAGAGTATTTCTCTCAAAGAGGCGGTAAACCTGCGCAGGGAACGGTAAAGATAGCCATTTCAAAAATAGGTGAACAAGATGTAGATATTATTATTACAGACGATGGACAAGGGATAGATATCGAGGCTGTTAAACAGTCGGCGATTACTAAAGGGTATCTTGCTGAAAATGAAGCAAATACGTTAGAAGATAGTGAATTATTATCACTGATTTACTTGTCCGGCCTCTCAACGACACGGGTTGCAACCGATATTTCTGGTCAAGGGTTAGGAATGGCGATTGTTAAAGAAAAAATAGATAAAATAGGTGGCCGAATTACATTGAATAATCATCCTGGCAGAGGTGTTGAAATCAAATTAACAATACCAGTCACGTTAGCCTCTTATAAAGGTGTATTCGTAAGGGTTTGTGAACAATTATTTGTGGTACCCACCATGTATTTAGAGCGTATTATTCGGGTTCAAATAAGCGATATTAAAACAGTGCTTGGGAAAAATATCATTTCATTCTCAGGCCAATCCATCCCTTTGGTGAAGTTGCATGAAATATTACAGATGACGAATACTAGGACAGAGGAAGCCAGCATAATTTCTGTATTTATTATTTGTTTAAATGAAAAAAGAATGGCTTTCCAGGTAGATGAAGTCCAGGGTGAGGCAGAAGTGTTAGTTAAAAAGTTAAATAAACCATTGTTACGTGTGCAATTCGTATCCGGCGTTACCGTATTGGGCAACGGTATCCCTGTGCCCATATTAAGCACACTCGATTTAATGAAGGCTGCCAGCACACACACAGTCATTCCAGTCGAGCTCAGTAATGAAATCAGTGATCCCATTGTTCCTAAGACAATTCTAGTGGTTGAAGATTCAATTACCACTCGAATTTTATTAAAAAATATCTTAGAAATGGAGAATTATCATGTGATGACAGCTGTCGATGGAGCGGATGCTTGGCGTATATTAAATGAAAACACTATTTCATTAGTGATGTCTGATATTGAAATGCCTAATATGAATGGATTTGAATTAACCGCCCGTATTCGGGAAGATGAACATTTAAAAGACCTACCCGTTATTTTGTTAACAAGTTGTGAAAAAAAATCGGATAAGGAACATGGGTTAGATGTTGGAGCGAATGCTTATATCCTCAAAAGCCAGTTTGACAACACACATTTGATCTCTGTCATCAACAGGATGGTTTCGGTATGAGTGAAGATATAATAAAAATATTCATTGTTGAAGACTCCTTAGTTCAAAGGCAATTACTGATAGCCATTTTGGACTCATATAAGCGGATTAAAATCATTGGGTTTGCAACAAATGGGTTTGAGGCAATTCGTTCGCTGGAGCATCTTACCCCTCATGTCATTTTAATGGACTTGCATATGCCAAAATTGAATGGTATAGAGACAATCAAACACATTATGGCGCATCATCCTTTGCCTATTATTGCTATGAGTGCAAGTGATAGCAAGGATGACATTGTGAATGGATTTAAAGCATTAGAAGCAGGTGCAGTTGCTTTTGTTGAAAAGCCGAGCGGAACCCAACATCCTCGTTATCAGCTATTATGTGACTATTTAATAGAAAAAATTATTTTAATGTCAGAGATTAAAACGGTTAAACGTTGGAGCAGGGCTGTTAAAAGTCATCAATCGATTCAAAATACATCCATTACCCAGTTAAAAAATTCATTTGTTCACCCTATCGAAATGATTGGTGTGGGAGTTTCTACGGGAGGTCCGGTTGTATTACAATCGATACTTTCAGGGTTGTCTGATGATTTCCCCCCTTTGTTGATTGTTCAGCACATAACTCCCGGTTTTATAGAAGGGCTTTCAGAATGGTTAACGATGACGACAAAGCATCCCGTTGTTGTTGCAAAAAACGGTGATGTTCCTCAGCGTGGTTGTATTTATATGGCTCCAGATCATTTTCAAATGGGCGTCTCTTCTCAAAAGAATATTTTCTTAAATCCAAAAAAAAGTGACGCAATGCTTTGTCCATCGGTTGGATTTTTATTTGATACATTGTCTGTGACTTTAAAAGAAAAATCGGTCGGAATATTACTAACGGGGATGGGTACTGATGGTGCGGTAGAATTAAAGAAAATGAAAATGTCTGGCGCGATCACAATTGCTCAGAATGAGGAAACATCTTTGATTTATGGTATGCCTGGAGAAGCAGTAGCGTTGGGTGCAGCGAATTATGTCTTATCACCCGAGGAGATTACCCAGTTGATTTCGAATTTTACGACTCAGAGGCGACATGAATAATACGCATATTTTAATCGTTGAAGACAGTCATACGCAGGCTGAGAGACTCAAAATAATTTTGGAAAGCCAAAATTATACTGTTTCTGTTGCGTTTAATGGACAAGAAGCATTAAATTTCCTGCAGAACGCGCTACCAACGATTATTATTAGTGATATTATTATGCCGGAAATGGATGGATATGAACTGTGTAAAAACTTGCGCTTGTCTGATAAATTTAAAGTCATTCCTATCGTATTACTCACCACACTTTCAGATACAGAAGACATTGTGAATGGTTTGGAGTGTGGAGCAAACTACTTTATCTCAAAACCTTATGAGGATGATTTTTTACTCCTGCGCATACAAGAGATATTGACGGCCAGAACAATTAGGCAATCTGATCCATTACAAGCCGATGTCAGAATTATTTTGCATGGAAAAGAACATACTATTACAGCGAATAAGTCACAGATATTGGATTTATTAGTATCTACTTATGAAGATGCTGTACAAAAAAATAAACAATTAAATATTTCACGATTGAAAGTACAAGAGTTAAATAATACGTTGGAATTAAAAGTTAAAGAACGTACTAACGAATTAAATATTGAGATGAATAATAATATAACACTTTATAAAGAATCAAAAATATATGCAGAAAATCTCGAGAAAGAAATTACCCAGCGCAAGCAATTAGAAATTGATCTGAGGCAAAGTGAAGAGCATTTTAGAGAATTATCATCTCAATTAAAAGTTTCATTAGATGCTAAAGAAGCCTTGCTTAAAGAAGTATTTCATCGTGTCAAAAATAACTTACAAATTATTTCTAGTTTATTAAGCTTGCATATTCAGTCTGTAGAAGATAAAACAATAAAGGACAATTTAATTAAAAGTGCGTCACGCGTTAAATCCATGGATTTAGTCCATCAATTGCTTTACCAAGGGGATAATTTATCACATATTTCTATGATTAAGTATGTCAATGACCTTTTTTCGTATTGCCGAGGCATTTATGACCTTGATAACGATTTGATTAAATTCAAAAGTGATATTGATGATATTTATTTAGATATGGATACGGCCATCCCCATTGGATTAATCATGAATGAACTGGTTTCAAATGCTGTTAAGCATGCTTTCCCTCAACAGAAATCTGGTATCATCCAGGTTTCATTGACATCACAAAATAATAATTTTGTTTTAGTTGTACGTGACAATGGGATAGGAATAAACCCTCAATTAAGGTTAAATGAGGTACCTACATTGGGATTACAGATTGTGAATAATCTTGTCAACCAGTTGCAAGGAAAAGTAGAGGTGGATTCTCAATCAGGGACTGTCTTAAAAATAATGTTTTCTTAGTGAGGCGGGGGTACTCAGAAATCTAAAATTGCGCTATAATGGTATTAGTACTTGTTTGACAAGCAAGGGCGGTAAAGAATCGATTCCGCAGGGAGGTCTTTATGCCATTAAAAAAAGGTAAATCTCGTCAAGTCATCAGTGAAAATATCAAAAAAGAAATAAAAGCAGGAAAACCGCAAAAGCAAGCGATTGCTATTGCGCTTCATAAAGCGGGTCTTTCGAGAAAAAACAAGCATAGATGAACATTATTCAATGGTTCATATCTTACAATCGTTATGAGGAGGTTTATATGAGATACCTAAATAGTCTTGCATTAATGAGTATGATTTTGTTGTTAGGGGGTTGTGCTAGTACGCCTACTCAAGAAAGTCCGGGTCAATTTGTACAAAGCAGTACGATTACCACGGTTATCAAAGCTAAACTATTAGCGGATTCCCGTGTCAGTAGTTTACCAATATCCGTTTACTCGTTTAAAGATCATGTAACGCTTAAAGGCAAAGTCAATGTCAAAGCGCAGAAAGAAATTGTAGAAAATATCGCATGGCATACTGATGGTGTTAAATCAGTCAGCAATCAATTAATTGTTCGCTATGATGAGTAACTCCTGAGTCTTTAGATTTAGGCATTGCGAGGGATGAAGTGAAAAAGCAATGCCGCATAATTCCTCCCTCGTAATGATGAAATATTGCCTCTTGAAGCACGATAGCTATATCGCGTGGAGGGCTTATGAATATGCGAGTAATGGTTTTCATTATTTTATTATTAACGACCATGTTTCGTACGTGTTATGCAGGTTATTATTTGGTTCAGCCGGTTGTTACCGCTTACAATACTGACTGTGATAGAGTGAAACAAGATATTTACGCAGAACAAGATCCTATGAGACATAATTATTATGCTGTTACGACTACCTATGAAGAAAATACCTGCCCTTGTCCTTTAAGTGAAATGAACAATTCATGTGATTTATGCTGGCGATTGTTTGGTGAAGAACGTACATACCGTCCTGCCGAAATTGTTTCATTCGTTCCGGGAGGACAGGACGGTAGGACGGGTGATGATATTGGGGCTGATTTAAATATTGATTATTAGTAGGGTGGATTAGACGTGTTTTTTGCGTCGTAATCCACCAAATCAGGGTGGATTACGACGCAAAAAACACGTCTAATCCACCCTACCTGACTACCTGACTTAATTTTCTTTGTGAGATTTAACAAACAGTGCAAAATGATCCAGAAATCCTTGTAAGAACTTCTGAGTATCTGCCTGAGTAATATGATTGTGATGATCGATTAACCCTTCTTTATAGAGAATGTAGACTTCGGGTTGTCCAGCAATAATGGCCCCTAATGAATCGAGAATGCTGCGTAAATGCGATTGGGCAACGGCGGTTCCTACATGGCCTGGGCTTGTACCGATGATGGCGGTTGGTTTATGAATCCAGACATTGGTTCCATAAGGGCGAGTTCCCCAATCGATAACGTTTTTTAAAACTCCCGGGATAGAACGGTTATATTCGGGTGTGACAAATAATACGCCATCCGCCGCTTTAACGTCTGATTTGAGCTTAATAATCGAAGCTGTCAAATTATTTTCATTATCTTGATTAAATAAAGGGATATCCTGTATGTTCAGAATATTAAAATCTAATTGAGGATGGGGCAATTGATCGAGTGCTAACATCAGTTTTTTGTTGAATGATTCTTTCCGCAAGCTTCCTACAATAACGGCGATTTTAAACATAAATATTCCTTGTTTAATAACAGGTCAAGCGTATAGTATAATCTCATCTATGTGAGTCGCCAATGGCTAAATAAAAGATGCATTGTGATGGATAAGAAGCCCCAAAAAAACCTCGGCCAGGAAGCTTTAGCTAACTGGCAACAATCGATACAACAAAATACCTATACGACCGATATAGATTTTACTCATTCGATTCAGTACTATTTAAGTGATTCATTTCACGAGATACATTCAGCTTTATTAGCATTAGGTGAACAAATTCCTTCATTAGAGTCGCTTGTTGATCAGAATCACCTACCCACGAATCTACCTCGTATTGATTATTTTAGTGCAATAGGCGACCGTATTGACCAGATTGTGCATCATCCTAGTTATACACAAGTGGGTGACATGATTTATGGTTCACAATTATTATCAAAGATAGCTAAGCCAGGAGGGCTTTTAGAAGGCTTAAGTTTATTTTTTTTAACGTCTCAAGTTGGCGAAGCAGGGCACAACTGTCCGATTGCTTGTTCAGCGGGCATGATTCGCGTTTTAAATAAAGTGGGTGATTTTCCCCATAAACAATTTTATTTAGAGAAACTCATTTCACCTTCTTTTCAATCCAATTATACCGGAGCCCAATTTTTAACGGAAATTCAAGGTGGCTCAGACGTTGGTGCGAATACCACGGTAGCAAAACAAGATAAGCCGCATGCTTGGCGTATTTATGGTGAAAAATGGTTTTGTTCAAATGCGGATGCAGAACTTATTTTTATCACTGCTCGATTTGACCCTATGACTGTGGGCACAAAAGGACTTGGATTATTCTTGGTACCGGCTGAGTGGAATCACACTCGAAATAATTATACATTACGCCGTTTAAAAGAAAAATTGGGTACACGTACATTAGCTACAGCCGAAATTGATTTTCATGGATCATTTGCTTATGCGATGGGTGAGCCAGAACATGGATTTCAACTTGTCATGGAAAATGTGCTGCATGTTTCACGGTTATTTAACACCTTTTGTGTGCTAGGGATGGTTAGGCGTGCTTATACCATTGCTTTATCTTACTCTAAAAATCGTGTTGCGTTCTCTCATGCTATTATTGATTATCCATTAGTGGGTCAAACACTGGCAAAGATTAAAGCCGAAAATGCTGCTCTGTTAGCGGGAATTTATTTTACCACTTCATTACAAGATCAGGTAGATTCAAATCATGAAAAAAATCCAGCGACTAAATTATTATTGCGTTTACTGGTCAATGTTCAAAAATATTTATCGGCTAAATGGTCGGTTGACCATATCCGATTAGCGCTTAGTTTGTTGGCGGGGAATGGTATCATCGAAACTTTTTCAGCGCTACCTCGTTTATTAAGAGACAGCCTTGTCTGTGAAACCTGGGAAGGGACGCATAATGTTCTGCAAATGCAAGTATTAAAAGATATGCAAAAATATGAGGTGGATAAAATTTATATTGATTATATGCAAAAGACATTACGGGATATAAGATCGCATAGCGATAGTTTGATGGCAGATTTCTCCCAAAAACTGCTCGAACAATTGAATGAATTAGAAAAACAAATACTACATTTTCGTCAAGAAGACGCTGAAGTACAAACCTTGCAAATTTCTTCTGTGGTTGATCGCATGACAATTTTGTTTTGTGCGACGCATTTGTTGAAAGAAGGATTGGATCAGGCGAAATCAAAAATATATTCCAAATTAAATTGTTTCAAGGCATTTTATCGCTTACAGGTCGAAAAAGCCGCACTCCATTCAAAAGATGATCTTCTTTTAATAAAAGCGATACTATCTTTGTAGTGAAGGATTTTTAGGTGTTATCAAATAAAGGGTGACAGGGTGTTTCTTTTTTGCGCGCGCAGCTTGCGAGCACGAAAAAAGAAATACCCTGTTGGCAGAGCCTGCCCCCGCATGCTTTAAGCGGGGGACCCTTCTTTAAATTCGCTACGGGTATAGTGGTTCAAATTCATCATGCGTATCTGAATAAGAAAACATCTGGCCTTTTTTAATATCAAAAAACCATAAATGAATGATTAATTTATTCTGTAAGACATTTTCTTTGATCCATGGGAAAGTCATGCAGTGTTGATAAGATTGATGAAGCGCTAATTTTGCATAATCGTCAGCATCTCTTTTCGTGCAATCAGGGGTTTTAATCAATGAAACCCAATTGGTGATAAAATCATTATTAAGCATATGATTTTGTAAGAGTGCTTGAATGCCTCCGCACTGACTATGACCGAGTAACACTAAATGCTTAATTTTTAGGCTACAAATCCCAAATTCTAAAGCAGCACTGGTGCCGTGGTGGGCTTCGTCTTTTTCGTAGGGCGGCACAATGTTGGCCACATTTCGCACAACAAATAAATCGCCGGGATCGCATTGCAGGATTAAGGCGGGATCTACGCGAGAATCGCAGCAGGCAACGACCATAATTTGCGGTTTTTGGCCATTATCAGACAGATACTGCATAATGGATTGATCACCTAATGCGTATTTCTTTCTAAAGGTTTTATAGCCTTCTAATAGGGTAGTAAAGTTTTTTTCCACGAATAATTCTTCTCTAATGATAGATGTATATACTCGTCGTGAATTATTTTTAGGTGTTCTAATGAAGGGTCCCCCGCTTAAAGCATGCGGGGGCAGGCTCTGCCAACAGGGTATTTCTTTTTTCGTGCTCGCAAGCTGCGCGCGTAAAAAAGAAACACCCTGTCACCCTTTCTTTGATACACCTAAAAATAATTCACGACGAGTATAGAATAGCATATTTTCTAAAAAAGTTTAAACGCCGCATAACGTATGCGGCGTTTAAATGGATGGCCTATTTGGCTTTTGGGTGTTGGCAGGAGGAGGGTTGGCCTTCGAGCGAATAGATGTCGCTTGTTTCCGCAGCGTCTATCCGGATAAACGGCTGGCTAGGGAATAATGTTCCGCCAAATTTTTTATGCGTTGCTTGGGTGCGTGCCCTGACTTGATCATGGTCGACACTCAGGGTTGTCTCTCTCGCTTGTCTTAGCTCAGCGAGCTTAGCGGCTGTTTCATTTATTTTACCGTTAATATCGCCCCAGTGCCGAATTTGTTTGCCTAGACTGGGCAGTGTGCGGGTAATTTTTTCTTGATATTCGCGTTTGAGTGCATCCAATTCATCGCGTGTTTTTCTGATATCATTATCTAATTGAGTGGTGAGTTCAATTGCCGGTAAACAAGGATTTTTTTGTTCAGTATTATTCTGTAGAATATCATTTGTTCTAAAATTAGCTACCAGGCTAATAATTTCTTTTTTCAGCTGATCTTGATGCTGTGTATGCTGTGCAATGGTCTGAACTTTTCGATTATTCTCGATATCTTCAACATTCGCTTTGACGGCCACGGCTCGCTTGTTAATCACGTGCGTTAAGCAGGCTTTTACAGCGATATAGGATTTTTGTTTGAATTCAAGTTCGGCAATTGACTTAGCAAGCGCAATACTTTGTTGCAATGCGGCTCGGGTTTCCTGATCAATCATGGGTTTAGTAAAATTGTTATCCGATTTGACTTCGGGTTCTTGAGCGGCGGGTTGTTCAAGATTTAATGATTCTTGAATAAGTTTAGCCAGTTTTAATTGCTCTTTTAGTTGAGAATTTTCTTGTTTTAATTGCGCTAGGTCTGGTTCATTACGATCTAACATGATTAAATACCTCGTTTAGTTGGTTGATGAAGTTAGCATAACAGCTTAATCTTAAGATGAAATTAATGGTTTCTTAAGGAATGATTAAGTAGCGTGTAAAAATAACTTATCTTTCTTAGTTTCTAAGGATTGAAAATAAATACAATCCGAGTAAAATTATCAAATGGCTATCACAAAAAAAATTATACCTATCGCTGCATTGAGAGATAACTATATCTGGATGTTGCTTGATGATCATTCAAAAAAAGCTTGGGTGGTTGACCCCGGTGACGCTCAACCTGTGATCCGTGCACTCAAGCAATATCAGGTAACGTTGGCCGGTGTGTTACTAACACACCATCACGCGGATCATGCGGGTGGTATCGAAGAACTCATTCAAACGTTTGGTAATATCATTGTGTACGGCAGTCATTTTTCTACTATCCCATGGATTACTCACCCCGTCAAAAATGCAGAGATATGTACAGCATTTTCTTCCGAAGTTCATGCGATTGAAATACCGGGCCATACGTTGGATCACATCGCTTATTACGGTAACCAAATAGTATTCTGTGGTGATACATTATTTAGTGCGGGTTGCGGACGTATTTTTGAGGGAACACCCGCTCAAATGCATGACTCATTGTGTAAACTGAGTAGGCTCCCCGATAACACTCAGATCTATTGTGGACATGAATATACGCTTTCCAATTTATTATTTGCTCAAACTGTGGAACCGCTTAATCCAGATATTCTAAACAAAATTGAAGTTGTTCAGCATCAATTAAAACAAAATAAGTGTACCTTGCCTTCCTTAATGCTTGAAGAAAAAAAGATAAATCCTTTTTTAAGATGCCATATGCCCGATGTTATTCAGTCTGTTGAATCGCATATTGGAAGAGTGACGACATCGGTTATCGATGTATTTCAAAATCTTCGTGAATGGAAAAACAATTTTATAACTTCTTAATTAAATAACAAAAAAGTTTTCACTGATTTTTTCTCGGGAGAATAAAAAGGATATTGCTTAAATGCGATATACATTCCTGTGGAAGCTCCACCATCCAGGTTCAAGGCTGTTTCTATATCATTCAAACCAAACATAGTAGGGTAATTCATCAAAATATTAGAAATTTCGGACAATGTAGCGGGGGATGTAATGATGACTAATAACTTTTTGTCACGGGATAGCGCTAATATCGTTCTATGATGAGGTTCAAAATACGCTTTTAAATACGGTACTTTTTTCTGGATCAATTGATCATTAGAACTGATGTGTCCACGTTCGATTATGAATGGCCCGGTTTGCATGGCCTGTGATGCATGTGAACAATTTTTAAGAGTATTGTCTAACTCTATTTTACCTTTTTTGTTTACTTGAACACATGATGTAAGAAGTGGGTCTTTGGCCAGCTTATTGATCATATGGCCATCCAGAATGAATAATCCGGCGGGGTGAAAGTTTTTTGTATAAAACCCTCCATTGACGCTCACCAGAGAATGTTCACTTCGGCTAATATCACGCATAGACTGGGCGAGTGATTGATCATTGGTCTTTTGTTGATAGAGTTGCCCATGATAGGTTTCGTTAAACGTGACCGCATAAAGTTCAATCTTTTGAGAAGAAAACAATATATGTTGATAACTGCCTAATCGATTCGGTAGATCTTTTTTATCGAGAAGCAGATATCCACGGGGAGTTGTTTGAGCGCCGGCAGAAAAACCCAGGGTCATCAGTAAGAGAAATAATGAAATACGCATTGCGCGGCTGATGAGAAATTTTTTGTTCACTGATGATCTCCATTCTAAAATTCATAGGTATCCACACGAGTAGGAAATGATGTTTTTTGGTAGGGGATTAGGCGTTTTTTGCCGTAATCCACTATGTTTTGGTGGATTACGATGCAAAAAACGCCTCTCATCCACCCTACGAATTTCCAAAATAGCACAAGTAAATATGCTATAATAATTAGTGGTGGTTTACAATTTCAGGTAACACATGATGGCCAGAATGGTAAAATATTAAGCATCTTTCACAGGAGATGATTCTATGCCAGTGGATAAAATCAAGGTCAATATCGGCTCACTCAAGCAATCGCTCCGTTTAGATGCACAAGGTAAACCAACGTCTGTTTTTGATCTTCAAAAAATTAGATCTTTTGAAGATAAGCTACTGGAAATTACAGAGGCTCACAAGTATGCAAAAGAGAATGCCAGTCACACCCCAGAAGAGATCCAAAAACTCGGTCTAGACATTGCCTATCTTCAAGAAAAAATCAATCAAGTAGAATATGAAATTTATGCATGTGAAGAAACCCTCAAAAATATTCACAATTTCTTACATGAAATAAATAACGATAGACACCCAGAATTGCATCAAGAAGTCTACTATGCTAAAGCTAAACAATTTCATGATACAGTCACAGTATTACTTAAAAAATCAGTGGATTCAACCGAGCTTAAGCAACAACTTGTCGCAGTAGAATCTCTATTGTCCAAAATCGTAGATCGATATAAATCACTCGAGCAGAAAGTACCGCTCTCTCCACAGATACAAGCACCGTTACACTCAGTATTCAGTGATTCTGAAAGCAGATACTATGCGGAAGTTAAAACAGCATTACAATCATTCCGCAGTGAATTCGAACAGTTAACCAAACAATTATCGAGTGAAGATTTGTTGTCTAAGCAGGTGATTCCTAAAACTAATGAATGTTATGCACAGTTGATAAGATTGCAAGCGGATGCCAAAGATTGTTTAGGTAATCAGCCTTCCATTGTGGCGTTTAATAAAGTATTTGCCTATATAAGGAAACATATCCATGATATTATGATGGATCATGTGATTAAACATATTAGCACTACAGACAAACTTACTCAATTTTGCAAACAATTTATAGAAAAAACAGATAATAGCTGGAATACTCTCGCTATGCGTGGTACTAAACTAGCCTTACAACACCAGCCTTTAAAGGATACTTCAACACTTGCTCATCTAACCAGTAGTGATCGGCAATTAAAGGAAAATGCTTTACTTCAGGCACATCAACGTCAAATGGATGAATGGAGTCTAAAAGCCAATCAGCTGATTGAAGAAATAAGCAGGAAATTGCCCAAACCAGGAATTCGTTTAACTGCAGAGGATAGCTACAATGTGCAATGTATAAAAAATAGAATAGACGGTCGTGTTTATTCCGGCATAGATATAGATCAACCTGATTTCGTTGAGCAATTTCATACGCTCGTGTATATTTTAAATGAGGTCGATTATATCCCAAAGGCACGTTTACGTGCATCGATACACTCTACTATTATGGCGATGCATAATATCGGTAAATTCTTTTTTTCTGACCCCCTAAAAGACATCTTAAGTATGCATGAACCCTTAGCAAAAATGGTCGAAGATGCCCAGGCTTTCGTTTTTGCACGTGAATCATCCAATGTGGAAACGCGACCTTATGATTTTTAGTAAGCATTCGGTGAAGCGCCATCCTTTCACTCTCTCACTCGTCATCTCTACACTCTCTCACTCGTCATCTCTACACTCTCTCACTCGTCATCTCTACACTCTCTCACTCGTCATCTCTACACTCTCTCACTCGTCATCTCTACACTCTCTCACTCGTCATCTCTACACTCTCTCACTCGTCATCTCTACACTCTCTTACTCGTCATCTCTATACTCTCTTACTCGTCATCTCTATACTCTCTTACTCGTCATCTCTATACTCTCTTACTCGTCATCCCCGAATGCTTTAATCGGGGATCTCCAGCAAACTAAAAACAAGCAACGTAAGAGTAGGGGAGTTGCCAAAAAAATCTTGTTATGAGATTATCTACAGACAAATTATCCGCTAAACCGAAATCAACGACTTCACATGCCTCATTTATACGAATCCATTAAACAACTGGCTATATTCAACGATTCATCTAGGGTTCCTGTGGGACAAAAGCAAGTTATTACTCAATTATTAGACGGTATGGCGGGACAAAATGGATGGAAAAATCTAAAAGAGCTGGCAAGAACTCCTATACATCCAAATTTGTTGGAATATAAACAACATGGCCGGTTAATAATTTAATTTGTATGGAACGCGGTACATCAGTAGCGGCGGTGTAATTGGAAGCCGTTTTAACGCGCACAAATTTAGATTTCACTTCACGCGAAGCAGAAGATACGAATTTACCTCGCCAATAGGTAAATGAATTAAGATTTATTCCTAACTGAGTGCAATATGTTTGCTGGCTTAGTTTGCTTTCTTCCCACTGCTTAATGAGCGTAACCCAGCGCTGGCGGTTAGCGGCCTTGTCAGTCTTGGTTTGTTTGGTATTGGTAGTTATAATGCCTCCTTTGATGAAGGTGATACTATGCACTGAGCTATATTAATTTTGTAGGTGTGGTTGATTTAGCGGATACAGCAATATCATGCACTCACATGTATCTTAAATGAGGTAGGTTATATCCCAAAGGCACGTTTACACGCATCGATACAGTCGACTATTATGGCTATGCACAATATTGGCAAATTCTTTTTTTCTGACCCCCTGAAAGACCTCTTAAGTATGCATGAACCGTTAACAAAAATGGTAGGAGATGCCCAGGCTTTAATCTTCGCACGTGATACATCAAATTTGGAATCGCGACCTTATGATTGGTAACTTCAGCGGTAACCGCTGAAGTTACATTTTTCTATTCTTCAATATTATTGGCGTCCGGAGCCCTCATAACATGAAGCAATATCTATCAATCGCAAGATATTTTATCTAAGACTTACCTGTATACTCGGTGGAGTAGGAAGCACAACACATTGAGTAGGACCATATGCTTGAAATAAAATTCCATTTGCGACATTAAACGTCACTGTCCCTTGAGGTACTTTATCTTTTACTGTGACATTTACAGGAAATATGGCTTGTATTGAATTCCCTACAACCGAGAATCCTGATGGTAGTGTTACAGCGGTACCTGTGGGAACTGTCACTGTCTCAGTTTGAGGAGTTCCTCCATCTGTTGAGCCAAGGTAAGCTTGTGAAACACTTCCATCGCCAAAGGGATCATTAACAACAGCGCCATTAGCTACTGTTCTACATGGCAACCCATTAGAAAGATTTCCAGTAGATGACCCGCTGATTGTCATTACATTGGAAACTATAACGCGAAATTGGTCATAACTTCCGGTCGGCAAACTGGCAGAAGGACCTAGGCCTACGCAAGGCTGGCCAGGTTGCGAAGCAGCAATATTAACATTGGAAGAACCCGATCTATAGGTTACATATGTAGAAGACGATGCTCCAACGGGGTGGAAGGAGACACTCTGGAGATTAACAGAATACTGACCTGGCGTCGAATTTCCTGTTATCGCATTACTTTCTCCTGACAAAATTAAACCTGATGCTAATAATATGCCAGCAAATAATTTTTTATTGGTTTTCATATATTAAGTTCCTCTTGCAACAATAATATCAGTTGTAACAACGCCATTTGTTTTCTCAACCACGATGTCATTATGGCGAATAACTTTTTGTAAGCGTTGTTTTTCCAGATCTTGTGCCGCAAAAGTGCCTTGATAACTTGGCGTTGCTGCACTATTTTCGATAAATGCAGGGCTGCCGAGATAATAAGAGAGCTTCATGAAGGCTTGTCCTCCTTTATCATTATCACTAGCAATGCCAAGATCGAGTTCTAATTGACGTGCTGGAAAGACTCTTAGATGGGCTTCTCCGCCATTTATATTTGCAGTATCGACGCCCTGCCAATGGTATCCTTGTGCTGTAAAGCGCATCCATGATATATAAGGGACGGGTGTTTCAATTCCTGCATCGTAGCCACTTAACGCTCTCTCGTATAATGGGGTAAGCCCACTATTCAGGCTACCTACATTCTGTCTTCCACTTATAGCATCATAGTAATTCGCTCGAAATGTGACATAAGGTGTAAATAATTCGCCTCCTAAACCAAGACGTTTGTGATTGTAGTGCATGGTTTCATCGTAAAAGGTGTTCACGCCCAACATCATTTTTCTGTTATCTGTCAGATAGCGGTAACCGAGACCAATATTGCCTGTCCCATCACCATCGTTATAAGCAACTCGTCCTTGCCAAAAGAAAGTGTTCCAGCGATTTTCAAAGAGTGGTTGAATCGTTTCAACCCCCGTTACTGGCGTATTGCCTTTCTGAATACCATAATTGATATCGGTACGAGTCAACCAGTCTGGTCGATTAGTTGAGTTAAATAGATTGTTAAGGTAAGAATTTCCCATCTGCTGCGCGACACCCACAGCATCTTTGGTAGAGCCATTAGTGGGCAGTGGTGTTTGTTGTGGTATTGCATAAGCTAATAGCGGCAAGGCCACTATTGAAAAAATCGAGGTTGCGCACATCCATCGCATAATATCATCTCCCTTCGAATTAAAACTCACTTCTCCTGGAGCATAGCTAAAATCTATATTCGATGCAATCGTATTTGTATAAATTTTCTTTTTTCAAAAATTTTTAAATGTTAATGCTGAATTTTTTGAGCAAAAACCTTTAACTTAACGTGAGGGAGCTCTGACATGGCGGGGCAGGAGAGTTGCCAAAAAAATACTGTTATGGGATTATCAGCCGCCATCCATCCATTTTGGGTATTATAGAGTACGTTAAATGCCTCATTTATACGAATCCATTTATCAGCTGGCTACACTCAACGAATCTTCTAGGGTTCCTGTGGGACAAAAGCAAGTGATGACTCAACTATTAGACGGTATGGCGGGACAAAATGGATGGAAAAATCTAAAAGAACTGGCAAGAACTCCTACCAAACAAGACATTGACAATATTAAAAACTATATTGAACAATCGTTACATGAATCAACTTATTTTTCTTTTCAATTTCCGCATGCGATTTTTAAGTATAAGCGTGCCCTCAATAATCTAATGGAGGAGCTCACCGGGATTCAAGAGCGAATGAAAGTTATTGAGAATATTAGCAAAGATAAGGCGGATGTGTTCCATGCTTATGCAAAAAAAATGGATTTTTTATTTCTAGAATCAGTTCATCAATTTCATGGCACTCTCCTTTTACCATTGGATCAGGAATTTGATGTTCGTGCAGGATATGAAAACGGTTTCTGCTTTGGATATATTGCTGAATGGGGCAGATGCCTTTTACAAAACAAACCTCCTTTTGGGGTTGATGTAAACAGTTCGCCCCCTTTTAAACCGGTAAAATATAACTCTGCCGTTGGTCGTGCCTTTCCAGATTTAAATCATCTTGGCGTTATAACAGAGAAGATTATCACTTTGCAAAATCTGCAACGTCAACAGTCACTCTTATCGCAAGCGATGTCGGAAGGAATGGTAGAGACAGAAATCAATTCTCAATCACTTAATTCTATTCAATTTTTCACTTATATTACTGAAGTGATTGATAAAATAATGGCATACCTTGAGAAAGAAAGGTCTTGTACCATTTACAACCTGGTTCTCGGCCAATTCTCTAGTGGCCACGCTGTGGGTTTCTGTAAAAAAAATGGTAAATATCATTTCATCGATTCCAATTTTGCTTGGATTAGCTTTGATAATGTAGATGATTTAAAACGATGGTTGCCATTCTATTTCCAAAAAATGGACTATGAAAAAAATTTTTATAGATTTGAAATTGAAGCTTATACCCTCTCACCGAAAAAAAATGCGCATGACCCCGATTCTTTATTCTCCCTCGCACGCATAGCAAAAAAAATAGTAACGGCTGTTATTTTTCCTTTAAAGGTTTTATTTTATTTTCCCTATGCCGTATTATATTTATCACATTTCTTGGTTCAGCGTGTGAAGATTGCAATACAACGTCGGCTCCACTCTAGACAACACACTATTAACTCGGCAGAAGCTATGCCATCAACCCTAGACCATAGCCAAGGGTATTCTAAAAAATCCCTCGATGATTGGGAGGTGGGTGGCACACAGCCTAAACGAAGCCTGCCATTCTCTTATAGAAAAATCGCGACCTTGCTGGATGTTTCTTTACAAGATGTCCTTGCTATTCAGAAACGCGTGGCTAGGAATCCAGATTTCTCAACCGACAAACAAAAATCACCGCCAGCGACAAAATCCGAGCCGCGCGCGTCAGCAAGCGTCACTGTCTTTGTTAGATGACGTGACGTCTCTTGAAAGCAGAGTCTCTGGATGGTTGATCAAAAAAGTTTTCTCACTTTTGGATAGTTTTTTAATATATCGCTCAATGGCCATGGCTAATGACTTATCCCCCATGATTTGCCAACTTTGGGCAATACCGATAGGTTTAAAACTTCGTGTATATTTACAGCGGCTACCCGCCACATGCTCTTGATAACGTCTATTAAGATCAGTTGTATATCCGCAATAGTAGTGCCCATTATTGCAATAAAGAATATACACCCAAAATGATTTAGCCATTATCTTTTTCCATGAAATCTGGTAATCTATTGTAGAATATTATCGCATGTATAATTGATAATAACGAAATTTCATTCTTTGAAGGGGTTTTTATGGCAGTGCGTGAAGAAGGAACCGTGAAATGGTTCAATAACAGTAAAGGATTTGGTTTTATATCGCGAGATAATGGTGAAGATGTTTTCGTACATTTTAAGGCCATAATGAGTGATGGTTATAAATCTTTGAACGAAGGACAGCGAGTTGCGTTCATTGTTGCAAAAGGTCAAAAAGGCCTACAGGCTGAAGAAGTGACAGTGGTTGATTAAAAGTACCTGAATGATTTGAATTTCACACAGCCGTTCCCGCTACGTCATCCCCGAATGCTTTTATCGGGGATCCCCATGCATTTAATCAGGAGATTCCCGCTAAAAACAGGCGGGAATGACGAGTTAGCGGGAGGAGCTGAATTTCACAGAACCCGATGGTGATGCGATGGCCACTTCTATTGCTTGCCGTTCTTCAGAAAGTGTCATCATGTGGTAAGGGTTTGCTCTGAATTGCTCTAACACTGTTTCAACCGAGCCGTCTTGCCAAGCAGGCATAGTAGACGTAACGCGCGCACCTTGCACTTTTGCTCTCGCAAACGCTTTATCATGCAATTCTTTGCGCATTTCGCGGGGCCATGCGTTTAAAATAGCATCAAATTCGTCCATATGATTACGCCTGATAGCGCGTGCTCCTTCAATAATCGCTCGCTTAAAATATTTTTTATCTGGGAAGGACATACTGCGTAAGCAAAATTTTTCATATTTTTTTTCTGCCAATGTTCCATCGGGGTTGTTGGTCGTCATGGTTCGCCCCCACTCCCATTCACATTCAGAAAGTGATAGGGCAGGTTTGATGTCTAACACACTCAATCGGGGATCACTATAAGGGTTAGATATCTTAATCAATTTTTGCATCCCGTTTTTTTGTGCGTTAGCTAACTCGGTGGTAAAAGGGAGAAGAAATCCAATTCCAACTAATTTAACGATTTTAGAGATGATACGAGTGAGCATTATTGCGTTACCTCATTTTGTTATGACGCATTCTAGCGCATTTTTACGGCAAGTACAGCGATTTACTTAAAACAGCCCGCTCAGGACGAAATATTCCAAATAACCCTTAAAATCAATAAAACACCCCGATCGGGTTGATTTTTTTTAAAAAAAAGCTATACTAATATAAACATCCCGATCAGGACGGTTATATGAGAGTGACTCATGCCATCAGCGTGGGCAAACTGATTCGCGCCACACGGAAAAAAGCCAAACTAACACAAGCCGAACTGGCCGCTGCATCAGGTATTGGTGAGCGATTCATTCGAGAACTCGAAAAAGGCAAGCCAAGCTGCCAACTCGAAAAAGCCTTATGGGTGATACAAATGCTGGGCATAAAACTTCATGCACAGTTACCGCCTTCGGATGAGCCATAAACATGAAAAAACAACTATCCATCCAGCTAAATGGCAAACACGTAGGAATACTTGAACAAACGCCTTCAGGCAAAATGGCATTTACCTATGATGCATCGGCCACTCAAATGATCTCGATAGGAATGCCTATTAGAAAAGAACCCTACGGTGACATTCAAACAAATGCCTATTTCGGTGGTCTTTTACCCGAAAGTGACACGGTAAGAATAATCATAGGCAAAAGATATGGGATTAGTCCCAACAACCCTTTTTCATTGTTAAAAGCCATCGGATATGATTGCGCAGGTGCAATTTCTTGCGCTGCAATGGATAAACCCATGACAACGCAAAATCCATTTCCTTTGATGGGTAAAATTATTACGGACGATGAACTCTACACACATATACGAGAGCTTCCGCAAAAACCTCTATTTATGAATGAGATTGAAGGGCTGCGATTATCACTGGCGGGCGCCCAAGATAAAGCAGCCGTTTGTCTGATCAATAATCAAATCGCATTAGCTGAAAATGGTTGTCCAACAACTCATCTCTTAAAGCCTTCATCTACACACTTTGAAGGACTCGCAGAGAATGAGTATTTTTGTTTGAGAATGGCTAAACGAATGGGGTTACCCGTACCGGATATTCAATTACGGAAAATTAAAGATATTACTTTTTTATTAATTGAACGTTACGACAGACGCATAAAAGATGGTCGCATTGAACGTATCCATCAAGAAGATTTTTGTCAAGCCCTTGGAATACTGACTTCTAAAAAATATCAGAATGAAGGCGGTCCTGGATTTAAAGATTGTTTCGAATTATTAAACAATACAACGCAACCGGCCGTAGATCGTAATATCTTGGTCTCCGCATTAGTATTTAATTATCTGATAGGCAATATGGATGCGCATGCAAAAAACTTTTCGCTGCTACATCATGCACAATCTAACATTCGGTTAACACCTTTTTACGATATGATTTGCACGCGAGCTTATCAAACATTAACGTCAAAAATGGCTATGAAAATTGGTAGCCAATATGACGCTGATCATTTATTTGCACGCCATTGGGAACAACTCTGCAGTGAAATTCACTATCGATACATTTCAATGAGGGAACTCATTAACCATCATGCGGAATCAATTTTAAACGCAGCGGACGAAGAAAAGAAAATTTTAATTGCTTCAGGGCAGTATGCACCCATCATCGATACGATTATTAAAGTGATAGCAGATAATATCAAACGAATGCGGCGTAATTTAAACAGGGTAGTTAACAAGTAGGAGTTCACCATCCTACAATGGCCGGTAACCGTGATTACCGGCCATTATGGAATATCGAGTCTTCTTATACGTAAGAAAAAACTTACGTGACACTGAGATTTCTCCTAAACGAGAGAAACCTCGTGTATTTGACTATTTAATTTTTCGATTATTCATACCCAATATGAACCATTACTTCCTTATTATCTTTATACTCTTCAAATGTAGTTACAAAATTAGGTTGAAATATATTTGGGTCTATTTGCCAGATCATTTTCCAAGTATCTACTATATCTTCCGGGGCTTGGCTTTTAGATTTAAAAGTTTTGTATTTTCCTGCTGGAATAGTGACTGTCGTTAATCCATTTGGAATTATATTAATCTCTTTAACTGCGTAACCAATTGTGATCTTGTATTTCCCTTTGTATCCATCTTCATAATCAGAATAGACTGCAAATATACTGGAAGATGAAATATCTGCTAATACTTCTTTAATAGGATTTTTTAAAAATTCATCCCACAGTTTTCCAATTGTGTTTTGGTTAAAAGCAGCCTCATTGGAAGTAACCGTGCTTATCCCTACGATTTTGATATCCGTCTCTATTTGGTTCATAATCTCGCCTCTAATATAAATAAGTATACAATTATAGAACGATACTGCTTGAAGCACATAAATTATGTGCCCTCTTAACCCCTAAGTGCCTTGCCTATCTCAACATCTTTAGGGTTGCTCTCATGACCCTCAGGATCATTAAAAGGCATATGAATATACCCATGTTTACAATAAAATGGATAAGCTTCCGGCGAAGACTGAACCTGCAAGGTCTGTACCCTTTGCTTCATATCCGAGCTGTTTCATCGCAACGGTCGCTTGATCAACCTGTAATATATTTTTAACAACAGGGATCATATCAATAACAGGCTTAGATGCTAAACCAGGCACAGCTGTTGAACCAATATGATGGATGACTAAACAATTATCGCCTAAGGCCTGTTTAATCAATTTGGCTTCTGTTTCAAAAAATTTTGGCCATTCATCACTATATGAAACAACTTCTATTATATTCATACTCTCACCACGTCGTACTGTAATTGCATTAATCCATTTGAATAGGCTTTTGATGAAGTCAATCGGCACCATGACTCTTGAAAAAGATTACTAAAAAGTAGGATGCCTGACCCAAGAATAACGGGAATGATAGAAATAATAATTGTGTCAATTAGCCCAGCGTTTAAAAATTGACTAATAGTGATACCTCCATTCGCATAGATGTGCTTTACACCTTCAGAATGAAGTTTTTTAGTTAAAGTTATGATATCTCCATCAAACAATTCTGCTTGCTTACAGACAGATTTTAATGAGGAGCTAAGCACAATCACTCTCTTTCCTGGGTATGGCCATACATCTACACTAGATGCAATATTATAAGTATTTTTCCCCATCACTAATGTATCGATACTCGACATAAATTCATTATGTCCATAGTCTTCATCATTTTTGTCCGATGGTGGATTAAAATTCTCTAGCCAATCAAGTCCATCATCTTTTTTAGCAATGTATCCATCAATACTTGTGGCAATATAAACGGATATTTTTGGACGTGCTTTAATATTCATTCTTTACTCCAGATCATATTCATTTATGGTAACAGCGTTGGCTACCTGGCTACAAATTTCAACAAGCACTCCGTTCAAATCACGAACGTATGCTATAGTTTGCCCCCAAGGTTTTTGTTTAGGTTCCTGAGTGGATATAGCTCCTGCATCGACTGCTTTTTTAAACGCCCCACCTACATCTTCTGCAACGAAAGCTATTTCAAAACCAGCCGCGTCATTGCTACGATTATTACTGATAAATTTAACACCATTTGATTTTGATAACTCATCAGAAGCAAAGGCAAGCTTTGTATCACCAGTGATTAGCTCACCATATTGTCCGCTCTCGTGAAGAAAACCTTGTTTTAAACCAAACGCCTTTTGATAAAAAACTAACGTTGCTGGTACATCTGTTACATAAATAATGGTATAGGCAAAATGCATATTATTTCCTCATCAATATTTTATCCAAGCGGGAACTTATCATATCAATCATATCTAGAATTTTCTGTTTACTAGCTCACCCTCTTTTCTGAATTTTGGCCAGACATTCTTAAGGATATATTTCACATTAGCTATTTCAGCTGAATTTTCAGTATAAACTTTTTCTACAGCTTGGTGAATGATAACATGACAGCGTAAGCCTTTTGAAAACTCTATAAAATCCCCCTGACCAATATCTATCTTACGGTTACTATCTAAAGGTGTGATTGTCATGCGCCCCTTAATAACATATGCCATCTCTATTCTATCAAAACTCCATTCCGCTGTAGATGGCTCTCCTGTCCATTTAGGCCATTTTTTGATATTTATAAGGTTCTCATCCAGGTCTTTTATCACTTTGATACCTGAACCGTGATCAGCACAATGGAAAAACGCCAGAGGTAAAGTCCTCATTAAATGATTTTGCGAGGGCGTAATTACTCCTCTTTTTATTGATGAAATTAAAAATAACCTTCTTACGCTCATATAATGAACCTCATGCGTTATGTAGATGATGCAAAAGTTTGCGAGGGTAACAATTATACGAAATAATGAACAAAATGATATCCGTATAAAATACGTACTTTTGATCTCTAATTAAAATTATGCCCCTGTCACCACTGATTAAATTGTCGTGCAAAAAATAATCTGCAATCAAACATTCTTTAAGTCCTAATTGCGAAATAAGCTCCATAATATTGTCAATCAAATCTGACATGCTAGGTTGCCAAGGATCGTTTAGCTTCTGAGGGTAACTCCAATAAGGAACTAACAACCTCATGAGGATGCTCATTTGATTCATTGACAACTAATAACCTTGCAATTTGCCTCATTGGCCTGCCAAAAATACCATTTAAACCTGGAGCTGACAGTTGTGTAGCATTCGCAAGTATTCCATAACTTCTAGTTTTTTGATTCAGACTTGTGATATTAAGAATGTCTTTAACATCTAAAAAATCAGCTACTAATGAATACAGATCATCAATTATCTGCTGAGGTAAGATGACAGGCAATACTCTTTCTGAAATTTCACGTTTCAGGGTTGTAACGCATGCCTTAAAGCCACCGTGATGAGCAATTTCTAGCGGGGTCATACCTCTATCACCAGTTACGCATCCTTTCTGGCAAGGGGCATCTATCCTAGCTCTATTTTCAATAACACATTTTAATATTGCTGTCGCTTCGAATGATTTTTTGTTTTGAAAAGCAATTTTATTATTAATTGCCCAATACACAACTGTTTTATGATCACCCGAAGCATGGATGTCGGCGCCCATATCAATTAAACGCTGCACAGCCTCAACAGAACGTCCATCTTCTGCAGCAATACCAAGCATCGTATTGCCATAATTATCATATGCATTTGCTGCCATTTTTAAGAATTCATCACAATGACGCATAGTGTCAAGTCGCATAAATCGCTCAAACCAATCATTATCATCTACATCAGGAAAATCTGATAACAAACTTCCTAGTATTTTTTCGAGTGATTTAAGATCATATCCATAGAAAGCCAAGGTATCATGATCAATTTTTATATTCCGATATTTACTTGGGTTAATTTTTAAATGCACTTTAAAAATAATATTTGATTGGTAGTTATGAGAGATTAATTGCACCGTTAACGAATTATCTTGTAACATTGCATCAAACTTTCTTTTTTGTGACTTTGGTTCAAATCTTTCTAGCATTAGATTACCCCATACACGAAGCGGATGATTTTTGGGTGTTCTGGCGATCAGTTTTAAGTTGATTGCCGATTAAATAATTCACGCATAGTTATTCATATGCCAGTAATTTTTGATGTCAAGATAATCTGCAGATGAGACTCCAGAACATTTTCAGTGTTGTTACGTAAAAATTAGCTTATGGCATACGGATAACTATTTTTCCAAAATGAGAACCGCTTTCAAGTTTCGCCAAGGCTTCATTTGCCTGGTCAAATGAGAAAACTTCATCAATGATTGGTCTTAAATTATGAATTTCCAATGCGCGATTCATAGCTGTAAACATAGCAGTTGAACCTACAAAAATTCCTTGCAATCGGATACTCTTTTTTAATATCAACCATGGATTAATCTGATCTTCTGTCCCTGTTAAAACTCCAATAAGACTGACTATTCCACCTGTTTTTACTGAATCAAGTGATCGTGATAAGGTTCCTGCACCACCAACTTCAATGACTTGATCTACACCTTCGCCGTGAGTGAGGCTATTCACATCATGTTGCCAATTGGTTACATTCTTATAATTGATGCCATGTGCTGCTAACCCTAATGATTGCAAACGACTTAGTTTCGCATCGCTACTTGATGTTCCGATTACCTGTAACCCAGCTATTTTAGCAAACTGCATGGCAAATATTGAAACGCCCCCTGTACCAAGTGTCAAAATAGTAGCGCCTGGTTTAAGCGGCCCACTAGATTCCATAAGAGCATTCCAGGCAGTGACACCTGCGCAAGGTAGAGTTGCCGCTTCTTCAAAGGATAAATGCTCTGGAATCTTAACTAACCCTGATGAATGCAAAACAACTTTTTCAGCAAGCATCCCATCAATAGCACCGCCTAATGCAGTGTTATGATCGCTTGCTTGGATTTGTCCTGCTTTCCAGCTTTGGAAAAATCCAGCTGCTACGCGATCACCTACTTTAAATTGTGAAACTTTCTCACCTAACGCCAAGACTTCTCCCGCCCCATCGGAAAGCGGAATACATTTCTTTTTAAGATTCTTACCGTATGAACCTTTAGCCACTCTGAGATCACGATAATTAATTGACGTGGCACGTACATTAATGAGAACTTCTTCAGGTCCAGGGATTGGATCTGGTAGTGTTGTCATTTTCCATGCCCCAACACCCTTAACTGATTCATCTAAAATATAGGCTTTCATTTTGTTAACCCTAATTGTAGTTTTTCATCATTAGTAGGGAATGACTTTTGCGAATAAACAAATTCAAAAGGCATCCATCTGCTCATTCTCCCCTGAATTCTCTCCTCAAGGGTTTGTGTCAGTACATTGATTTCTGTTGGTACCCTTAGATCATTGTTGGTGACTAGTGTATTAGCGTTTAAAACACAGACCGATTTTCCATCATGGGTCATAAACCCACCAATATACACACCACAAGTACCGCAAAAAAGGCGATCGCTAGTTTTGTGACCCATTTGATAAAAGAAAGTATTTTCTTTATTTTCTATTGTAATTGTCAAAAATCCTTCTGGATCCGCCACGTTAACATTGCCTTGTTTGTAGCAAAATGAACATAAACATTTTCTCAGCCAAAGCGCCTGTGGTGAATTAGGTGTGTTGAATTCCAGTTTGATATTGCCACAATGGCAAGCACCCTTTAATGTATACATAATATGTTTTAGTTACTCATGCGTTAGGTAGACGTAGCAAAAGTTTGCGAGGGGAACAATTATACACAATTATGAAGAAAATTATATCCGTATAAAATACCTATTTTTTGTGCCTATTGAAGACATTCACCTTCCACCCAGCAACCATGGAAACCAAAAGGCACTCGGTGCGGGAGCTGAATAATCGCAAGTGGCTCAGCATCAATCTGCTGCGCATCAAGAATGACCAAATCACTTCTATTGATTTTTTCTCGATATACATAACTTAATAAAAATCCATCCCCTTCTGCTGCATTGGCTGAACGAGGGACAAAGATGGGTTCCAATGGATATGAACCCTCCCCAAAATGGTGAATACTCTTTTGGTTAAACGCTCTATCATAATGAACAATTGAATCAAAAAGATGTGATAAATTTTTATTGATAGCGCCATTCATGTATGCGTGCCGTTGATTACGCCCAATAAATCTCTCATCAATGCGTGGGAACTCTACATTCATATCATCTAACCGTTCTTTAGTCATTTTCTTTGATTTAAGATCAAAAACCCATCGCGTTAAATAATTGATATAAGCAACATTATCATTAGAAAATGCAATTGCATCCTTTGGAATATCATCAATGGCGACCATTTCTAAAATGATCTTGCCTTTCTCTTCTTGGGCATTGACCACATGGAACCCCAGAGCCGCCTGATCTTCAAACCAAATGACATTATCATCATTTCCATATCGTGGCATAATTGCAAAACGCGAGTTTAAATTAGGTTCCCATTTAAAAGGCTGCTCTCCCCGCATAATACGTTGGAAATCCCAAGTTAATGGGAACATTGGCAAAATAGTGAAATTTTCAGTAATAGCAAAATCATGCATCATGCATAAAAATGGCAAGGTAAGTTTATTTTGATAAATTATTTTTCCATTTTTGTCAGTAATAAAATACCTAAAATCGGGTCCAAAATAACTGTAAAAAATCAATTCGCCTGTAACCGGATCAATTTTCGGATGGGCCATCATGCTACGGTTTAGTGATTGATTAAAAGTATAAGTCTCGCAGCGAGTAAGATCGTTAATATCAATATTGACTGGATGACTCCCCTCGTTCAATGCTAATAATTTGTTATGATGCCAAATTACATTCGTATTAGCGGTATTGCGAGAACAATCTTTTACTGATTCGTCACAAGCCATCGAGTCTCGCATGCCACCGAATAAACTTTTTCGAGCCATGCGTTCCGCTAAAAATTTTTCTGTACGTACCCAACGATTTTTATAATTTACTTGCCCATTTTGAAAAGTGACAGCATGAATCATGCCATCCCCTTCAAACATGTGATAGTTCTCTGAGTAAACATATTGTGGGTTTGCACCATTACGATAAAAAGTACCATTTAACTCGTTGGGTATACTACCCAGTATGACGGGGTCATGAATATCACATTCAAATACCAAAGGCTCCCAGATACCTTTTAGAAACATATTATTTGGTAATGAGTTACTCATGGCTACTCTCCTGGATTTGCATCCATTTCTTATAGAGATGCCACCATGCTTCTTTGTTATCTGGATTTTCCCAATCGTATCCTATGAGTTTCCAGTCAGGGTCTTTTGCATCGAAACCCAAATTATCTACATAATCTACATCACATACAAAAAATTGATTTTTATACGGGAATAAAAATCCGCCGTTTAGCTGAAGATAGAACTTCGCATCGGCATAATGAGCAAACCATTGATTTAAAAAACCGCCTCGGATAAAAGGCAATTGGCATTTTAAATCTGCCCATGACGCAAACCCTTTTTCTTGAGCAATCACGGCAAGCGCGTTTTTATGCTTAAATTCGGCGCAACATATTGATTCTAAAGAATATTTTTCAAATTCTGGTAAACGTTGAAATCGCTTGGCTGCTTGTGTAGCTTGTTCAAAATCAGTGGAATGCAATGATTTTAAAAGAATCGACGCTTGGATTTTACATTCTTTGACGCTAAAGGATTTGTGTGGCTTATTCATTTTAATACCCCTGTCTATCGCCGTTACCCACAAGCGGCAAAAACAAAAGGTTAAACGAATAATAAGTAGCTTCGATAACTAACCTAGGGTGAGATCCTCTTTTGTGGGTATAGGCGCCCCTTAAAGCCTGCTCGTATAGTAACCCAATCTACCTAAATAAGTCAAACACCGCACTCTCATTCAGCCGACCAAATCTTTGACTCTGATTGCTTCCATGCATCCAGCGATTCAATTTTCTCATACCAATCTCTTATTGGATGACGGGTGAGTAGTTAAAAATTTCAAATCGGGCGAAAAAATGGCGTATGTCTTGTGTCATCCACTGCTTGATATTGCTCTTTCAAGCGATTAAAGCAAGCAAGTATTTTTCCTAAATCGGCATTCTGCATAGCGCGGTTACTGTGATCACTCGTCGTGGGAGTACCGGTTAAATAATCAGATATTTCTGTTATTAAGAGGCTGACGGCACTGAGTTTGAGCGCTCGAGGATAACTGTATCCCGTCCATGCGGAGATAAATCCTAATCGGCTGGTATAGGCTCTCTTATCTGATGCGCGACGTGTTTTGTATGCCATGGCAATGGCTAATATAAGTGATATCTGAATGGTTTTATCTTGTTGTGATTGGACCATTCTGACTGCCTTGTCAACAACGTTTACGTTAGGCTTATGATCAAAAATGACAGCCGTCAAATAATCTGGATCAATTTGCTCTAAAAATTGCTTTATACCGTTATTACCTTGCGAGCGTTGGCATGATTGAATTTGCTTGATAAATAACACTAAGAGTACCTTGCGATCCATTGATAGATCGATCGCAGTGCTTAATTGTTCTTTCGGGATTAACTGAAAAAAGTGGATGATATCAGTCCAACTTGTTAGATTCTTTTGAAAATGGGGTAAGGAAGTTATTCTTAAAAGGGGAAGTATCTGATCGCTCTCCAAGTTCCTTAGGCATTCAGAAGGAGGACGTATATTCCTCTCCAAAACATTTTTTATAAAAGTGACTTTATCATCAACCAAATCCAAACACTCGGTTAGTGGGAAATCATTGTCAAGTGAGAGAACAAGCATGGGAGAAATCATTTTTTCATTTAGCATTCTTATTAATAGGGATTTTCCTGCATGAACTACCTGCTTAAGTGTATCTACCAAAATGAACCCTAAGAAATCACACACATCGCCTGACGACCAAGGTCGAGTTTTTATTATATCGAAATCGACAGATTCTAAAAATGCCTGACGAGATCCGCGGGGAATTCGACCAAGTAAATTATTTAAATCTTTAATGCTATAGCCATGTGACATAATTAATTTAAATATATACTGTCTATCGTCGCAGTGGGAAATTGTAATGACATTAATGGTGATATCTCTTTTTTCCGCATCTTCGGTAAGATAGCTCGCTACATCCTCTTGATGAATCAACATTGTATTTTTTAACATGATCGCATGTTGTTTGAAGAAACTGACCATCTCAGTTCTCGATCTTTCACCTTCTTGCTCAGGATGAGTGTCCAATAACAGTACTTCATCCATTTTTTTTAAGTAGCTAACTAAAAATATTTTTTCATCTTCGGTATATTTTTCGTAGTCTTGCCGGCTCAGCACTGCGACAGCTATTGGATAATCTTTTTTGATTTTTTCGCGAACAGCAGCGATGTCTTTCTTTGCTTCTTCAAATGAAAGGCGTTTAGCTGGAGTAACATCTTTCATCTTAGTAATGATTGTTTTTATGTTTTGATTGTTTGTTAAGGGCGGACAAGGGTTAGGATTGTCTATCCAAGGTTCTCCTTCGAAATGTTTATACCTAAATCCAAATAGCTGATTCAATAGTTCGCCAAATGAATAGACTTCTGTTTTTCGATCAAAAGTAACGGGTTTTGATTCTGTGTCAGTTTGTACTTCAGGGGGATAACAAACATAACGCTTGGGGCAGTAATAAGAATCGGCCGTGACCGCACCATTATGCATTTGTCTAGCCAAGCCGAAGTCAATTAAGAAAACCGATAATGTATTTGGGTCAAACATGAGATTACGCAGAGTAATATCACGATGCAACCATCCATTGTCATGAAAACGAATGAGAAGCGTTAACGCTTGCAAAGCAATATGGAGTCGATGCATAGGGGCTAAGTTATAACCCCACCATAGTACTATTTCAACCAGCATTCCTCCGGGAAGAAGCGGCATAAGAAGGTATAATTTAGGGTTGATTTCATCTTTTTTACTCGGTACGACTATTTTTACGATGACCTGACTTTTGTCTTTCACTTGCCCCATGGCGGCCATGGCGGCATATTCTCTTGTGACGCGTTCTAATTTATCTTGTTCGCTGCATTCTTGCACTTTTAAAGCAGCAAGACTCTTATCCTCTTGGTCTTGAACATAAATCACTTTGCTATAGGTTCCTTCGCCTATTACATAGTCTCTCGTGGTATGCTTCCTACGGTGAGTGATTTCTAGAATGGAATATAAACATAATTTTTCTATCTTTGACGGATTTTTATCTACCGCGTCCAAATATTCCGAGTACAATGGACCCCATATTTGCATTAATTCGTCGCTAGAGATAATACCAGAAATGGTTTGTCCCCGGGGGTCTAAAGCGGTATAGAAAAGCGAATCCCCTCTTGTCTCAAGATAAAGCGTTTTCTTTTTGAGTGGCGTGGAGTCATTGTTGACTGCACTCGATTTATAGCCTCTACCCGGATAAACGGCATAATATCGCCCTCCTGTCACCAGGATTCGATAGCGAATGGGGGAAAAACCTGATTTTTTAAGCAAGTCATTCATCACTTCCGATGAAAATAAGCAGTTATCTCGACCCGCGTATTCTGACTGTGCGATGGCTTGCTTGGCGGCGCTAATTTCAGCATCCGTGAGTAATTTTCCATTGGATTGAAGGTGTTCCGGATCAAATTTAGGAGGAAAGAAGGTCGGGAGTGGAATAGATTTGTATTCGTTATTAGGCATTATGACGGCTCGTTTAGGTGTTTTTTGTGCAATTCTAATAGATTTTGTTCAGTTTTTCCAGCAAATTTCTGTTAGGTTTCTTAAGATTCTCTTAATCTATTCAATAATATAATTATTGTATCAATAAGCATTCGGTATGAGCATCATTTCCGAACGTTTTTGCGCGTCATTCCCGAACGCTTTAATCGGGAATCTGCTTGAGATCCCCGATTAAAGCGTTCGGGGATGACGGGTTAGCGTATTAGGGGATGACGGGTTAGCGTATTAGGGGATGACATAATAACCGAATATTTACTGGTATCAAGAAAATGAGGAAGTAGTCATGCAGTCAAGAATTCATGGTGCGAGTCGTTTGTTTAAAGCGCTTTCAGAAATAAAGCCAGAACTGAATTATGTCATAGGCGTTCAAACAGGAACATTGGCTAAGGCCAAACTAATTAATCTGCCCGATAGCCTTTCGCAAGGAATCACATTGGGCTGGAATTATTCAGACGGTATTTGTTCTCTATTATCGGCAGGATTAAGTTTATTAGACGAGGACAGTGCGTCTTGCGAAAAAAGATTAAAAGCATTTTTTCAAGTTGCTCCCGGCTTGCAACTCATCGCATTAACCGCTTATAATCCGACGCGTTATGCAGCACCTTCTTTTGCACTGGCTACATTAGCTGATTTTGGTATTGCTTTAAATGAAATGCTCAGTGCATATCAATTGACAATGCCTGATGCAGAGGATCCACATGGCCGTATCATCAATGCAACGCGCAAAAAAAAATATGAGATTGAATTTTCAAAGAAAATGGTTGATTGTCTTGTCAAAGGGCTCAGCTTTGTGGGGATGACTTGTCTTGCTTTTCCCTCACCCATCACTCAATCGACCGGATTAATGTTAACGAATGCATGCTCGTTTTACTATGCCATCAAAAATTCCGGGAAGATTGCTGAGGCGGCGGGTATGGTGTCGGACACAGATTTTTTTTCACCGCTAGAAGAAGCACCGAGTAGAGAAGAATGGCCGGATGAAAACACTCCCCTGCTAGGCATTCGAGAACGGCGTGGATTTACATTACCATGAAAAAAATAATTATTTTATTCTTCGTTTGGCTGATGACGAGCTCGCTTGTTTATGCAAACACTCATACCATCACCGATTATCACGCTGTATTTATACCTGCTTTCACTGACCAAGGCGAACTACGCATTGCTATCCGAATGTTTTATAAAAAAAAGGTCGCTTATTACTTAGTCGTAAATCCCTATTCCTTTGAAACAGCTTCAGCTCCAGTGACTCAATTCAGGTCTCGAAAAACGCTAGATCCGAATGTGCCGGGTTATTTCACCCTGGCTGAAATTAATCACACGCCCTATATGCAGGCTTTATTTAAATATACCGCCACACCGTCGGTTGAGCAGAATGCAGGATTAACGCATGCGACTGAGTCAGTTGACGGTTATTTTTTGACAATTGATTTATGTCCATCCGTAAAACCACTCGAAAAAGATTTTTTTGAAATGTTAGTACAAAAAAGTGAAGATGAGCAATCGACGATACCCATCACAATCTCTGTCACAGGAGTATGGTTACTGAATCATGAGAGAGAATTTAAATGGTTAATCAAACAAGAAAAACAACATAAGCTGAACATCACGTGGATGAATCACTCTTATAGTCATGTTTATTATAATGATCAAGATTTATCAACGGATAAAAATTTCTTAAGATCTCAGTTTGTCAATGTCGATTTTGAGTTGTTAGAACCCGAAAAAATATTGCTCGAAAATGACGAGTTACCCTCTGTATTTTTCCGTTTTCCTGGGCTTATTTCAAGTGATGATCTTATTTTAAAATTACAAAGCTTTGGCTTGATCCCTGTAGGCAGTGATGCATGGCTGGCTAAAGGACAATCACCTACCCCAGGCAGTATTGTACTGGTTCATGGAAATTCAAATGAACATAATGGTATCGTGATTGCCATACCATTGATTCAATTAAGCTCATTTCATTTATTACCCTTGAGTTTAAGTGCTAAAGTCGGTGAATCGCTGTATTAGGGCGTGTCCCCAGCTACACCGTCCTGCGGCCGTATCTTCATACACAAGTAAAGTGAATTATTTTTAGATGTTTTAAGGAAGGGTCCTGCCAGGGTATTTCTTTTTTCGTGCTCGCAAGCTGCGCGCGCAAAAAAGAAACACCCTGTCACCCTTTAATTTAACTACATCTAAAAACAATTCGCTTTTAAGCTTTGAATATAAAAACACGGGGTGGCACTGTATATGTTTTCTTCCGCGCGCAGCTTGCGAGCACGGAAAAACATATACAGTGACAGGACCCCAGTCATATTAAACGTGGAATCACCCTATATTATGTATAAGGATATGGCCGCGGGTAATTAACGACACGCTAGTGAGGATAAGAAATTTTTTCTATAATGGTCTTGGCCAATTTGTTGAGTGTTTCAACCCCTTTATCGATTGGTTGACTAGGCGTTTTCAGATCTTTTGCAAGGCTAGCTTTTTTTACATTATTTAAAGCGGGCAGGAATTTATTGATGGGATCATTCATGAGAGTACTCTTTGCCCTTGAAATAAATGGTTGATTGGTCATGGCATTAATCGTCTTGATTATTTCTTCCGCCAATTGACCGGCTTTTTCTAGGTCAGTTAACGCCGTGTGATCGCTTTTTATGTATTGATCCCATAATAATACAAAATGACTTATATTATCGCGAATTACGCTAATTTGGGGAGGGTATTCTGTTAGAGTAGTCTTTTTTATATTCGCAAGTTGTTCTTGGCATTTTAAAAAAATAGCTTTCATGGTTTCGCCGATAGGCGTGCACAGATCAAAATAACTTTGCATTCGTTTGCTTGAACTCTCCTCATAGGCTTTCATTTCTGCGGATGTCATTTTAAAAACGGCAATTTCTGCTTCAGTCTTTCTCTTCTGAATATCTTCTGCACTGGTTGGCTCTGAATGGATCAGCGGTTTAACATCGCCTAATATGCTATGAACATGTTCATGTATTTGTGAGTGTAATTGCTCACGAAGAGACGTATTAGGGATAACGCTCATATCATTCTTATCCATCATTAAACAGAGGAAAGAATTGATGCTCTTAATGGTCGCTTCAGCGGCGTGTTTTTGAATATGCGGAAGCGGGTTACTATGACGAGAATTTTTTTTCGCTTCCTGATTGGCTAAGACAACGATATCATGGTCTTTCATAAAATGTCTGGCCATCAGTTGATGTAAACGTTGCAATTCAAGGGGTATCACATATTTCTCTTCTTTGCTTTCGGTCTGACTGGCTACTTCAAGTAATTTGAATCGATTCACACAGGCTCGATATAATTCTTTACTCAGTGTTGGATCCTCCCCCAGAATCGCTGTGGGTGCAGAGAGATCAGCTAAATGTTGCTGCATGACTGCTTGAGCGAGACAAAATAATTCCGTGTTCGATAAATAAGGTGTTATTTTTATGACAGACTGAATGAAGGAGGAAGAATTTTTACTTTTGTGATGTAAATCGCGCGCCAGCTCTTCAAATTCTTTGCTTTCAAAATTAGTTTTGCCAACTTGCTGGATAAGTTTTTTTAAAATGTCTTTATTTTCAGAAAGTTGCGTGAACATGGGCCGTTCTCCTTTCTAAAATTCTATTTTATACAATTCTCGCGCATACGTAGATTATACCATGGATGAAAGAATATATATTGGCCGAGACTTTACTAGGCCGTTGCTTGGCTATATACTCAAAGCGGATGAAGGTTCTAAGCGTGATAAAAATATTCGATAAAGCAATTGTTCAATTCCCAAAAAACACTTATCTCGGGGTGGTGATTTTGATTGCTCCCCTGCTTAATTTCCTGACGGGTATCAATATTGATTTATCCTCCCCTTCTTTACCCGCTATTTCATCGTATTATGGGGCTTCAAGCACCGCTGTTCAGAATACCATTGCAGCCAATATGATTGGTTTTGCCGTGGGCTGTATTATTTTTGGAACGATCATTGATATTGTCGGTCGTCGGCCTGTTATCCTACTGGGGTTAATTGTATATATTGTTGTGAGTATGTTGGCATTAATGTGTGCCGATATTCAGCAACTGATGATTATTCGCTTTATTCAGGGGATGATGGTCGCTATCGCGTCGATGGGATGCCGTGCCATCATTATGGATACTTTTACGGGGCATAAATTGAATGTTGGATTGCTTTACACGTCTCTAACCTATAGTTTAGGCCCTATTATCGCCCCTTTGATTGGCGGTATCTTGCAGTATCACTTTGGATGGAAAGCAAACTTTTTAGCCTATGCATTGTTTGGTCTGCTTCTGTTTTGCCTGATTCTTTTTTACATTGAAGAAAGCATTCGAGATCGTCAACCCTTTTGTTTAAAAACCACATTGCTTAATTATAAAACAATTATTTTACATAGCGGGTTTATGGCTGGCGTTTTTATTTTAGCATTGGGTCAATTTGAAGCGCTTATTTATCCTACTGTGGGTGCTTTTTTGGTAGAAAACGAATTACATCAAACACCTATTGTCTTTGGTTATACGGCTTTACTGGTGAGCCTTGGATATTTATTAGGAACGTTGGCCAATCGTCTTTTATTTAAAAAATGGAGTTTACATCAGCTAACCTGTTTTGGATTTGTTCTTTTATTGCTGGGGGCATTACTGCAAATTGTTTTTGCTTTCATCGGCCATCTAAATTTATGGACTATTTTACTTCCGATTACTTTAATTGGCGTGGGAAATGGGTTTATTTTTAGTAATGTGCTAACCCGATGTTTACAATTATTTCCTTATAATGTCGGTATTGCCATTGGATTACTTTCCTGTTTACTCATGGCCATTGCATCTATTGGTGTGTTTGTGATTAGCCATATTGATATGAATGGATTGGTGAGCTTGGCGGTCGTTTTCGCCGTTATTGTGGTTATACAGTTGTTAAGTTTTAGGATACTCTTATTCTAATTAAAAGCGCTAAATCATCAAATTAATTATACAGTTATGACCAAAACGCCGCATTTGTTACCCAAAAAGGTGGCTTTAGGGTCTCTTTTCCGGTATGATCCACCGCATGCAACGATTAATAAAAAGTTCAAAAATTGTATTGTTAGCCGTATTGAGTTGTAGCTTGATGGTCGTTTGGTGTAGTAATCCCTTCCTAAATGCGCCTTCTTCTTATACAGCCCAATCTCATCATGCTTCGCATGTGCAACCCGTGGAATCCATCTGGACCAGCATGAGCACTGAGCTCGTCTTAGATCATCAGAATGAGACTTCTCAAGTGCAGGCTGAAATTCATCAATTATTGACGGATAGAAATAAATTTTATGAAATCCTTCAGGCGGCCGGGCCTTATATTTACTATATCTACAAACAAACTCAGGTGCGCGGATTACCTGCAGAGCTTGCTTTAATTCCTGTCATTGAAAGTGAATTCAACCCTAATGACCGCTCTAAAAAGGGAGCTGCTGGGCTTTGGCAATTAATGCCGCAGACGGCGCATGAATTGGGCGTACCGCTCAAATCCGGTTATGATGGTCGTCGAAGTGTAGTGGCTTCAACTAAAGCGGCCCTCGCCTACTTTAATGATTTGGGCAATGATTTCGAAGGTAACTGGTATTTGGCCATTGCCGCCTATGATTGTGGTCAGGGCAAGGTCAAATCAGTGGTCCGCCGCACAGGAACAGATAGTTTTTGGAAATTACCGCTTCCTCGTGAAACAAAGCATTATGTCCCTAAATTATTGGCAGTTGCGACGATTATCAAAAATCCTGGTAAATATGGCATCAAATTACCGCCTATTGGTAATAAGCCTTATTTTACTGAGTTAAAAGTGAAAAAACCCGTTAATTTAGATAACGTGGCAAAATCTTCGGGGATTAACATTAAGATGCTTCATACGTTAAACCCTGATCATAAAGGAATGATTATGCCTGCTAAAGGGTCTAATAGTCTCCTTGTCCCGATTAATCAAGTGTCTGCTGTCAAAACACGTTTGGCCAATAGTTTGGTTTCTTAGTAAGGAAACCAGCAAGATTCGTCGGTAAATGCAGCACAAGGAGATACGCAGCAGAACACTTGCGTACCACCTGCTGCATTCACTCGTCAGATTTGAAGCCCAAGTTCTGATCTAGCAGTCTGTAGGATTCTAAAGTTGGCTATGGCGTCGAAGACGCTTTCTTTATTTTGGCGTTCGATAACGCAGATACCTGATTGTTTTGCCCAGTGTTTGACAGATGCTGCATTAGCTTCATCACGTTTTTTAACGTCAGTATATGTATTACTTTCGGGGTTTATAATGATGATAGTTTTATTTGCTTGTAATCTTCGTTGATTAAAAACCTCTTCCACCAACGATTTATTAATGGGGTTTGCTTTGAAAGCCGTTGAAAGATAGGAAACGTATAAAGGAATACCCTGCAAAAGAGTCGGATTGCTAGCTTTTTCTTCATTAAGTTCACTGTTTGGTTGCAATGTATCAAATATATTTTTTACATGAATTTGGCTTGTAGCACTAACCAATACAATATTGGCGCTTGGGTTTTGTTTTTTCAATTCTTCCAATCTGACGCTTATTTTTTTAACATCACCTTGCATTGCATTCCAAGCTTTATCGAATTCAGCATCGGTTACGTTTTTAAGTTTAAGGATGTCTAAAATAGCTGTCCTGAATTCAGCCGGCGTAATAGCACCAGCTTGCAATTTTATGTCCCATGGTAATATGGAAGGTAATGAATGTGTGACTTCGTCTGGACCAAGCTTGGCACCATCCTGCAATTTTCCAGTTTGAGTACCCAACTTAATGAATTCTCCACCCGTCGCCATGTGATTGAGGTCACACAGCATACCTAATGATATAATAATTGTTTCTTTTTGCTCCGAATGGCTAAACATGAAATATCCTCAGATATACCCAAACAAAAAAAATGGACCCAAGCGATGCTTAGGTCCATTATGTTTTCAAGCAAGAGGAAGACTATTCGACAATAGTAACTTCTTCGGCCTGTAACCCTTTTTGGCCTTGCGTAACGATGAACTCTACGCGCTGCCCTTCTTCTAATGTTTTGTATCCATTGCCGGTGATGGACTTAAAGTGAACAAATACATCGTCACCTTTGTCTCGTTGAATAAACCCAAAGCCTTTACTGTTGTTGAACCATTTAACGGTTCCTTTTTCACGTGCTGCCATAGCTAATAAACCTTCATAAAAATTTAAAATTGAAATTAACGTTAGTCCTTATTACAATCCTAGAAGAGTAATCAGTACATAACGATGAGATACTATACCAGGTTTTTATTCGGTGTCGAGTCTTTAAATGATTATTTTAACGGATTTGTCAATCTATTATTGTTTGGACACAAAAGGACCTATGTCTTATTTATTCAAACCGGCTTGGTGGTTACCAGGCCCCCATTTACAAACGATTTGGCCCGCACTGTGCCGTCGAAAAAAAACAAAGCTGGATGTCCATCGTGAGCGCTTTTGGTTAGCGGACGGTGATTTTGTTGATTTAGATTGGATTGGCCATCCAACGGGGCCAATTGTATTGATTTTGCACGGCCTAGAAGGGTCCATCAAGTCCCCTTACGCAAAAGGGATGCTGGAGGCGGTTGCCGCCCAAGGCTGGCGGGGGGTTCTCATGCATTTTAGAGGATGCAGCGGGGTCCCCAACCGGTTAGCGCGGGGTTATCACTCGGGGGAAACAGGCGATGTCAATGAAGTCATTCAAGCATTAAGGAGTCGTGAACCGTCAACTTTCTTAGCGGCCATTGGTTTTTCATTAGGGGGGAATGTATTATTAAAATGGCTAGGTGAGACTGGACTGGACAACCCTCTAGCCGCTGCTGTGGCCATCTCTGTCCCTTTTGAACTGCAAAAAACGACCGATCGTATCCGAAAAGGCTTTTCGAGGGTATATCAATGGCATCTATTGAATTGTTTATATAAACGCCTTAGCTATAAGTTTCAGCTCCAGCCGTATCCTCACGGCTTACCCCCCCTCTCAAAATATAAATCGATTCGTGATTTTGACGATAATATCACGGCACCTCTGCATGGTTTTAGTAACGCAAACGAATATTATACGCTATCAAGCAGTCGCCAATATTTAAATAAAATACAGGTTCCAACGCTGTTATTGCAATCAACCGATGATCCCTTCATGACAAAGGATATCATTCCCAGTCCTCAAGAAATTTCACCTAAAATACAACTCGAAGTAACTCAATCAGGCGGGCATGTAGGATTTGTTTCAGGCAAATTTCCTTGGCGTCCCAATTATTGGCTGGAAGCACGTGTACCCGCTTTTTTGCAAAGCTATCTCAAATAATTGTTTGGATAGCTGCAAGATAAGTGATAGAATTTATACAGTTGTTTTTCACTCAGATAAATTTAAAAGGAATTAAATTATGCTAAGCTGGATTGTTCTCTTTCTTGTCATTGCTCTTGTTGCAGGTGTGTTAGGTTTTACGGGTATAGCCGCACAGGCCGCTGGGATCGCAAAAATTCTCTTTTTTATTTTCTTGGTTCTCTTTATCGTGTCACTGGTAATGCACTTGTTCCGTAAATAAATAAGGATTTATCTTATGAAATCAATTACAAGCATTGTGGGCATTCTGTTAATCATCATAGGTATCTTGACGCTTACCTACCAAGGTTTTACTTATACAAAACAAGAAAAAATTGCGCAATTCGGTGACCTTAAGGTCACCGCGGATACGCAAAAAACCGTTTATTTTCCGCCTATATTAGGTGGGCTATCTATCGTAGCCGGTATTGTTTTAGTCGTTGTCGGCAGAAAGAATGGAAAATAAATACATGCCTGCATGCCCTTGATTCAGAAGCCCTCACCCGTGCGTTTGTTGCATGGGTGAAGATTTGGGAAGTATTTATAGATAAATATGACGGGTTTCGTTCATTAGCCATTTCTGTGGATTTCACATCCAAATATCGATATAATGTATAAAAATAAGAAATACGAGTATCTTTGTGAATCTATTAGAAAAAAAACGCGGACTATCCACTTTAAGCCTAACTTTACTCATGACGGGCGCCATTGACAGCATCCGGAATTTGCCCACTACCGCTTTATTTGGTAGCTCACTTATCTTCTTTTTTATTTTAGCCGCTTTTTTATTTTTAATCCCCGCTGCATTAGTTGCCGCGGAACTCTCTTCTTTACAAGGCAATAGAAGCGGGATTTACCAGTGGGTTCACGCTGCTTTTGGGGATAAATTAGCTCTTTTAGCCGTTTGGTTGCAATGGATTAACACCATGGTCTGGTTTCCAACCATTTTAGTTTTTATTGCAGGAACAGCTACCTATTTAATGAATCCAGCCCTTATTCAGAATAAATTATATCTTATTACCGTGGTTTTAGGGTTGTTTTGGACGATGACATTGGTCAACTTAAAAGGCGTTCACTTCTCGACCCGGTTTGCTAACATTTGCTCCCTCGTGGGGATGGTCATCCCCCTATTATTTATTATTCTACTCGCTATTATTTGGATTGCTTTAAACAAACCGCTACAAATTCATTTTTCTGCTTCTCAACTGTTTCCTTTTTCTTTTAAAAGCGACAATTGGGTATCGTTAACAGCCATTATGACTTCATTTGTAGGGATAGAATTAGCCGCCGTCCATATTAAAGACATTGATAAACCCCAATCAACCTTCCCCCGGGCATTGGGTTATTCCGTTTTTTTAATATTAACAACGATGATTATCGGTTCCTTATCGATTGCTGTTGTTTTACCTAAAGAACAAATTAATTTAGTGAACGGCGTCATGCAAGTGTTCACACGATTTTTTGATGTTTATCACCTCCATGCCTGTATTCCATTGATGACGCTCATGCTATTGATGGGCAGCTTGGGTGGAATGATAAGCTGGATTATTTCTCCCGCTAAAGGCCTCTTACAGGCGGCACAAAGTGGATTTCTCCCCACGTTTTTAACACAACAAAATAGACAAGGTGTACCAGCCCATTTACTAATAACCCAAGCCATGATCGTGACCATTGTCTGCTCCTTATTTTTATTGATGCCCAGTTTAAATGGTGCTTATTGGCTATTATCGGCGCTCAGTACGGAGCTGTATATGCTGATGTACGTGTTGATGTTTCTGTCTGCTTTATGTTTACGAAACACAACCACGACTTCACAATCAGCTTTCCGTATCCCGGGTGGAAATACGGGGAAATCTGTTATTTGCTTATTAGGATTATTGGGTTGTCTTGTGACAGTGATCATTGGTTTCATCCCTCCCAGCGGGATAGACGTGGGTAATACGTTGCATTATAAATTAATTTTCATGGGTGGAATGATCGTAATGGTTCTGCCGGTTGGAATTTTGTACCTCTTAAAATCAATCCGTAAGCTTCATCCAGTGATTGCACTCAATCCATAATCTCTGTTTAAACCATAGGAGCTATGACAGTTCCTTATTATTTTGAAAAGAACCGCTTATGCATCGAACTACTACACCGAGTGAACTAAGATCGATTAATTTTATCAAACAATGGGTCTCAATGAGCCACTACGATGGCTATTCTAAAGAGTTATTCGATCAAGCAAAAAGCATTCTCGATAACATTAAAATCGACACAGAAATAATATTATCATCCGATGAATATAAGACAATCAATGCTGATATTAAAAAGAATACTCATAAAGTTCCCGACTTAAGAAAAGTCATTGATCTATATTCGCTTGCTATTAAATTATATGATGCACAACTGACTGACGATCCAGAAAATGATTATATTAATTTTCTTGATTGTCGTTGTAGAGTTTACGCTCTCCTGGAAGAATGGGACCTAGCAAAAAACGATATGCGAGCTATTTTAGAAATTTGTAATAGCAAACAATTAAAAAACGATTCTTATTTTGCGTGTTATCGAATTATGTCTTTATTTACACTAGCCGTTCTAAATATCAAGATAGGTCAGGATGATCGTTATAAACCCCAGATGATTACCAAATCGTTTTCAAATTGTCAGGAAACGATGAGCATAGTAGAACAGTTATTTATTGGTAAAAGTAGCCTCTCAGAAGACCATAGGGAATTTATTGATCAGTATATTCCGAGACTTCGGAAGTATAAAAAAATACTTTTGGATTCTTCTCATAAGTGCACATCTAAAATTGATACTGCAAAAATGAACAGTGATATCAGCTTTCATATCGCCAAGATGACAAAAGCAATCAATGAATTACCTCCTGTAAGAGCGGAAATAAAATCTGACTCGAATCCATTGCCCGAAGATAAAGAAGACGTTTCTGAAACGTTAGCCAATGCATTAAATTCAGCGAGTATACAATCATTACCTGCCATTATTTCGATACAAGAAAAAAGCCCATCCAGTGCTCATCCAGAGTCGTCCCTAGCTGAGAGCATTCTAAGCCCTCTACTCGAAAAAACACAGCCATCAACGCAGGCCGATGATGAATCGGCTGATTTTTTAAGAAAAGAAACGATTGCACATTTGATGGGAATCCCTGTTCATGAGGTAGACGAAAAATCAACGCTTTCATCTGAAATGCAGGAAAAAGCTAATTTTCTGATTGATCTTTTAATCAAAGGACAAAAATCCTTTGTCAATGAACAATGGCCAGAGGCTATCCAATGTACAACAGAGGTGCTTGAACAGGCTGAGCATCATCGTGCTTTATTTATGCGCGGGCATGCCTATTTTGAGGAAAATAACTATACAGAGGCCATTAAAGATTTCGATCATCTCCTGATGAGTAATACGCATATTTATAAATTGCATTCGTTATTGGAGAGGGCACGCTCTCACCTAAAACTCAGTCATTATGCACAAGCGAGTGAAGATTTCCTTGCATTAATGGAACTTGATATCGAATTCGAATTATTCTGGAAGAAAACCGAAATTGCCATGAATATTATTCAATCGTATACTGAGTGCGAGTATTACCTATTCAATATCACTAGCATAAAACCTTTAAATTTCAATCCCACTCAAAAAAATAAAATTCCCGAAAAAGCAATCAATGATTGGTTGCTTTTGGCTTGTCAATTAATTCAACGGCATAGATTTGAGCATTCTCTGGCTTTGTTTTGGAATGTGATACAATGTACCCCTGCGATGAAAAGTGCTTTAAATACACTTAAAATGACCATGGACTCCTTTGTAACAGCCAATGATTTTAAAAAGGCGGCTGATTTATTATTTGGAACCCTTCGTCATTTCCGCAAAACACCCACGAAGCACGATTCGGTTATGAATGCTAAATTGAGCTTTGATGCGCACAAATTCTTAGACGCTTTCAAATATTTTACTCAAGCACTGCAATTTGATCCCTATTGTCCAGAACTTTATTTGGATAGGAGTATTTGCACGCTATTGAATGATTGTAATTACCCAAATGCTTTAAAGGATATTAACGCTGCAATCTGGGTAGCATTGGTTAGAGTTAACACCATGAGCTATCAGGATAATTTTTTTATAATCAAGGGTCATTGGTTACGCTGTTTAGTCTATATGTTAATGGGTGACGAAAATAAATCTCGGAAAGATTTAGATTTTCTTATTTCATTTATGCACAACTTAGTGGTAATTCAGGATGAATCAGAGGCGGAGCTTCCCTCTATTTTGGATGGGCTAATTGAGCAGCCGATAAAAAATAATCAGTTATCCGTGGCGGCCTTACATTTTTATGATATTTTCCGCCCACATCGTTTTTCATTGTTATCTAGTGATGATCTTACAAAATTACCTGAGTACTGCAAATTATTATATGATACATTATCCGCTGCTTTTCATAGTCCCTCTGTGGATGAAGTGATTTCATTCGTAGCTATCTCCGAACCTGCTCCTAGAATTGATTCACCTCAAACGGTTGAAGAGCATAAGCTCATTGAGTTACCTGACATCGAAAAGCAACCTAAGACAACACCCTGCCCCGCTGAACCTGGCGGTAATATAGCTGTCTCCCCTGCTTTGGATGATTCGACACCATTGACTAAAAACGAGGCGAGTGTGCCCGAGGATCAGCATGTCGCTGAAGAACGAGTGGCAACAGAGGAACCTCCGGTGGTTGTTTCTCCGCCTAGACAACACAATCCAAGAAATCCACGTACTCGTAAAAACGGACGACCGACGAAGAAACAAAAGCGGCTAGCCAAACAAAATTCAAAAATAAATGAGCCTACTCTATTGGAATCTGACAGCCCAACTGAAAATGATTCGTCTGATTCTTCCAGTTCACAAGATCAAACATTTAGCACAGGTAAAAAATCACCCCAGTCAACGTTGTCTTCATTTGCTTCAGCATTCATACCATCAAGCGAATCACCGCCCGTGAAGCGATTATCCAATGCAGTTTTTTTTAATCACGCATTTATCCATCCTTCCGTTTATATCAGAAAAACAGCACATCCACTTCCGCGTATGCCTGAAGAGGTTTGCGATATCATACGAGGGTTATCTGTTAAAGGTGATTTGACATTTTTAGGCGGTGGGGCAATACGAAATACATTGATTGGAATTGAAGTGACTGACTATGATATTAGAACAGGCGCTGATACCGAAACGATTTTAGCCTTTGGCGCAGTACGTTCACGACATAACCCTCAGTTGTTTAAGTACAAAAAAAATGGCTTAAAATTTGATATTTGGCAAACGCCCCATTTTCGTCGACCTCTTTGGGGAGATCCTGCGAAACGAGAAGTACAACACACGAATGCGACTATCAATGGGTTTTTATGGGATGCAGATGGGAATCTATATGCACCCTTGGACGAGTCAGTAGAACATTTTAATGCTCAATTAATTGCAGAGCCTGGCGGAATTGATTCTTATGTGATGAGTTTACCACTGATTGATAAAGTCATTCGATTATTAACGAATCTTTCGTTGGAAATGCGATTACCTGGTTTTAATTTATCTAATATGCTGAACAACGTGATACATAAAGAGGGTATTCTTTTAGATTATCTGACGCATATTCTCTATCACCGTAAAGAGGCTGACTTAGATAGACTGAATGGTGTCATGGCTAAATTTTTTGGCTATGCTAAGTCAGGCACCTATTTTTGTACATTGATTTACTTAGGGGTTATAAATATTCTTTTTCCAGAAATATCAAAAATATTTACTTCTGTCAGCAATACACTGCTCTCCAAAATTTGTCACCGAGGGGCTAAGTCATTAGATATTGCCTATGCTTATTTGATTTTTTCGATAGCTATGCGTCATCCTGAATTTCCTGTAGAGTTCTGGAAGGATAAGATGGATTATTCGCATATAAAAAATATCATTGATCCTATAGTAGCTCACAATCCACTTTTTGTTTGCCATTATAGAAATGATCCGTCTGCTATTATCATCAGCATCAATCGAATTATTAAAATGTGGCATAAAAACGATGTGACTAGCCATGTTAAGCCGTTTAAATCAAATTCGATTCTTGTTGAAGAAGTAGCGACAAGATATACCCGAATAAGTAGGGTGGATTAGGCGTTTTTTGCCGTAATCCACCAAGATTCGGTGGATTACGACGCAAAAAACGCGTCTAATCCACCCTACGGATAAGCTTGATTTTTATAATAGCCTGGCTCTCTCAAGTCTAACGACAACAGATGCTTCATCACCATGCTCAGTCACAGACGTAATTGCACACATACTGAAATCATTGTTGGTCGGGTCAATTTCGACAACCAGCGGATAGGCTGGATACTCTCTACTTTGTAAGTGTAAGTTAATGCGGCATTGCATTACTCGTCCAGCGCTCAGACGGGCAGCATCCGTGATCAGTATGGATTGTCGTATTTGATTCTTGTCACTTTCTATGACACCTTCAAGATCCTCAAGATTATGCATTTGACCAGGAAATGGTTTAGTCCAGCTGCCGACGGATTCCATTGATTCTGGGAAATGATACATACTGGACTTAAATCTGGTTGGTTTAGTTGAGAGAGTGAGTTCGTCTCCTGAGAAATTTTGAATAGTGACTACTATTTTTTGGATTTGATCAGCGGCAAAAGAAACCGGTGTTAAGAATAATGCGAGTAAAATACTTGGAAATAGTGTGTAATATTTCATGTTAACCCTCTGTTATGGTAATTAAATGTACTGGTTTGGATTATACATTAATCACACTTCAAGCACAATACGAGCCATGGCCATTAGATTCGGTGGATTACGACGCAAAAAACGCGTCTAATCCACCCTACAGATAAGCTTGATTTTTATAATAATCTGGCTCTCTCAAGTCTGACGTGAACATACTTTGTATCACCATGATCAAGCACATCGGTAATCCCGCACATGCTGAAATCATGGAAAGTTGTGTTAGTGTTGACAACAAAAGGATACTCCCCGTTTCCTGCACTTAATGTAATAAGACATTGCATTTGCCGTTGATACACCATGCGTGCAGAATCCGTAATCAGTATTGATTGATATAGCTGATTCTTGTCGCTTTCTACAATACCTGTTACAACTTGATTACGAGTCACATGATCCGGAAACTGTGTTATCCAATGACCGATTGATTCAGGTAAATTGCGTAAGTTGACATCAAAGAAACTAGTCGATTGAGTTGAAATAGTAAGCTCATCTCCTGAGAAATTTTGAATACTGAGTACAATATTTTGTTTTTGATCCGCTGCAAATGAAACAGATGCCAAGGATAATGCTAGTAATATACCTATTAATAGAGCTCGAAATGCCATTTTAAAACCTCCATCAGTGTAATTGAAGATAATGAGTGGAAATTTCCTCTCATCGTTAACAAAAAAAATGGTGGGCACGCAAAAAGCGCTTTGCCCACCCTACTATTTTTTTTGATTTTTAGACTTTAACCCTCGGCTTGAAAACCATTCCTCGCCATAAGAGAGGAAAATCTCTTCATTTTTATGAATGGTTCTATCGGCTTTGATGGTGACGAGCTTTCGTTTAGCGTTGATTTTATAGTCTGCATTGGGATCATCTGAGTGATTATAGATAATACCAAAACCGGTGAAGATCGCATATTTTTTATTGACGTCAAAATAATAATCTTCGAGTGCTTTATCTCCTCCCTTGGAGATTATAATATAGCACTCTTCAATAATTTCGCCTTTTTTGATGGTTTTTTCTGCGAATACGCCATAACCATGTGTAGATGATTTTTTGACGACTATCTTGTTTTGGAATAATCTTTTTTTCATCGTAATCCTTTAAACTACTCTTCTAACTTTTTATATTTAATGCGATGAGGTTGTTTTGCATCATCCCCTAAACGGCGTAATCGATCTTCTTCGTAATCGGTGTAATTACCTTGGTAGAAAGTGACTTTGCTATCACCTTCGAAAGCGAGGATATGCGTCGCTATACGATCTAAGAACCATCGGTCATGCGAAATAACCATGGCACAACCGGGAAAACTTAAAATCGCTTCTTCTAAGGCGCGCAATGTTTCTACGTCTAAGTCATTCGTAGGCTCATCAAGCAACAATAGATTCCCGCCTTGGCTAAGAACTTTAGCTAAATGTGCTCGATTTCGTTCACCACCGGAGAGATCTTTAACCATTTTTTGTTGATCCGTCCCTTTGAAGTTAAAGCGACCCACATAGGCACGCGAAGGAATTTGATAGTTTCCAATCATCATAATATCTTGTCCGTTTGACAATTCTTCCCATATTGTTTTATTTCCATCCAGTGTTTCTCGGCTTTGATCAACATAGGCGATTTTCACGGATTCTCCGATGCGAATTGTGCCGCTATCCGGTGATTCCTGCGAATTTAACATGTTAAATAATGTCGATTTCCCAGCCCCATTCGGACCAATGATTCCAACAACGGCACCGGGTGGAATAATAAAACTTAAATCATCAATTAAAACACGGTCCCCAAACCGCTTAGTAAGATTGTTTACCTCAATGACTAAATCGCCTAAGCGTGGACCCGGTGGGATATATAATTCTTGTGTTTCACTTCTTTTTTGAAATTCTTGCGAATTCATTTCTTCGAAACGTGATAATCTTGCTTTACTTTTAGCTTGTCGACCCTTAGGGTTAGTACGTACCCATTCTAATTCTGTTTTAATAGCCTTTTCATGTGCCGTTTGCTGACGTTCTTCTTGCTCTAAACGTTTTTGTTTTTGCTCTAACCAAGAGGAATAATTTCCTTCATAGGGAATCCCCTGACCGCGATCTAATTCTAAAATCCAGCTGGCTGCATTATCTAAAAAGTAACGATCATGTGTCACCGCCACCACTGTGCCAGAATAATCATGTAAATAACGTTCTAACCAAGCGACACTCTCAGCATCCAGATGGTTAGTGGGTTCATCCAGTAATAACATATCGTATTTTGAAAGTAATAAACGACATAAGGCAACGCGTCTTCGTTCACCGCCCGATAATTTGTTCACATCGGCATCCCAGGGGGGAAGACGTAACGCATCGGCTGCAATGTCAAGTTTTCGCTCAACTTCCCACCCACCCACCGCATCGATGGCATGTTGAAGATCGCCTTGTTCTTCTAAAAGTTGGTTCATCTCTTCATCGCTCATGGGTTCAGCAAATTTCATGCTGACCTCATTAAAGCGATTAATTAAGTTCATTGTCTCAATCACGGCTTCTTCAACATTTCCGCGAACATTTTTATTCGGGTCTAGCTTCGGTTCCTGAGGTAAATACCCAATTTTTATATCTGATTGCGGCCTTGCTTCACCGTTAAAATCCCGGTCAATGCCGGCCATGATTTTGAGGAGCGTGGATTTACCTGATCCATTGAGTCCAAGCACACCGATCTTTGCACCGGGATAAAAGGATAACCAAATGTTTTTTAAAATTTCGCGTTTTGGCGGAACTATTTTGCCAACGCCTTGCATGGTATAAATGAATTGTGCCATAAGTATCTATATTTAATAGTTAAAAGAGCCGTGATTTTGCGTTAACCAGGCTCTTGTGTCAAGAGCCGTTAATCCTTTAAGCCAGCGTTACATGCAAATAAAGGGATGTTTTCTTGGTTGTGATTAGGTAAACAACTTAAGTGTCCCAGCTGTGCCATTGAGGCTGGCCAAGCTAATGGGAGGGTATTTGCATTTTCCTTTTCGCCAAAATGATAAAGGCCGAATAAAGCGTTAGCAATGGCTTGCCCCCCCGTCGTACCCGGCAACCAAGCCGCTATAAAAGCATCACTTAGATTCAAGGGTGCATCAGCTGAGGCATTAATTATCATCGGGCGACCGGATAGTAATACGGTAATAACAGGTATATTTGCTTTTTTTAATGCTTTTATTCTTTCCAATGTTTTTTCATCATAATTAATAACCAAATCGCTCAATTGATTCGGCGGAGCAAATGGGTTTAGTCTAAAATAATAGAGTGGATTGTGATTACCGATGTCTCCCATAAACTCAGCATAAGGAAACTCCGCAATCACTGCAATGGCAACCGTGTTTTGAGTGGTATACATTGGATTATTTAACTCAGTATCAAGGTCATCGGGATTTTGTAAATAATGCGTGTTATTTCCAAGAATATTTTTAATGCCTGTTAAGACAGAAGTAGCGTTTTGTCCCGCATACTGATTACCTTCATATCCCTGCCAATCAATCGTCCATCCCCCACATTGGCTCCCAATGTCATCAAATTTATAGATACCATTAGGTTCAGGCAGCCCTTGTTGATTGTATTGATAACCCTGGTCTCCTAATAAAATAATATTTTTCATCTTTTGTATATTAAGCGGTAACACCGTTTTCTCAGTATTAGTTTTATTTTTTAATAATACGAGTGATTCTTCGGCCGCTTGTAGGGCAATTGTATTTTCATCCTGATTGGGTTTCTTTAAGATAGGTTTTTTATTGTCTAATAAACCCATTGCAATTTTGACCTGTAAAATTCGAGTCACTGCTTCATCGATACGTGACAGATTGATTGAACCATTGTTCACATCATCTAATAATATTCGCTGAAAGTCTTCAATGCTTTGATAAAAATAAGGATAATCAGAACCGAACATCACCATATCAATCCCACCATTAATGGCTTCGGCTAAGGTTTCCCGATAAGACTGATGCAGCGTGAGAGCCGCTTTATCAATGGCTTCATAATCGCTCACAACAAATCCTGTGAAATTTGGGAATAAATACTGTTGCAAAAAATCTTTATTTAAAGACATGGGACGTTGGTCAATACTGCTATAAGAAATCATGACATTCCCTGTTGAAGCAGAAAAGGCACCCTCAAACCCGGGATAATTTTCTTCAAGAAAACGAGTTAAGTCAATGATGCTTGCGTTACCCTCATCAAGCCCTTCATCGGTATTGCCATCGCCGATAAAATGTTTAGTTGAAGTTAATACCCCTGTAATTTTATCATGCAAAATGGCCTGCGCGCCCAAAATATATTGAGTTGATAGGGCTTTGACTAATGCCGGATCATTGCTAAAAGACTCATAGGTTCGGCCCCAACGATAATCATGAACAGCGGCTACGGTAGGTGCATAAACCCAATTAAATCCACTCTGTTTCACATCATAAGCTGTCCAGGTGGCAATTTGTTGAATCAACTCTTCGTCATGTGTAGCACCTAATCCAATATTATGAGGGAAAATAACGGCACCCTCTATATGTTGATTACCGTGAACGGCATCTGTGCCTAAAAGTAACGGTATTTTGGGGGCATTATCATTGATATTTTTTGCTAATTCCTGCCAATGTTCAAGTAACAGTCCATTAGGAGGAGTTGTATTGCCACCCACTAATACTCCCCCTAATTCAGTTTTATGAATGATTTGAAGTCCCCCCTCTTGCATGACAAATTCAAGACAAGGCAACGTCATCTGTCCGATTTTTTCTTGTAACGTCATGGTACTCACGATTGCTTTGGCGCGTTCTGCATATTTTGTGTAATTTAAATTCTGATTATCTGCAAAAGCAGTTAAATTACATAATAATAAAAAAATGAGTCCATTTTGTATTTTCATTGACAACTTCCAGGTTGTTTTTTCTAAAAATAGCAACGAATTTTATTGGCCATAGGATCTTTACTTGTTACATGAAAAGCTTTTTGAAATTGTAACATATCAGAAAATGTCCCATTCACTCGATAAATAGCCGGTGGATGTGGATCCGTTGTAATTAATAAACGGAGTGCTTCTGGACGCATATTCATCGCCCACACATGTGCAGCGCCAATAAAAAACTGCTGATCGGGGGTAAAACCATCAATTACTTTTGATGAAGGATAGAAAGAAGATGCATGGAAGGCCCGATATGCAAGATTGAGTCCTCCCAAATCCGCCGACGCCTCACCAGTAACGAGTTTACCTTGCACGTGTAAGTGACCATTCACAGTATAATGTGAATATTGATGAGAAATTTGGTCAGTGGCTTCTTTAAATTTTCTCAGGTCTCTCTGAGTCCACCAATTTTTTAAATTCCCATAACGATCAAATTGCGCACCTTGGTCATCAAAACCATGCGTCATTTCATGGCCAATCACAAAACCAATCGCGCCATAATTAACGGCTGGAGGTGCTAAAGGGTCAAAGAAAGGCGGCTGTAAGATACCTGCGGGGATATTAAGCATATTCATGGAAGGCTCATAATAAGCATTCACGGTTTGAGGAGTCATATCCCATTCATTTCTATCCACTGGCTTATCAATTTTATTTAATTCTAAATGGCTGTGAAATGCTAAAGCCCGTATGACATTAGAAACATACGGCCCTTGATCAATTTCTAAAGAAGAGTAATCTCGCCATTGTATAGGGTACCCTACTCTCGCCTCCATGTGATTTAATTTTTCTAATGCAAAATAGCGTGTTTTGGGTGTCATCCAGGCTGCATCATTGAGTGACTTTTTCATTGCATTGCGAATATCCGCAATCAAATGCTCAGCGGCCATTTTTGAAGAGGGAGGAAATGCTTTTTCGACATATAACTTTCCTATTGCAAAGCCCAGTAACTCATTTTCGGTGTTTACAACGCGTTCCCATCGAGGCAATAATTTTTGGGCGCCGGTTAAAGTTGACGTCATGTGAAAGTCTTCGTCGACAAAATCTTGAGACAGATATTCACCAAAACTTTCAATCAGATGGCCGCGTAAATAAACTTTCCAGTCATCAAGAGGAACACTGGTTAGTTGCGCATCAAGCAAACTAAAGAAATGAGGCGTAGCCAAATTGATCTTTTGAATAGTAGGGTGGTTTAATAAGGTGAAATAATTTTCCCAAGAAAAATGGGGCGTGATGGTATCCAGTTCAGCGATGGTCATCGGGTGATAAATTGCATGGGGATCACGTAAGGCAATCCGAGATAAGGATGCTTTTGCAAGTACCGTTTCGATATGCAGCATTGTGACTGCTTCTTGGCTCGATTTTTCAGGACTATCACCTAATAATTGAAAAAGGTTCTTCATGTGCTTTTCGTATGCTTGGCGAATAGGACGAAATTTAGTATCCAGATAATAATCACGATCCGGGAGGCTAAGCCCACCCTGAAAAGCAGCGCCAATGACTTGATTACTGTCGTTGTAATCCTGCATCGGTCCAAAACTAAATAAGGCATTAACACCTATTTGGTGTAAATGGGCAACTACCTCGTAGAATTCGCTTTGGCTTTGAATATGATTAATTCGGTCAAATTCTGACTGCAGGGGTTTTATGCCAAGGGCATTAATTTTTTTATCGTCCATGCCACTTAAATAAAAATCTCCCACTTTTTGTTCGATAGCATTTTTGTGAGTGGGATTTTTTGATGCGGTTTCTAAAATTGACTTAATGAGCTGTATATTCTGTTCATGTAATACATGAAACGTACCCCAGCTTGCGTAAGCCCCAGGAATAGGATTTTTCTTTTGCCAATTACCATTGGCATAGCTAAAAAAATCGTTTTTGGGATTAATTTTTGTGTCTATCCAGTCTAAATGGAGGCCTTCATCCGATACAGACGCTGCATTGACGACAGACGCTAACATCATGAAGGTAACAAATACAATTTTCTTGGCCCAGTTTCGCATACATATCTCTTAAATGTGTTTTATTAGTGTGTATCCGAAGCGTATGATACTTCAAAATGCGAGGAGTTGTTAGCTTTTGAGAGGAAAAATGCTCTATAGGGGACAATAATCATAAAATGGCAGCCTGGACAAAGACCCTTGCGTTTTTTTGCAAGGGGCGTGTCCGGGAACCATTTGATTTTGCAAAATATTAAATGTTAGTAAAGATCGACATAATGCCCTGGTACCCAATCCCATCCAGTGCATTTTGTGTCCACATGAGAAGTACATTTCCAGTAACTATCAACCCAAGCTTTACTGACGTTATACTGACAAACATCATGCTTTGGAACCCATACGTTATTCACAAAGCCGGCCTCTACCTGATAACAGGTTTTTTTCCCTTCTTGGGGGATAACGACCACTTCTTTAGGGGCTGGCACAGGGGTAACGATCATGAGTGGTCCTGATGTAGTCGTTGTCGTCGTAACTTCAGTCGTTTCCTGAGCTTGAGCATTGATTTGAAAAGCTAAAAATAGAATACCCATCAAATAACATACTATCCGTGACATATAAGTATCTCCTTAAAATGAAAACAATCTGCCTAAAAGATTAGTTTACAATAAGACTAAAAAATTAGCTATGCTGCCACAGAATCCACACGCACCCATTTGAACGATAAACACTCACTCTTTCCAGCACAGTGGGATCCGAAGCTTGGAATTCACGTGACTTGAAGTCGCGGC